>JAABUV010000151.1_pt1 | contig 100260 bp, 99 predicted proteins | sample 5559971 | NCBI WGS metagenome assembly JAABUV01 (sample SAMN10711881, study PRJNA513362) | rock metagenome | isolation source: Antarctica rocks | place: Antarctica: Victoria Land, Knobhead nord | collected 2015-12-19 | reverse complement strand
CCACGGCGTTCATGACGGTTCCTATGATGTCTTTTGCGGTGAGTCCGGCGTCGTTGAGTTGTCCGCTGGGGGTGTTGTGGTCGATGAAGCGGTCGGGCAGCACCATGGGGCGCAGTTTGAGGCCGCCGTCGAGCAGGCCCTGCCAGGCGAGGTGCTGCATCACCGCGGCGCCGAAGCCGCCGGCGCTGCCGTCCTCGATGGTGACCAGCACTTCGTGGTGGCGGGCCAGCTGCTCGATCAGGGCGGTGTCGAGCGGCTTGGCGAAGCGGGCGTCCACCACGGTTGCCGGCAGCCCGCGCGCGGCCAGCTCGTCGGCGGCGCGCAGGGCGTCGGCCAGCCGCGGCCCCAGTGCCAGGATCGCCACCGCGCCGCCCTCGCGCAGCACCCGCCCGCGCCCGATCGGCAGCGGCGTGCCGCGCGCGGGCAGCACCAGCCCGCTGCCCTCGCCGCGCGGGTAGCGCACCGCCGAGGGCGCGTCGTCGATCGCCGCGGCGGTTGCGACCATGTGCACCAGCTCGACCTCGTCGGACGGCGCCATCAGCACCAGGCCGGGCAGGCAGCCCAGGAACGCCAGGTCGAAGCTGCCGGCGTGGGTGGCCCCGTCCGCCCCCACCAGCCCGGCGCGGTCGATGGCGAAGCGCACCGGCAGGCGCTGGATCGCCACGTCGTGCACCACCTGGTCGTAGGCGCGCTGCAGGAACGTGCTGTAGATGGCGCAGAACGGCCGCATGCCCTCGGCGGCCATGCCGGCGGCGAACGTCACCGCGTGCTGCTCGGCGATGCCCACGTCGAAGCAGCGCCCGGGAAAGCGCTTGGCGAACCGGTCCAGCCCGGTGCCCGACGGCATCGCCGCCGTGATCGCCACGATGCGCGGGTCGGCCTCAGCCTCGGCCACCAGCGCGTCGGCGAACACCCGCGTATACGACGGCGGCCCCGGCGGCGGCTTCATCTGCTCGCCGGTGATCACGTCGAACTTGCTCACCGCGTGATACTTGTCGCCCGACGCCTCGGCCGGAGCGTAGCCGCGCCCCTTCTGCGTGATCGCGTGCACCAGGATCGGCCCGGCCTCCTCGGCGTCGCGCACGTTGCGCAGCACCGGCAGCAGGTGGTCCATGTTGTGGCCGTCGATCGGGCCCACGTAGTAGAACCCCAGCTCCTCGAACAGCGTGCCCCCGGTCAGGATGCCGCGCGCATACTCCTCCGCCCGCCGCGCCGTGCGCTCCACCCCGCGCGGGAAGCGCTTGGCCATCTTGGACGCCAGCTCGCGCAGGCTCAGGTACGAGGTGGAGCTGAGCAGCCGCGACAGGTAGGCGCTCATCGCCCCCACCGGCGGGGCGATCGACATGTCGTTGTCGTTGAGCACCACCACCAGGCGGGCGTGCATGGCGCCGGCGTTGTTCATCGCCTCATACGCCATGCCGGCACTCATCGCCCCGTCGCCGATCACCGCCACCACGTGGCGCGGCCGGCCCTGCAGCTCGGACGCCACCGCCATGCCAAGCCCGGCCGAGATCGAGGTCGAGGAGTGCGCCGCCCCGAACGGGTCATACTCGCTCTCGCTGCGCCGGGTGAAGCCGGACAGCCCGCCCGGTGCGCGCAGGGTGCGGATGCGATCGCGCCGGCCGGTGAGGATCTTGTGCGGGTAGCACTGGTGGCCCACGTCCCAGATCAGCCGGTCATGAGGGGTGTCGAACACCGCGTGCAGCGCCACCGTCAGCTCCACCACCCCCAGGCTGGCGCCCAGGTGCCCGCCGGTGGTGCTCACCGCGTCCACCGTCTCCGCGCGCAGCTCGTCGGCCAGCTGGCGCAGCTGCTCGGCCGACAGGTTGCGCAGGTCGGAGGGCACCCGCACGCGGTCCAGCAACGGCGTCGCCGGCCGCGCCGGCAGGATCGGTGCGTTCATCTCAGGGGTGCTCCCGCCAGGCAAGGCCAGCGCTTGGGCCAGCGCTTGGAAAAGAGAGGGGTCGACACAGGCTGGAACACGGCGGCGTCAGTGCTCACGGGCGACGACGTAGGAGGCCAGCGCGCGCAGCCGGGCGGCGGCGGCGCCGAACCCGTCCAGGTGGGCCGCCGCCTGCTCGGCCAGCATGCGCGCCTGGGCCGCCGCGCGCTCGGGACCCAGCAGCGCCACCAGGGTCGCCTTGCCGGCCGCGGCGTCCTTGCCGGCGGTCTTGCCGATCACGGCGCTGTCGCCGGACGCGTCCAGCAGGTCGTCGGCGATCTGGAACGCAGCCCCCAGGTCGCGCCCATACGCCGCCACCTGCCCGCGCGGACCCGGACCCGCCCGGCCCAGGATCGCCCCGGCCTCGGCGCTATACTGGATCAGCCGCCCGGTCTTGAGCGCCTGCAGCCGCGCCACCTCCGGCAGGCTCAGGTCGTGGCCCTGCGTCACCATGTCGATCATCTGCCCGCCCGCCATGCCGTGCGCCCCCGCCGCCAACCCCAGCGCCGCCACCAGCTCGCAGCGCGCCTGCGGGTCGGAATGCGTGTCGGGCTCAGCCAGCACCTCGAAGGCGCGCGCCTGCAACGCATCGCCGGCCAGGATCGCCGTCGCCTCGTCGAACGCACGGTGCGCCGAAGCACGCCCCCGGCGCACGTCGTCGTCGTCCATCGCCGGCAGGTCGTCATGCGCCAGCGAGTAGGCGTGCAGCATCTCAACCGACGCCGCAACCCGCACCGCACACGCATGCGCCACCCCAAACAACCCCGATACCTCCAACACCAAAAACCCCCGCAAGCGCTTGCCACCCCCCAACGACGCATACCGCATCGCCTCAACCAAACGAGACTCCGCACCCGACGGACCACCCAACAACCCAGACAACGCACCCTCAATCACACACGCCGCCTCAGACAAAGCGGCCGGGATTTGCGCGGACGGGCGCACCAGCGTGAGTCCGGCCATCGTCTAAGCCAACGCGCGGGTTGCGAGGGTGGCGTCCGAGCGCTGCACGATCGCCTGCACGCGCGCCTCCGCCTCGGCCAGCTTGGATTCGCAGTGCTGGCGCAGCAGCGCGCCGCGCTCGTACGCGGTGATCGCGTCCTCGAGCTTCTGCTGGCCGCCCTCCAAGCCCCTGACGATGCGTTCCAGCTCGGCCAAGGCGTCCTCGAACGACAGGCCGGAGATGTCCTGCGACATGGATGTCCCCTCCCTCAAGCGTCCTGTGTTAGACGTTCGAGCCAGTATCGACAACCTTGCACGGCCAACGCGTCAAAGCCGCATCAGCGCACGCACGTGCGTTTCAGCCGACGCAGCGAGCGCGCGGAGGTCGTAGCCGCCCTCCAGCACCGAGACGATCCGGCCATTGCAGTGCCGGTCCGCGATCTCGACCAGGCGGCGCGTGATCCAGGCGAAGTCCGGCGTGTCCAGCTGCAGCTCCGCCAGCGGATCGTCGCGATGGGCGTCGAAGCCGGCGGACACGACCAGCAGTTCCGGCGCGAAATCCTCCAGGGCCGGGAATATGATGGCGTCCCACGCCTGGCGGAACGCCGGGCCGTCGGCGCCGGGCGGCAACGGGGCGTTCACGATGTTGCCGGCGATGCCGTGCTCGCGGGCCATGCCGGTGCCGGGATAGCACGGGTGCTGGTGGCTCGAGCCGTAGAACAGCCCGGCGTCGCGCGTGAACATCGCCTGGGTGCCGTTGCCGTGATGCACGTCGAAATCCAGCACCGCGACTCGGGCCAGGCCCCACCGGGCGCGGGCGTGCCGGGCGGCGACGGCGGCGTTGTTGAAGAAGCAGAACCCCATCGCCCGCTGCGGCTCCGCGTGATGGCCGGGGGGCCGCGACGCCACGAACGCGGCGCGGGCCCAGCCCTCCATCACCGCATCCACCCCCGCGATGGCGCCCCCGGCCGCGCGCAGGATGGCGTCGTGCGTGCCGGCGCTCATCAGCGTGTCGGCGTCGATCTGGCGCGCGTGGCCCGGCTGCGGCCGGATTTCCAGGATCGCGTCGACATACGCCGGCGTGTGGGCGCGTTCGAGCTGCTCCACCGTCGCCTCGGGCGCCTGCTCTCGCAGCAGCGGCGCGAAATCGTGGTGTTCCAGCGCTTGCAGCACCACGCGCAGGCGGTCGGGGCATTCTGGGTGATACGGGCCGGTGTCGTGGCCGAGGCAGGCGGTATGGGTGATCAGCGCGACGGTCATGCTGGCTCCGGCTCGGCGCGGCGGCGGATGGTGAAGCTGAACACCCCGGCCTCCTCGCCGAACGAGATCAGGTCGTGCCCGGTCTCGCGGCAGAAGGCGCGGAAGTCGGCGACGGCGGCGCGGTCGGTCGCCAGCACGCGAAGGCGGTCGCCGGGCGCCATCCCGCGCAGCGCGCGGTTGGCCCGCAGCACGGGCAATGGGCAGTTCATGCCCTTTACATCCAGCAGGGTCTCGGCCATGCCGCACTCTGTCGCGCAGGAGACGAGTGGGCAAGCGGGCTCGGCCCAGCTACATTTTGTTGCATGAACCAGTTTCGCATGGGCGTCGATTTCGGAGGCACCAAGGTCGAGCTCGCAGTGCTCGGGCCGGACGGCGCGGTGGTGCAGCGACGGCGCATCCCGACGCCGCCGGACTACGACGACGCGGTGCGGACCATCGCGGCCCTGGTGCGCGCGACCGAGGCCGAAATCGGGACCGTCAGCGTCGGCGTCGGCATCCCCGGCGTCATCAGCCCGGCGACGGGGCTGGTCAAGAACGCGAACTCGATCTGCCTGAACGGCCACGCCCTCGACCGGGACCTCTCGGCGACGCTCGGCCGCGAGGTGCGGGTGGAGAACGACGCCAACTGCTTCGCCCTGTCCGAGGCGGCCGACGGCGCCGGGGCGGGCGCGGGCGTGGTGTTCGGCGTGATCCTGGGCACCGGCTGCGGCGGCGGGATCGTGGTGGACGGGCGCGTGCTGCAGGGCCGGCACCGCATCACCGGGGAATGGGGGCACAACCCGCTGCCCTGGGTCCGGGTGGAGGAGCTCCCGCTGCCGCGCTGCTGGTGCGGCCAGGCCGGCTGCCTGGAAACCATGGTCGCCGGACCTTCCTTGGCCGCCGACTGCGACGGACCCGGCGCGCGCGACGCCTCCGGCCTGCCTGCACGCGCCGCCGCCGGGGACGCCAAGGCCGCCGCGGCCCTGGCGCGCCACGCCGACCGGCTGTCGCGCGGGCTGGCCCAGGTCGTCAACCTGCTCGACCCCGACTGCATCGTGCTGGGCGGCGGCCTGTCCAACATGGACCACCTTTACGCCGAGTTGCCCGCCCTGATCGCCCGGCACGTGTTCAGCGACACCGCCACCACGCCGGTGCTGCGGGCGATGCACGGCGACAGCTCCGGCGTGCGCGGCGCGGCCTGGCTATGGCCGGGCACGTGACGCCGGGCCTGTGCCGCGACTGCTTCCAGCCGGCCGGGACGGCGTGCCCATGCGGCGGGCAGCGGATCGTGCGCCACCCCGAGCTGTTCCAGCTCGCCATCGCCCACATCGACTGCGACGCCTTCTTCGCCAGCGTCGAGAAACGCGACCGGCCGGAGCTGGCGGGCCGCCCCGTGCTGGTCGGCGGCGGGCAGCGCGGGGTCGTGGCGGCGGCCTGCTACGTCGCGCGGATGTACGGCGTCCGCAGCGCCTGGCCGATGTTCAAGGCGCTGAAGGCCTGCCCCGACGCCGTGGTCATCCGCCCCGACTTCGCCAAGTACGCGGAGGCGTCTCGTGCCGTCCGCGCGCTGATGGCCGGCCTCACACCCCTGGTGCAGCCGCTCTCGATCGACGAGGCCGTGCTGGACATGCGCGGCACGGCGGCGCTGCACGGCGCGCCGCCCGCCGCCATGCTGGCCCGGTTCGCGGCGTCGGTGGAGGCCAAGCTCGGGCTGACGGTGTCGATCGGGCTGGCGCCCAACCGGCTGCTGGCCAAGATCGCGGCCGGGCGGGACAAGCCGCGCGGCTTCGCCGTGCTCGGCGCCGACGCGCAGGGCATCCTCGCGTCCGAGCCCGTGCGTTTGCTGCCCGGCGTCGGCCCGGCGCTGGAGCGCAAGCTGCACGCGCGTGGCATCACCCACCTGGCGCATCTGCAGGCACTGGACGACCGTGCGGCCCAGGCGTGCCTCGGCGAGGACGGCCCGGCGCTGGCCCGGCGCGCCCGCGGCGAGGACGCCCGCCCGATCACGGCGGAGCGGGACACGAAATCCATCAGCGCGGAGACGACGTTCGACGCCGACCTCACGCTCGGGGCGGAGCTGGAGCGGCACCTGTGGCGGCTGGCGGAGAGGCTCGGGCGGCGGCTTCGGGAACAGGGGTTCTCGGCCGGCGGAGTGGTGCTGAAGCTCAAAACCAGCCGCTTCGCGTCCCGGACCCGCGCCGCCCGGCTGTCCGGCCCTACCGTGCTGCCGGACGTACTGTTCGCCGCCGCCCGCCTCCTGCTAGCGCGGGAGACGGACGGCACGGCGTTCCGGCTGATCGGCATCGGCGCGTTCCCGCTGCTGCCCGGCCCCGAGGCCGACCGGGGCGACCTGGCCGACCCCGACGCGCCGCGCCGGGCCGCAGCGCAAGCCGCGGTGGACGCGTTGCGCGCGCGTTTCGGCGACGCGGCGATCGGGCGGGGGCGAGGGTTGCGGACATGAGCGGAGGGGCCGCGAGCCAGTCTCGACGCTATGCCAGCACGCGACCGGACGTGGCTTCCCCGCCGGCTCGGCTCAGCAATGCGGCTTCGGCAGGGTGAAGCTCGCCAGCTTGCCGTCCACCACGAAGTCGGAGAAGTCCATCTTGAGGTCGTCGGCGACGCCGTTTTCCCAGTACTTCATGCCAACCTCGTAATCCGGCTTCTGCGTGTCCTTCTTGCGGTCGAAGAACGCCACGCGCACCCGGCCGGACGGGAGCTCCGCCAGCACCGGATACTGCGACGCGCTGGGCGGGTTCCAGTTGGAGATGATCACCGAGGTGTTCTGTGCGCCCTCGGCTCCGGTGCCGTCGAACAGCGGCAGGGCGACGAACTTCTTGCCTTCCTCGGCGGCGGCGATGATGGCGGCGGTGTGCGCCATCGGAAACAGCGTGCCGGCCGGGACCAGGGTCGTCTTCTCGTCCGGCACCGTGTAGTGGATCGTGCCGGAGCCGCCGGGCTTGTCGAGGCTCGCGTCGCCCTCGACTTGCTCGGTCACGGCGGTGTCGGTGGTCTGCTTCATGCGGAACGTCAGCTTGAGGCCGTCCTTGCTTTCCCAGGTCAGGTAATCGCTGACCATCTCGATGTCCTGGCCGTCACGGTTGGTCAGGGTCATGTCCAGCCGCTGGCGCACCGCCCAGCCGTCGCAGGCGTCCGTCACCTCGTAGCCCATGGTGCCGGACACGCCGAGCACGTCGCCGCTGCGGGCGTTGTCGAGCGACAGCTTGTACGTGGCCTGGTGGGCCGCAAGCGGCGCCGGCGTCGCGGCGAGAGCCGGGGTGGCGAGAAGCGCGAGAAGGGAGGCCAGAAGCCGCATGCGTGGAAACTCCTTATGTCCCCCGTACATAGTGCGACGCCGGCGCGCCCGCTACTGCTTTGCCTTGGGCGGCAGGTCGAGCTTCAGCGACAGCTCCTTCAGCCGGGCCGCGTCGACCGGGGCGGGCGCGCCCATCATGAGATCCTCGCCCTGCTGGTTGAGCGGGAACAGGATCACCTCGCGGATGTTGGGCTCGTCGGCAAGCAGCATGACGATGCGGTCGACGCCGGGCGCGGAGCCGCCGTGGGGCGGGGCGCCGTAGCGGAAGGCGCTGAGCATGCCGCCGAACCGCGCCTCCACCTCGCTTGCGGGATAGCCGGCGATCTCGAAGGCGCGGATCATCACCTCCGGCTGGTGGTTGCGGATGGCGCCGGAGGACAGCTCGATGCCGTTGCAGACGATGTCGTACTGGAACGCCTTGATGGCGAGCGGGTCCATCGTGTCGAGCGCCTCCAGCCCGCCCTGGGGCATGCTGAACGGGTTGTGGCTGAAGTCGATCAAGCCGGTTTCCTCGACCCGCTCGTACATTGGGAAATCGGTGATCCAGCAGAACCGGAACGCGTCACGCTCGATCAGGTCGAGTTCCTGGCCGAGCCGGGTGCGGACGGCGCCGGCGAATTTCTCGGCGTCCTCGCGGGGGCCGGCGGCGAAGAACACGGCGTCGCCGGGCTGGAGGCCGCAGGCGGCGCGGATCGCTTCGGCGCGGTCGGGTTCCAGGTTCTTGGCGATCGGGCCTTTCGGGCCGGCCTCGTCGAACGCGATGTAGCCGAGGCCGCCGGCGCCCTGCTCGCGCGCCCACTCGTTCAGCTTGTCGAAGAAGCCGCGCGGGCGTGGTCCGGCGCCGGGCGCTGGGATGGCGCGCACCACCCCCTCGCCGGCCGCGATGCGCGCGAACAGGCCGAAGCCGCTGCCGGCGAAATGGGCGGTCACGTCGGTGATGCGGAGCGGGTTGCGGAGGTCGGGCTTGTCGGAGCCGTAAGCCAGCAGCGCTTCGTCGTACGGGATGCGCGGGAACGGCGCCGGGCTCACGGCGCGGCCGCCGCCGAATTCGGTGAACACCCCCTCCATCACCGGCTCCAGCACCGCGAACACGTCTTCCTGGGTGACGAAGCTCATCTCGAAGTCGAGCTGGTAGAACTCGCCCGGGGAGCGGTCGGCGCGGCTGGCTTCGTCGCGGAAACACGGGGCGATCTGGAAGTAGCGGTCGAACCCGGCGACCATCGCGAGCTGCTTGAACTGCTGCGGCGCTTGCGGCAGGGCGTAGAACGTCCCGGGATGGGTGCGCGACGGCACCAGGAAATCGCGCGCGCCCTCGGGGCTGGTCGCGGTCAGGATCGGCGTCTGGAACTCGGTGAAGCCCTGCTCGATCATGCGGCGGCGCAGGCTGGCGATGACGCCGGCGCGCAGCATCATGTTGCGGTGGACCCGGTCGCGCCGCAGGTCGAGGAAGCGGTATTTCAGCCGCAATTCGTCGGGGAACGTCTCGGTGCCGGCAACCTGCATCGGCAGCACGTCGGCGGCGGACTGCACGACCAGCTCCGCCGCGCGCACCTCCACCTCGCCGGTCGGCAGCTTCGGGTTGACCGTGGCTCCTTGGCGCGCCACCACCTTCCCGGTGACGGTGACGACGCTCTCGGGCCGCAGCCCGTCGGCTTGCGCGAACGCGTCCGACCCGGCGGGGAACACGATCTGCGTCAGCCCGTAATGGTCGCGCAAGTCGATGAACAGCAACCCGCCGTGGTCGCGCTTGCTGTGCACCCAGCCGGACAGCCGCACGGTCGATCCAGCGTCGCTGGCGCGCAGGGCGCCGCAGGTGTGGGTGCGGTAGGCGTGCATGGGCCGGGTTCCAAAAAGGGGCGCGGCAACCAAGCGACGGGACGATGCCGTGTCAAGCGCGAGGTTGCCCGCCGCATCATTGCGGTGCAGTTTCCCCACCATGCTCCGCCCCGCCAACGCCGACTATCCCGCCCCCCGCCTGATCGCCGACACCGCCGCCCTCGACGCGCTGTGCGCCCGGCTGCGCGCCGAACCGTTCGTGACCATCGACACCGAGTTCATGCGCGAGCGCACCTACTACCCCGAGCTGTGCGTCGTGCAACTCGGCGGCGCCGCCGAGAACGCGGTGATCGACGCGCAGGCCGCCGGGCTCGACCTGGCGCCGCTCGGCGCCCTGCTGCGGGACGAGACCACGCTGAAGGTGTTCCACGCCGCCCGGCAGGACGTGGAGATATTCCTGGAGCTGTTCGGCGCGGTGCCCACCCCGATCTTCGACACGCAGGTCGCGGCGATGGTGGCGGGCTTCGGCGACCAGGTGGGCTACGACGCGCTGGTGGCCACCTTGACCGGCGGGCAGATCGACAAGGCGCACCGCTTCAGCGACTGGTCCGCCCGCCCGCTGTCGCCGGCGCAGGTCACCTACGCCGCCGCCGACGTGACGCACCTGCACACCGCCTATCTCGCGCTGCGCGAGCGGCTGGCGCGCGACGGGCGGCTGGACTGGGTGGCCGAGGAGATGGCGGTGCTGACCCGCCCGGCGACCTACCGCGCCGATCCCGACGCAATGTGGGAGCGCCTACGTCCCCGCACCAGCAACCGCCGCATGTTGGCCGCCCTGCGCGCCATCGCCGCCTGGCGCGAGCGGGAAGCGCAGCGGGTGAACATCCCGCGGCAACGGCTGGTGAAGGACGAGAGCCTGCTGGAAATCGCGGCGTCCGCCCCAGTCAACGCGGAGGCGCTGTCCCGCATCCGCGGCGTCACCCGCGGGTTTGCCGAGGGCCGCAGCGGCGCCGGGCTGCTGGCGGCGATCGCGGCGGCGGCGGCGCTAGCGGAGGGTGAGCTGCCCCCTGCCCCGGCGGCCAAGGACGGCCTGCGTCCGTCGCCGGCGCTGGTGTCGCTGCTGAAGGTGCTGCTGGCCGCGAAGTGCGAGCAGCACCACGTCGCGCCGAAGCTGGTGGCGTCGTCGGACGACATCGACCGGCTGGCGTTGGAGGACGCGCCGGACTTGCAGGCGCTGCAGGGCTGGCGGCGGGAGGTGTTCGGCGAGGATGCGCTGGCGTTGAAAAGCGGGCGGGTGGCGATCGGGGTGCAGGGCAAGCGGATACGGCTGATCGAGGCGGACGCGAGTTAGACCAAGTACCCAGATTACTAAACCGTCGAAGGAAGCTCCAGACTAAGATTTCAGCGTGCTGGAGCGGTCAGCAAGCAGGGTATCTGATATTAGAGCCCTTCAGGGCGACAAGGGTCGAACATCTCTGAGGAACGCGCGAACGCGTTGAAACTTGAAGCTGAGTGGGAGGGAATGGGAATGAGACGCGGCGGGGAGCGACCAAAATCTTCCGGAACGTTAGTAGAAGATATAAAACAAGGTCTTACTGAAGAGCAATTGGCTGGTATCGGGGCTGCTTCGTTAGCATTTAATCCAGCAGAGCAAGTATTAGATTCCGTCATAGCCACTGGTCTTGGTTTGATGTCTAGTGCCAATGGAATAGATGAGTTTGTATTAATTAAATTAGGTGGTATTGACAACAAAGTAGCATTGGTAAGAAAGTTATTTGATAATTTATATAATACTACAAACGTAGATTTAGACATGCAAGTTTGTATTCGAAACACCTTAAACGATTTAAGCGAAATGCGCACTTACAGAAATTCCGCTGTGCATGTCACCCAAATTGATATAACATTGTCTGTTGGAGTTGAAAAAAATAGAAATGGGTCAAATTCTTATGTGCTTCTGAGCAAGGTTGCGCTAGACGGCTTATATAATAGGCTTACATTTATTAGACACGAACTTGATATGATGGACTATATACTCTTTATGAACTATGATGAGATGCACAAGTGGAGACGTGCTCCAGATCCTACAAAGTCTGGCATAAATTCGACTTCTAAAGACTGCTTTGCTAAACTTGCGGCCGTTCAAGCTAAGCGCAAAGAATTGCCCCCTTTGCCTAACGTTCCGCCGTAGAACGACTAAGCTATAAAACTGAGTAGGTTACACAATTTGTAACGGAATTGTATAGTTTATCTGGGTCTTAAATTTGGCACTCTCAACACGGGCAATGCCACACTCCTTAGTCGTTGATTTACCGGGATAAGTGCAAGGCAAGTTTTTCAAGACATCGAAATGGGTGAGTAAACAGGAAGCCTGGTATTAGGCTCCCATCGTCCATGGATTGATAAGACTAACCCCCGTCGGTTCGAAATCCGCGACGTTGCGAGTGACAATGGGCATGCCATGCACCAGCGCGGTCGCGGCGATCAGGGCGTCCCGCTCCGCCCGTACGTCGGGCACGTGGAGCCCGGCGCAGCGTTGCGCGACGGCGGTGTCGATCGGCAGCACCCGCCCCGCGAAGGTCGGCAGGACCTGTCGATCCAGCCAGGCCCGCAGCATGCCGCCTTGCATGGTGTCGCGCCGCTGGATCAGGAGAATGCCCTGCTCCAATTCCAAGACGGTGATGACAGATAGGAACAGGACCGATGGCGCGACCCCACTCGCCCATTCGATCACGCGCCTATCCGCCCTGCCCGCTTTCGCCTTCCGGAGTTCCGAGACGACGACGGTGTCCAGCACATACACTACGACAGGTCGGCGGGCCTGGAGAGCGGGCCGTGCAAGCGCTGCGGTTCGAAATCGAGATCGGCGGCATCGGGCATCGCCAGCAGGTCGATAATGCTTTCGTATTTTCCGGTGAGCTGCCGGTAGTCCTCAATGGTCAGCAGCACATGCGCCGGCCGCCCACGATCGGTGATGAACACCGGGCCGTCATGGGCTGCTTTCTTGGCGCCACTCGTGTCCTGGTTGAACTCGCGGCCAGAGAGGGTCCTGACGGGCATGTTTCACTTCACCTATAGATGTAGCAATGTTACTACATTTCTGGTCGGCTTGCAAGGGACGAGGGACCACATCCGCCCGCTAGACAAACGCGGCGCTTCGCCTCGCAGATGCCACGATCTCGGTCCTGGCCGCCACGCCCAACGCCGCCGCAAGCCGGTCGAGCCGCCGCAGCACGCTCTCCCCCGCGAACACGCCGTCGCCCTCGCTGAGCCTCAGCACCAACGATCCATCGGACGGCTCCAGCGCCGTTCCCGCCAGCAAGTCCGGCGTCCCGGCCGACAGCGTGTACGCCAGCCGGAGCGCCAGCCCCAGCACCTCCGCCCGGCGCGCCGCCGCCTCATCCAGCAACAACCGCGCCGCCTGCAGGAACGCAGCCTCCGGCTCCGCCTCGTACCGCAGCGCCAAGGTCAGCGCCAGGAACGCCCGGCTGTGGTGGTCGAGCGCCACGCCCGGCTGGCGCAGCACCCGCAGGAACGCCTGCTCGGCCCGGTACTCCGGATGGTCGTTGCTGCCGATGTCGCTCATCCAGCACGCCGCCTCACGCAAGCGTCCCGCCTCTGCGGCCTCGTCCAGGAACAGGGGCGCCGTCCAGGCGATCAGCGCGGGCGGCAGCGTGGCATCGCGGCCATGGCGGGTGCCGAGGTCTCGGCTGGCGGTCAGCACCGGGTCCTGCGCGGCCACCTCGGGCGCGATCCCCTGCATGTACCATCCCTCGCGAAGCCCGTTCGCGCTGAACACCACCCGGCGCGCGCCCGTCGCGCGCAGCACCCGGCGCAGCACGATCGCGGCGAACGGCAGGTCGTCGACCCGTCGCCGCGGCGCGCCCGGCAGCTTCTCCAGCGAGCGCTTGGTGGCAGCGCCGATCACTCCGGTCAGGTCCCGCGCCTCGTCCCGCCCGATCGTGTAGTGGTGCACGATCGCCAGCGGATACGCCGTCTGCATCATGTGGATCCGCGCCAACGCCCGCCAGGCGCCGCCGACGAGGTACAAATCCCGCCCGGCCCCTTGGTTCAGCCACGGCACCCCCGCCAAATCCGCCTCGGCCAACCCGCGCGCGCGGGCCAGGTCGCCCTCCGCCCGGTCGCCCAGCCGGATCACCCCGAGCGGCAGCGTCCGCGCCGCGCCCGGAACCCCCGCCACCAGCCGCACCACCTCCAGCGAGCCGCCGCCGATGTCGGCCAGCACGCCCTCCGCCCGCGGGATGCCGCACAGCACACCGGCGGCCGACAGCGACGCCTCCTGCTCGCCCGACAGGATGTGGATCGGCACCCCCGGCATGCGTTCCTGCAACCCGGCGACGAAGGCCGGGCCGTTGGCGGCGTCACGCACCGCCGCGGTCGCCAGCACCTCGAACGGGTCGGCCCCCATGGCGCGCGCGATCGCGTGGTAGCGGTTCATCACCGTCAGCGCCCCGGCTACGCCCTCCTCGTTCAGCCGCCCCGTCGTTTGCAGCCCGCGGCCCAGGCGCAGCACCGCCTTCTCGTTGAAGATCGCCACCGGGTTGCGCCCGCGCCCCTCGAACACCACCAGGCGCACCGAGTTGGAGCCGAGGTCGACGACGGCGCAGCGCTCCCGCCCAGCCACAGCGCGGGCCATCAATCCTGCGTCACGCGGTCGGGGCGGCGGTGGGCGGCGCTGGTCGCCGGCGCGATCGGGCCGTGCAGCGCCGAGCCGCGTCCCGACAGCGACGGGTTGGTCATGAAGTAGTCATGCGCCGACACCGGCTTGCCGCCCGGCGGCACCCGCGTCCAAGCGCCGTCCGCCCCCAACTCCCACGACTGCAAGTTATCCTTCAAGTTCACCACCATGATCTGGTCCAGCACCTGCGCGTGCACCGTTGGGTTGTGGATCGGCACCAGGCTCTCCACCCGCCACTCCATGTTCCGCGCCATCCAGTCGGCGCTGCTGATGAACACGCTGGCGCGCCGGCTGGGCAGCTTGTGGCCGTTCGCGAAACAGAAGATGCGGCTGTGCTCCAGGAACCGCCCGACCATCGACTTCACCCGGATGTGCTCCGATAGGCCGGGCACGCCGGGCCGCAAGCAGCAGATGCCGCGCACGATGCACATCACCCGCACCCCGGCGCGCGAGCAGTCGTACAGCTTGTCGATCAGGTTGGCGTCGACCAGCGAGTTCATCTTGAGCCAAATCCCCGCCGGCCCCCCCGCGCGTGCGTTCGCGATCTCACGCTCCATCATCGCCATCAGGGTGCTGCGGGTCGTCAGCGGGCTGAACGCTAGGCTGTCCATCCGCTCCGGCCGCGCGTAGCCGGTCATGTAGTTGAACAGCCGGGCGGAATCGCGCGTCAGGTCGGGATCGCAGGTGAAAAAGCTCAGGTCGGTGTAGATGCGCGCGGTGATCGGGTGGTAGTTGCCGGTGCCGAAATGCGCGTAGGACCGCAGGGTGCCGCCCTCGCGCCGCACCACCAGGCTCAGCTTGGCGTGCGTCTTCAGCTGCACGAACCCGTACACCACCTGCACCCCGGCCGCCTCCATCGAGCGCGCGAGGCGGATGTTGGCCTCCTCGTCGAAGCGGGCGCGCAGCTCGATCAGGGCCACCACCGACTTGCCCGCCTCCGCCGCCTCGATCAGCGCCTTCACGATCGGGCTGTCGCGGCTGGTGCGGTACAGCGTCTGCTTCACCGCCACCACCGAAGGGTCGGCGGCGGCCTGGCGCAGGAACTGCACCACCACGTCGAAGCTCTCGAACGGGTGGTGGACGATGATGTCCTTGGCCCGGATCGCGGCGAAGCAGTCGCCGCCGAAGTCGCGGATGCGTTCGGGGAACCTGGGCGTATAGGGCGGGAACAGCAGGTCGGGCCGGTCGTCCACGATCAACTGCTTCAGGTCCGCGGCGCCCAGGATGCCGTGCTGCAGCAGCACCTCGTTGCCGGGGATGTTGGGGTCGTCCACGTCCAGCTCGTCCACCACCAGGTCGCGCAGGTCGAACGGCATGGCGGCGTCGATCGACAGATGGATGCCGACCCCGCGGCGGCGGCGCTTCAACGCGGTTTCATACGACCGCACCAGGTCCTCCGCCTCCTCCTCGAACTCCACGTCGGTGTCGCGGATCAGCCGGAACGTGCCCTGCCCGATCGCGCGGTAGCCGGGGAACAGTGTGCCGAGGAACAGGCTGACGAGGTCCTCCAGCAGCACGAAGCGGATCGGCGGCGGCGTGGCTTGCGGCCCCTCTGGCGGCGGCAGGCGGATGAAACGCTCGACCTGGGTCGGCAGCGGGATCATCGCGTTCATCACGACGTTGTCCTCGTTGCGGTGCAGCTTCAGCACCATGACCAGGCCCATGTTGGGGATGAACGGGAACGGGTGCGCCGGGTCGATGGCGAGCGGGGTCAGCACCGGGAACACGCGGTCCATGAAGAACGCCGACAGCCAGCCGCAATCGGCCGCGTTCAGATGCGCGGTCTCGCACACCTCCAGCCCGGCGTCGCGCAGTAGGTCCCGCAGCTCGGTCCAGGCCGCCTGCTGCAGCTCCATCAGCCGCGCCGCCCGTGCCTGGATCTCGCCGAGTTGCTGGCCCGGCGTGCGCCCGTCCGCCGACACCGCCGTCACGCCCGCTTTCGCCTGGCCGATCAGCCCGGCGACCCGCACCGAGTAGAACTCGTCCAGGTTGGAGGCGCTGATGGACACGAAACGCAGCCGCTCCAGCAATGGGTGGCGCGGGTTCTGCGCCTCCTCGACAACCCGCTCGTTGAAGTCGAGCCAGGACAACTCGCGGTTGATGAAGCGGTCGGGGCTGTCCGGCCCGATGCCGCTCTCGATCGGCGCCGGGAGCGGGGCTTCGTGACGGTCGACTACGCGGGCGGCGGAACTGGTGCGGCTCATGGCGGCGATCCTAGAGCAAGCAGGGCATGGCGGGCGACTCGGGTGAGGATGCAGCCTCCGCATCATCGGCGCCGAACGCCGCGAGCACGCTGACGGCCACGGGGCGGGTCACGCGGCGGCCCTGCGCCAGGGCGGCGCGGTCGAGCCGGGCGGCGGCCTCTCGCAGGGCCGCCGGGTCGCGTGGCAGGCGCAGCAGCAGCCAGTCCTGCAGCGGCTCCGGCACGGCCAATTGGCGGTCGGACAGCAGCCGCGCGAGCAGGGTCCGCAGCATGTCGTCGCCGGGGACGTGCAGCTCGACGGCGGCGACCGCGCGCAACCGGCTGGCGAGGTCGGGCAGCTCGGTCGGCCAGCGCGCGGGGGCGGCGCGTCCGGCGAGCAGCACCGGCAGGCGGGCCTCGGCGGCGGCGTTCAGCAAGTGCAGCAGCGGTTCCTCGGCGGCGATGTCGGCGTCGTCGACCGCGACCCCGCCCGAGCGCGGCAGCGCCACCAGGCCGCGCAGGGCCTCACCCGGCAGCAGGGCCGCACCTTCCCGCTCGGCCCAGGCGTGCAGCAGGTGCGTCTTGCCGCGCCCCTCGCCGCCCCAGATAGCCAGGCGTCCTCCGGGCCAATCGGCGGTGCGGGCGAGCCAAGCCAGCGCCTCGGCGTTGGACCGGTCGGCGAGGAAGTCAGCGGGATCGTACTGCGCCGTGTGGTTGAACGGGAGCGCCAGCTGGCGGGCCTCGCTCATGTCGGCGGGGGGTCCAGGTACAACGGGCTGGCCAAGTACCGCCGCAGCCAGAACCGGGCCAGCACCCCGATCACGGCCGCGACCGGCACCGCGAGCAGCACGCCGAGGAAGCCGAACGCCGCCCCGCCCGCGAACAGCGCGAAGATCACCCATACCGCGTGCAGCTCGACCCGGTCGCCGAGGAAGCGCGGGTAGATGACGTAGCCTTCCAGCACCTGCCCGGCGATGAACACCGCCGCCACCTCCGCGACGCCCATCCAGGACGGGAACTGCGCGAAGGCGAGCCCGATCGACGTGACGCCGCCGGTGATGCTGCCGACATACGGGATGAACGACAGCACGCCGGCGGCGATGCCGACGATCAGGCCGAGGTCGAGGCCGACCATCTGCAGCGCGAGAGCGTAGAACAGGGCCAACACCAGGCAGCACAGGGCCTGTCCGCGCAGCCAGGCGGACAGGATGCGGTCCACCTCGACCGCCTGCGCCCGCAGCACGCCCTCGTAGCGGCGGGGCAGCCAGCCATTGATCCGGCGCACCACGCCGGGCCAGTCGCGCAGCAGGTAGAACGCGACGACGGGGGTGACGACCAGCAGCGACAGCACGTTGAAGATGGCGAACCCGCCGCCGACGATGCGGGTCAGCGCGCCCGCCAGGAAGCCCAGCATCGAGCCGGCCTGCCCGCTGACGAGGTCGCGCAGGCGGCCGTCCACGTACTCGGACCCGAGCCGCTGCTGCAGGTGGGCGATCACCTCGCCCGCCCAGTCCCGCAGCGCCGCCACGTACGCCGGCACGCGCGAGATCAGGATGCCGAGCTGCGACAGGATCAGCGGGTACAGCAGCAGCGCGAACAGCAGCCCGGCGGCGAGCAGGCCGGTGACGAGCAGCAGCGCCGCCGGCCCCCGCGGCATCCCGGCCCGCGTCAGCCGGGTGGCGAGCGGGTCGAGGAAGTACGCGATTCCGGCCGCCACGACGAACGGCAGCAGGATGCCGACGAACAGTTGCAGCGCGAGCAGCACGACCACCAGGAGTCCCGCCAGCAACGCCACGCGCTGGGGACGGGTGGAGTGCGGCGGCCCCGGCTCCGCTTGGGACGGCAGCGGCACGGCGTAGCGCGGCTCGACCCGGCCGAGCTGGTCCCTCACCGGCCGGTCCTGATTGCGCGGAGGGGGACGCTGTGGTTGTTTCGCCGCATCGCCGGAGCTTAGCCGACCGCGGGCCGGGCCACACCATCTAAGGACGACCATGACGAGCTATCGTGAGGCGGGCGTGGACATCGCCGCCGGCGACGCGCTGGTGGACCGCATCAAGCCGCTGGCGCGCGGCACCGAACGGCCCGGCGTGATGGGCAGCCTCGGCGGGTTCGGCGCGCTGTTCGACCTCAAGGCGGCCGGGTTCACCGACCCGGTGCTGGTATCCACCACCGACGGCGTCGGCACCAAGCTCAAAATCGCGATCGACACCGGGCGGCACGACACGGTGGGGATCGACCTGGTCGCGATGTGCGTCAACGACCTGGTGGTGCAGGGCGCCGAGCCGCTGCTGTTCCTGGACTATTTCGCCACCGGGTCGCTGGACGTGGAGCAGGCCGCGCGCGTCATGGCCGGCATCGCCGAGGGGTGCCGGCAAGCCGGGTGCGCCCTGGTCGGCGGCGAGACGGCGGAGATGCCGGGACTGTACGCGGACAACGACTACGATCTGGCCGGTTTCGCGGTCGGGGCGGCCGAGCGCGACGCCCTGCTGCCGCGCGGCGTGGTGGCGGGACAGACGGTGCTGGGCCTGGCCAGCTCCGGCGTGCATTCCAACGGCTTCTCGCTGGTGCGGCGGATCGTGCGGGACAGCGGCCTCGGCTGGACCAGCCCGGCGCCGTTCGCGCCTGGCCGCAGCCTCACGGAGGCGCTGCTGGAGCCGACCCGGATCTACGTCAAGCCGCTGCTGGCGCTGCACCAGGCCAAGCTGCTGCGCGCCGCCGCCCACATCACCGGCGGCGGGTTGCCGGGGAACCTGCCCCGCGTGCTGCCCCCGGGCACGCGCGCGGTGCTGGACGCCGCATCGTGGCCGCGCCCCGCGGTGATGGGCTGGCTGGCCCAGCGCGGCGGCGTGCCGGCCGACGAGATGCTGCGCGTGTTCAACTGCGGCATCGGCATGGCGCTCGTGGTCGACGACCCCGCGGCCGCGACGGCGCTGCTGGAGCAGCACGGCGAGACGGTGTTCGCCATCGGCCGGATCGAGGCCACGGACGGTCCGGCCACGATCGACATCCGGTGACGCGGGGCCGCCTCCGGACCGCGATCCTGGCGAGCGGCCGGGGCAGCAACATGGCCGCCCTGCTCGCCGCCGCCGCGGCGCCCGGCTACCCGGCGACGATCGCCCTCGTGCTGTCCAACCAGCCCGGCGCCGGCGCCCTCGGCCGCGCCGCCACGTTCGGCATCCTCACCGCCTGCATCGACCACCGCCCGTTCGGACGCGACCGGGCCGCCCACGAAGCCGCGCTTGAGGCGGAGCTGGACCGCCACCAGGTCGAGTTCGTGTGCTTGGCGGGCTACATGCGGCTGCTGACGCCGTATTTCGTGGGGCGTTGGGCGGGGCGGATGCTGAACATCCATCCCTCGTTGCTGCCGGCGTTCCCTGGCCTGCACACCCATGCCCGCGCGCTGGCCGCCGGCGCGAAGCTGCACGGCTGCACGGTCCACTGGGTGACGGAGGCGATGGACGCGGGCCCGATCCTGGCGCAAGCCGCCGTCCCGGTGCTGCCCGGCGACGACGCGGACACGCTGGCGGCGCGCGTGCTGGCGCAGGAGCATGCGATCTATCCGGCGGCGCTGGCGATTGCCGCCGGGCAGCAGCCCACGTTTCCGGACGCGCAGGCGGCGCTGTGCAGTCCCTTGCCACTGCCGCCGCGCGCGCCGTAAAAACAGCTTTCCGATTTCATCGCCGCAGCAGGGGCGCACCATGGCCGAACCCGTTATCCAGCCCACCAACACCGGTCCCGACGCGGGCGAGTTGTTCACGGCCGACCGCCAGAAGTTCTGGTCGTCGTTCACCACCTTCACCACAGGGGCCGTCGTCGTCGTGGTGGTCGTGCTGGTCGGGATGGCGATCTTCCTGACCTGAGGTGCCGGTCGCCAAAGGTCGTGGAGCGTTTCGACAGCCACGATGTGATGGTGGTCAAAAGGGGAAGCGGGGCTGCTCGCTTGTTCGTGGAGTTTTTGCCATGTCTGACAATCTGGTGCTCGAACCCACGTGCGCCCCTCGTAGCGACATCGCTCCTTAGGCGGTGGACGCGCGTGATTTCAAACGCTGCCTGGTGAGTGCCGGGTTGGCTGGGATGTTCGAACAGACCGCTGTCGCCAGCCTTTGGACAGAGACACGCTTGGAGGTTGAATCGAGCGCGTCGAGCGACGGTTAGAGCTGACTGACCATCGTGCGCCTTGATGTGGTGCTTCTTTATAATACTTTTGATGTATTGTTGCGGTATTTATAAACGGGACGGCGGCTTTGGCGGTAGTGAATCGAAAGTGATTACCGCCGTCTTTCCTTAGTTACTTCGCACATTTCTTGCGGGGACTGACGCCAGTTCGCACGCTTTCTAGCCGCTCATCAAAGGAAATTTCCCATGGCGTTTCTCTCGGTCACGGCACCCAGAACCAAGCTCGACCTCAGCGGCCACATGGGCGACATCGCTATCGCATACGGGGATGGCGACACCATCGACAGCGGCAGTTACAATGGCACTCCCGCTGGCGGCAACCACAACACCATCTATTTGGTTGGACAGAACCAGACCTTTCTTAGCGCCTACTATAATGGCAACGACCAAGTGGCCATTTACGGTGACAACGACATCGCCAAAGTGAGTAACGGCAAGGTCACCACCTTTGGCCACGGCGACACGGTGAACATTTCCGGCGTCCCCCTCCCCAACTACGCTACTAGCGGCGGCAACAGCTCGGTCGCGGCCATGGGTGACAGCAGCGTGTTCGTCACTTGCGACGCCGGCGTCATGAGCTTCATCGGCGGCACCGGCTTCTCCGTCGTCCTGGCCGGTGGGGCGCAGCACGCCGATGTCAATTTCGGCCAAGGCGGCGGCGTGGCGGTGGGAGGCGAGTTTACCGGCATGTCACCCCGAGGCCCGTTCTCCCGCGCTGAAAACACGCTGGTTGCCGGACTGAAAACCTCGACGCTCTACGGGTCCAACAACGGCTCGAACAACATGATCGCTAGCGGCTCGGCGGGGGACGGACTGGTCGGCGGAGAAAACTCGGCCAACGCATTCGACGCCCGCAATTCCAGTGGCAACAACTATATGGAGGGCCACCAGGGGCAATACACCTTGTCGAACATGATGTTCAACGGAGCCGAACCCACCAACATAATGTTCGGCGGCTCCGGCAACGACGCCATGGTCGCTGGCTCCGGCTACAATGAGATGCACGCAGGAACCGGCACCGACACGTTCCTCGTCATCAACAGCGCCATCAACCAGGTGGGCGGCGGCAACCAGATCATGCTCGACGGCTTCAAGCAGGGCACCGACCATCTCGACCTGGTGGGGTATGGCGGATCCACCGACGCGCTGCTCGCCAGCGCCACCCACGCGAACGGTGGCACGCAGTTGCAACTTGCGGATGGCGCGCACCTGAACGTGGCAGGCGTGAACCTGACCGCCAACGATATTTGGCGGCAGGGCTAGCGCCCTCCGCTCAGTTCCGGTTCAGTGCGTACCGCACGTCGCAGATCGGGCTGGTGACAGTCAGGTCCATGTGGTCGCCGCTGATCTGGCCGTCGATCGCGCCGCGGCCGTCGCTACCGTGGATCGCGCCACTCGACGACACCGTGGCCGACAGGTCGTACGACGTCCGCGGCGTGCCGCGATACTGCAACGTCAGCGTGCCGTTCGCGACGGTGATGACCCGCGGGCCGCTGCGGGGGCAGCCGGGCGTGTCGGCGCGGATCAGACGGGCGATCCCCCGGTAGCGCCCGTCGATGGCGGCGGGAGGCATCACCGGCGCAGCGCGCTGCGTAATCGGCGTCGGACGGCCGCTGCTGCAGGCGGCGAGGCCGGCCGCCAGCAGCAGGGCCGCCCGTTTCCTCACCCGACGATCTCGGTGCCGGCGAAGAAGAAGGCGATCTCGGTGGCGGCGTTCTCGACGCTGTCGGAGCCGTGGACCGTGTTCGCCTCGATGCTTTCGGCGAACTGCGCGCGGATGGTGCCGGGCTCGGCCTTCGCCGGATCGGTGGCGCCCATGATGCGGCGGTTGGCGGCCACCGCGTCGTCGCCTTCGAGCACCTGCGCCACGACTGGGCCGGACACCATGAATCCGACCAGGTCCTTGAAGAACCCGCGCTCGCGGTGCATCGCGTAGAACGCCTCCGCCATGCCTTGAGTCAGCTGCAGGCGCTTCTGGGCCACGATGCGCAATCCGGCGTCCTCCAGGCAGGCGTTGACCTTGCCCGTCAGGTTGCGCCGGGTCGCGTCGGGCTTGAGGATGGAGAGCGTGCGCTCGATGGCCATGACTTCGTTCCGTTCGTGAGAATTGGCTGCGCTTTAGACGGTGGCGCGGCCAGGGGCAAGCCGGCCGCGGGCGGTCATGAACGGGCCTTCGGGCGTCCGCTCCGGCGCGAAGGCGGCGAAACCGATCTTCGGCATGTCGAGGTAGATCGCCTCCATGCCGCCCTTGATCCGGTAGGTTTCGTGCCAGAACCCGGTGCCGCCGGCGTCCTTCGTGAAGCTTTGCCACCACAGACGGTGCGGGTCGCTGCGGGAGAACGCCTCCAGGCTGTCGAGGTCGCGCCAGTATTGGCGGAACCCGAGGTGGCGCAGGCTGAACAGCATCGTCTCGTGCGCCAGCAGCCCGTCCGGCTTGCGCTGGTCGATGGCGGCCAGCTTCGGCCCGAACCCCAGCAGGGTGCGCACGCCGCGCAACCGGCTGACGCGCATGCCGAGATAGATCACGACCAGGTCGGGATAGCCCGTGAGGTCGACGGATCGGCGGGTTGGCATGGGCGCGCTTCCTTGTTGCACCGGCACCGTAGCACCGCCGGGCTTCTACAGCGCCGCCCCGCGCGCTACATCCCCGGTCCATGAGCCTGCTCACGATCGAGGACGCGACGATACGGATGGCCGGGCGGGTGCTGCTCGACCATGCCGACCTGCGGGTGGATGCCGGGCGGCGCATCGGCTTGGTCGGGCGCAACGGGGCCGGCAAGTCGACTCTGCTGCGCGCCATCGCGGGCGAGCTGCCGCTGGACGGCGGTACGATCCGCCTCGCCGCCCGCGCCCGCATGGCGCAGGTGCGGCAGGAAGCGCCCTCCGGCCCGGCCTCGCTGCTCGACACGGTGCTGGAGGGCGACACCGAACGCCTATCCCTGCTCGCCGAGGCCGAGCACGCCGAGCCGCTGCGGCTGGCGGAGGTCCATGAGCGGCTGCGCACGATCGGCGCCGACGCGGCCCCTGCCCGCGCCGCCAGCATCCTAGCCGGGCTTGGGTTCGACACCGAGGCGCAGGCCCGTCCGGTGCAGTCGTTCTCCGGCGGCTGGCGCATGCGGGTCGCGCTCGCAACCGCGCTGTTCGCCCAGCCCGACCTGCTGCTGCTGGACGAGCCGACCAACCATCTCGACCTGGAAGCGACCATGTGGCTGGAGGGCTGGCTCGCCCGCTTCCCCGGCGCGGCCCTGATCGTCAGCCACGACCGCGGCCTGCTGGACCGGGCGGTGGAGTCGATCGCGCACCTGGACGCGCGCCGCCTCAGCCTGACGCCCGGCGGCTACACCGAGTTCGTCCGCATCCGCACCGAGCAGGCGATGCAGCAATCCCGCGCGGCCGAGCGGATCGCGGCGCAGCGGGCGCACATGCAGGCGTTCGTGGACCGGTTCCGCGCCCAGGCGACCAAGGCCCGGCAGGCGCAGTCCCGCCTGCGCGCGCTGGAGCGGCTGCCGGTGATCGACACCGTGGTGGAGGACGCCCCCACCCGCTTCGACTTTCCCGAACCCGCCCGCCTCGCGCCGCCGATCCTGGCGCTGGACCGCGTCAGCGCCGGCTACGACGGGCGCGCGGTGCTGCGGGACGTGTCGCTCAGCGTCGACACCGAGGACCGGATTGCGCTGCTGGGCGCCAACGGCAACGGCAAGAGCACCCTGGCCAAGCTGCTCGCCGGCCGCCTGCAGCCGTTGTCGGGCGAGCTGCGCCGGGCGCCCAAGCTGAAGGTCGGCTATTTCGCCCAGCACCAGGCCGACGAGCTGGTCGCGGTCGAAACGCCGGTCGACCACATGGCGCGCGCGCTCGGCATTCGTGCCACCCCGCCGCAGGTTCGCTCCCAGCTCGCGCGCTTCGGCCTCGACGCCGACCGGGCGGACACGCGGGTGAGCAGCTTGTCGGGCGGCGAGCGGGCCCGCCTGCTGCTGGCGCTCGCCACCCGCGACGCGCCCCAGTTGCTGATTTTGGACGAGCCCACCAACCACCTCGACATCGACGCGCGGGAGGCGCTGGTGCGGGCGCTGGCCGATTTCAGCGGCGCGGTGCTGCTGATCACCCACGACCCGCATCTGGTGGAACTGGTGGCCGACCGGCTGTGGCTGATCGCCGACGGCGCCGCGCGGGCCTACGACGGCGACCTCGACGATTACCGCGGCCTGCTTGCCGAGCGCGCCCGCCCGGCCCGCACCGAAGCCTCGACCCGGCGCGACGACCGGCGTGAACGGGCGGAGGCGCGCGTGCAGTCGGCCCCGCTGCGGCGGCAGGCGAAGGCGGCGGAGGCGCTGGTAGGCAGGCTCGCGGCCGAACGCGCCGCCATCGAGCAGCGGCTGGCCAATCCGGCGATCTACGCGCCCGGCCGGGTCGCCGACATTACGGCGGCGAACACCCGCCTGGCCGCGATCGGGCGAGAGCTGGATGCCGCGGAAATGGCGTGGCTGGAGGCTGAGGAGGCGCTGGAGGCGCCGTGACGCCGTGTCAAACCAGCCGCAGGACGTCGGCCCAGTAGGCCCCCCAACGCTCGTTCGCCCAGGCGGAGTCCTCATGGATCGTGGCCGCGAAGCAGCGCGCGTCCTCGGAGTAGGTTTGGCGCAGACGCCGCGCCATGTCGGCCGGGGACAGGAATGGCGGCGCCGCGTCGAGCTCGAAGCTCATCGGCGGGGACGGCAGGGTCGAGGCGCTGACGGCTGTCACGATGCGGGCCTCCGCGTGTTGAGTCCGTGCAGACTACACAATGCAGTGTGTCACGGGTGTGACGTGGACATTGCTCGGGCAGATAATTATGCGGTGCCGCCCATTAAAAAACATTGAACGCGAACGGTGGCGCTAAGCCTTCTTGACCCAGCCGCGATCGCCCTGCTGCCAGTATGTCAGGGTGTGGCCCGCCGCCTTGGCCGCTGCCCACCTCGCCCGCGCCGCGCCGACGGCCGCCTCATTCTGCCCATCGAACAAGTCGAACGCCCGGTCGAACGCCGCCAGGTCGGATTGGACGCCGTCCAGCAGGAACAGGAAGCGCGCGCCGTTGGGGGCCTCGTCCGCCAAGGTCAGCCAGATCGGCTGCAGGTCGGCCTCGCCGGTGCGGGCGCTGCCATGGGGCAGCCACTCCGGGTCGGACGACGCCCACAGCGTGGCGTCGAGCGCGGCCAGGCGCTCGGGCGTGCCGCAGCGCACCACCGCGCGTTGGCCCGACGCCAGGGTGCGGCCGAGCAGCTTCGGCAGCGCCTTGTCGGCGTCGGTGCGGGTCAGGTGATAGAAGCCGATGTCGGTCAACGGTGCGGGTCCTCGAAGCGCTGCGCGACCAGCCGGTCCAGCAGGCGCACGCCGTAGCCGCTCGGCCCGGCCGCGTGTCGGTCCGTCGCCTCATCGCGCGTTTCCATGCCGGCGATGTCCAGGTGCGCCCACGGCGTCGTACCCACGAACTCGCGCAGGAACGCGGCCGCCTGGCAGGCATCGGGCTGGCGGCCCATGACGCATTGGCGGAGATCGGCGATGTCGGATTTGAGGTCGTCGCGGTGGGACTTGCCGATCGGCATGCGCCAGGCTGCCTCGCCCACCCCGGACCCGGCGGCCGCGACCTGGGCGGCGAACGTTGGGTCGTTGTCGAACAGCCCCGCCATCTGATGCCCGAGCGCGGTGATGATGCTGCCGGTCAAGGTGGCCAGGTCGACCAGTGCCGCGGGCCGGAGCTGCTGGCACGACCAGGCCAGCGCGTCGGCCAGCGCCAACCGACCTTCGGCGTCGGTGTCGACGACCTCCACCGTGCTGCCATCGGCCATCCGCAGCACGTCGGACGGGCGGTAGCTGCTGCCGCCCACCGCGTTCTCGGCCAACGCCAGCACGGCCGTGACCGGGGCTGGCGAGCGGCGAAGCGCCAGCGCCAGCATCGCCCCGGCGCACGCCGCGGCGCCGGCCATGTCGTCGCCCATGACCTCCATCCCGGCTGCCGGCTTGATGCAAATCCCGCCGGTGTCGAAGGTGATGCCTTTGCCGACGAACACCACCGGGTCGGCGTCGATCGTCCCGCGCCAGCGCAGCACCGCGAGCGCCGGCGGGTGTGCCGACCCGCCACCGACCGCCAGCAAGCCGCCGAGCCCCGCGCGGCGCAGCGCCCGCCCGTCCAGGACGCCGAGTTCGACGCCAGCCGCCGTCAGCCAGTCGAGCCGGGCGATGAAGCGGGCCGGCGTCAGGTGGTTGGCCGGCTCGGCGACCAGCCCGCGGGCGAAGGCGACGCCCTCCAGCACGCAGCCGGCGCGGTCCCAGGCCGGACGCAGCTCGCCCGGGTCGTCGGCGATGACGTCGATGCGGGTGAGCCAGGGTGCGCCGTCCTCGCGCCGGGTCTTGAGCCGGTCGAACCGCCAGGCGCGCAGCACCGCCCCGGTCACGAACGCCGTCGCCTCGTCCGGAGCCCAGCCGCGCAGGTCCAGCGCGACCCGGCGCAGGTCCAGCAGCTTGGACACCGCGCACGCCCCCGCCTGCTCCAGCGCGCGGGAACGGGAGAGTTCAGACGGGCCTACGCCGACCAGCAGGGTGCGGCCGGGGTCGAACAGCTCGCAGGTCTCATCCGGCTGCCCGGTGAACCCGGCCAGCCGGGCGCGGGCCGGCGCATCCCCGGCGCGGACCGGGCGCACGGTCGCCTCCGCCTTCGGCGCGCTCCGGCCGAGACGGACCTTCAAGCCTCGTAGTGCTCGGCGACCAGGCGGTCGAGCAGGCGGACGCCGAACGCGGTGGCGCCCTTCGGGGTAATTGGCGTGTCCTTGGTGCTCCAGGCGGTGCCGGCGATGTCGAGGTGCGCCCACGGCTTGCCGTTGACGAAGCGCTGCACGAAGCAGGCGGCGCTGATGGAGCCGCCAGGCCGGCCGCCCACGTTCTTCATGTCGGCGATGTCGGACTTGATCATCTTGTCGTAGGCGTCGCCCAGCGGCATGCGCCACAGCTTCTCGTCCCACGCCTGCCCGACCGCGGACAGCTTCTGCGCCAGCGCGTCGTCGTTGCTGAACAACCCGGCGTATTCGTGGCCGAGGCTGACGATGATCCCGCCCGTCAAGGTCGCGAGATCGATCATGAACACCGGGTTGAAGCGCTCCTGGCAGTACCAAAGCACGTCGCCCAGCACCAGCCGGCCTTCGGCGTCGGTGTTGATGATCTCGACCGTCTGGCCGGAGTAGCTCGTCACGACGTCGCCGGGCCGCTGCGCGCGGGAGCCGGGCATGTTCTCGACCAGGCCGACCAGCCCCACGGCGTCGACGGCGGCCTTGCGTCCGGCCAGCGCCGCCATCAGGCCGACCACCGCCCCGGCGCCGGCCATGTCCCACTTCATGTCCTCCATCCCGCCAGCCGGCTTGATGCTGATGCCGCCGGTGTCGAAGGTGACGCCCTTGCCGATGAAGGCGAGCGGCTGCGCAGCCGACACGTCGGACTTCTTACCCTTCTTGCCGTGCTTCCCAGGGCCGGACGCGCCGTTCCAGCGCATCACCACCATCCGCGGCTCGGTGTCGCTGCCGAGCGACACGCCCATCAGCATGCCGAACCCGAGCTTGGTCATCTCCTTGGGGCCGAACACCTCCACCTCGACGCCGAGTTCCTCCAGCGCGCGGCAGCGGTCGGCCATTTCGGCGGGGAACAGCACGTTGGGCGGCTCGCTGATCAGGTCGCGCGACAGGAGCACGCCGCGCGCGACCGGCTCGAGCTTCTGCCACGCGGCGCGCGCCCCGGCGACGTCGTCGGCCATGACCGTCAGGCGCTCGAGCTTCGGCTTGTCCTCCGGCTTCTCCTTGGTGCGGTAGCGGTCGAAGCGGTAGCTGCGCAGCACGGCCCCCATCGCGGCGGAGGCAGCGCGCGCCGGGTCGAAGCCGTCGGCCGCGAGCGCCGCCTCGGGCTCGCCGGCGAGGGCGGCGGCCAGGGTTCCGCCCGCTTCCTCCATGCCGTGCGCGGTCAGCCCGGCGAGCTTGCCCAAGCCCACGACGACGATCCGGGCCAGGCCGCCGCCGGGCGCCAGCACCGTGCAGCTCTGCCCGGACTTGCCGGTGAACTTGGACGCCGCCAGCGCCCGCGCCAGCGCCCCGCCGGTCGCCGCGTCCGCCGCCGCCCACAGCCCGGCCGGCGCCGCTTCCTCCGCCACCAGCAGCGCGAGGGCGCCGGAGTTCGGCAGGGCGGGCTTGGCGAAGGCGATCTCGAGCATGGCGGGTCCAGTCCTTGGGGATGATGCGGCAGTGTAGCAGCGCATCCCCGCTTTGCCACGACCCGCCGCCCGGCTAAGACTGCGGGATGGACGACGCCGCCCTGCTCTCCCTCGCCGCCGACCTCGCCCGCCAGGCCGGGGCGATCATCCTCGCCGTCCGCGCCCGCGGCTTCGAGACGTCGAGCAAGGACGACCAATCGCCCGTCACCGAGGCCGACCACCAGGCGGAGGCGCTGATCGTGCGCGGCCTGCGCGCCGCCTCGCCGGGCATCCCGGTGATCGCGGAGGAGGAGTTCGCGGCCGGCCTGGACCACGCGCCCGGCGACACGTTCTGGCTGGTCGACCCGCTGGACGGCACGCGGGAATTCGCGGCGGGCCGGGACGAGTTCACCGTCAACATCGGCCTGGTGCGCGGCGATGCGTGCGTGCTGGGCGTGGTCGGCGTGCCCGCGTACGGCGAGCTGTTCGGCGGCATCGTCGGCCGCGGCGCGTGGAAGCGCACCGGCGCCGGCGAGCGCGCCATCGCCGCCCGCACCCCGCCGCCCGAGGGGTTGGCGGTGCTGGCGTCGCGGCACTACGCGTCGGACAAGCGGCTGGACGCCTTCCTGCAGGGGCGCACCGTGGCGTCGGTCGGCAACATCGGCTCGGCGTTGAAGTTCTGCCGGGTCGCGGAGGGGGCGGCCGACCTGTACCCCCGCTTCGGGCGCACGATGGAATGGGACACCGCGGCGCCGCAAGCGGTGCTGGAAGCGGCCGGCGGGCAGTGCCGCGACATGGACGGCGCGCGGCTGCGCTACGGCAAGCCGGGGTGGGAGAACCCGCCGTTCATCTGCACGGGGCGATGACCGAGCGGCTCGGGCCTGCCGACCTCGCCCGTGCGGCGGCGCTCCTGCTCGATGGCAAGCTGGTCGCGTTCGCCACCGAAACGGTGTACGGGCTCGGCGCCGACGCCACCGACAACCACGCCGTCGCGGCCATCTTCGACGCCAAGGGCCGGCCGCACTTCAACCCGCTGATCTGCCACTATCCGAGCGCCGCGGCGGCTTTCGCGCACGTCGAGGCGACCGATGCCGCCCGCGTCCTGGCCGCCGCGTTCTGGCCGGGCCCGCTCACGCTGGTGCTGCCGCGCAGGGTCACATGCCCGGTGGCGTTGCTGGCGGGCGCCGGGCTGGACACGCTGGCGATCCGCGTGCCGCGCCACCCGGACGCGCTGGCGCTGCTGCGCGCCGTCGGACGGCCGGTGGCAGCCCCCTCCGCGAACCGGTCCGGCCAGGTGTCGCCCACCACCGCCGACCACGTGCTGGACGGGTTGGGCGGACGCATCGCGGCGGTGATCGACGGCGGGCCGTGCGCGGTCGGCGTCGAGTCGACCGTGCTGGATTTGACCGGCGCGCGTCCGTTCCTGCTGCGGCCCGGTGGCGTCTCGCTGGACCGGATCGCCGCCCTGGTCGGCCCGGTCGGCTGCGGCATCACGCGCGCCGCCGCGGAGGGCGCCCGCACGCTGCGGTCCCCAGGGCTGATGGTGTCGCACTACGCCCCGGCCTTGCCCGTACGCTTGGACGCGGTCGCGGCCGGGCCGGACGAGGCGCTGCTGGCGTTCGGCCCGCCGCTGCCTGGCGCGGGCGTGGCGTTCGAGCTAAGCCGTGCCGCCGACCTGGTCGAAGCCGCCGCCCGCCTGTTTGCCGGCCTCCGCTGGCTCGACGCCGAGGGCGCGCGGCTGGGCCTGGCGCGCATCGCCGCGATGCCGGTGCCGATGGAGGGGCTGGGGGCCGCGATCAACGACCGGCTGCAGCGTGCGGCGGCGCCGCGATGACCGGGACGAACGATCGATGCGGCACGTGACGGAAAGGACCGGTGAGAGTGGCTTACGCGGTTAAGGAACTCTTTCTAACGCTGCAGGGGGAAGGCGCCCAAGCTGGTCGCGCAGCCGTGTTCTGCCGCTTCACGGGCTGCAACCTCTGGTCCGGGCGCGAGCAGGACCGCGCCGCGGCGACCTGCCGTTTCTGCGACACGGATTTTGTCGGAGCAAACGGTTCTGGCGGGGGACGCTTCGCCGACGCCGACGCCTTGGCCCTCGCCATCGAGGCGGCGTGGCGGTCGGCCGACCGGGCGAGCCGCTTCGTGGTGTTCACCGGCGGGGAGCCGCTGCTGCAGCTCGACCCGGCGCTGCTCGCCGCGGTGCGCGCGCGGGGCTTCACGACAGCCCTGGAGACGAACGGGACGCTCGACATGCCGGCAGGCGTCGACTGGACCTGCGTGAGCCCAAAGGCGGGCGCGGCGCTTCAGGTACGCACGGGCGACGAGCTCAAGCTGGTGTTCCCACAGGCCGGGCTGGACCCGGCCGACCTCGCGGCGCTTCCGTTCCGGCACCGCTGGTTGCAGCCGATGGACGGACCCGACCGGTCGGCCAACACAGCCGCCGCCGTCGCTTATTGCCTCGCCCACCCGGCTTGGCGGCTGAGCGTGCAGACGCACAAAATGATCGGCATACCTTGATGCATGAGTTGAGCAAGCAATTCCGCTTCGAGGCAGCCCACACGCTGTCTGGGCGGGCGGTGGACGCCGACCCGAGCCGCCGCATCCACGGGCACTCCTACCGGGCGGAAATCGTGGTCCGCGGCACCCCCGACCCAACGACGGGCATGGTGGTGGACCTTGGGCTGTTCGAGCAGGCCTTGGCCACCGCCCACGACGCGCTCGACCACCGTTTCCTGGACGACGTGCCGGGGCTCGGCGCAGCGACGATCGAGAACTTGGCGACCTGGATTTGGCGCAGCCTGGCCCCCGCCTGCCTCGGCCTGGCGCGCGTGACGGTCTATCGTGACAGCACTGGCGACTCGTGCAGCTATGTCGGGTCGGAGTGAGCGGCTGCGGCAAAATGGAACCCTTCGACACCATCGTCATCGGCGCCGGCGCGGCCGGGCTGCTGTGCGCCATGACCGCCGGGCAGCGCGGACGGCGGGTGCTGCTGCTGGACCACGCGGAGGCGGCGGGCAAGAAGATCCTGATCTCCGGCGGCGGGCGCTGCAACTTCACCAACGAGCAGACGGCGCCGGAGCGGTTCTTCTCGGCCAACCCGCATTTCTGCAAGTCCGCCCTGGCCCGCTACACCGCCGCCGACTTCATCGCCCTCGTGCAGAAGCACGGCATCCCCTACCACGAGAAATCGCTCGGGCAGCTATTCTGCGACGGCTCGGCACGGGCGGTCGTGGCGATGCTGCTGGATGAATGCGCCGCCGCCGGGGTGGACCTCCGGCTGTCCCACCGCGTGACCGCCCTGGACCGCGCGGACCGCTTCACCGTCGCCACCGATCACGGCGCGTTCGAAGCGCCGACCCTGGTGCTGGCGACGGGCGGGTTGTCCATCCCGAAGATGGGCGCGACCGGGTTCGCCCACGACGCCGCCGAGCGGTTCGGCCTGCCGCTCACGCCGCTCCGCCCGGCGCTGGTGCCGCTGACCACGGCAGACGGCGATCTAGCGCTCATGCAGCCGCTCGCCGGCGTGGCGCTGCCCGTCACGGCGCGCTGCGGCCGGTCGGCGTTCGATGAGGCCATGCTGTTCACCCATCGCGGCCTGTCCGGACCCGCCGTGCTGCAGGCCTCGTCCGCCTGGCGTGAGGGCGATGCGCTGACGCTGGACCTGCTGCCGGGCCAGGATGCCGCGGCGCTGCTGCTGGCCCGCAAAGCGCAGCGGCCGAACGCGGAATTGCGGACGGTGCTCGGCGAGTGGCTGCCGCAGCGGCTGGCCCATGCCCTGACCCAGTCGCGCCTGCCGAACCGTCCCATGGCGACCCTGACCGACCGCGCGCTGGCCAGCGCCGCGGGGCTGCTCAAATCCTGGCGCATCGTGCCCGCCGGCAGCGAGGGCTATCCCAAGGCGGAGGTGACGCTGGGCGGGATCGACACCGCCGCGCTGTCGTCCAAGACGATGGGGGCGAGATCCGTGCCCGGCCTGTTCGCGGTCGGCGAGGCGGTCGACGTCACGGGCTGGCTCGGCGGCTACAACTTCCAGTGGGCGTGGTCGAGCGGGTGGTGCGCGGGGATGGCGGTCTGAGATCTAGGGCTTTTTCGGCCGGAGGACGCGTTATGCAGCCACTGCGGCGGTCGCCTCCGATGCCTCCCGCTCCCCTGCTTCGGCCGCGTCCCACATCAGCCGCGGGTCGAACGACGCGGCGGCGAACATGGTGATGATGACCACGGCGGCGAAGGCCACCGCGCCGACTTGCGGGGTGACCTCCGCCAGGAAGCCGAGCCGCACGAGCGCGGTCAGGATCGAGATCATGAAGACGTCGATCATCGACCAGCGCCCGATGAAATCGACGGCGTAGTACAGGCAGGTGCGGGTGCGCAGGTGGCTGCCGGAGCGACGCCGGGTCTGCACGGCCACCCAGGTCAGGACGGCCAGCTTGAGCACCGGCACCGTCACGCTCGCGAAGAACACCAGCAGCGCCAGCGGGAACATCTCCGCGTGCACCAGTTCCACCACGCCGCCCAAGATGGTGCTCGGCCCGCCATGCCCGAGCCGCATCAGGTTCAGGACCGGGTAGAGGTTCGCCGGAATGTACAAGATCGTCGCCGCCAGCAGCAACGCCCCTGTCCGCGCCAGGCTGTCGCGCTTGCGGTGGCGCAGCGCGTGGCCGCAACGGGGGCACGGCCGGCCTTCCTCCGCGCGGCTGACGAGGTGGCAGGTGTCGCAGCCGATCCGCGTGCCGCCGCCGGGCGGGGCGGGGGACGCAACCAGGCCGCGCGCTTCCAACGCCTCCCACACCGCCTCGCGGTCGAGCGAGTTGTCGGCGGCCACCATCGCCAGCATGCACGCGGCGAGCGAGTAGAGCGCCGGGCCGATATCGACGTGGGCGATCGCCGTCAGCCGGGTGTAGGCGACGAACACGCCGAGCAGGAACACCTCGATCATGGCCCAAGGGGACAGCACGTCCAGCCATCCCCAGAGCCGGGGCAGCCAGCGCGGCGGTTCGGCGGTGCGCAACCCGAGCAGCACCACGACCATGATCGCGATCTTGACCAGCGGCATGACGACGCTGAACGCCAACACCACCAGGGCGAGCGGCGGATAGCCGGCGAACTCCAGCTGTTCCGGGCCGGTCAGCAGCGTGTTCATGCTTTCCCGCCCGGCGGCGCTGACCGTCATGAACGGCAGCGTCGCGGCGACGAGGAAAAACGACAGCGCCGCCGCGGAATAGGCGAGCGGGCGGGTCAGCGGGTCGGTCCGGCCGCGCCGCAGGATGGTGCCGCAGCGCCCGCAATCGGCGGATGCGTTGGGCACGAGCGCCGGCAACACCTGGAATAGGCCGCAGCCTTGGCACTCGCGCTCAAGCTCGGGCGTGGTCGGAACGTCGGCGGTCAGGGCCATGGACGGCTTCCGGATCGGGGTGGGTTAGGCACGAAGGCGCAGCCGGCGGAGCAGGCCGCGGCCGGTTGTATCCGGCGCCAGGCGCACGATCCAGGCCGCGACGGCCAGGTTGACGCAGGCGGCGCCGAGCAGGACGCCGGCCGGCGTCACGCCCATGGTCGCCAAGGCTGCGGTCAGCCCGGCGGCGGCGGCCATCGCGAGGGCGTTGACGACATTGTTGGCGGCCACCATCCGCGCGCGGTGGCTGGGCGCGGACCGCTCCTGGATGATGGCGTAGAGCGGCACGGAATAGACCCCGCCGCACGCCGCCAGCAGCAGCAGGTCGGCCAGCATCCGCCAGCCCGCGAGACTGTGCAGGATCGCCGCCGGGTCGGCCAGCCCGCCCGCGCGGACGGCGTTGGAGAAGTCCCACAAGAACACTGAGATGCCCGCCGCGGCCCAGGGCACGGGCCAAGCGGGGGCCCCGCCGCGCAGCAGGCGCGGGCACAGCAGCGACCCGGCGCCCACGCCGATCGAGAAGAACGCGAGCAGCAGCGTCACGACGTGGCCGTCGGCGTGCAAGTGGTCGCGCGCGAGGGTCGGCAGTTCGGCCAGCACGGTGGCGCCGATCGTCCAAAACCAGCTGAGGCCGAGGATGCATCGCCACACCGGCCGGTTGTCGCGGGCGGCGGCGAGCAGCGTCCCCGTCTCACGCGGCAGGTTCCAGCCGATGCGCAATCCCGGCGCCTGGCTCGGCGCGGGCGGGATCGCGAACGCGCTCGCCAGCCCCGCCGCCGCCGCCAGCACGCCCGCCACCGACACCACGACCGGGCCGTGCGGCAGCAGGAACAGCGCCCCGCCCGCGATGGTGCCGGCGAGGATGCCGAGGAACGTCCCCGCCTCGACCAGGCCGTTGCCCGCCACCAGTTCGTTCTCGGCGAGGTGGCTGGGCAGGATGCCGTATTTCAGCGGGCCAAAGAACGTCGCCTGCACGCCGAGGCCGAACAGCACGGCGAACAGCAGCGGCACGCTCGGCGCCAGGAACCCGATTGCGCCGACACCCATCAGCACGAGTTCCGCCAGCTTCACCCAGCGGATCGTGGCGGCCTTCTCGAACCGGTCCGCCAGTTGCCCGGCCGTGGCCGACAGCAGCACGTAGGGCAGGATGAACACCCCGCCCGCCGCGGCCACCAGCGCCGGGCCGGCGCTGGTGGCTTGGAACAGCACCATGACGACCAGGGCGTTCTTGAACAGGTTGTCGTTCAGCGCGCCCAACGCCTGGGTGGCAAGCAGCGGCCCGAGCCGGCGGGAGGCGAACAACGCACGGCGCGGCATGGCGGCCATTCTCCCTCGTCCCGTTGACAGCTTCGCCGATCCCGCAACCTGCTGCGAGGGGAACACATGAGGACCGCCATGCCGGACGCCACCGCGCTGCTCGACGAACTGCACGCCATCCTGGGCGAGCGCGGCCTGCTGCGCGATCCGGCGGACACCGCGCCGTACTGCGAGGACTGGCGGCGGCTGTTCCAGGGCCGCACCCCGGCCGTGCTGCGCCCCGCGACCACGGCCGAACTCGCCGCCGCCGTCCGGGCCTGCGCCGCACGGGGGGTGGCCATGGTCCCGCAGGGGGGCAACACCAGCATGGTCGGCGGCGCGGTCCCGGCCGAGGACGGCAGCCAGGTCGTGGTCAGCCTGGCTCGGATGCGGGAGGTCCGCGCCGTCGACCCCGTCGACATGACCATGACGGTCGAGGCCGGCGTAACCTTGAAGGCCGCCCAGGACGCCGCCGCCGCCGCCGGGTGCCTGCTGCCGCTGTCGATCTCGTCGGAGGGCACCGCCCAGGTCGGCGGCATCCTGGCCACCAACGCCGGGGGCAACAACACCGTCCGCTACGGTAACGCGCGCGACCTGGTGCTGGGGCTGGAGGTCGTGCTGCCGGACGGGCAAATCTGGTCCGGGCTGCGGCGGCTGCGCAAGGACAACACCGGGTATTGCCTGCGCCAGCTGTTCGTCGGCAGCGAGGGCACGCTGGGCATCATCGCCGCCGCCGTGCTGAAGCTGGCGCCCCGCCCGCGCGAGGTCGTGGTGGCCCTGTGCGCCCTGCCCTCGCCCGAGGCGGCGCTGGCGCTGTTCACCCGCTTCCAGCTGCACGACCCGGCTGCGGTGCAGGCGTTCGAGTACATGGGCGCGGGGGGCATGGAGCTGGTGGTCTGGCACATCCCGGGCGCGACCTTGCCGATCGGCGCCGCGCCGCACTACGCCCTGGTGGAGCTCGCCACCCCCCGCCCCGGCGGCGGGCTGCGGGAGGGCATGGAAACCGTCCTGGCGGAGGCGATGCAGGACGACCTCGTGACCGACGCGGCGCTGGCGGAGAGCGAGGCGCAACGCCTGGCGCTGTGGCGGCTGCGCGAGGAGCACGCGGAAGCGCAGAAACGGGAGGGCGCCTCGGTCAAGAACGACGTGTCGGTGCCGGTCTCCCGCGTGCCGGAGCTGCTGCGCCGGGCAGAGGCGGCGTGCGCCACGCTGCTGCCGGGCATCCGCATGGTGGCGTTCGGCCACATGGGCGACGGCAACATCCACCTGAACTTCGAGCAGCCGGCCGGCATGGACCCGGCGGCGTTCCTGGCGCGGGACCACGCGATCATGGACACGGTGGGAGCGATCGTACGCGACCTCGACGGCAGCTTCTCGGCCGAGCACGGCGTGGGACGGCTGAAACCGTACATGATGGAGGACTGGCGCGGCGGGGCGGAGCTGGACGCGATGCGGCGGATCAAGCGCGCGCTGGACCCGGCGGGGCTGATGAACCCGGGCAAGGTGCTGCCGTGAATGGCCCCTGAGCCGTCGCCGCATCGCTGATACCCGCCTTTTCCCCTGCTCCGATCCTGCCGCCCGCCCCATTGTCGGCTGCAGCAATCCGGAACGAACCATGTCAGCCACCACCGCCCCGGCAACCGACGCCGACGCCGATCCGAAGCGCTGGCTCGCGCTGGCCGTGCTGCTCACGGGGGCGTTCCTTCCGGCGTTCGACTTCTTCGTGGTCAACGTGGCGCTGCCGGCCATGCAGTCCAACCTCGGCGCCCGGCCGGCGGAGCTGCAATTCGTGCTGGCGGGGTATGGCCTGGCCTTCGCCCTCCTGCTCGTCACCGGCGGCCGGCTCGGCGACCTGTTCGGGCGCAAGCGCATGTTCATCGCCGGCATGGCTGGCTTCACCGTCGCCTCCGCCCTGTGCGGCCTGGCCACCACCCCGTCCCAATTGATCGCCGCGCGGATCCTGCAGGGGCTGACGGCGGCCATCATGAACCCGCAGGTGCTCGCCATCATCCGCGTCACCTTCGCCGCCCACGAGCGCAGCCGGGCGATCGGCTATTTCGGCACGACCCTGGGCGTCGCCTCCATCGCGGCCCAATTGGTCGGCGGCGCGCTGGTGCAGGCCGACGTCGCCGGGCTCAGCTGGCGGCCGATCTTCCTGGTCAACGTCCCGATCGGGGCGCTGGCGCTGCTGGCCGCCGCCCGGATGCTGAAGGAATCGCGCGCGACCGGCCGGCCCTCGCTCGACCCCGGCGGCATCGCGATCGGCTCGGTGGCGCTGCTGCTGCTGGTGTATCCGCTGGTCGAGGGACGCGAGGCGGGTTGGCCGGTGTGGGCGTGGGCCGCGCTGGCTTGCGCCGTCCCCGCCTTCGCCGGCTTCGTGTCGTACGAGTGGGCGCTGCAGGCGCGCGGCCGGGTGCCGCTGGTCAACCTGCGGCTGTTCCGCGACCGCATGTTCACGATGGGCCTGGTCATGACCATGACCTTCTTCAGCGGGCTGGCGGCGTTCTTTCTCAGCATCACGATCTATCTGCAGGAGGGCTTCGGCTTCTCGCCGCTCGCGACCGGGCTGGTGTTCGCCGCGTTCGGCGCTGGGTTCGTGTTCGGCTCCATGATCTCGGCCCGGGTGGCGCGGCGGCTCGGGACGCCAACCATCAGCCTCGGCACCGGCCTGATGGCGACCGGCCTGGCCATGATCGTGCTGCTGGCCTTGCTGGCGGGCGCCGGGCCGCTCGACCGGCGGCTGCTGGTGCCGGTGATGACCCTGTACGGGACGGGACAGGGCCTGGCGCTGCCGACCCTGGTGGCGTTCGTGCTGGGCAGCCGCGGGATTACGCCACAGGACGCTGGGTCCGCGTCGGGGGTGTTCTCGATGGTCCAGCAGGTCGCGTTCGCGCTCGGCGTCACGATCATCGGCGGGGTTTATTTCTCGCGCTTGGGCACGGCGACGGATGGCGCGACCTACAACGCGGCGTTGGCGGCGACGCTGGCGTGCAATTTCGGGTTGCAAGCCCTGACATGCGCCCTGGCGTTCACGCTGCGCGGCATGGCCCCGGCGTCGGGCCAGGGACATGGCGCTCTCGTCGAGTAGGGTTTTACCGGCGCGCCCAGGCGGCTAAGGTGCCGTCCTTTGGTCGATTCCTAACCTGGGGACCCAGCAGATTCCGATGCGTGGACCACTCGTCACCCGCCTGGACCGCTACGTGCTGCGGCAGCTTGCCGTGGCCTTGGTGGCCGTGACCAGCGCGCTCGTGGCGCTGATCTGGCTGACGCAGTCGCTGCGCTTCGTCGAGCTGGTCGTCAACCGCGGGCTGTCGTTCCGAGTGTTTATCGAGCTGACCGGCCTGCTGATCCCCAACTTCGTCGCCGTCATCCTGCCGATCACGACCTTCGTCGTCGTCCAGTTCGTCTATCAGCGGCTCGCCGGGGACCGCGAGCTCACGGTCATGCGGGCCGCGGGATTGTCGCCGTTCGCCGTGTCCCGGCCGGCCCTGGCGCTGACCGCGATCGCCGTGGCGGCCTGCTTCACCCTCAACGTCTGGATCGTCCCGGCCAGCTACACCGCCTTCCGCCAGTACCAGTTCGAAATCCGCAACCGGCTCGCCGCCTTCCTGCTGCAGGAGGGCGTGTTCACCCCGATCTCCGAAGACCTGACCGTCTATGTCCGCTCCCGCGACCCCGACGGCACCTTGCGGGGCATCCTGGTCGAGGACGAGCGGCAGAAGAACAGCCGCGCCACCATCCTCGCCGAACACGGACGCCTGATCGAGGGCGCGGGCGGGCCGCGGGTGCTGCTGGAGGCGGGCAGCCGGCAGGAGATCGACAAACAGACGGGGCGGCTGAACGTGCTGACCTTTTCCCAGAACTCGATCGACCTGACGCAGGGCGGTAAGAACGACGAGACGCGGTACCGCGACGTGAACGAGATGTCGATGAGCGAGCTGTGGCATCCGGAGTCGAGCGCGCTGAATGCGCGCGACGCGGGCAAGTTCCTGGTCGAAGCGAACCGTCGGTTGTCGGCCCCGCTCACCACCGTCAGCTTCGTCATGGTGGCGCTGGTGTCGGTGCTGACCGGGGCGTTCCGGCGGCACGGCGGCTTGCTGCGCCCGCTGATGTCGGTGCTGATCGTGGTGGCGCTGCTGGCGTTTGGGCTGGCGCTGGCGAACATGGCGGCGCGGTCGCCGGCGCTGATGCCGCTGATCTGGCTGCAGGCGACCGTTCCGGCCCTTGCCTGCGGCTGGATGCTGTTCGCCGGGGGCCCGGGCCCTGCGAGGACCATGGCATCCGGGGCGTCGGCCGCGAGGATGCGACCGGCTTGAACATCGCCACGACCCTGTCGCTTTACATCGGCCGACAATTCACCACGGCGGTGCTGGCCATGCTGGCGTCCCTCGCCGGGCTGGTGGCGCTGTTCGACTTCATCGAACTGCTGCGCCGGTCGGCCACCCGGCCCGACGCGACCTTCGGCCTCGTCACCCAGATCGCGGCCTTGCGGCTGCCCTACATGGCGATGCAAATCCTGCCGTTCGCCGTGCTGCTGGGCGGCATCCTCGCCTTCTGGCGGCTGACCCGCTCGTCGGAACTGGTGGTGGCGCGCGCGGCCGGCGTGTCGGCCTGGCAGTTCCTGGCAGCGCCCGTCGTGTGCGCCCTGCTGATCGGCGTCGCGGCGACGGGGATCGTGAGCCCGCTCTCCTCGGTCATGCTCGCCCGGGCAGAGCTCCTCGACAACACCTATATCCGCAGCACCGGCGGCCCCTTGGCGCTGTCCGGAGGCCAGCTCTGGCTGCGGCAATCCGATCGCGGGCTCGTGCCGACCGGGGTCGCCATCTTGCATGCGCGCTCGGTCTCGCTGAAGAAAAACCAGCTGGTGGCCGAGGACGTCAGCGTGTTCAGGCTCGATGCGAACGATCGGCTGCTGTCGCGGATCGAGGCGGCGAAGGCTGTGCTGGTGCCCGGCGCGTGGCAGCTTGAAGCCGCGCGCGCCATGATGCCGGACCATTTCCCGGACCCCTCCACCAAGCTCAGCCTGCCCACCGACCTCACCGTCAACCGGGTGCAGGAAAGCTTCGCGTCGCCCGACACGCTGTCGTTCTGGGTGCTCCCGAGCTTCATCGCCTTGCTGGAGCGCAGCGGTTTCTCGGCCATCCGCCACCGCCTGCACTTCCAGGAGCTGCTGGCATTGCCGCTGCTGGCCGGCACGATGGCGCTGGTCGCGGCCGGATTCTCCATGCGCCCGACCCGGCGCGGCGGCGTCGCCCAGATGATCGGCAGCGGCGTCGCGGCTGGGTTCGCGCTGTTCGTCATCTCCAAGGTGGCGGCGGAGTTCGGACAGTCCGGCACGCTGCCCGCGGCTCTCGCCGCTTGGGCGCCTGCGGTGGCGGGCCTCCTGCTCGCCGTCTCCCTACTGCTGCACCTCGAGGATGGCTGATGCGCAAACGCCTCTCATGGCTGGCACTCCTGGCGGCTGCGGCGGCCTCGGCCGGCGCGGCCAGGCCCGCTGCCGCACAGCTCGGCAGCCTGCGAGGCGCCTCGCAGGAGCCGTTGTCGCGCGACGAGCCGGTGACGTTCACCGCCGACCAGGTGCAGTACGACCGCGACAACGCCATCGTCTCGGCCAGCGGCCATGTCGAGGCATGGCAGGGCAACCACGTCCTGCGCGCCGACCGCGTGACGTTCGACCGCAACACCAACGTGGCTGCGGCGAGCGGCAATGTGGCCCTGGTGGAGCCGGACGGCCAGGTGCTGTTCGCCGACTACGCCGAATTGACGCAGGGGATGCGGGAGGGCGTGCTGCGCGGGATGCGCGCGATCCTGGCGGAGAACGGCAAGCTGGCGGCCAACGGCGCGCGCCGGGTCGAAGGCAAGGTCAACGAGCTGTCGCACGCAGTCTATTCCACGTGCAACCTATGCAAAACCGACCCGACCAAGCCGCCGCTGTGGCAGTTGCGGGCCTTCTCCGCCATCCAGGACGCCGAGAACCACCGCATCGAGTACCAGGATGCGACGCTGGACATGTTCGGCATCCCCGTCGCGTACTTCCCCTATTTCTCGCACCCCGATCCCTCGGTGCGACGCGCCAGCGGCTTCCTGGTGCCGTTCTACGGGACCAGCACCCATGCCGGCGCCCTGTTCGCGCTGCCGTATTTCTGGGCGATCGACGACAGCCAGGACGCCACCATCACCCCCCTCGTGACGACGACGCAAGGGCCGGAGTTGTCGGTCGACTACCGGCGGCGGTTCAACAATGGCCGGGTGCGGGTCAACGCCGGCGCCGCGATCGACGCGGGCGAGCCGCAGGCCTTCGTGTTCGCCCAGGGAACGTTCAACTACGACGACACCTGGCGCTACGGGTTCGACATCAACCAAGTCAGCTCGATCAACTACCTCCGCGATTTCCGGCTGCAATACTACCAGGACGTGCTGTCCAGCTCGGCCTACGTCGAAGGCTTCGGCGTCGGCTCGTACTCGAAGCTCGACGTGCTGGCCTACCAGGGCCTCGCCACCAGCATCAACCAAAGCTTCCTGCCGTACGTGCTGCCGCGCTACCAGTACAGCTTCTTCGGCGAGCCGGACGCGCTCGGCGGCCGGCTCAGCTTCACCACCGAGGATTTCAACGTCTTCCGCCAGATCGGCGTCAACACGCAGCGGGCGTCGGTCAGCGCCAACTGGCAGCGTCCGTTCGTGGGGCAACTGGGCGAGCTGTACAAGATCACCTTTCGCACCGACGCCGCGGTTTACAACGCGACGAGCCTGAACCAGCAGCCGACCTACGGCTCGGCCGGCGCCGCCTCGACGGCGCGGGTGCAGCCGACCGTGGCGGCCGAAGTCCGCTGGCCGTTCCAGCGCGACGCCGGCGCGCTCGGCACGCAAATCCTGGAGCCGATCGTGCAGTTGATCGGCAGCCCGAACACCGGACGCGGCAGCCACTCCACCATCCCCAACGAGGACAGCCTGGACTTCGAGTTCACCGACGCGAACCTGTTCAGCCTTAACCGGTTCCCCGGGATCGACCGGCAGGAGGGCGGGTTGCGCGCCAACGTCGGGCTGCACGGCATGTGGACGGCGGGCAGCGCGCTGTTCGACGGCCTGGTGGGGCAGAGCTACCGGGAACATCGCGACCAGACGTTCTTCCCGCTCTCGGGCCTGAACCGCCGGGTCTCCGACATCGTGGCCCGCGCGACCGTCTCGCCGAACAGCTACTTCGACATCACCGCGCGGACCCGCTACGACCCGTTCAGCAGCGCGATCCGTTTCGGCGACGCCGTGGCCTCGGTCGGGGTGCCGGCGCTCCGGGTCGGGGCCGGCTACTTCTACTCGGCAACCAACCCCTACACGCTGTACGACCCGTTCTTCGTCTCGCTGCCGGGCAATGCGGCGAGCTTCTACGCCCCGGTCGCACGGTCGGTGAACTACAACAGCGGGCGTGGATTGCCACCAAGCTACTTCATCCCGCGTAACGAGATTACCCTCAATGCCTCGACGCAGCGCGGACCTTACAAGCTGTCGGGCTATGTCCGCGACGACCTGGTGCTGCATAAGCTGGTCAACGTCGGCGCCCATGCCAGCTACGAGGACGAGTGCTTCATCTTCGACGTGAACTTCTTCAGGCAGTACACCACGATCAACAACGACACCGGGTCGACGGCCGTGCTGTTCCAGATCACCCTGAAAACCGTCGGGCAGTTTGGCTTCCATGGCTCCTGACCCCGTTGCAATAGGCGACCTATGACCATCACCCTTCGCATTCGGATCGCGCTGCTGCTGTCGATTGCCGCCACGTCCGCGGCGGCGCAGCGGCCGACGCCCGTCACGGCCCAGACGACCGCCCCGGCCCCGGCGCAACCCCCGCCGGGCGAGCACATTATCGCCGTGGTGAATGGCGACGTCATCAGCCAGGCCGACGTGGACGCGCGCGCGCGTCTGTTCGCCCTATCGACCGGGCTGCCGCTGAACCCGGAGGTGCTGGCGCGGCTGCGTCCGCAAATCTCGAAGCAGCTCGTGGACGAGCGGCTCCGCTTGCAGGAAATCCAGAAACGCAAGATCTCGGTGTCCGACAAGGATATCGCGAACTCCGTCAACTCGATCGAGCAGCGCAACGGCATGGGCGAGGGCGGGCTGCGGCAGAAGCTCGGCGCCCAGGGCGTGGCGCTCCGCACGTTGTACGACCAGGTGCGGGTGCAGTTGGGTTGGACCCGGGTGCTGCGCGAGGAACTCGGTGTCCGGGCGGAGATCAGCGACGCCGACGTGACCGAGCAACTAGAGCTGCAGAAGGCGCAGACCGGCCAACCGGAGTACCGCGTCTCCGAGATTTTCATCCCGGTGGATGATCCGTCCAAGGCGGCGGAGGCGCAGCGCTTCGCCGACACCGTAATCCAGCAACTCCACGCCGGCGCGCCGTTCGCCGTGATGGCGGCGCAGTTCAGCCAAAGCCAGACGGCACTGCAGGGCGGCGACCTGGGCTGGGTGCGGACCAACCAGGTCGATCCGGAAGTCGCCACCGTCATCACGGCGATGCCGGAAGGCGCCGTCAGCAACCCGGTCAAGGTCGCCGGCGGGCTCGACATCGTCTCGTTGCATGGTAAGCGCGAGATCGGGCGCGACTTGGCGACGATGCTGATGGTACGGCAGGCGTTCCTGCCGTTCAGCACTCCGCTCGATCCCAATGCGCCGACCGACCAGCAGAAGCGGCAGTTGTTGGCGGCCCAAGCCTTGGCCAAAGCGGCGCATAGCTGCGACGCCGTCGAGGCCGCCAACAAGGCGGCCGGCGAGCAGCGCCCGAGCGACCCGGGCGAAGTGCGCCTGGAAGGAGTGTCCCCGGCCATGCGGGCCGTGCTCGCAGCGTTGCAGCCGGGAGGCGCCCCCAGCAAGCCGTTGGTCGCGGCCGATGGCATCGCCGTCATCATGGTCTGTTCCCGCGAGCAGAAGAACATCGGCGTCGAGAGCCGCGAGCAGGTGGCGAACCGCCTGGTGTCGGAACGGGTGGAATTGGTGTCCCGGCAGTTGCTGCGCGACGTCCGCCGCCGCGCGCTGATCGACCTGCGGGGTTGAGCCTCGCGCCGCTGCGCGAGGTCATCGCGCAGTATCAACTGGATGCGCGGCGGTCGCTGGGGCAGCATTTCCTGCTCGACACCAACCTGATCGCGCGCATCGCCTCGATGGCGGGCGACCTGGCCGGCCGGCACGTAGTGGAGGTCGGGCCTGGGCCGGGCGGGCTGACCCGGGCGCTGCTGGAGACGCCGGCCGCCGACGTGCTGGCGGTGGAAATCGATGCCAGGGCGGTCCAGGCGATCGAAGCGTTGCGCCTCTCGCACCCCGGCCGGCTTCGCCTGCTCGCCGCGGATGCGACCGGGCTCGACCTCGCAGCCCTGGTCCCGGCGCCGCGGCAGGTCGTGGCCAACCTACCCTACAACGTCGCGACCCCGTTGCTGATCGGCTGGCTGCGGCAGGCCGCGTCGTGGGAGCGGCTGACGCTGATGTTCCAGTTCGAGGTCGCCGAGCGCATCTGCGCCGCACCCGGCAGCGATGCCTACGGGCGGCTAGCGGTGCTGACGCAGTGGACGTGCGCGGCGTCGATGCTGCTCCGCATCCCACCGGGCGCGTTCCACCCGCCGCCGAAGGTGTACTCCGCCGTGGTCGGGCTGGTGCCGCACGCGGAGCAACCGCCGCCGGCCCTGTTCGCGCAGATGGAACGGCTGACGGCGGCGGCATTCGGCCAGCGCCGCAAGATGCTGCGGGGCGCGCTGAAGCCGCTGGGGGGCGAGGCGCTGCTGCACCGGGCGGGGATCGCGCCGGAACGCCGGGCCGAGACGCTCGAGGTGGCCGAGTTCAACCGGTTGGCCCACCTGCTCGCAAACCCGTGAGGGCGGCGGAAGCAGCCTGCCGTGGCAACCACCTGCGAGCCTGGGGTCAGACCGCAGACGCTTTGCGTTGGGGCTGGAACCGCGATTGCCGTCCGGCTTGCCCGATCCGCCGCGCCAAAAACTGGGCGGGCTGCTCGGCGGCATGGAATAGCAGCAAGGTCGCGAGCGGGATCAGCGCCACGCACACCAGCAATCCCTCGACGCCCGACCCGACACACTGGGTGACGGCGAGAATGACCGGGACATGCGCCAAATAGAGGCTGAACGAGAACCGCCCGTTGAGGACCAGGGGCTTCGTGCGCAAGGCACGTGAGAACGACCCTTGCTGCTGCGCCAACCACAGGATGGCCAAGGACAACAGCACGCCCGTGGCGTCGTACGTGGAGCAGAGCAGGGCCAAGATCACGACGGCGGCGACGGCTTTTCGAACCGGGTTTCCAGGGAACCGCCGTGCCGGATCGGCGAACGCGTAGGCAGCGCCCAAAGCGAACGCGCCGGAGAAGTACACGCTCAGGAACATCGATTCCGTGATGTTCGACCCCAAGTAGCGCCGGTAGAGCGGACCCACGGCAAGGACCAGCGCGAGCGGGCCGATGAAGCCGAGGGCCGCCAGGGAACACCAGCCGACGGGGCGCCGGAACAGCGAAACCGCCACCAGGACAGGGATGAAGATCGAAATGCGAAGCTCGTGCAGGAGCGACCACAAGACGGTGTTGTAGTCGAAATCGCCATCGAGGCCGATCAGGAGCGTGTCGTTCGCAAGCATCCGCAACGAGGGCGGCTGCCGCCACGCGAGTTCGCGCAGCCACCCGTTTGGCCACTGCCCGACATCGTCGAAGAAAGCTTGGTACAGGCCGATGGATAGGACAACGGACGCGGCTGCGGGCAGGCACAGGCGGGTGGCGCGCTGGGCGGCATAGACGATGAGGGTGAACGGCGTCAGTCGCGGCGACGTCGCCAGCAGGGCGCGAGTCAGCACGACGCCGCTCAGCACGAAGAAGAACAGCACCATCGGCCTGCCAACCCCCAACGCGCTCAAAGGGGTATGTTGAAAGGGGAATGTGTGATCGTAGCTGAATAAGGCGGGAGCGAACGTGAGTAGAGTGTGGTGAGCAACTACCATCAAGGCCGCGATTCCACGCAGCGAGTCGAATTCAATAATCCTCTTATTGTTCATACAACATTATACAATCGTTGAGTTTACAAAAAACGTTAAGGCGTATTTAGGTATCCGATGCAATATCATCAATTCGCCACCGATGACAGGCTGAACACTTCTGACGATCCGTCGTGTTCCACGCCGTCCAGAGATGTAAAACGCTTGAGTAGCGCCGATGACTAATGGTTTTGTTGCGCGGCGTGCTGGGGGCGCTACGGGCGACCCTGACCAGCCAGGATTTCCTCCGCGTGGTGGAACGCCGTGTTCGCGGCGGGCACCCCGGCATAGATCGCAGACTGGATCAGCACCTCGTTCACCTCCGCCGGAGTCAGGCCGCCTTGCTCCAGGGCCGCGCGGCAGTGAAGCTTGAATTCCTCCCAGCGGCCGAGTGCCAGGGTGATCGCCAGCACGATGATCCGCCGGGTCCGATGGTCGAGGCCGGGCCGGCCCCACACCTCGCTCCAGGCGAAGCGGGTGATGAACTCCTGGAATTCGCCGGCGAACCCGCCGCGCTTGGCGAGCGCCTGCGCGACCCACGCCTCGCCAAGCACTTCGGTCCGCACCGCGAGCCCGGCGTCGAACAGCGCGTCCCGGGCGGCCCCAAGGTCGGGTGCATCGGCCAGGAACGCCAGGATGACCCGGGCAAGCGCATCGGGCATCTCGATCGCGGAAATGTGACCCGTCGGCAGCGACGCCGTCCGCGCGCCGGGCACCGCGGCGGCAATCCGGTCGCCATGCTCGGTCGGCGGCGTCGACACGTCGAACGAGCCGTTCACCACCAGCACGGGGACGGCGATCCGCGGCAGGGCGCCGAACAGGTCAAGCCGCGCCAGCGCCATGCAGCACCCGGCGTAGCCCTGCGCGGACAAGCCGAGGAACGTCGTCCGCGCCGTGTCCAGCGCCGACGGATCGGCCGCGCAGAACGGCGGCGAGAACCAGCGCGCCATGGCGGTGTCCACGATCGCGGCCATCCCCGCCTCCCGCACCAGCGCCGCGCGCTGCACCCACGGGTCGGACGGCACCTCGGCGGACGTGTTGCACGCCGCCACCCGGCGCACCCGCTCCGGCGCGTGCGCGGCGAGGTGCAGGGCCGTCATGCCGCCCATCGACACGCCGGCGAGGTCGGCGGTTTCGGCGCCCGCCTCATCCAGCACCGCCAAGGCGTCGGCGGCCAGCATCGGGATATCGTAGTCGCCCTCCGGCGCGTCAGATGCGCCGTGGCCGCGCGTATCCATCCGCAGCACGCGATGCGCCCGGGTCAACTGCGGGATCAGCCCGTCCCACATGGCGTGGTCGGTGCCGAGCGAGTTGAGCAGCAGCAGCGCCGGGCGGTCGGGGTGGCCGTCGGCGCGCCAGTACAGGCGGACGCCGGCGCGGGTCAGGAACGGCATGGGTCGTCTCCTTCCAGGGAACGAGCGATGAGGTCGGACGTGGCGCCGAGGTAGCCCGCCGGGTCGAACACCTCGCCCAACACGGCGCCGAGCGCTTCGGCCACGGCCGGGGCGGCGGCGGCGACGTCCCGCAATGTCACGCCCGGCGTGCAGCGCGGCACGAGGGACTCGACGAGTTCGTGGGCGGCCGCCCGGCCGAGCGACGGGGCAAGCGCCAGCATCAGCCGCTCCGCCATTCCCAACCCCCGCAGCGCCGCCAAGTTGCGCGCCATCGCCGCAGCGTCGACGGTCAGGCCGGCCAGCGACTCCTCGGTGGCCGAGACCGCGCCGGCCGTCGCCAGGCATATTTCGGCCAGCAGCGACGCCTCCGCCTGCCAGCCGCCCGCCGCCCGCTCGTGCTCCGCCGTCAGTCCCGTCAGCACCGCGGCCAACAGCCCCGGTAGACGGCTGGCCGCCGACAGCGCCGTGACGCTGGCGACCGGGTTGCGCTTGTGCGGCATGGTGGACGACCCGCCCCGCCCGGCGCTCACCGGTTCCGCCACCTCCGCCAGCTCGGCCTGCATCATCAGGCTGACGTCGCGCGCGATCTTGCCGCACGACCCGGCGAGGATGGCCGCCGCCGCCGCGAACGCCGCCAGCCGGTCGCGATGGCCGTGCCAGGGTGCCGGCGGCACCGGCAGGCCCAGCGCCGCGCCCAGCGCCTGCGACACGGCGATGCCCTGCGTTCCCAGCGCCGCCAGCGTGCCGACCGCGCCGCCGAACTGCAGCACGAACGCCGCCCGCGCCGCCGCGTCCAGCCGCGCCGTCCCGCGCTCGACGCCGCCGAGCCACCCGGCGGCCTTCAGCCCGAATGTGATCGGCGGCCCCGGCTGCAGCAGCGTGCGGCCCAGCATCGGGGTTTGCGCGTGCGCTTGCACGATGCGGCGCAGATGGCCGACGATCCGGTTTGCGTCGGCCAGGATCAATGTCGTCGCCTGCCGCAGTTGCAGCACCAGCCCGGTATCGATCACGTCCTGGCTGGTCGCGCCGAAATGCACCCATCCTGCCGCCGCCGGGTCGGCGGCGCGCACCTGTTCCCCGAGCCGCTTCACCAGCGGGATCGCGACCGTCCCGGCCCGGCGTGCGGCGGCGGCGAGCGCGTCGGCATCGTACGATCCGGAGACACACGCGGCCGCGATCGGGTCCGCGGCGTCGGCCGGGATGACCCCGCACGCAGCACCCGCCCTCGCCAGCGCCGCCTCGAAATCCAGCATCGCCTGCACCGTGGCAGCGTCGGAGAACACAGCCTGCACCGCATCGGGCGCGATCAGCGCGGGCGAGAGGCCGAGCAGCCTCACGCGGATGCGGCGAACGGCAAGCCGACGTAGTTCTCCGCCAGGCTCTCGGCCGCCGCCCTCGACTCCACGGTGTAGCGAAGCTGGGCGAGCTGCAGTCGACGGTCGAACGGCTCGGCGCCGGGGAAGTTGTGCAGCATCGACGTCATCCACCAGGAGAAGCGCGTCACTTTCCACACCCGGTCGAGGCAGGATGTCGAGTAGCCGTCCAGCAGCGCGTCCGTACCCTCCGCATAGTGCGCGGCCAGGGCGCGGGCGAGCACCCGGACGTCGGCGACGGCGAGGTTCATGCCCTTCGCGCCCGTCGGCGGCACGATATGCGCGGCGTCCCCGGCTAGGAACAGTCGGCCGTGGCGCATCGGCTCGGCGACGAAGCTCCGCATCGGGGTGATGCCCTTCTGCAGCACCGGGCCGCGGTGCAGCCCGGCGCCACCCGTCAGCCGCGCGTCCAACTCGTCCCAAATCCGGTCGTCCGGCCAATCCGCCACAGCCTCGTCCGGGGCGCACTGCAGGTACAGGCGCGCGACCTCGGGCGAGCGCATGCTTGACAGCGCGAAGCCGTTCGGATGGTGCGCGTAGGACACCAGGTCCAGCTTGGAGGGCGCCCGGGCCAGGATGCCGAGCCAGGAGAACGGGTACACCCGTTCGAACACGCGCAGCACGTCCGCGGGCATCGACGCGCGGGCGAGGCCGTGGAAGCCGTCGCACCCGGCGATCCAGTCGCACGACAGCGCATGCGCCTCGCCCGCGTGCGTGAAGCGGATGACCGGCGAGGCGCCCTCGATCCCCTCCAATGCCGTGGCCGTCGCCTCGAACAGCAGCGGGGCCGCATCGGCCTGCCGGGCGGCGATCAGGTCGCGCACGACCTCCTGCTGGCCGTACACCACGATCGATTTGCCGGTCAGCGCGGCGACGTCGATCTTATGGTCGTGGTCGTCGAAGCGCAGGATGATGCCGTCGTGCTGCAGGCCTTCCGCGCGCAGCCTGGCGTCCACGCCGGCCTCGGCCAGCGCGTCGACCGTCCCCTGTTCCAGCACGCCAGCCCGGACGCGGCCTTCGACGTAGGCGTGGCTGCGGCCTTCCAGCACGACGTTGGCAATGCCGGCCTGGGTGAGCAGTTGGCCGAGCAGCAGCCCGGCCGGCCCTGCCCCGATGATCCCGACCTGTGTCCGCATCGCGCGCTCCTGTTCGCGGCATCATCGCCGGAGACGGTGGGAAGGCAAGGGCGCCTGGGGACGACGCCGGGCTACAGCGCCAGCAGCAGCGCGGAGTAGCCGGCCGCTCCCGCCGCAAACGCCCAGAAGCGGCTCTGGCGTTCGCTCGGCACCTCCTCCTTGAGGACGTTGAGGACGACGCCGCCGCCGAGGAACGCCGTGAGCGCGGCCACCACGGCCTTCGACACCTCCGTTCCGGCGCCGATCGCCCACCCTGCGAACACCGAAGCGACCAGCAACCAGCGCCCGACCCGGCGAAACGACGCCTTGTTGTCCTCGCTTAGCCCGTAATCGGTGACCACGAAGTGCAGCGCCATCGCCATCGCGAAAAAACCCAACGACAGCGGCGTCGTCGCCTCGCGGTGCGTCAGCAAGTAGCCGACCAGGCCGTTGTAGAGGCCGAACGACACCATGTGGATGCGGAACACCCACGGTCCCGTGCTGGCGGCGGCGGCCGCGGCGGCCCGCCCGTCGCGGACCGGGGCACCTTGCCGGCGCGAGCGCGACAGCTTGGCCAACCGGTCGAGCCCGTAGAACACGAGGAGTCCGCCCAGTGCGATCAGGTACACGTGGCGTTCGGCGAACGCCGGGCCGCCCGCCACCGCACGCCCGATCTCCGTCTCGCCGGAGGCGAGTTCGGGCAGGAAATGCACGAACACGTAGGCGACGGCGACCCCGCCCGCGATGGACAACCAGGCGCTTCGCGGCGTCCCGCGCAGGAACCGCATCGACGGCACCAGGACATGCACGGCCGCGAGAAAGCAGGCGGCAAGCAGGGTCACGGGTGGAAGCCGCTCGGGATCGGCGGCGCTATCCCTTTACGAAGGCGAGCAGGTCGGCGTTCAGGCGGTCCTTCTCGGTGAAGTGCAGGCCGTGCGGCGCGCCCTTGTATTCCAGGAACGTCGCGTGCGGCACCATCTTGGCGGCGACCCGGCCGGAGATGTCGATCGGCACCGTCTCGTCCGCCGTGCCATGCACGATCAGCGTCGGCATCGTCAGCGCGGCCATGTCGGCCCGGAAGTCGGTCATCCCGAAGGCCCGCACGCAATCGACCGTCGCCTTCTGCGACCCGGCCAGCGCCATCGTCAGCAGCGATTGCAGGTAATCGGCGCTGACCGAGAAATTCAGCAAGCCGGAGCCCATGAACTTCTTGCCGAAGCCTGCCAGGAAATGCGGCCGATCGGCTTCCAACCCGCTGACCATGCCCTCGAACAGGCTGGCGGGCGCGCCCTCGGGGTGCTCGGCCGTCTGCAGGAGGTACGGCGTGACGGCGGCCACCAGCGCCGCGCGGGCGACCTTGGCCGGACCGTGGCGGCGGAGGTAGCGCACCACCTCGCCGCCGCCCATGGAGAAGCCGACCAAGGTAGCATCCTGCAGCTTCAACCCGTCGATCACGTCGGCCAAGTCGTCGGCCAGCGTGTTGTAGTCGTAGCCGGTCCAGGGCTGGTCCGAGCGGCCGAACCCGCGGCGGTCGTAGGTGACGACGCGCAAGCCCTGCGACGCGAGGTAGGCTGCCTGGTAGTCCCACATGCCCGAGCTCAACGGCCAGCCATGGATCAGCACGATCGGCTTGCCGGCGCCCCAGTCGTTGACGAACAGGCGGGTGCCGTCGCGCGTGTCGATGAAGGCCATGGTGTCTTTCCCTCGCTGAGACACGACGAACGGCCGGCCGGGTGGCGGGTTCCCCCGGGCGGCGGGCGGCGGGCGGCGGGCGGCGGGCGGCGGGCGGCGCCGTCAGCCGAGCCGGTCGTTCTTCTGCAGCCGCTTGCAGTAGAACAACCCGCGCACTGTCTGGCCGGCGACCCGCGCGTAGGCCGGGTGCACGCCCCAGCACTCGTAGCCGACGCGCTCGTACATCGAGATGGCCGCTTTCTGCGTCTCGCGCACGTCCAGGTTCAGCACCTGGTAGCCGAGCGCGCGGGCGCCCTCCTCCACCCGCTCGGTGATCAGGCGGGCGAGGCCGTGGCCGCGGGCATAGGGGGCGATGAAGCTGTGCATCAGCGTGGCGGCGAAGGCCTGCGCCTCGTTGTTGCGGGGCGGGCGGACGAGCTGGGCCGACCCGACGATCACGCCGTCGAGCCGGCCGATGAACAGCTCCCGCTCCGGCACCAGCAGCACGCCGCGAAAGTAGCGCTCCAGCGCGAGGCGGCCCGGCGGGCTGACCCAGCCGAAGCCGCCGCCGTCGATGATGGCCGCGTCCGCCGCCTCGCACAGCGCGTGCATGTCGTCGTCCGAGATGTCGGCGATGCGTTCGACGGCCAGGGCGTGGATGGCCGTGCTCATGGCTGCCAGCGCAGGAAGTTGGCCAGGATGGCGAGGCCGGTCGCCTGGCTTTTCTCGACGTGGAACTGCGTGCCGGCGCGGTTGCCCGACACCACCAGCGCCGGCACCGGGCCGCCGTACTCGGTGGTGGCGAGCACCTCGCCGGGCCGCCCGCCGCGCAGGGCGTAGCTGTGGACGAAGTAGGCGTGGTCGCCGGGTTCCAGGCCGTCCAGGAGCGGATGCGCGCCGGGCGTGAAGTCCAGGCCGTTCCAGCCCATCTGCGGCAGGCGCAGCCCGGGCGCCTCCATGGCGGCGACCTCGCCGGAAATCCAGCCGAACCCCGCGGTGGCTTCGTGCTCCAGGCCCCGCTCGGCCATCAATTGCATGCCGACGCAGATGCCCAGGAACGGACGCCCGGCCGCGGCCGACGCTTCGATCGCCTCCCGCATGCCCGGCACGGCGGCCAGGCCGCGCGCGCAATCGGCGTAGGCGCCCTGCCCCGGCATCACGATCCGGTCGGCTCGAGCCACCTCGGCCGCGTCGGCGGTCACGCTCACGGCGGCGTCGATCCCGGCGTCGGCGGCCGCCTTGGCGAGCGCGCGCGCGGCCGACGTCAGGTTGCCGCTGCCGTAATCCACCACCGCGACGCGCATCATGCCGAGATGCCTTGCAACTCGGGCCGGTGGGCGAGCAGGCGGGCGTACGCGTAGTCGTCGTCGGGCGCCGCCACTGCGCCAGCGAGCGTGTAGCCGCGGCGGTCCAGGCTCCAGCGCACCAGGTCCCACCCCAGCAGCCCGCTGAGCAGCACCAGCGCCCAGCCGATCGCGGCCCCCACCGCCGGCGGCGCGACGGCGACCGCGGCCACCACGACCGCGACATAGACCGCCGCCGGAATCCACGCCTGCTGGGCGAGCAGCCACAGCGGCCCGAACGCGAGCGCGCCCCAACTAAAGCCCTCGCGCACCAGCACGGGCGGGCGTTCGGGCCGGGTATGCGCCGTGTACATCCTCACAACGAGCCTTTCGTGGACGGCACGCCGCCGTCGCTGCGCGGGTCCGGCTCGCACGCCTGCCGCAGCGCCCGGGCGAGCGCCTTGAAGCACGCCTCGGCCACGTGGTGCGCGTTGCGGCCGGCGCGCTGGGCGACGTGCAGGGTGACCAGCGCGTTCATGGCGAAGGCGCGGAAGAACTCCTCGAACAGCTCGGTGTCCATCTCGCCGATCTTCGGCTGCGCGAACGCGACCGTCCACGCCAGGAACGGGCGGCCGGAGATGTCGACCGCGGCGTCGACCAGCGCCTCGTCCATCGGCACGGCAGCGGCGCCGTAGCGGCGGATGCCCCGCTTGTCGCCGATCGCGCGCGCGAAGGCTTGGCCCAGGACGATGCCGACATCCTCGGTCGTGTGGTGGAAGTCGACGTGCAGGTCGCCCTTGGCCACGATCGTCAAATCGAACAGCGCGTGCCGGGCCAGCGCGGTCAGCATGTGGTCCAGGAAGCCGATTCCCGTTGCGATGTCCGCTTTGCCGGTGCCGTCGAGCGACAAGGTAAGCTGGATGGAGGTCTCGGCGGTGCTGCGGGAGATTTCGGCGAAGCGGGGCATGGCGGGGCATTACTCCAAAACGTGGGCGCTGTCCTGCCCTTACACGGCCCGGCGCATCGCCCTATAACGCGCGCCCATGATCCTGGTTACCGGCGGCGCTGGCTTCATCGGCTCGAACCTGAACACCGCCCTGGCGGAGGCTGGGCACGAGGTCGTCGTGGCCGACCGGCTCGGCGCGGAGGGGAAATGGCGCAACCTGGCCGCCTACCCGCCCGCGCGCATCGTCCCGCCCGACGCGCTGGAGGCGTTCCTCGCCAGCCATCCCCCGATCGAGATGGTGTTCCACCTAGGTGCCATCAGCGAAACTACCGCGACCGACGGCGACCTCGTATGGGCCACAAACGTGGAGCTTCCGTTAACGCTGTGGCGATGGTGCGCGCACCGGGGCGTGCGCCTGGCCTACGCGTCGTCGGCGGCCACCTACGGCGCCGGGCACGCCGGGTTCGACGACGACCCGGCGCTGCTGCCGCAACTGCGCCCCCTGAACCTGTACGGCTGGAGCAAGCACGCCTTCGACCTGCGGGTGGCCGCGATGCTGGCCCAGGGCGAGCCGCGGCCACCGCAGTGGGCGGGGCTGAAGTTCTTCAACGTCTATGGCCCGAACGAGCATCACAAAGGCCGCATGGTCTCGGTGGTGAAGGTGAAGTACGACGAGGTCGCCGCCGGGCGGAAGCCGCGCTTGTTCCGCTCGGTCGAGCCGGGCGTCGCCGACGGACAGCAGCGGCGGGACTTCATCTGGGTCGGCGACGTCGTGGCGGTGCTGATGTGGCTGCTGGGCGCCCCGGCGGTGAACGGGCTGTTCAACGTCGGCACCGGAGCGGCGCGCAGCTACCTCGACCTTGCCCACGCGGTCTGCCGGGCGGCAGGCGCGGCCCCGGCGATTGAGTTCGTCGACATGCCCGAGGCCTTGCGCGGCCAGTACCAATCCTTCACCCAGGCGAGCACGGACCGCTTGCGCGCCGCCGGGTTCACCGGGCAGTTCACCCCCTTGGAGGACGGCGTGCGCCGCTACGTCGCCGACCACCTCTCACAGCCGGACCCTTACCGATGATCCCCGTCCTCCTTTTCCCGCAGTTCGACCCGGTGATCGTCCAGCTCGGCCCGCTCGCCATCCGCTGGTACGCGCTGGCGTATATCGGCAGCCTGCTCCTGGGATGGCGCGTGATGCGCGTGCTGGTCCGCCGCTCCCCGGCGGTGGCGACGCAGCTGCAGACGGACGATTTCCTGACCTGGGCGACGCTCGGCGTGGTGCTCGGCGGGCGGCTCGGCTACGTGCTGTTCTACCAGCCGTCGCACTTCCTCGCCCATCCGCTGGACATCTTCGCCGTGTGGCAGGGCGGCATGAGCTTCCACGGCGGCGCATTGGGAGTGGTCGTGGCGCTGGTGCTGTACTGCCGGCAGAACGCGATCCCGCTGCTGGGCTTCGCCGACCGGATCGCGGTGGTGGTGCCGATCGGGCTGGGGCTCGGGCGCGTCGCCAACTTCATCAACGGCGAGCTGTGGGGCCGCGTCGCGCCGGACTGGCTGCCCTGGGCGATGATCTTCCCATACGCCGGGCCGGAGCCGCGGCATCCGAGCCAGCTCTACCAGGCGCTGATGGAGGGGCTGATCCTGTTCGCCGTGCTGTGGCTGTGCGCCCGGCGCGAGGCGATCCGCGCCCGGTTCGGGATGCTGACCGGCATCTTCCTCATCGGCTACGGCATCGCGCGCATCACCGGCGAGTTCTTCCGCCAGCCCGACGCGTTCCTGGGCTTTCTGTACGCTGGGGCGACCATGGGGCAGTTGCTGAGCCTGCCGATGATCGTCGTTGGCGCGGTGCTGGCCGCGCGGTCCCGCCCGGCGCTGGCGATGGCCTGAATGGAACGGCTCGACCGCTTCATGGCCCGCGCCAACGCGGCCTACTACGCGGCGCACGATCCGTTCGCCGACTTCACCACGGCGCCCGAGATCAGCCAGGCGTTCGGTGAGGTGCTGGGCGCGTGGGCGGCGGTCGTGTGGCAGTCGATGGGGCGGCCCGGCCCGGTGATCCTGGCCGAAGCCGGGCCGGGCCGGGGCACGCTGATGGCCGACGCCCTGCGCGCGGTCGGGCGCGTGGCGCCGGAGTTTCGCGCCGCCGTCCGGGTCCACCTCGTGGAAACCTCGCGGCGGTTGCGCGCCGCGCAGGCGGACGCCGTCCCGGACGCCGCCTGGCACAGCTCGCTCGACGACGTTCCGGATGGCCCGATGGTCCTGCTCGCCAACGAATTCCTCGACGCGCTGCCGATCCGCCAGCTCGTGCGCCGGGACGGCCGCTGGCTCGAACGTCACGTCGACGGAGGGCGGTTCGTCGAACGAGAAGCGGACCTCGATGACGCCGCCCTTTCCGGCTGGCGGGAGGCGGCCGGAGCGAGGGGGGACGGCGTCCACGAACTCCGCGACCCCGCCCTCGCCGCCGGCCTCGGGCATCGCCTCGCGACCCAGGGCGGCGTCGCGCTGTTCCTCGACTACGGCCCGGCGGCGAGCGGTCCCGGCGACAGCCTCCAGGCGCTGCGCGACGGCAAGCCGGCCGATCCGCTGGCCGACCCCGGCACGGCGGACCTCACCGCGCACGTCGACTTCGCGGCGTTCGGGCGCGCCTCCGGAGCCGCCGTCCACGGCCCGGTCCCGCAAGGCGTGTTCCTCACCCGCCTCGGCCTGTTCCAGCGCATCGACCGGCTCGCCCGCACCCGGCCGTGGCGGGACGCCTCCGCCATGATCGAGGCGGGCCGGCGGCTGGCGGAGCCGGACCGCATGGGCGCGCTGTTCAAGGCGATGGCGCTGACCCAGCCCGGCCTGCCCACGCCGCCGGGCTTCGAGGCATGATCGATCCCCTGACCAGCCCGGCCCTGGCGGCCCCGCACGGCTTCTTCACCCGCCGCGGCGGCGTGTCCACCGGCCCGTACGCCAGCCTGAACTGCAGCCTCTCGGGCGGCGACGACCGCGCCCACGTGCTGGAGAACCGGTTCCGCGCCACACGTGTCGTCGGCGCGCTCGCCTTGGTCGGCTGCACCCAGGTGCACGGCGCCGATGTCGTGGTGGTCGACGGCGCCTGGGACACCGGCGCCGGCCCGCGCGCGGACGCGATGGTGACGCGGCAGCCCGGCATGGGACTCGGCGTCATCACCGCCGACTGCGCCCCGGTGCTGTTCACGGCGCCGGGCGTGGTCGGCGCCGCCCACGCCGGTTGGCGCGGCGCGGTGGCAGGCGTGCTGGAGGCGACGCTTGCCGCGATGGACGCCGCCCGGGTCATGGCGGTGATCGGCCCCTGCATCGGCCCGGACAGCTACGAGGTCGCGGCCGACCTGCGCGACGCCGTGCTGGCCCATGACGCGTCCAGCATCCGCTTCTTCACCGACGCCCGCCCGGGACACTGGCGGTTCGACCTGCCCGGCTACTGCGCCACCCGCCTGCGCGCCGCCGGGGCGGAGGTGCACGTGATCGCCGCCGACACCCTGCCGGACGAGGCGCGTTTCTTCAGCCATCGCCGCCGCACGCTGGCGGGCGGCGGACCCATCGGACACCAGATATCGGTCGTGGCATGCCCTACCTGATGATCGTCGCCTTGCTGCTGCTCGCCGGGTGCGGCGACCTGCCGCAGCCATTGCTGGGCAACCCCGGCGCCGCCGGCCGCCGGTTGGCCCAGCCGCCGCCGGCCCGGCTGACGATCCCGGTTCCCACCCAGTCGCTGCTGACCGACACTGCGGCCCGCCTCTGGGTCGAGGCGACGGCGGTGGCGCTCCAAGCGCAGGAGGTCCCGGCGATCGCTGGCAAGGGCCGGCCCGTGGGATGGCGGCTGGTGCTGTCGGCCGAGACGCGCGGGCCGGAGGTGGTGCCGACCTACACGGTCCAGGATCCGGCCGGCGTCTCGCAAGGCACGTCGCAGGGAGTGGCCGTCCCCGCCCAACTGTGGGCGGAGGGCGCGGCCGCGACGTTCAAGGCGGCGGCCGAAAGCCAAGCCCCCGCGGTCGAGGCGCTGCTGCGCCACATCGAGGCCGTGCGGCAGCAGAGCGACCCGAACAGCCTGGTGAACCGGCCGGCCAAGCTGTATTTCGCCGGCGTGACGGGGGCGCCTGGCGACGGCGACCGCGCGCTGACCCAGCAGATGCTGACCCGGCTGCCCAATCTCGGCGATCTCGTGCAAGATACCGCCAAGGACGCGGATTTCACCGTCGCCGGCCAGGTCAGGACGGCGCCGGGCGCCAAGGGGGCGACGCGGGTGGAGCTGCAATGGGTCGTCACCGACCCGAAGGGCGAGGAGCGCGGGCGAGTGGTGCAATTGAACGAGGTGCCCCCGCACGCCATCGACGCCTACTGGGGCGACGTGGCCGTGGTGGCCGCGACCGAGGCGGCGACCGGCGTGCACGAGGTGGTCGCCCAGCAGACCGGCCGCGCCGCCAAGTCGGAGGGCGCCATCAAACAAGGAGTTGGCGATGATCATCGATCACCGGATCTACACGACGCAGGTGGGGCGGACGGCGGAGTTCGTGGCGATGTACCGGGACCACGCGTGGCCGCTCCAGCAGCAGCACCTGGGCCGGTGCCTGGGGTGGTTCGCGACGATCGAGGGCGAGTTGAACACCATCGTCCACATCTGGGCGTACGACAGCCAAGCCGACCGGGAGACACGGCGCAACGCGCTGGCCGCGGACCCGGCGTGGGCCACCTATCTCGACATGGTCGCCACATCCGGCGTGCTGACGCGGATGGAAAACCGGATCATGCGGCCGGTGAGCTTCTCGCCGGTCCAGTAGCCGGCCGGCTATCGGCATGACAGCATGCAGAGAGGTTGCTATGACCGAACCGCCCGTCCCCCTGGAACCGCGTCCCCCCATGAAGATCGTCGCCTGCAACAGCAACCGGCCGCTCGCCGAAGCCGTCGGAAACTGTCTCAGCCTGCCGCTCACCCGAGCCGCCGTCCGCCGGTTCGCCGACATGGAAATCTTCGTCGAGATCCATGAGAACGTGCGCGGCGAGGACGTGTTCGTCATCCAGTCCACGTCCTATCCGGCGAACGACAACCTGATGGAACTGCTCATCACCCTGGACGCGCTGCGCCGCGCCTCCGCCCGGCGGGTGACGGCGGTGATCCCGTATTTCGGCTACGCGCGGCAGGACCGCAAATCCGGCAGCCGGACGCCGATCAGCGCCAAGCTGGTGGCCAACCTCATCACCGAGGCCGGCGCCAACCGGGTGCTGACGATGGATCTGCACGCCGGGCAAATCCAGGGCTTCTTCGACATCCCGGTCGACAACCTGTTTGCCGCGGGGATGTTCGCCCGCGACATCCAGGAGCGCTTCACCGGCCAGGACATCATGATCGTCTCACCAGACGTCGGCGGCGTCGTGCGCGCCCGGGCCATCGCCACGCGGCTGAACTGCGACCTGGCCATCATCGACAAGCGGCGCGAGCGGGCCGGCGTCTCCGAGGTGATGAACATCATCGGCGAGGTCGAGGGCACGGACTGCATCATCGTCGACGACATCTGCGATTCCGGTGGGACGCTGTGCAACGCCGCCGCGGCGCTGATGGCCGAGGGGGCGCGCTCGGTCAGCGTCTACGTCACGCACGGAGTGCTGTCGGGGGGCGCCGTCGCGCGCATCGCGGCCTCGCCGATCCAGGTCATGACCATCACCGACAGCATCGAGCCGACCGAGGCGGTGCGGCAGGCCAACAACCTGCGGACCTACACCATCGCGCCGCTGCTGGCCGAAGCCATGCGGCGCATCAACGACGAGAGCAGCGTCAGCTCGCTGTTCGATTAGGGAGGGTCACGATGAAGCTGTACTACGCGCCCGGCGCATGCTCGCTCGGCATCCACGTCCTGCTGGAAGACATCGGCAAGCCTTACGAGCTGCACAAGGTCAACACCCGCGAGGGCGAGCAGTTCAAGCCCGAGTACATGGCGGTCAACCCGAAATCCAAGGTTCCGGCGCTGCAGCGGGACGACGGCTCGGTGCTGACGGAGTTCGGCGCCATCGCCACCTATCTCGCGCGCATGAACGCCGATAAGGGCCTGCTGCCGACCGACCCCGAGGCGGAAGCGCGGGTGCTGGAAGCGATGGACTACATCGTCGGCACCATGCACATGCAGGGCTTCACCCGCATCTTCAAGCCGAGCGGCTTCGCGCCGAGCGAGGCGGACCACGACGCGGTCAAGGCGCGCGGAACCGAGATTTTCGCGGGCGGGTTCCAGCACATCGAGCAGGCGCTGGCCGACCGGCCGTATCTCGGCGGCGACCGCTTCGGCATCGGCGACGCGGCCCTGTTCTACGTCGAGGTCTGGGCGCACCGGGTCAAGCTCGGGATGCCTCCCAAGATCGCCGCGCATTTCGACCGGATGCGCCAGCGCCCGGCGGTGCAGAAGGCGCTAGCCGACGAGGGGATCACCCTCTGAGCCTGCCGCAGACGGCGTTCTGGTTCCTCCGCCACGGCGAGACCGACTGGAACGAGCAGGGCTGGTCGCAGGGCAACGTCGACATTCCGCTGAACGCGACGGGGGTCGCCCAGGCTCACGCCGCGGCGGCGCTGCTGCGACGCCGGGGGATCGCCGCCATCGTCAGCTCGCCGCTGTCGCGTGCCCACGACACCGCGCAGATCGTCGCCGCCGCGCTCGGGTTGCCGGTGGCGGTCGAGGACCGGCTGCGCGAGGCCTCGTTCGGCGTGCACGAGGGAGCGGCGATGGCGGGCGGCTGGTTCCAGGAATGGGTTGCCGGCGCCGTCACGCCGGAGGGGGCGGAAAGCTTCGTCGACCTGCGCGCCCGCGCCGCCCGCAGCGTGACGGCGGCGCTGGCCCGGCCGGCGCCGGTGCTGGTCGTGGCGCACGGCGCGCTGTTCCGGGCGCTGCGGGCGGAGATGTGCCTGGAACCGAACGTGCGGACGCCGAACGCCGTGCCGCTGTTCTGCGAGCCGGGCGTCCCATGGCTGCTGACCGCGGCGAGCCGTTGACGCCGGCGCGACGTGCCTGGACGAGGCGAACGCGAGCGCGCGCGATCCCGCGCCCGCGCTACGGGTTCATGATCCCATGCACCCGGGCTGCGAACGCCTCCACCCCGAACGGCTTGGTCATCACCTGCATGCCGTAGTCCACCAGGCTGCCGCGGACCCCGGCGCCTTCCGCGTAGCCGGTGATGAACAGCACCTTGAGGTCGGGCCGGCTCCGCCGTGCCGCGTCCGCAAGCTGCCGGCCGTTCATGCCGCCGGGAAGGCCGACGTCGGTGACCAGAAGATCGATGCGGGTCGAGGACTCCACGATGTGCAGCCCGGACCGGCCATCCTTGGCTTCGAGCACGGTGTAGCCGCGGTCCGAGAGCACGTCGACGACGATCATGCGCACGGGCGGCTCGTCCTCGACCACCAGCACGACGGCGTTGGTCGGCGCTTCCGGCGGGCTGGCCTGTGCTTCGGCCTCGGCTTCGCCGTCCATGGGGCCGAGATAGCGGGGCAGGTAGATCGTCACCCGCGTGCCCTTGCCCTCGTCGCTGCGCAGGTGCACGTGCCCGCCCGATTGCTGGACGAAGCCGTAGATCATGGAGAGGCCGAGGCCGGTGCCCTGGCCGAGCGGCTTGGTCGTGAAAAACGGGTCGAAGGCGCGCGCCAGCACGGCTGGGGACATGCCGATGCCGGTGTCGGTGACGGACAGGGCTACGTAGTCGCCGGGCGGCACGGTCCCGGAGGGCACGTCCCTGGAGCCGCCGCGCCGGTCGGGAAGGACGGTGTCCGCGGCCTCGGCCTGTCCGTGGTCCGCAGTCTCGATCAGCAGGTGGCCGCCCTCGGGCATGGCGTCGCGCGCGTTGATGACGAGGTTGAGCAGCGCGCTCTCAAGCTGGTTTGGGTCGCACAGCGATGGCCACAGCCCCTCCGCCAGCCGGGTGTTGATCTGGATCGCCGGGCCGACCGTGCGGCGGAACAGGTCTTCCATCCCGGCCACCAGCTGGTTCATGCCGGTGGGCTTGGGATCGAGGGTCTGGCGACGCGAGAAGGCGAGCAGCCGGTGGGTGAGCGCGGCGGCGCGGTTGGTCGAGGCCAGTGCGACCTCGATGTAGCGTCCGAGCTCCGAGGTGCGCCCCTGCGCGACGCGGGTGCGGATCATCTCCAGGCCGCCGGAAATGCCCGCGAGCAGGTTGTTGAAGTCATGCGCCAGGCCGCCGGTCAGTTGGCCGACCGCCTCCATCTTGTTGGACTGGCGCAGCGCCTCCTCGACCCGCTCGCGCTCCTCGTCCGCGACCCGCAGCTTGTCGTGCGCCGCGACCAGCTCGTGGGTGCGCGCGGCCACCCTGGCTTCCAGCGCCTCGTGCGATTGGCGCAGCGTCTGCTCGGCCTGCTTGCGGGCGGTGATGTCGGCGACGATGCCGATCAGGTGGGTGGGCGGAGCGTTGCCGCGGCTGCCGGACGCGCTGCCCTGGGCCTCGATCCAACGCATCTCGCCATCGTCGGCGCGAAGGATACGGCACTCGAACCGCCACTTCGTCCCCGCCTCCGCCGCCGTTTGGAGGGTGCCGACGACGTGTTCGCGGTCGTCCGCAGCCACGCGACCGATGAAAGTGTCGTAGGTCCAGTCGGGCGGCGGCTCGGCGTAGCCGAATATCTGCAGGGTCCGGGGCGTGCTGGTCGCGACGCCGCTGGCCAGGTCGAGTTCCCAGCTGCCCAGCTCCCCAGCTGCCAGGGCGAGCCGTAGCCGCACCTCACCTTCGCGCATGTCGCCGATCACGCGCAGGCGGTCCACCGCCGCCGCGATGAGGTTGGCGTAGCTGCGCAGGAACGTGGTGTCCCGGTCGGTGAACATGCGCGGCTTGCGGCTGTCGACCTGCAGGATACCGAACGGGCGCCTGCCCTGGCCACCGATGATGACGACGTTGGCGACCGCCCGGACGCCGTGGTCGATCAGGAATTGCGGGTAGCAGAACCGGGTCTCCGTCGCGATGTCGGGCGAGATCATCGGCTTGCCGGTCGTGAGGGCATATCCCTCGGAGCTGCCGTTCACCGCCTGGAGCGTCACTTCACCGACCACGCCGGGCTGCCAGCCCACGCCGGCGCGCACCAGCAGGGTGCTGCCGTCCGCTTGCAGTTCCATCACCTTGGCGAGATCGGTGCCGAGGCCCTCGCCAACCAGCCGGCACGCCTCGGTCAAGACCTCATCCGGGTCGTCGGAGCGGAGGGCGAGCTCGCCAAACTTGGCCAGGACGCTCTGCTGCTGCAGCAACAGCTTCTCCTCCGCAGCGCTTGGTTCGCTCATGCGGCAAACTCCAAATGAACGTTCAACAGCGGTAACTGCGGATCAAAGCGCGATGACAGCATTAATCTGTTGTTATTTCCATATTATACAGACTAGAGATGTGAAAACACTATCTACGCAACGACCTTCCTCGTCCATTACATTATTTGCCAGCTTCGACCCAAATTCCTCGATGCCACGAAGCTGCCGGGATGTTCGCCCCGGGGTATTCGTCATCGAATTAAAAACCTCCTTACGCGCACCGCCGCGCTGACGTAGAACGTCGGGCCTTACCCTTTGACGGAGAAATCCATGCGTCGGCTGCTGCACGGACTGGCCGCTTCCGGCCTACTCGCTTCGACCGCCGCCCAGGCGCAGGTGCAGTGCCCCGCCGCCACCGACCAGGCGGCGTTCGACGTGGGGGCGCTGAAAAGCGAACTGACGGTGCTGGCGGTCTCGTGCGAGGCGGACAAGCCGTACAACGCCTTCGTCGAACGCTTCCGGCCGGAACTGGTCGCCAATGACGAGGTGGTCAACGCCTGGTTCAAGCGGACCTACGGCAAGGCGGCGCAAGCTCGCTACGACCAGTACATCACCGAGCTGATCAACCAGCAGTCGCAAATCGGGCTCAAGCAAGGCAGCGATTTCTGCCCGCGCTCGATGGCGATGTTCACCGAAATGGGCGGGCTGCCGGACAACAAGTCGCTGGTGTCCTACGCGGCGGGCAAGGATTTGATCCCGCCGGCGATCGGCTCGTGCGCGACCCCGGCGGCAGCGCCCGCGAGGAAGGCGGCCACCGCCCGGCGTAAGCGCTAACCGTACGGAACGGCCTCAGACCACCTTCGCCGGCTTGGTGTCGTTGGCGGCGACCGGCTTGATGACGCTGCTGATCGTCTCGCGCACCACCGTCACCCGCACGGTCGGCGCGATCTCGACCTCGACCTCGTTCGATCCCTCGCGCACCTTCTGCACCACGCCCAGCAAACCGCCGCCGGTGACGACGCGGTCGCCGCGCTTCAGGGCCGACAGCATCGCCTTCATCTCCTTCGCGCGCGTCTGCTGCGGGCGGATGAGCAGGAAGTAGAACACGCCGAAGATCAGGATCAGCGGCAGGAACTGCGTGGCGCTGGCGGCCAGGCCAGAGAAATCCTGCGCGGAGGCGGGGGAGATGAGCATGAGTGGTTCCGGGTTGCGGTGCGTGCCGCCGGACCATAGTTTGCGCCCCTTTCCCGTCAAGCCACGCTCGGAGCGCCATGGACACCGCCCTGCTGACCCGCATCGCCGAGGCGCTGGAGCGTCTGGCTCCGGCCCCGCCCCCGGTCGCCGACCTCCACGCCGCCGATGCCTTCGTCTGGCACCCCGATCCGCCGCTGCTGGCCCCGATCGAGCATGTCTCGCGCGTGGGCTTGCGCCTGCTGCAGGGGATCGACCGCCAGCGCGGCCTGCTGCTGGAGAACACGCTGCGCTTCGCCCGCGGCCTGCCCGCCAACAACGCCATGCTGTGGGGCGCGCGGGGCATGGGCAAGTCGTCGTTGGTCAAGGCCGCCCATGCCGAGGCGCTAGCCCAGGCGCCCGGCAGCCTGGTGCTGATCGAAATCCAACGCGAGGACATCGCGACCTTGCCGACCCTGCTGAACCTGGTGCGGCCACAGCCCCGCCGCTGCCTGGTGTTCTGCGACGACCTGTCGTTCGAGCGGGAGGACGCCGACTACAAGGCGCTGAAGTCCGTGCTGGACGGCGGCATCGAGGGACGCCCGGCCAACGTGCTGTTCTACGCCACCTCCAACCGCCGCCACCTGATGCCGCGCGACATGATCGAGAACGAGCGCAGCACCGCCATCAACCCGTCGGAGGCCACCGAGGAGAAGGTGTCGCTATCCGACCGGTTCGGCCTGTGGATCGGCTTCCACAACTGCGACCAGCAGGTTTTCTTCGCCATGGTGGAAGGCTACGCAGGCGCATTCGGCCTGCCCATCCCGCCTGATGAGTTGCGGGCGGCGGCGGTCGAATGGTCGATGACGCGCGGCGGGCGGTCGGGCCGGGTCGCGTGGCAGTTCATCCAGGACCTAGCCGGACGGCTGGGCATCGCATTGCAGGAGACGGCATGACGAGCAGCGTTCCTACTCAACAAGCCGCCGGCTGCTACCGCCATCGCGTCGGCGACGCCATCGTGACCGCGCTCAGCGACGGCTACCTCGACATCGGATTCGGCTATTTCAAAGGCATCGAGGAAGCCGAGGCCGAGCGGCTGCAGCACGAGGTGTTCCGCACCATGCCGGCGCGTTCGGCGGTCAACGCCTTCCTGGTGCAGACGCTGGGACGGACCGTGCTGATCGATGCCGGCGGCGGGTCGAACGTGGGTCCGACCCTGGGCAACCTGCCCGCAAGCCTCGCCGCGAGCGGGGTGGCGCCCGGCGAGGTCGACGCCGTGCTGGTCACGCACATGCATCCCGACCACATCGGCGGCCTGGTCGGCGCCGACGGCCGCGCGGCCTTCCCGAACGCCGAGTTGGCGGTGTCGGCCTTGGAGGCGGCGCATTGGCTGGACTCCGACGTCGCGAACGTGCCCGACGCGGCCACGAAAACCACCGTCGCCTTGGCCCAGGCTGTGGCAGCCGCTTACCCCAGCCTGCGCCGTTTCCAGGGAACGCAACCCGTGCCCGGCATCGACCCGCACCCCCTGCCGGGCCATACGCCGGGCCACACCGGCTACCGGATCGGCGACCTGCTGATCTGGGGCGACATCTTCCAAGTGCCCGATATCCAGTCGCGACGGCCCGAGGTCGGGCTGGCGTTCGACGTCGATTTCGACGCCGCCGTCGCCACCCGCCGGCGCACCCTGGACATGGCCGCGACCGACCGCCTGCTGGTGGCCGGGATGCATATGCACTTCCCCGCGTTCTCCCACATCGCGCGGGCGGGCAGCGCCTACGCCGTCGTGCCCGTGCCCTGGACGCCCGAAGTCGGATAGCGGAATTTCGGCGAAGCCCGTATTCGTGCGTCATGGCTGACATCGACCCGAAAGCGGCCAAGGCGCTGGCGGACATCCTGGCACTCGTCGTGGACGAGAACGAGAACGTGGCCCGGTCCGCCCTGTCCAAGCTGCGGCAGCGCGCCAAGGACGACGCAGTGACCGGCGGCGCGTTGAAGAACCTGTTCAACGCCGTGTCGGGCCGCCCGGCCCCGCTGTTCTCGCCGCCGCCGCGTGGCCCGGCGGCGCGGTATCCAACCACCGGCAACGCCGAGCGCGACCTCGCCAGCGCACGCGAGACGATCGGCGAATTGACCGTTCGCTCGATGGAGCTGACGCAGGAACTGAGCGCGGCCCGCTCCCAGGTGGCGGGGCTGATGGCCGACATGGCGTCGGTGCGGAGCGCGCAGGCGGACACGCAGCTCGCGCTCAAGCGAGAGAGCGCCGGCCGGATGCGGGCGTGGTGGACGGGGGCGGCGACCGGCGGCGTGGTGTCGGCGCTGCTGGCGGCGGTCGCGGTACAGAGCTTCCCACGCGCGTCCATTGGGGCGCCGGAGCCGCGCCCGCAGCCGGCGGCGGCCCTGTCGCCAATCCCCGTCCCGCTCACCCTGGCCGGCGCGCAGGTTGGCCCGGCGGCGATCAACATGGACTGGAGCAACACGACCGCCAACGGCACGCGCTGGCGGGTGCTGCCGTCCAGCGTGGCGTCCGGCTACTCGCTGGTGATCGACCTCGGCGGCAACCAGGCGGCGACGCTGGGCGCGCCTGCCAGGTTCATGCAGACGGATGAAGCCGCCCGTAACCGGAGCGTCGAGGCGCTGCGGTCGGAACTGCCACGCTCGGCGGCGTCAGCCCCGCCGCGCTGAGCGCCAGGCGTCGGTCGGCGAAGCGCCCGGCGAGCTCGGGTTGGTGGAGGCAGATCAGGACGGCCAAGCCTTCCTGGTGCGCCAAGTCGCGGAGCAGGCCGAGGATGGCGGCGGCATTCGCCGGGTCGAGGCTGGCGACCGGCTCGTCCGCGAGCAGCACCGTCGCGCGCTGGGCGAGCGCGCGGGCGATGGCGACCCGTTGCCGCTGGCCGCCGGACAGCGTGTCGGCCCGGCGGCCGCCGAGGCCTGCGAGGCCCACCCGGGCGAGGCAATCCTCGGCGAACGCCATCTCCGGCGCCGGCCATCGCCCGAGCGTGGCGCGCCAGAAGCCGACCCGGCCCAGCGCGCCGACCAGCACGTTGGCGCGGGCCGTCAGCCGGGGGGCCAAGGCGTGCTGCTGGAACACGATCGCCGGACGCGCCGCTTCGACGAGCCCGGTCGAGGCGATCAGCCCGGCGATGGCGAGCAGCAGCGTCGTCTTGCCCGCGCCCGACTCGCCCTCGACGGCCACGACCTCGCCGGCGGCGACGCTCAGCGAGACGCCTGAGAGGACCGGCCGTCCCCCTCGGACGACGGCCAGACCCCGGACGGCGAGAGCGGGCGCGGTCATAGCAGCGCCGCCCGCAGCCGGGCCGAAATCCGATCGGCTGCCAGCACGAGCGCCACGATCACGAGCAGGATCGCCAGCACGCGCGCGAAATCCAGCAGGTCGACTGCATTCTTGAGCTCCTGCCCGACGCCGCCCGCGCCGACCAGGCCCAGCACCGTGGAGGCCCGGATGCTGAACTCCCACACATACAGCACCGTGGAGGCCATCTGCGGCAGCGCGCCCGGCAGCAGCACGACGGTCGCCGCCTGGGCACGGGACGCGCCGGCGGACAAGGCGGCCTGGACGGGGGCCAGGTCGGCTGCTTCCAGAGCCTCGGACCACAGCTTGGCGATCGACCCGGTGCTGTGCAGCGCCACGCCCAGCATCCCGGCGAACGGGCCGAGGCCGACGGCCGCCACGAAAATGAGCGCGAACACGAAGCCGTCCACACCGCGCAACAGGTCCAGCACGAAGCGGACCGGGTGGTACAGCCAGGCGACCGGCGTCACCGGGCGCGCGGCGAACAGCACCAGCGGCAGGGCTGCCAGGGCGGCGAGCGTGGTGCCCAAGGTCGCGATGGCCACCGTCTCGGCGGCCTGGCGCGCGAGGTCGCCAGGGTCCGAGAAATCCGGCGGGAACGCGGTCGAAAGCCACCCCAGCAGCCGCGGCAACCCCGCCCATAGCCGCGGCAGGTCGGGCGACACCACCCATACGCAGGCGCCGTACAGGGCAAAGGCGGCCAGCAGCCACGCCGGCCGGCGCGTCAACTCCCTTGCAGCTTGTGCAGCGCCCGCCCGGCCACCTCGATGTCGGCGTAGCTGTCCGGCTTGGCCGCGACCCATCCGGTGTAGTGCGTCGGCAGCACCTTCGCCGCCTGAGCCGCGTCGATCTTGAGGGCGGCGTCCAGGATGGCCCGCTTGACCGCCGGGTCGAGGTCGCGGCGGACCGCCAGGGCGTCGTTCGGCAACGGGTCGGACGTCCAGACCACACGCACCTGGTCCGCGCGCACCCGCCCGACCTCGATCATCGCGTTCAGGTTGCGGTCGTAGTCGGTGGCGAGATCGACCTGCCCGGTCGCCACCGCGATGTCGTTGGCCGGGTGCGAGGACCCGTCGCGGTACTTGAAATAGGTCTTCACGTCGATGCCGTGGGCCAGGAACCACCAATTCGGGATCAGCCAGCCGCTGGTCGACCCGGCGTCCGCGAAGCTAATCGACATTCCGCGCGCGTCTTCGGGGAAACGTTCGATCTTGAGGTCCGGCTTGGCGATGATGATGGCGCGGTAGGTCGGCTTGCCGTTGTACTCGACGGTGGCCAGCGCCTCCGCCCCCGACCGGTCCTTGGCGAGCACGTAGCCCCACGGCCCCATCCAGGCGCAATCGACCTGCCCGTTCGCCAGCGCCACCGCGATGCCGGCCCAATCGGTCGTGACCGTCAGCTCGTATGGCCGGCCGAGCGCCTGGCCCAGATAGGCGAAGAACGGCTCGTAGGCGCGCCTGGTGTCCCCGGCCGTAGGCTGGAACGGGCCGACCGCGAACCGGACCGGCGCATCCGCGGCGCGCGCCCGTCCAGCCAGGCCGAGCAGGGGAGCGGCGGCCATCAGGTGGCGACGGGAAATCATAGGGAGGCTTCCTCAGCAGGGTGCGTGCCTCCATATAGGACCCATGCGGATCGTGACAGACGGCCCCGTGCTGGTGTTCGGCGGCTGCTACAGCAACCTCCAGGCGACCGGGGCACTGCTGGCGGAGGCGGCGCGGCGCGGCATCCCGCCGGAGCGGATGGTGTGCACCGGCGATGTGGTGGCCTACGGCGCCGATGCGGCGGCGACGGTAGCGCTCGTGCGGGACGCGGGCGTGCCCGTGGTCATGGGCAATTGCGAGGAACAACTGGCGGCGCGCGCGGCCGATTGCGGCTGCGGCTTCACCCCCGGTTCGGCCTGCGACCTCCTGTCCGGGGCGTGGTTCGCCCACGCGACGGCGGCGCTGGACCCGGCGGCGCTGGACTGGATGGGCACGCTGCCGCGGCAAATCGACTTGCAGCTCGGGCGCTTCCGGCTGCTGGCCGTGCACGGCAGCGCCGCCGCCAACAACGAATTCGTGTTCGCCTCGACCAGGGGCGTCGTGCCGCCCGGCTACGACGGCGTCATCGCCGGGCACTGCGGCCTGCCGTTTACGCGGACGATCGAGGGGCGGCTTTGGCACAACAGCGGCGCAGTCGGGATGCCCGCCAACGACGGCACGCCGCGCGGCTGGTTCAGCGTGCTGTCCCCGACGCCGGACGGCCTCGCCATCGAGCACGTCGCATTCGATCACGCTGCCGCGGCGGACGCGATGCGGGAGGCCGGACTGCCCGAAGCCTACGCCGCCGCGCTCGGAACCGGGTTATGGCCGAGCTGCGACGTCCTCCCCGCCCCCGAACTCGCCGCGCGCGGTGTCCCGCTCATTCCCGTAACCCTCCTCGTCTCGCTGCCGCCGACGGGAGCGGGCCGGGATGACGGTGGCTGGCCCGCCCCATGACACACCTAACCCGCCCGAAATTCTCCGATCCCGCCCTCACCGCCCGTGGCGAGCGCCGGGCCACCGTCGCCCTCGAAGGGCTGCGAAGCCTCTGGTTCAATACGGGAACGCTCTGCAACGTTGCCTGCATCGGCTGCTACATCGAGAGCAGCCCGCGCAACGACCGTCTGTCCTTCCTGACCCGCGCCGAAGCTGCGTCGTACCTCGCGGAAGCGGCGACCCTGCATCCGGAGCTGGCCGAAATCGCCTTCACCGGCGGCGAGCCGTTCATGAACCCCGACATGCCGGGCATGATGGAAGACGCGCTCGCTGCCGGCTACCGCGTGCTGGTGCTGACCAACGCGATGCGCCCGTTGCAGCGGTTCAAGCCGGCGCTGCTGGATCTGCAGCGCCGCTACGCCGGGCGGTTCACCTTGCGGGTGTCGCTCGACCACTACCGCCGCGCCGAGCACGAGGAGCTACGAGGCGAGCGCAGCTGGCAGCCGGCGATCGACGGGCTGACCTGGCTGGCCCGTCACGGCTTCGACCTCGCCATCGCCGGGCGGACGCTCTGGAACGAGGACGACGCGGTGATGCGGGCGGCGTTCGCGGCGCTGTTCGATCGGATCGGGATCGAGGTCGACGCGTCGGACCCGTCGCGGCTGGTGCTGTTCCCGGAAATGGACGCCGCCGCCGAGGTGCCGGAGATCACCGAAGCCTGCTGGGGCATCCTGGGCAAGCGTCCGTCCGAAGTGATGTGCGCCAGCGCGCGAATGGTGGTGAAGCGCAAGGGCGCCGATCGCCCGGCGGTCGTCGCGTGCACGCTGCTGCCATACGACCCGGCGTTCGAACTGGGCACGACGCTGGCGGAAGCCGGGGCGCCCATCGCCTTGAACCACCGCCACTGCGCCAAGTTCTGCGTGCTAGGCGGCGCGAGTTGCAGCGGGTGAGGAAGACGCCCCGCCTCCGGTGAGGAAGCGGGGCGCGGGAGCGTTAGACGTCGGTCGGAGCGGGCGTCTGGCGATTGCGGCGCTCGGCCATGAACTGGTCGAATTCCGCCTTGTCGCGGGCCTGGCGCAGGCGCTCCAGGTATTCGACGAACTCCTTCTGCTCGTCCTCGAGGCGGCGGAGCGTGTCGGCGCGGTACTCGTCGAACACGTGGTTGCCGCTCGCCGGCGTGTAGCTGAACCGCCCGGCGCCGAAGCCGCTGGCCATGGGGTTCTGCCAGCGGCCACCCCGCTCCAGCTTCCAGGCGCGCATCCGGCCGCTCGCGGCGAGATACGCCAGCATGGCAAGGCCAAGCGGCCACCACAGCCAGAAACTGGCTACGACCGCCACGATCCAAGCCGGGCGGCCAAACTCATCCATCTTCGTCGCAAGGGCCACAGGAGCCTCCGAGGCAATGTTAAGCAGCTTCACATAACTGGATCGACGAAGCCCTGGGACCAGGGGCTCACGTTTATGTGATCGGAGCCTCCAAGCCGAGCGAGCGGAGATAGACCAGCAACCCCGCCTCCAGCAGGTCCTCCGGCGTCATCGGCAACGGGCGGCGGTCGATGACGTACAGGGTGGCGATCCCGTGCGAGAGCGACCAGACGTGCAGGGCGACCATCAGCGCGGGCGGACGGCGGCCGGTGGCGACGGCGCAGGCCGCGTCCGCCGCCCGGCGCACGACGGCGAAGGCGCGGTCCGAGGCTTGGCGCAACGCCGGGTCGTCGGGGAGGACGGCCTGGAACATGGCGGCGTAGGAGGCCGCCTCGCGCCGGGCAAAGCTGAGGTGGGTACGGCCGCACGCCTCCATGGCGGTGACCGGGTGCCCGGTGGCGGCGGTCGCGCGCGCGAGTTCGTCGGCGAAGCGCTCGAAGCCGCGGCGGGCGACCTCGGCCACCAGCGCCGCGCGGTCGCGGAAATGGCGGTAGGGCGCGGCGGGGCTGACGCCAGCGGCGCGCGCGATCTCGGCGAAGGCGAAACCGGTCGGGCCCCGCTCGGCGATCATCCGCAAGGCGGCCTCGACCAGCGCCTCCCGCAGGTTGCCGTGGTGGTAGCTGCCGCGTGGATCGCCGAACGCCATGTGAGAAGCTTTTACATCGTTCCGCGCGCTGGCCAAACCGCCATCGCTAGGCCCGGATGCAATCCAGCCCGCCCATGTACGGGCGCAGCGCCGCCGGGACCGCGATGCCGCCGTTCGCCTGCTGGTGCGTTTCCATGACCGCGATCAGCGCACGGCCGACCGCCACGCCGGAGCCGTTGAGCGTGTGGACGAATACCGGCTTGCCGTCCGCCCCGCGAACCCGCGCGTTCATGCGCCGGGCCTGGAACGCGCGGGTGTTGGAGCAGGAGCTGATCTCCCGCCACGCCCCCTGCCCCGGCAGCCAGACCTCCAGGTCGAACGTCTTCGCCGCGCCGAACCCGGTGTCCCCGGCGCAGAGCAGCATCCGCCGGTACGTCAGCCCCAGCCGGTCCAGCACCGTCTCGGCGCAGGCGGTCATGCGTTCGTGCTCGGCGTCGCTGTCGTTTGGGGCGGTGATGGAGACAAGTTCGACCTTGCGGAACTGATGCTGCCGCAGCATCCCGCGGGTGTCCCGCCCGGCCGACCCGGCCTCGCTGCGGAAGCAGTCGGTCAGGGCCGTCACGCGGATCGGCAGGCGTTCGGCGGGCAGGATTTGCCCGGCGACGAGGTTGGTCAGCGGCACCTCCGCGGTCGGGATCAGCCAGCGGCCGTCGGTGGTGCGGAACATGTCCTCGGCGAATTTCGGCAGCTGGTTGGAGCCGTAGGCTGCCGCGTCGTTCACCAGCAGCGGTACGGCGGTTTCCTCGTAGCCGTGCTCGGTGGTGTGCAGGTCGATCATCCACTGGCCCAGCGCGCGCTCCAGCCGGGCGAGCGGGCCGCGCAGGATGGTGAAACGGCTGCCGGCGATACGGGCGGCGGCCTCGAAGTCCATCAGGCCGAGCGCCTCGCCGAGTTCGAAATGCTGGCGGGCGGGGAAGCTAAAGGTGGCCGGAGTGCCGTGCTGGGCAACGACGCGGTTATCCGCCTCGTCCCGTCCGTCCGGAACGTCGGCGTCCAGCACGTTCGGCAGCACCGCCAATCGCTCCGCCAGATCCGCCTCTCGTTCAGCCGGACGGCCTTCGGATGCTGCCATGCTCTCGCGGATTTGGCTGCCCAGCCGCTCCAGCGACTCGGTCGATGTCCCCGATCGCCGAAGCGCGCCGATCTGCTTGGACAGCTCGTTGCGCTGCTTCTGGAGGTCCTGCAGCAGTGCCGTCGTGGCCCGCAATTCCGCGTCGATCACCAGCAACGGCCCACTCGCGTCCGCGATCCCCCGGCGCATCATCGCGGCGTCGAACCCGGCGGGGTCGGCGCGGATCGCCCGGATGTCGTGCACTACGCCGCGACCCGCCGCTTCTCGATCAGCCGCGCGCCGATGATGGAAATCTCGTACAACCCGATCAGCGGGAACGCCAAGCCGCACTGCGTGATGACGTCGGGCGGCGTCAGGATCGCGGCCACCACGAACATGCCCACGTACGCGTAGCGCCGCTGCTTCTTCAACCCGGCCGCGGTCACGATGCCGACCTTGGCCAGCAAGGTGAGCAGCACCGGCAGCTGGAACGCGATCCCGAACGCGAAGATCAGCTTCATCACGAGGTCGAGGTACTCGCCCACCTTCGCCTGCAGCTCGATCGGCAGCCCGCCCGCACCGTTCGGCGTCTCGAACGACAGGAAGAACCGCCAGGCAACCGGGAACACGAAGTAGTACGCCAGCGCCGCTCCCATCAGGAACAGCACCGGGGTCGCGAGCAGGAACGGCAGGAACGCCTTCTTCTCGCTGCGGTATAGCCCCGGCGCCACGAACAGGTACACCTGGCTGGCGATCACCGGAAACGCCACGAACGCCGCGCCGAAGAACGCCACTTTCAGGTACGTGAAGAACGCCTCGTACAGCGCCGTGTAGATCAGCCGCCGGTCCTGCCCAGTGCGGCTCTGCAGGATGTCGGCCAGCGGTTGCGCCAGGAACGAGTAGATCGAGGTCGAGAAATGGTAGCAGATGACGAACGCGACCATGAACGCCGCCATCGACCACATCAGGCGACGCCGCAGCTCCGTCAGATGCGCCAGCAGCGGCATCGGCTTGTCGTTGATCGGATCGAGGTCCGCGGCGTCGGCCAAGTTAAATTCCTGCTAAGTCGGTTAGGCGTGCGGGCCGTGCGTCGGATGCGCCGCCTCGGGCGGAATGAACGCCGGCGCTTCCACCCGCGCGTCCTTGGCCACGTCCGCCGGCGGGATCATCGCCGGAGCCGCTTCCGCGTCCGGCGCCGCGATCGCGTGGCGGGACCGCTCGGCGATGACGGCGGCGGTCTCGGCGTCGGCCGCCTGCGTCACCACCGCGGGCGGCGGAGGCGGCGTCTTTAGCGGATCCTCGGTCAGGGTGCGCCGGATCGATCCGTCGCTGTCCACGGCGCGGGTGATGCTGCCGCGAATATCCAAGCTGCGGATTTCCCGGATTTGGTCGCGCATCTCGTGCAGGTCGGCGTCCTTCACCATGTCGTCCACGTGGGTCTGGAACTCGGCGGCCATGCGCCGGGCCTTCTTGACCATCGAACTGACGGCCTTGATCGCCACGGGCATGTCCTTGGGCCCAATCAGCACCAAGGCGACGACGCCGATCAGCGCAATTTCGGTCCAGGCAAAATCGAACATTTCAGCAGTCACACTCCCAACCGGTGGTTAGCACGACATAGGGAGCGGGGGAAATGCGGTTCAAGCCATCGGGCCGCCCGGCGTGACGGCCGGAGCCGGCTCGACCAGCAGGTCCTCGCGCCGGGGCAGCTGCCGCAGGTCGCGCAGGCCGAACTGCGCCAGGAACGCCGGCGTCGTCCCCCACAGCGTCGGCCGCCCCGGGACCTCGCGACGGCCCTGGCTCGCGATCAGCCCGGCGTCCAGCAGCGCGTCCATCGTCGGCTGGCCGAGCGAGGCGCCCCGCAGCTCCTCGATTTCCGGACGGGTGACGGGCTGGTGGTAGGCGACGATCGCCAGCGTCTCCATCGCCGCCCGCGGCAAGCGGCGGGGCTGCTGGACCACGCGCCTCAACTGCGGCGCGAGGTCAGGGGCAGTGCGGAACTGCCAACCGCCGGCGACCTCCACCAAAGCCACGCCGCGCCCGGCGGCGTGCGCCGCCAGCTCCGCCACCACGGCGGCCGGATCGGCGCCGTCCGGCAGCGCCTCGGCCAACGCGCGCAAGCCGACCGGCTCGGCACTGGCGAAAATAACCGCCTCGGCGAGCCGGACGTGCTCGTCGGTCATGCGGCGGCCGGCCTGGCCAGGCCTTGCTGGACCAGGATCGGGCCGAACGGCCGGTCCTGCCGCAACTGCACCGCGCCCTCGCGGGCCAGTTCCAGGCCGGCGAGCAGCGTGCTGGCGAGGGCCGCGCGGCGCGCCAGGGCGTTCGGCAGCCGGCCGGGCAGGAACCGTTCCAGGCTGCTCCAGGCGGGCGCCCGGCCCAGCAGGAAGCGCAGCCGGCCCAGCGCGTCCTGCACGCTCCACAGCGTGACCGGGCGGAGGGTGTAGCGGTCCCGCGTCCCGCCCCGGCGGCGGGCGGCGAGATACGCGCGCAGCAGGCCGGGCAGGTCCGCCGCCAAACCGGACCGGTCCAGCTCGGTGAAATCCTCGGGCTGCCCGCGGGCGAACACCTCGTGGCCCAGTTGCGCGCGCGCGCCCAGCCAGGCCGCCGACGCGCGCACCGCCTGCAACGCCGCCAGCCGTTCCGCCAGCGAGCCGGACGCTGCCTCGACCTCCTCCGCCTCGCCGCCCTGGAGCAGGAACCGCGATTTCAGCCACGTCAGCCAAGCCGCCATCACCAGCCAATCCGCCGCCAACTCCAGCCGGACCGGACCGGCGCCCTCGACGATGGCGAGATACTGATCGACCAAGGACACGATGGAGATGCGGGCCAGGTCCACCTTCTGGGCCCGGGCCAAGTCCAGCAGCAAGTCGAGCGGGCCGTCGAAGCCGTCGAGATGGACGCTGAGCCGCCCGGGCGCCGGCGGGTCAGACGGCATGGCCGGCCAAGCGCAGCACCAGGTCGAACGCCTGCGGGATGACGGTGTTCAGGGCCGAGCCGACCGGGTCGAACGCGACGCCGAAGCTGCGGAGCGCCTGGGGCAGCAGGAACACGCCCAGCAGCACCAGCACGATCCCGCCCCGCTCCAGGCGCGCCCAGCGAAACGCGAGCGGCGCCGGCAGCAGGCCGACGACGATGCGTCCGCCATCCAGCGGCGGGATCGGCAGCAAGTTGAACAGGCCGAGCACGAGGTTCGACAGGATGAACATCTCCAGCATCGTGTTCACGATCTCGCCGCCCGGGCCCGCCATGCCGTCGGTGCCGTGCAGCGCCAGGGCGGTCAGCCAGGCGAGCACGAAGTTGCAGGCCGGGCCGGCCGCCGCGACCAGCGCCATGCCCTGGCGCGGGTGGCGGAACCGCATGGCGTCGACCGGCACCGGCTTGGCCCAGCCGAACATGAACGCGACCCGGTGGATCGTCAGCAACTGCACCGCCAGCAGCAGCCCCGGCAGGATGACGGTGCCGACCCGGTCGACGTGCCGCAGCGGGTTGATCGACAGCCGCCCCGCCCGGCGCGCGGTGTCGTCGCCCAGCGCCAGCGCTGCGAACCCGTGCGCCGCCTCGTGCAAGGTGATCGCCAGCACGATCGGGACGATGGAGGTGACGAGGCCGGTCGCGAGATCGGTCACGCGAGCAGCTCCGCGCGCTCGGTGGCCAAAGCGGCCGGGTCGAGCGGTTGCGGCGCCGGGCGCGCGGCGAGCTTCGCGCGGGCCGCGTCCGGCAGGGCGGGCATCGCGGCAAGTAAATCCGCGCTGTCCTCCAGCACGCCGGAGCAGTGCATCGCCAGATCGCACCCCGCTGCCAGCGCAGCCAAGCCCCGCTCGGCGGGCGAGCCGGCCAGGGCGCCCATCGCGAGGTCGTCGGAAACGAGCAGGCCGCGGAAACCGATCCGGCCGCGGATCACCTCGCGGATGATCGTGGGCGAAAGCGTCGCCGGCCGAACCGGGTCCCAGGCATCGTACAGGATGTGCGCGGTCATCATCCACGGTAGATGGGCACAGCGGATGAACGGCGCTAGGTCGTCGTCCGACCCGGCGCTCAGCCACGGCATCGCCCGATGGCTGTCGACGCCGGCCCGGCCGTGCCCCGGGGCGTGCTTGCCGACCGGAACCACGCCGGCCGCGAGCAACCCGTCGGCCAGCGCGGCGGCGAGGTCGCCCACGAGGTCCGGGTCGGACCCGAACGCGCGGTCGCCGACGACGCCGTCGGCGCCGGGTGCCAGCAGGTCGAGCACCGGGGTGCATACCACGTCGATCCCGGCGTCCCGGCACTCGACGCCGATTAGCGCGCCGGTCAGCCAGGCCGCCCGCCGGCCGGGGATGGGCGGCAGCGATCCGATGTCGGCGGCGGGGGGGTGCGCGCGCCAGTGCGGCGGGCGGAGCCGGGCGACCCGGCCGCCCTCCTGGTCCACCACCACGACCGCGCCCGCTTCATGCAGGCGGACGGTCAACGCGCGCAATTGGACGGGGTCGGCGACGTTGCGGGCGAACAGGATGACGCCGGCGGGTGGGGAGGCTGCGAACAGGGCCGCTTCCTCGGACGACAGGGCGAGGCCGGCGATTCCCACGATCGCCGCCTTCACGGCGTGCCCTGTGAGAGACCGCCGGGTGGGAGACGGGCGGGCAAGCTAGAACGTGGCAATTGCGCAGCCAGCGCCCTTGGTGCGGATGTGCGCGCAGAAGCTCGCGGCCGCCGCGACGTCGGCAAAGCCACCCAAGCGGAGCCGATACAGCGTGCGGCCGCCCCGCTCCACGTGCTGCACCTCGGGACGGCGATCGCCCAGCAGCTCCGGCATCCGTTTGGACAGGCGCTGCCACTCCGATCGTGCCGCCTGCTCGGAGTCGAGCGCGGCCAATTGCACCTGGAGCCCAGCCGCGGGGGGAACGGGATGCGGGTCCGGCATCGCCGCTGCGGGCGGCGCCACTACCGGAGCCTGGGCCACCGGCTCGGGCGCCGGCTCCGGATCGCGAGCGACCTTAACGTGGGCGCGCAGGTTCTGCGGCGCGGGCGTCTCGGCCGGAGGCGCCATCGCGTCGGCCTTGCCGCTTCCGGCCCCGCCCATGACCTGCTCCTCGGAATTCGCGATCTGCATCCCACCCGGATGATCCGGCTTCACCCGCAGCGGCCGGCTGTCAGCCTCGATCACCGGAACCGGATGCACCCGGCGGCTCGTCACAGCCCAACTGCCGACGCCGAGCGCCGCCAAGGCCACGATGCAGGCGCCGATCAGGCCCAGCCGCTTCAGATGCGGGTCCATCGCGCCGCGCGGGCGCACGCGCCAGCTTCCGCCGGTGAGATCCACATCATTGGGCACGATCAACGCATCTCCTCAACGGGTTCGACGCCCATGACAGCGAGGCCGGAGCGGATCACGATGGCTGTCGCCGCCACCAGCGCGAGCTTGGCCAACGTTTCCGCGGGACGCTCGGGCTGCAGGAAGCGCAGTGTCGACTCGTCTCGACCCCGGTTCCACAGCATATGAAAGTCGCCCGCCAAGTCATAGAGAAAAAACGCAATTCGGTGCGGCTCGCGCGCCAGGGCCGCGGCTTCGACGGTGCGCGGCCACGACGCCAGCCGGCGCGCCAGGGCTAGTTCCGCGTCGCTGTCCAACGAGTCGAGCGGGACGTCCGCCAAACGCCGCTCCACCCCGGCGTCGAACAGCGCCGCCGCCGCCCGCAGCACCGACCGGCAGCGAGCATGGGCGTACTGCACGTAGAACACCGGGTTCTCCCGGGTCTGCGCGACGGCGGCGTCCAGGTCGAATTCCATCTGCGCGTCCGACTTGCGGGTCAGCATGGTGAATCGCACGGCGTCGCGCCCGACTTCTTCCAGCAGGTCGCGCAGGGTGACGTAGGTCCCGGCGCGCTTGGACATCCGCACCGGCTGGCCGTCGCGCACCACATGCACGATCTGGCACAGCACCACCTCCAGCGTCACGGCCTTGCCCGACACCGCGCTCACGGCCGCCTTCATGCGGGAGACGTAGCCGCCGTGGTCGGCGCCGAGCACGTCGATCAGCACCTGCGCGCCGCGGGCGATCTTGTCAGCGTGGTAGGCGATGTCGTTGGCGAAATAGGTGTTGCTGCCGTCGGACTTGCGCAGCGGGCGATCCACGTCGTCGCCGAACGCGGTGGCGCGGAACAGCAGTTGCTCGCGGGGCTCCCAATCGTCCGGCGTCTTGCCCTTCGGCGGCGCGAGCGTTCCCACGTATAGCAGGCCATCCCGCTCCAGCCCGGCGATGGCCGCGTCCGCCGCGCCCGCCTCGACCAGCGCGCGTTCGGACGTGAACACGTCGGGGGCCACGCCGAGCAAGGCGAGGTCTTCCCGGATGGACACCATCATCGCGGCGATGGCGGCGTCGCGTACGGTGTCGAGCCACAGCGCCGGGTCGGCGATGGTGGCGCCGGGGCCGGCCAGCACCGGGCCATGGACCTCCGCCAGATGCTGGCCGACCGGCGCCAGGTAGTCGCCGCGGTATTGCAACCCGCCCGGGACGGCGGCCGCGAACTCCGCCTCGGCCATGCCCGTCCCGAGCGCCTGCAGATAGCGCCAGTAGGCCGCCCACGCGAGCGCCTGCACCTGCGCGCCGGCATCGTTCACGTAGTATTCCTTGGTCGCCGCGAACCCGGCCTTCTGCAGCAGGTTCGCCAACGCGTCGCCCACCACGGCGCCGCGGCAATGGCCGATGTGCATAGGGCCGGTCGGGTTGGCGGACACGTACTCGACGTTCACCCGCACGCCCTGGCCAGCCGCGCTGTCGCCGTAGGCGGCGCCGGCGCGCAGGATGACCGGCAGTTGGCCGCGCAGCACCGCCGGACGCAGGCGCACATTGACGAAGCCGGGTCCGGCGGCCTCCGCCGACTCGATCTCCGGCGCATCCGCCAGCGCTGCCGCCAGCGCCTGGGCGATGCGCGCAGGCGGTTGGCGCGCGGGCTTGGCGGCCAGCAATGCGGCGTTGGTGGCCATGTCGCCGTGCGCCGGGTCGCGCGTGGGCGTCACCTCCACGCGGTCGAGCAGGTCGGGCGGCAGGTCGGGGAAGGCGGCGGCCAAGGCGGCGAGCACGCGGGCGCGCACGACGGCGAACAAATGATCGGTCATTCCGGCAACCTACCCCGGAATGCCGAGATCCGTCAGCCGGCGGTACTCGTCCATCGCGAAACGATCGGTCATGCTGGCGATGTAGTCGCTGACCGTCTGCGCCGCGCGCTTCGGATCGGCCTCGCCCGCCCGGCCGCGCCACTCATCCGGCAAGGTGTTGGGCGCCTCGTGCAGCAAGGTGAACAGATCGGCCGTCAGCCGCCGCGCCTTGTTCGACATCCGGTTCACCCGCCAATGCTTATACATGCGGGCGAACAAGAAATCCTTAATGGCCCGGTTCGCCTCCGCCATCGGCTCGCTGAACGCGATCACCGGCCGCCGGGCGCGCCGGATCGCCTGCGCGTCCGCCGGGTCGAGATGGACGATGCGCCGGCGGCTCTCGGCCACGAGGTCGCTCGCCAGGCGGTTGATGACGCGGCGAAGCGTCTCGTGCCGCAGCCGCGGCGGCGGCATGTCCAGGCTTGATATCCGCGCCTCGGCCAGCGCCTCCTTCACCAACGGCAGGTGGCTGATCTCCTCCGGGCCGAACAGCCCGGCGCTCATGCCGTCGTCCAGGTCGTGGCTGTGGTAGGCGATGTCGTCCGCCATCGCCGCCACCTGCGCCTCGGCGGAGGCGTAGGTGGACAGCTCCAGCCGGTGCCGCGCGTCGTACTCGGCGATGTAGGGCGGCGGTTTCGCCAGCGGGCCGTTGTGCTTGGCCAGGCCCTCCAGCGTCTCCCACGTTAGGTTCAGCCCGTCGAACGCGGCGTAGCGGCTTTCGAGCAAGGTCACGATCCGCATCGACTGCGCGTTGTGGTCGAAGCCGCCGAACGGCTTCATGCGGGCGTTCAGCGCTTCCTCCCCGGCGTGGCCGAACGGCGGGTGGCCGAGGTCGTGCGCCAGCGCCAGCGCCTCCGTCAGATCCTCGTCCAACCCCAGCTCACGAGCGATGGAGCGGGCGATCTGCGCCACTTCGAGGCTGTGCGTCAGCCGGGTGCGGAAGAAGTCGCCTTCATGGTTCACGAACACTTGGGTCTTATACTGCAGCTTGCGGAACGCCGCGCTGTGGACGACCCGGTCGCGGTCCCGCTGCCACGGCGTGCGCGTCTGCGCCTCCGGTTCGGGGTGCAGCCGCCCGCGGGAGGTTTCGGCGTGAACAGCGTAAGGAGCGCGCGACATACGTCGGGATTTGCACCCGATCCCGTGCCTCTTCAATCCGGAGCGCGCCTGTCCTATGTTGTGGGCATGGAAAACACCTTCGCCGTCTCCGACCGGGCCGCCGCGCGCATTGCCGAGATCGTCGCGGGCCAGGCCACCCCGGCGGCGCTGCGGGTCGCCGTGCTCGCGGGGGGGTGCAGCGGTTTCCAGTACAAGTTCGAGCTGGATGGCGCCGCCCAGCCCGACGACCTGGTCGTCCAAGCCGGACCCGCCCGCGTGGTCGTGGACCCGGCGAGCCTCGACCTGCTGGCCGGCGCGCAGCTCGACTACACCGACGAGCTGATGGGCAGCCATTTCACCGTCCGCAACCCGAACGCGTCGTCGGCGTGCGGCTGCGGCACCAGCTTCTCCATCGACTGATCCTGGCGTTTGAAGCTCGCGACCTGGAACGTCAACTCGGTCCGCATGCGCGAGCCGCACGTGCGCCGCTGGCTGGAGCGCGCCGCCCCGGACGTGCTGCTGCTGCAGGAGATCAAGTGCGAGGCGCACGCCTTCCCCGCCCCGGCGTTCGAGGCGCTCGGGTATAACTCGATCATCGCCGGGCAGAAATCCTACAACGGCGTCGCGGTGCTAAGCCGGCTGCCGTTTGAGGTCCGTCACGTCAGCCTACCGGGCCTTCCGGCCGAGGACGCCCAGGCGCGCTACCTGGAGGTCGAGGTCGGCGGGATGGTGGTGGGCAACCTGTACCTGCCCAACGGCAACTCCGGCGGCGAGGCTGGATACGCCTACAAGCTGGCCTGGATGGAGCGGCTCGGCGACCGGGCGGAGGCGCTGCTGGCCGTCGACACCCCGTTCGTGCTGGCCGGCGACTACAACGTCTGCCCGGAGGACGTGGATTTCGCGCCGGGCACGATCGGCGCCGACGACGCGCTGGTGCGCCCCGAAACCCGCGCCCGCTACCGCCGGCTGCTATGGCTGGGGCTGACGGACGCGATCCGCGTCGTGCACCCGGCCGGGCCGGTGTGGACCTTCTGGGACTACCAGGCGGGCGCTTGGCCGCGCGACCGCGGGCTGCGGATCGACCACGCGCTGCTGTCGCCGACGCTCGCGGACCGGCTGGTGGCGGCGTCGCCGGACCGGGACGTGCGCGGCGAGGACCAGCCGTCCGACCATGTGCCGGTGGTGATCACGCTGGAGTGAGGCCCGCCCTGGCCCGCACCGCCCGGTATTTCACCGGCGTCCGCAGCCCGAACCGGTCGCGCAACGCCGCGACCGGTTGGTCCAGCAGCGACTCCCAATCCTGCACCGCCAGCCGTGCGGCGGACCGGCCGTGGCGGTAGGCCTCGGCGACCGCGCCAGGCACGCCGCAGCCGGGCAGGTCGCGGCTGAGTTTGAGCATGCCGACGAGGGCGATCACGCCGATACCGCGGCCCTTGATCTGCGGGTAGGTGAACGCCAGCACGCAAATCTCGCCCATCGGCTCCCGTCCGTAGCTGGTCATGACGTGGAACAAGTCGTGCAGATCGCGCATGCGGTTGGCGAACAGCTGCTCGTCCGGCGTCATCTCGCCCCGGTTGCGCGGCACCTCGGCCAGCCCGGCGGCGGTCAGGTTCTGCTCCGCCAGGAATTCGTGGTACTCGCGCCCCAGGGTTCCCCGTGGAAGCGCTGCCAGCGCCGCGCGGTCGTTTAGCGTATCGATCAGGTGACGGCGCTCGGCCAGCACCTGCCGGCCCATTTCGGTCGCCGCGAACCGGCGCAGGCCGCGCTCGGTCTGGCGTCCCTTCAGCGCATCGACGATCGCGAACACCTGTTGCGTGTCGTCGGGGTTGCCGATCAGGCGTCGCAGCGCCCGCGCGGCTGCGAACGGGCGAACGGCGTTCCGGCTAGATGTCCGCATAGCAGTGGGTCTCCGCCGCGCCTCCGGGATGGGTGACGGCGCCGAGATGCGCCGGGCCGACCAGCTGCGCATACTTCCAAATCGCGCCGCTGTTGTAGTCGGTTTGGCGCGGCGTCCAGGCCGCCCGGCGCTCGGCCAGTTCGGCGTCGGACAGGAGTACGTCGATGGTGCCGGCCCGGGCGTCGATCACGATCCGGTCGCCGTTGCGCAGCAGCCCGATCGGCCCGCCGACCGCCGCCTCCGGCCCGACATGGCCCACGCAGAAGCCGCGCGTGGCGCCCGAGAAGCGGCCGTCGGTGATCAGGGCCACGTCCTCGCCCATGCCCTGCCCGTAGATGGCGCTGGTGGTCGAGAGCATCTCGCGCATGCCGGGTCCGCCGCGGGGGCCCTCGTAGCGGATGACGAGCACGTCGCCGGTCTTGTAGGCGCGGTCCTGGACGGCGCGGAAGGCGTCCTCCTCGCAGTCGAAGCACAGCGCGGCGCCCTCGAAGCGCTGGTTCTTCATGCCCGCGACCTTCACGATGGCGCCGTCGGGAGCGAGGTTGCCGCGCAACCCGACTACGCCGCCGGTCGGGGACAGCGGACGGCTGACCGGATAGATCACGTCCTGGTCGGCCGGGAACACCACGTCCGCGAGGTTCTCGGCCAGCGTCCGCCCGGTGACGGTGATGCAGTCGCCGTGCAGCAGCCCGCCGTCCAGCAGCGCCTTCAGAATGACCGGAATGCCGCCGACCTTATGCACGTCGAACGCCACGTATTTCCCGCCCGGCTTCAGGTCGGCGATGTACGGCGTGCGGCGCATGACCGCGACCACGTCGTCCATGGTGAAGCTGATGCCCGCCTCATGCGCCATCGCCGGCAGGTGCAGCCCGGCGTTGGTGCTCCCCCCCGTCGCGGCCACCACGACGGCCGCGTTCTCGAACGCCCGCCGGGTGCAGATGTCGCGGGGGCGCAGGCCGCTTTCCAGCAGCGCCATCACCGCCCGGCCGCTGTCGGTCGCCCAGCGGTCGCGGTCCTCGTACGGGGCCGGCGCGCCCGCGGAGCCCGGCAGCGCCAGGCCGATCGCCTCGCTGACGGTCGCCATGGTGTTGGCGGTGAACTGCCCGCCGCACGCGCCTGCGGACGGGCACGCGACGCATTCCAGCTCGTGCAGGTCCGCGTCGCTCATGTTGCCGGCCGCGTGCTGGCCGACCGCCTCGAACACGTCGACCACCGTCACGTCGCGGCCCTTGAAGGTGCCGGGCAGGATCGAGCCGCCGTACATGAACACGCTCGGCACGTTCAGCCGCAGCATCGCCATCATCATGCCCGGCAAGGATTTGTCGCACCCGGCCAGCCCCACCAGCGCGTCGTAGGCGTGGCCGCGCACCGTCAGCTCCACGCTGTCGGCGATGCAGTCGCGCGACACCAGCGAGGACTTCATGCCCTGGTGGCCCATCGCGATGCCGTCGGTGACGGTGATGGTGGTGAACTCGCGCGGGGTGCCGCCCGCCTCGATCACGCCGCGCTTCACCGACTGTGCCTGGCGGGACAGGGCGATGTTGCACGGCGCCGCCTCGTTCCAGCAGGTCGCGACGCCGACGAAGGGCTGCGCGATCTGCTCCTCGGTCAGGCCCATCGCGTAGTAGTAGCTGCGGTGCGGCGCGCGGTCGGGGCCCTCGGTCACGTGGCGCGACGGCAGGCGGCTTTTGTCCCAGCGCTTGGTCAGCATGGCGGTCTCCTGGTTTTCGATCAATCTATGCGGCGCAGGGCGGCGTCCAGCCGTGCCAACTCGGCATGGAAGCTGCGCAGCCGCTCGTGGTTCTCCTCGACGATGTCGGGCGGGGCGCGCTCGACGAAGTCGGGCCGGGACAGCTTGACCTCGACCTTGGCGATCTCGGCGACGGTCTTGGCCCGCTCGCGCGCCAGGCGCGCGCGCTCCGCGTCGAGGTCGATCAGGCCCTCCAGCGGCAGCACGATCGTGGCCTCGTCCAGGCCCATCTGCGCCGAGTGCCGCGGCGGATCGCCGGTAAGTGCCGACACCTCGCTGGCCCGGGCCATGCGCCCGATCGCCTCCCGCCAGCATCCGGCGCGGGCGAGCGTAGCCGGCGTCGCGTCCCGCAGCCATAGCGGCGCGAGGATGGATGGCGGCACGTTCATCTCGGCGCGCACGGTGCGGACCTCGCCGATCAGGCGGACCAGCCAGTCCAATTCGGCCCTGGCGTCGGCGGCGCCGGTGACGGCGACCGGCTGCGGCCAGGCGGCGCGGATCAGGCTGCCGGGCGCGCCAAAGCCGAACTCGTCCCACAGCGCCTCCGTCACGAACGGCATCGCCGGGTGCAGCAGGCGCAAGATCGTGCCGAGCACGTGGGCGGCGGTGGCGCGCAACTCCGCGGCCTCGGCGCCACCGCCGGCGAACACGGGCTTGGCGAACTCCAGGAACCAGTCGCAGAACACGTTCCAGGTGAAGCGGTAGCCGGCGGCGGCGTACTCGTCGAAGCGAGAGGCTTCCAGGGCGGCGGTCGCCTCCGCCATGGCGGCGTTGGCGGCGTCCAGGATCCAGCGGCACAGCGGCGCTTGCACGGTGGCCGGGTCGAAGGCCGGGTCGGGCGCGACCGCGTTCATCTCGCAGAAGCGCGCGGCGTTCCACAGCTTGGTCACGAAGCCGCGGCTGGTTTCCACCCGGGCCGGCCCGAGCTTGATGTCGCGTCCCGGCCCGGCCAGGCCGCAGATGGCGAAGCGCAGCGCGTCGGCGCCGAAGCGGTCGATCAGCTCCAGCGGGTCGATGACGTTGCCTTTCGACTTGCTCATCTTCTGGCCGCGCTCGTCGCGCACGAGGCCGTGGATGTACACGGTGCGGAACGGCGGCGCCTTCATGAAGTGCAGCCCCATCATCATCATCCGGGCCACCCAGAAAAAGATGATGTCGAACCCCGTCACCAGCACGTCGGTCGGGTAGTAGCGCGCGAGGTCGGCGGTTTGCTCCGGCCAGCCCAGGGTCGAGAACGGCCACAGCGCCGAGCTGAACCAGGTGTCCAGCACGTCCTCGTCCTGGGTCAGCGTCTCGGCACGGCCGTAATGCGCGGCGGCGTTGGCCTGCGCCTCCGCCGCTGTGCGCGCCACGAACACGGCGCCGTCCGGGCCATACCAGGCGGGAATGCGATGCCCCCACCACAGCTGGCGGCTGATGCACCAGGGATGGATGTCGCGCATCCAGGCGAAGAACGTGTTCTCCCACTGCTTCGGCACGAACGCCGTCTCGCCCGCCTCGACCGCCGCGATGGCCGGTTTCGCCAGCTCGGCCGCGTCGCAGTACCACTGGACCGTCAGCCGCGGCTCCACCACGCCGCCGGAGCGGTCGGCGTGGGGCACCTGGTGGATGTGCGGCTCGACCCGCGCCAACACCTCCAGCCGCTCCAGTTCCTCGACGATGGCGCGGCGGGCGGCGAAACGGTCCTGCCCGGCAAGCCCGTGCACGAACGCCGAGTCGGTCTCGACCTCCTCCAGGGTCACGCGCCCTTCGCGGTCGAGCACCGTCGGCATCGGCAAGCTGTGGCGGCGGCCGACCTCGTAGTCGTTGAAATCGTGCGCGGGCGTGATCTTGACCGCGCCGGTGCCCTTCGCCGGGTCGGAGTACGTGTCGGCGACGATCGGGATGCGGCGGCCCACCAGCGGCACGACCGCGAACTTGCCGACCAGGCCGGCGTAGCGCGCGTCGTCCGGGTGCACGGCGATGGCGGTGTCGCCCAGCATCGTCTCCGGCCTTGTCGTCGCGACGGTGACGGTCTCGGCGGTCCCCTCGACGGCGTAGGCGATGTGCCACAGGTTGCCGCGGACCTCCCGGCTCTCGACCTCCAGGTCGCTGATGGCGGATTGAAACGCCGGGTCCCAGTTCACCAGGCGGCGGTCGCGGTAGATCAATCCCTGCCGGTGCAAGGTGACGAACACCTCGCGCACCGCGTCCGACAGCCCGGCATCCATCGTGAACCGCTCGCGCGCCCAGTCCAGCGACGCGCCGAGCCGGCGTAGCTGGGTGGTGATCGTGCCGCCGGATTGCTCCTTCCACTGCCAGACCCGGTCGGTGAAGCCGTCGCGCCCGAGCGCCTGCCGGGTCGTGGCCTCGGCGCCGAGCAGCCGCTCCACCACCATCTGCGTCGCGATGCCGGCGTGGTCGGTGCCGGGCTGCCACAGCGCGTCGCGCCCCTGCATCCGGCGCCAGCGGATCAGCGTGTCCTGCAAGGTCATCGTCAGGGCGTGGCCGATGTGCAGGCTGCCGGTGACGTTCGGCGGCGGGATCATGATGGTGAACGGGCCGGCATCGCTGCCGGGCTGGGCCGCGAACGCGCCCGATCGCTCCCACCCGGCGTAGATCGCGGCCTCGGTCTCGGCCGGCGAGAAGGACTTGTTGAGCATGGCATCGCTTCTAGCGACGCCGGGAAGGCTCGGCTAGGGGCTTCTAGCGACGCCGGGAAGGCTCGGCTAGGGGCTTCCAGCGACGCCAGGAAGGCCCGGCTAGGGGGCGGCGCGTCCCATCACCCGCTCGATCTCGGCGCACACGAGGCGCTCGACCATGGGGGGAAGGTGGGTATCGAGCCAGGCGGACAGCAACGGGCGGACTTCCTCGCGCACGAGGTCCTCGATGGTTGGGCCGCCGCGGTGCACCTGGGTGGCGCGCTCGGCGGTGAGCATGCGGAGCAGCGAGCCCACCGAGTTGGCTGCCGCCGTCTCGGTCGCCGCCGTCATCAGCCCGGACGCCACGGCAGGCGGATCGAACGAAACCGGCGCCGGCGCCAAGACTGGCCCCAAGACCGGCGCCAAGACTGGCTCGGGCGCTTTCGGCGTTTCCAGGGCCGGCTCGGGCGCAACGGGTGGCTCGGGCACCAGCATCGAGTCGTCGAGCACCAGCACGTCGCCCGGGAGAGACTCGTGCGGATGGCCCGCCGTCGGCCCAGCGCCCGCTTCGGGGGTTGGGCGTCCCGGCGCTGCCGTTTCATCCTCGTTCAGGATGCGCCGGATCGAGGCCAATATATCCTCCATGGACGGATCGCCAGCCGTCTCCGGAACCGCCGGCGCCTTGCTGTGCGGCGTCGGTTCCAGCGCCATCAGCGGGCCGGCTGGTTGATGGCGTAGTCGCCCGTGCCGAACAGCCGGTCGTGGACCGCGGCGTAGTATGCGGTCTCGTCGTACAACGGCACCTTGAGGTTCAAGTCCCGCGCCGACAGCCGGCCGATGGCGGCGGCGACGTTGTAGGACGAGATGACCAGGTTCGCCAGGTTCTGCACCAGGGTCGTGCGGGACTGCAGCAGCAATTGCTCGGCGTTCAGCACGTCCAGGGTGGTGCGGCTGCCGACGATCGCTTCCCGCTGGGTGCCCTCCAGCGCGATCTGGTTGGCCCGGATTTGCGACCGCGTGCTCTCGATCACGGCGCGGGCCGCGACCAGCGTCTCCCACGACGAGGTGGCCGATTGGATCGCCTGGCGCCTGGTGTCGTCGACGGTGCGCCGGGCTTGTTCCTCAAGCTGGCGCTGCTGGCGGACAGCGGCGTACTCCGCCCCGCCCTGATAGATCGGCACGGACAAGTTCAGCGTCGCCTGTCCGCCGATGATGCGGTTGTTGGGAAAGAACTGGTTGTCCTGGCGGAAAGCGGTCGCCGTGCCGCTCACGGTCGGCAGCAGTGACGAGACCGCGACGTCGACCGTGTCCTTCTGCGCGGCTAGGTCGAACATCGTGAACACGACGCTGGGATTGTTGGCAGCCGACAGTTGAGCCGCCTCCGCCCCGGTATGCACGGGCAGCGTGACTGGCTGCGGCTCGACCAACTGGTTCGGCACCTCGCCGACCTGGCGGCGATAGGTCGCGCGGGCGCTCTGCACGTTGCCTTCCGCGGTCTGCCGGGCCGCGCGCGCGGCCGACAGGGCGGCCTCCGCCTGCGCCACGTCGGTGCGGGTGATCTCGCCCACCCGGAACCGGTCGTTGGTGGCCTGCAACTGCCGGGCGAGCACCTGCTCGTTGTTGATGTCGAGCTGCAGGATCTGCTGGGTTTGGATGACGTTGATGAATGCGTTGACCGTGTCGCTGAACACCTGCTGCTCGGTGGCGATCAGGCGGCCGCGTTGCGCCAGGACGCGGTTCTCGGCGGCGTGCGTCTGCGCGACGGTGCGGCCGCCGTTGTAGATCGGCTGGGTCAGCGTGGCCGTCGCCTGCGCCGTGTCCCGGTTCTGCCGCACCACGACGCCGTCGCCGATCGGCTGCCCGGTCCGGGGGTTTTGGAACGCGTTCGGGACGTAGCTCCGGCTGGTGCCGTCGGCGTATCCGGTCGAGCCGCTGACCACCACCGTCGGCCGCCATCCGGACAGCGCCTGGGGCACGTTCTCATCGACCGACCGGAGCTGTGCACGGGCGGCGAGCAGCGTCGGATTGGTCGAGTACGCCATCGCCAGGGCGTCCTGCAGCGTCCGCGGCTGCGCCATGGCCGGCACCGACACGACCAAACCGAATGCCGCCAGCAGGCTGCCACGCACGCGCATATGTCTCATCCTTGAAATCGCCCTTGCAGCCAAGTCTGCCACACCGGGCCAGGGGGCGCTATAATCAGGATCAATCAGAATACGAAGGTCGGCGGCGGCGCCAGGGCGGGCAGCAAGGGCGTGGCGCAATCGAACTCAGCCCGCATCCGCAGCCGGGCGCCGCCGACGGGTTCGGCCAGCACCGCCTGGCACGTCCCCTGGTCGGTGGAGACGATCGCGGCCAGCCGTCCGGTCCCGACGCGGACCTGCTTGGCAAGGGCCTCCGGGATGTCGCGCACCGCTCCCTCGATCATGATGACGTCCCAGGGCGCCCCGTCGGTCCACCCCTCCGCGAGCGGCCCCGACACCAGCGTCACGCCCGGCGCGTGGCGGGACAGGGCAGCCAGCCCGATCGCGATCAGCGCGTCGTCCTGCTCCAGCGCGGTGACGGTCGCACCGCACGCCGCGAGCAGCGCCGCGCCGTATCCGGTCCCGGCGCCGATCACCAGCGCCCGCTCGCCGGGCCGGGTGCGGGTGAGCTGCACCAGGCGGGCGATCACCATCGGCTCCATCAGCACGCGGCCGCGCCCGAGCGGGATGTCCTCGTCCACGTAGGCCAAGGCCGCGCGGCCCGGCGTCACGAAATCCTCCCGCGGCAGCGTCCGCATGGCGTCCAGCACGCGCGGGTCGGTGACCTTGTTGGGCCGGACTTGGCAGTCGACCATGTTGTTCCGGGCGGCGGAGTAGTCGGCTTGCATGGCTGGCTCACGGCGTTGAGGGTCGCCGGGCGTTATAGGCAGGGGCGCCCGTTCCGCAAAGCGCGGCGCTTGACCGGAACCGCGGGGGCGTCGGATAAGTCGGGCCGCCGGCAGCGGCGACGCCCCGGTCCGGTGGCAGAGTGGTGATGCAGCGGACTGCAAATCCGCGTATGCCGGTTCGATTCCGGCCCGGACCTCCAGCGCCGCCCCCTGGTGCAATCAATGCGGGCCTTTTATGCGGAACATCTGGCTTTCGGCGATGACGGCCGGGCTGCTCGCGACGCCGGTGGCGTGGGCGGCGGACCTGGCCAGCCCGGTCGGCGAGTGGCGCACGATCGACGACGCGACCCATGAGCCGAAGGCGGTGGTGCGCATCTTCGAGCAGGGCGGCGCATTGTACGGCGTGGTCGAGAAAAGCCTCGTGGCGACCCCGATGCGCAAGACCTGCGACCAGTGCACCGATGACCGGAAGGGCCGGCCGATCCTGGGCATGGACATCATCCGCGGGCTGCGCAGGGACGGCGACCAGTGGGACGGCGGCACCATCCTCGACCCGCTGGAGGGCAAGACCTACAAGTGCAAGATATCGCTCCAGCCCGGCGGGCAGAGGCTCGACGTCCGCGGCTACCTCGGCATTTCGTTGCTGGGCCGCACGCAAACCTGGGAGCGCGTCAGCTAGCAGCGGCCGAGCACCGCGAGCCCTGGACGCCACCGTTCCCGCGCGCGATGATCGGGGCAACCAGCAAGGGAGTGGCGCCGATGCAGCTCAGCGTGAACGGCCACATCGCGGACGTCGCCGTGGATGATCCAGAAACACCCCTGCTCTATGTGCTGCGCAACGAGCTCGGCTTCCACGGGCCGCGCTTCGGCTGCGGGCTGGGGCAGTGCGGGGCGTGCACCGTGCTGATGGACGGCATCGCGACCCGGTCCTGCGTCACGCCGCTGTCCGCGGTAGGCAACGGCAAAATCGTCACGCTGGAGGGGCTCGGCACCCCGGAGGCGCCGTCCGCGGTGCAGAAGGCGTTCATCACCGAGCAGGCGGTGCAGTGCGGCTACTGCATCAACGGCATGATCATGCAGTCCACCGCCTTCCTCGCCCGGAACAAGACGCCGACCGAGGCCGAGATCCGGCAGGAGCTGGCCGGCAACCTGTGCCGTTGCGGCACCCACCTGCGCATCGTCCGCGCCGTCCAGCGCGCCGCCCGCGACCTGCAGGGAGCGCCGAACCATGCTTGATGCCATCCCGACCCGGCGCGACCTGCTGCGCGGCTCCGCCGGGCTGGTCGTCGGCTTCGGCCTGGCGCGCCACGCCCTGGCGCAGCCGATGCCGCCCGGGCACGTCGAAACGCCGGTCGGCACCGCGTCCGCGCCGGGTGCCGCCGCCGCGGGCAAGCCGGTGGCGCTCGATCAGGTGGACAGCTTTCTCGCGATCGGCCAAGACGGCGCCGTTACGGTGTACTCCGGCAAGGTCGACCTTGGCACCGGCGTGCGGACCGCGCTGATGCAGATCGTGGCCGACGAGCTCGACGTGCCGCCCGGGCAAATCTCGGTCATCTCCGGCGACACCGCGCTGACGCCCGACCAAGGGCCGACCTTCGGCAGCCTGTCGATCCAGAGCGGCGGCGTGCAAATCCGCCAGGCGGCGGCGACCGCGCGCAAGATGCTGCTCGACCTCGCGGCGGCCAAGCTGCAAGTGGTGCCGACGGCGCTGTCCGTGCAGGAGGGCCGCGTCACCGCCGGGCAGGAGAGCGTGACCTACGCCGAGCTGCTGAACGGCAAGGCGTTCGCGCTCACCGTCGACCCGGCGGCGCCGACCCGCAATCCCGCGACCTTCAAGGTGGTCGGGACCTCGGTGGCGCGGGTCGACATTCCGGCCAAGTGCACGGGCGTCTTCACCTACATGCAGGATGTCCGCGTGGACGGGATGCTGCACGGGCGGGTCGTGCGCCCGTCCACGATGGGCGGCACGCTGGTGAGCGTCGACGAGGCGTCGGTCAAGGGTATCCCCGGCGTCGTCAAGGTCGTCCGCGACGGCGACTTCCTCGGCGTCGTCGCGCGCAGCGAGTGGGCGGCGATCCGCGCGTCGCAGGCGCTCAAGGCGACCTGGTCCGACTGGCAGGGGCTGCCGGAGCAGTCCAAGCTGTTCGAGCATGTCCGCGCGACCAAGGTGGGCAAGGACGAGGTGACGTCGAGCACCGGCGACGCCGGGCTTGCGACCGACAAGGCGACGCGGAAGTTCAGCGCGAGCTACGATTTCGCCATCCACACCCACGGCTCGATCGGGCCGTCCTGCGCGGTGGCGCAGGTGGTGGACGGCAAGCTGACCTGCTGGACCGCGTCGCAATCCACCCACAACTTGCGCCAGCAGCTGGCGGCGATGCTGGCGATGCCGGCCGCGGACGTGCGCTGCATCTACGTGGACGGCTCCGGCTGCTACGGGCGCAACGGGCACGAGGACGCAGCGTCGGACGCGGCGCTGCTGTCGCGCGGCGTCGGCGGCCAGCCGGTGCGGGTGCAGTGGATGCGCGCGGACGAGCACGGCTGGGACCCGAAAGGGCCGCCCACCTTGCTCGACCTGCACGCGGCGCTGGACGACCAGGGCGGCGTAATGGCGTGGCAGAGCGAGCTGTTCATCCCGGACGCGACGGCCAAGAACGTGCCGCTGCTGACGGCGGCGCTGGCCGGCAAGCCGCACGACACGGGCATGAGCCCCGGCGGCGTGACCGGCGATTCCGCGATCCCCTACAGCTTCGAGAACGTGCACACGATGGCGCACCGGCTGGCCGACACGCCGTTCCGGCCGTCCTGGATCCGCACGCCGGGCCGGCTGCAGAACACCTTCGCCAACGAGAGCTTCATGGACGAGATCGCCGCCGCGATTGGCGCCGACCCGATGGCGTTCCGGGTCGCGCACCTGAAGGACCCGCGCGGGCTGGAACTGCTGCAGCGCCTAGTCAAGCTGAGCGGGTGGGAGCCGAGGCCGTCGCCGCGCAAGGACCAGGAGGGCGACGTGCTGCGCGGGCGCGGCATGGCCTACGTGAAGTACGAGCTGGTGCGGACCTATATCGGCATGGTCGCCGAAGTGGAAGTGACGCGCAGCACCGGGGCGATCCGCGTCGCTAAGGTGCATGTCGCGCACGATTGCGGGCAGATCATCAACCCGGACGGATTGCGCAACCAGATCGAGGGCAACGTCATCCAGACCACCAGCCGCGTGCTGATGGAGGAGGTCACGTTCGACCGCGGCATGGTCACCAGCCTGGACTGGTCGAGCTATCCGATCATCACCTTCCCCGATGTGCCGGAGGTGACGATCGACCTGATCGACCGGCCGGCGGAGAAGCCTTGGGGCGCCGGGGAGCCGAGTTCGGCGGTGGTGCCGGGCGCGATCTCCAACGCGGTGTTCGACGCGACCGGCGCGCGGCTGCGCTCGGTGCCGATGACCCCGGCGAAGGTGCTGGCGGCGCTGAAGCAAGCGTAGGCGCGCGTGGTGCGGGCGGTCGGAATCGAACCGACACTCTGTCACCAGAACCGGATTTTGAGTCCGGCGCGTCTACCAGTTCCACCACGCCCGCAGTTCCACCACGCCCGCAACGCCGCCGCGCCCGCATCTGGCTCCCGGAGTAGGACTCGAACCTACGACCGAGCGATTAACAGTCGCTTGCTCTACCAACTGAGCTATCCGGGAACAGCGCGGGCGCCGATATAGCGTCCTTGGCGGGCGGACGCAAATAGGAAGGCTGCCAGGCCCGGGCACGATCTGCTACGACGGCCCCGCGACGGTGATCCCACCAACGCCCTTCCAGGACGCCGCATGACCACCATCCTGACCAACGCCCGCCTCGTGCTGGCCGACGCCGTGCTGCACGGGACGGTCGTGCTCGACGGCGCCGTCATCGCGGACGTGCAGCCCGGCGTCTCGGCGGCGCCCGGCGCGCTCGACCTGGACGGCGATATGCTTATCCCGGGCGTGGTCGACGTGCACACCGACAACCTGGAGCGCCAGGTGCAGCCCCGCAACAACGCGCGCTGGCCGGTCCCGCTCGGCGATGGTGGCGCACGACGCCCAATGCGCCGCGGCCGGGGTGACGACCGTGCTGGACGCGCTGTGCCTGGGCGACCTGGGTTTCGAGAAGGACCGCATCGCCACCTTCCGCGACGGTGTGGCGGACCTCGACGCGCTGGCCGGCACGGGGCTGCTGAAGTCCGAGCACTTCCTGCATCTGCGCTGCGAGCTGCCGGCCGCCGACATGTTCGACCTGCTCGACCCGGTGGCCGACCACCCGTTCGTCCGCATGGTCAGCCTGATGGACCACACGCCAGGCGTAGGCCAGTACGCCGACCTCGACCGCTACCGGGCGATGCGCCGCCGCGACGGGGTGGACGACACCACCATCGAGCGCCGCATCCCCGAACTGCAGGCCCAGCGCGCCCGGCTGCGCGACGGGAACCGCCGCCGGCTGCTGGCGCGGGTGAACGGCCATGTGGCGCTCGCCAGCCACGACGACCGCACGGTGGCGGAGATCGACGAGAACCACCGCGACGGCATCCGCATCAGCGAGTTCCCGGTGTCGATGCTGGCCGCGGCGGCCGCCCACGCGCGCGGCATGGACGTGATCGCCGGCGCGCCGAACATCGTCCGCGGCGGCTCGCACTCCGGCAACGTGGCGGCGGCCGACCTGGTGCGCGCGGGGGCGGTGGACGCCTTCGCCAGCGACTACGTGCCCGCGAGCCTGGTGGAGGCAGCCTTCCAGTGCGTGGCGGAGACGGGGATCAGCTTGCCGCGGTCAGTGGCGCTGGTCAGCGACCGCCCGGCCCGGCTCGCGGGCCTCGGCGACCGCGGCCGGATCGCGCCGGGGTTGCGGGCGGACCTGGTGCGGGTGCACGAGGCGCTGCCGATCGTGCGCCAAGTGTGGCGAACCGGGGAGCGGGTGATTTGACCCGGCGAAAGAGGAAGCGGCTTCCGTGAGCGTCCGGGCGGCGCTGTACTACGCGCCGGCGTTGAGCGACCCGCTTTGGGCGGCGGGGTGCGCCTGGCTCGGGCGCGATCCGGAGACCGCGGCCCGGCTGCCGCTCCCGGCCGACCGCGACGCCGTCACGGCCGAGCCGCGCGGGTACGGCTTCCACGCCACCCTGAAGCCGCCGATGCGCCTGCGCGGCACCTGGGACCGCTTCATCGCCGGGGTGGACGCGCTCGCGGCCCGGACCGCCCCGTTCGGGCTGCCGCCGCTGGCGGTCGCCGACCTGTCCGGCTTCCTCGCCTTGCGTGAGACGGCGCCCTGCCCGCCCCTGCACGCCCTCGCCGACGCCTGCGTCGAGGCGGTGGACGCCTTTCGCATCCAGCCCACCGACGCCGAGCTTGCGCGACGCCGGGGCGCCGGGCTGTCCGCGCTGCAGGAAGCGATGCTGGTCCGCTGGGGCTACCCGCACGTGTTCGCCGCCTGGCGGTTCCACATGACGCTCACCCGCCGCCTGGACGACGCCGAGCGCCCGGCCTGGCAGGCCGCCGCGACCGCCCATTTCGCGGCGGCGCTCGCCGCGCCGCGCCGGGTCGAGGACATCTGCGTGTTCGCCCAGCCCGGCCTGGACCAGCCGTTCACGCTGGCGGAGCGCCTGACGCTGCGCGGTTGAGTGCCGCGACGAAGCTGCGCACCCCCTCCCCCACCGTCTTGTCGTTCACGATGGTCTCATGCTCGACCGGCAGCCTCAGGGTGATCGAGCGGCCGAGGCGACGGGCCATGTCGACCGCGTCCTGCCGTCCGCGCGCGGCCAGGCGCCGGGCCAGGATGTCCGGCGGCGCCATGACCTCGACGACCCGCACCGGAAACCGCTGGGCCGCCTCGGCGATCAGCGCGCGGGAGATGTTCACGACCACCACGCGCGCCGCGGCCATGTCGAGCGCGATGTCGGCCGGAATGCCGTAATGGAACCCGTTGGCGCGCCAGTGGAGCGCGAACCCGCCCGCGTCGCGCCGGGCAAAGAACACTTTCTCCGAGACCGCCTCGCCCCCCGGCTCCATCGGGCGCGTCGCCACCCGGCGCACGAAGCGGAACCGCGCGTCGCCGCCCAGCGCCGCGCGTGCGCCGTCGATCAGCGTGTCCTTGCCAGCGCCCGACGGCCCCACCACCAGAACCAGCATCCGCCCCTCTCGCTTGGAGACGCATGACCTTGGCGGTAGCCTCCTGCCAACGCAACCGGAGCCGCGCCCGTGACCCTCCCGCCCGCTTTCACCACCCGTCCCGAGATCGCCGGCACCTTCGGCGTCGTCGCCAGCACGCACTGGATCGCCAGCAGCGTCGGCATGGCCGTGCTGGAGCGCGGCGGCAACGCGTTCGACGCGGCGGCGGCGGCTGGCTTCGTGCTGCAGGTCGCCGAGCCGCACCTCAACGGACCCGGCGGCGACGTGCCCATCCTGCTGCACAGCGCCCGCGACGACCGCCAGCACGTGGTCTGCGGCCAAGGCACCGCCCCCGCCAGCGCCACGCTCGACGCGTTCGCCGGGCTCGGGCTGGACCTGGTGCCCGCCACCGGGCTGCTCCCCGCCGTCGTGCCGGGCGCGTTCGACGCCTGGTGCCTGATGCTGCGCGAATGGGGCACGTGGGAGCTGGCCGACGTGCTCGCCTTCGCCATCGGCTACGCGGAGCACGGCGTGGTGCTGGTGCCGCGGGTCAGCGCCACGATCGAGCTGGTGCGCCCGCTGTTCGAGGCGGAGTGGCCGTCCAGCGCCGCCGTGTTCCTGCCGCACGGCCGGGTGCCGGCGCCGGGCGCGCTGTTCGCCAACCCGGCGCTGGCCGCGACCTACGCCCGCGTCTGCCGCGAGGCCGTGGGCGCGTCGCGGGAGGCGCGGATCGACGCCGCGCGGGTCGCCTGGTACCGGGGCTTCGTGGCCGAGGCGATCGGCGACTTCTTCGCCGTCAGCGACGTGCTCGACGCGTCCGGCCGGCGGCACCGCGGGATGCTGGCGGCGGACGACATGGCGGGCTGGTCGGCGTCCGTCGAAGCCCCGCTCGGCTTCGACTACGGCGGCCACCGCGTGCTGAAATGCGGGCCGTGGAGCCAAGGCCCGGTGTTCCTGCAGCAGCTGGCCCTGCTGGACGGCTTCGACCTCGCCGCGATGGACCCGCTCGGGGCCGATTTCGTGCACACCGTGGTCGAGTGCGCCAAGCTCGCCTACGCCGACCGCGAGGCGTACTACGGCGACCCCGGCTTCGTGGACGTGCCGATGGCGGCGTTGCTGTCCCCCGACTACAACGCCGGACGCCGCCGCCTGGTGGGCGACGCGGCCTCGCTGGAGCTGCGGCCCGGGGCGGTGCCGGGCTACCGCGCCGAGGTGGACCACCACGCGGCCGACCGGGTGGCGATGCTGGCGGACGCGCCGGGCGCGGGGGAGCCGACGGTGTCGCGCCTGGGCGTGACGGGGGCGGACACCTGCCACGTCGACGTGATCGACCGCTGGGGCAACATGGTGAGCGCCACGCCGTCCGGCGGCTGGCTGCAATCCTCGCCGGTCGTCCCGGGACTGGGGTTCGCGATGGGCACGCGCGGGCAGATGTTCTGGCTGCGCCCCGGCCTGCCGAACAGCCTGGCGCCCGGCAAGCGCCCGCGCACCACCCTGTCGCCCAGCCTGGCGCTGCGCGACGGCCGCCCCTGGATGGCGTTCGGCACCCCCGGCGGCGAGCAGCAGGACCAGTGGTCGGCGACCATGTTCCTGCGCATGACCCACCACCGCATGACGATCCAGCAGGCGATCGACGCGCCGAGCTTTCACACCGAGCACTGGCCGAGCAGCTTCTGGCCGCGGGTGGCGCGGCCGGGGAAGCTGGTGCTGGAGGGGCGCTACGCGGCGGCGGTGGCGGACGAGTTGGGCGGGCGGGGGCATTTGGTGGAGATGGGCGGGGATTGGTCGGAGGGGCGGCTGTCGGCGGCGCGGGTGGAAGACGGGGTGATGCTGGCGGGGGCGAACCCGCGGGGGATGCAGGGGTATGCGGTGGGGCGGTGATTTGGCTTGACCGGGCAAGGACATTCCTTACGGTCGAGCCATGATCACGAGCAAGTTCACGGGCAAGGGGCAGACGACCATCCCGCAGGCGGTGCGGACGGCGCTGGAGCTGCGGGCGGGCGACGAGCTTGCCTATGTCATCGAGGACGGCCGCGCGGTGCTGCTTCGCTTCGATGCGCGGTTGGTGGGTGATGAGCCGTTCGCCATGTTCGCGGAGTGGAACAGCGCGGCCGACGCTAAGGCGTATGGGGGGCTTTGAGGTTTGGGACGTGATCAAGGTTCCGTTCCCGTACACAAACCGCCCGGTGCAGCAGCGTTGTCCGGCCCTGGTGGTGGGGCGGCACGATGAGGGGGATCGCCGGCGCTGCTTTGGGTGCTGATGATCAGCAGCGCTAACCATCGGCGTTGGGCGGGCGATGTTGAAATTGCCGACCTTGGAATGGCCGGCCTGCCGGCGGCTTCCATCGTGCGCACGGCGAAGATCGCCACCATCAAGGCGCGGGAGGCTGAGCAAGTTGGATGCCTCTCCGCTTTGAACCGTCTAACAATACACGATCAGATTGCCGTTCTGCTTGCGTAATTGTTCAACGTGTTTTCCATGACGTCCAGCTAAGAAGTCATCTGGGAACTACTGCTTTAAGTCAATCCCTTTACCACATTGATACCACGCGGTTATTCTTTAACTAATTTGAGCAGTTATTGCTGGCAAGGTTTTAAGCAGAATCCATTGGCTTTTAACTAAAAATTAGATTTATCTGAACAAATTTTGAAAGCGTATTAAATCTTCTCTGTTAAGAAGCGTGTTCTTTCTCTCCCTAACTAGTCCATCTTTTGGCCAGATTAAGTTTGTTGGAAATTGTATTTCCGATACACCTATGGCAAGCAATCCAAGCTCTAGAGTCCTATCACCTAGCGCACTAAGATTATGGAATACTATCTGCTCAATACAAAAATACGTGCTTTGCATTCTAATATATTCGTTTTCGCTAACAAGAATCGAGGCTTGAAATGCTCTGTGGAAACTGTCTCCAGCACAGGTTTTATCCGACATCCGGGCGATAGAGACTCACCATCCTGGTGGCATCGAGCCCTTTGACAAAGTAGTACGTTGGTGTTGATTAGTAGTTAGTATTTTAAAATAACATTCTAAGTTAATAGTTACCATTGCAGACCATTGTGCTAAAATGTTGCGTTCGTTATCCTGAAAATCTGACCAAGCACCGTCTGTTAATGCTTTAACAAGAGGCTTTGCCGTATTTTGCAGATTACTCATCCAACCGTTATTGCATAACGCACAGGTATTATACACAACTGTTGCATAAAAATCTCCTTGCCGGTAATCTGCTTCAGAATGCGTTGGAACGTCTTCCCAAAATGCATGTCGCTCTGGGCGGGTTAACTGATGCCAAGTTTTTGGGTGACGATGAGGGTACAGCTTTTTTAACCAGTCTCCGTAAATATGCTCTTTAGTGAGATGCCCAACCGATTCGCAATATATACATTGACCTGATCTATTCCTCAGCCATCCCCTCATTTCGTTTGAGCGAACAAGCCGCTGAATTCCGGTGCCCGTGACACCGCCTGGGCGAATGCGTCCATGAGCGGGATCAGGCGATGCTCCGGCATGTTGGGGATCAGTTCGT
>JAABUV010000150.1_pt1 | contig 100361 bp, 124 predicted proteins | sample 5559971 | NCBI WGS metagenome assembly JAABUV01 (sample SAMN10711881, study PRJNA513362) | rock metagenome | isolation source: Antarctica rocks | place: Antarctica: Victoria Land, Knobhead nord | collected 2015-12-19 | reverse complement strand
CGTGTATCCGCTGTGGCTGGGCCGCGTGCTGCACAGCGTGCCGCTGCTGCTGGTGGCGGCCGCGCTTGGCCTGCCCAGGCGCCGCGGGGCGCTGCTGCGCGAGGCGGCCGGCGGCGCGGCGGCGTGGGCGGCGGCCGCGGCGGCGGGCACCGCGCTGCCAGCCGCGGTGGGCGCGCTGCGCGCCTACGCATCAGGCGCGCCTGCCGCGGGCGCGGGTGCACCAGCCGTGGAATGGGGAGACCGTGTCGTGGCCCCATGGCGCGAAGCTTTGGCCCGAGCACTGCCGCAGCACGCGACCTGCCGCGACCCGCGACTGCCGGTCTGGTCCAGGCAACATGCTCAGCAAGCCATGCTCAGCTGACCGAGTGAGTGCAGAGCCCCCGCAACCAGGGTCTACACCCTCCCTGTCCAGCAGGGGGCGCAGCCGCCCGCGTGATGGACGTATTTTTGGGGCTGAGCCGGCGGCCGGTGCCGCGCGCAGAGAGGCCACTGGCCTGGTTCGCCGACCTGCCGCTCGCCGCCTGCATCTACGGCCCGGCCGCGCTTGCCGGGCTGGTGCTGCCGTACGCGCTGCTGCCCAGCGCGTGCCGGCCGGCGCGCGCCGGGGCTAGGGCTAGGGCCGGGCCGGGCGCCGGCGCGCCGCTGCGCGCGCACCTGCTGGGCGTCGCCGCGGCGCACGCGGGCCTGGCGGCGGCGGTGACCGCGGCCGGCGCCAAATCCGGCTTCCTGCCGGCGGGCTGGGCGCTGTGCGCGCTGGCGGCCGCGGCGGTCGCGCCTGATCAGGCGCGCCGGCCGTCCCTCTTTCACACGCCAGCCGGTAGCCGCGGCGCCCAGTACCCATGTACAGGCCCGTCGGTCTGCAAGTAACAGGCCTGGCGGCGACAAGCTTTCGCAGAGCGCGCGGCCGGCGCGCATGCAGACGCATGTCTGCCGCCCGCGTGCAGCGCCTGCGCGGAATCACGGCCGCGAAAAACGGGCGCGCGGCTCGCGGCGGGCGGCAGGCGCCGAGCCTGGCGCGCATGGCGGCGGCGGTGGCGGCGTGCGTGCCGGCGCTGGCGGCGGCCGCGCCGCTCGCGACCGTGCTGCCCGCGTTTGTGCTGGAGCACATCAGCATCCTGGCGCGCCCCATGCTGTCGCGCCCCTGCCGGCGCAAGCGCAGGGCCGTGGCTGTCGCGCGCCAAAGCACTGCCCGGCATGCGTGCGGCGCAAGAGCGTCACTGCGCAGGTTCAGGCCGTAACAACTGACAGCGCACGGCCATAGCTGCTTACGCCTATATTGAGGGCACTTGTGCTGCCTGCCAAATAGGAAGTTTGTGGTGCCTGCTGCCTGCGGTGCCGGTAGGGCAGCCCTGTCTCGCCCCGGGCACGCGGCCGAACCAGCGAGCTCGGCGGGGCGCGCGCGCGCAGGGCGGCCGGCGGCCGCCGCTGGGGCTGGTGCTGGGCGACGCGGCGGCGGGTGCGGCCGTAGGCTTCTGCCTGACGCTGGCGGTCGGCGCGCTGGCGCCGCTGCTCGCGCACGCCGCGCGGCCGTCCTGCAAGGTGGGAGCCCCCGAGCCGCTAAGCAGCGTGGTTCCCGCTCCTTGGGCCGGCGCGCGCGCGCCTGCCTGGGTCGTGGCCGCCCGTGCGCGCCGGTGCTGGGGTTGCGCATGCTGCTGCGGCCGGCAGGGGCCCTCACAAGAGCCTGCGAGGGATGCCAGCCCCGGGGGAAGTGCATTAGTGAACATCATATGATTGCCGCTATGCTTGGCGGCAAGTATCTTGTTGAGGAATATCTGCTCGGGCGGGAGTACGATGACCCACTGTGCACTCACATGCGCAGCGGCACACGCTGAGCGGGGGCGGCGCGCGGTGGAGGTCAGGCGCTGGTGCTGGGCCTGCTGGCAGCGTCGGCGGCGGCCGCGGCGGCCACGTCGAGGCGGGACGCGTACTCGCCGCTCCACCCCAAGCGCGTCTTCCTGCAGCACCGCCACGAAATCGGGCCCGACGGCGCTGTGCAGGTCAGCCGGGTCGCCCGCCGTGAATGTTTTCAGTCGTATCCACAGGCCGCGGGTCACACTCTCAGCATCCGCGCCTGTGCTGTCCTGTCTATTCAGGCGCACCAAAGCCACGGGAAGCGCCAGGGCCTGCCTGTGTGCGGCAGCAGGGGTGCAGCGTCCCATGCGCTGCCAGAGCCGAGGGCGGGACCGAGGAGGGCCGCGGCGTGCGCGCAGGACTCGCGGTGGTGTCTCGGCGGCCTCGATGCGGTGCCGATCGAGCGCGTGCTGCCGCCGGGCGCGGCGCTGGTGCCCACATCCGCGCGCGATTGGCAGGCGCACCCCCGCGCCGCGCCGCCGCGCCGCCCGCAGCGGCACGCGGCGTGGCCCGCCGGCAGCCTGTCCTTTGCCGTGGCCGCATGCGCGTGACATGGTGGTGAGCAGGTGCTGTCATGCCATGAGTCGTGCCAGCGCGCCAGGGTCCAGGGTATGTCAGCCCGTGTCCTGAATGCGCCCCGCGCGCGCGGCAGGCGCTGCACCCGGTCGCGCGGCTGATGCAGTTTGTCGCGCTGCGCGCGCCGCCGCCGCCGGCCGCGCTGCAGCGCCGCGGCGCGCTGAACGTGCGCCTGGCGCGGCGCGAGGCGCGGGCGGGCGGGCGCGAGCGGCTGCACCTGGTGCTGCAGCTGCCGCGGCCGGCCTGGGGCTCGCTGAACATCACCGCGCGCGGGCCCGTGGGCCTGCTGGCCTGGTCGTTCACCGATGCGCTGTCGCAGGTGCCCGCCCGTGCGCCGAGTCGCGCCTGGGGGTGTCCGGGGCGCCGGCGGCGGAGTGGCGGGCGGCGAAACTCATGATATGATGCTGGACTGCAGCAAGCGCCGTTTGTGGCATGGCGAGCGGCTAGGGAGGGGCCCTCCCTCCAACCCTGTACCGCAATGCACTGATACATTGCACACAAGTTCAGACGAAGCGCCATCCATGCCCGCGTGCAGCCCAAAACCACACCATGATACCCCGGAAGAGACGTTTACCTAGCGCACTCGGCCACTGACGGGCGGCGGTCTGGCTGCGCAGGAGGGCCCCACGCACATGGTGCGCTTTGCGGGCAACGCGGGCAGCGAGACCTGGCCGTTCTGGCTCGATCTAGCGGTGCGCGCCCTGCTGCAGGCGCCGTGGTGCCTGCGAGCATACGCCGCACACGGGGCCTTGCTGGCCCGGGGTGCGGTGCGCCATATGCGCCGTGCCGCTCTGCCGACCACGCACCCTAGTTGTCGTGGCGGGTGCGCACCAGTCTTCCAGGCTGCGCGGCTCACGCCTGTGCCGCTGCTGCTGCAGTCGGGAGCGCGCGCCTCTGGCGCATGGCGCCTGAGCGCATGCGGCAAGGGAGTGCCGCAGCCGTGTCATCTCATGACCTGTTTGCGCATCTACCTTCATGCATGCATACCGGCGCCGGCCGCGGGTGGGCGGCCGAGCAGGCGGCGACGCAGCGCAGGCCGCCGCGGACCCCAAGCGGGTCACGCAGGCGGCTTGCCGCCTCCGGAGCCTCCTGCAGCCTCGGCCGGCCTCCCCTGACGCGCCCCTGCCATCTGCCCAGAGCAAGACCGCCACAGAATCAGAATTCCAGATGGAGCGGGGCGCGCCGGCCAGGCGGGCGCCGGCGCGCGCGTGGAGGCGGCGGCCATGCTGTTCCTGGACGACGCGGCGGCGCTGGCGGCCTTCGCGGCCAGCCTGCCGCCCTGGTGCTCCGTGGACGCGTTCACCACGCTGCATGCGGGCTTTGACTTCCGGTGAGGTTAGGGTAGGGTGTGCGCGACTCAGTGGTGCGCGTTCCAGCGTGGTTCTGCGCCGCCGTGCCGGGCAAACGCGCGGCCGCGCGGCGGCCGCAGCGGCGCGGCCTGGCAGGCGGGTCGCGGCCCTGCTGTCAGGTAGGGAGGTGGTTGCGGTAGGCATAGATGTTCAGGGTGTTTGACCTGAACCGCGTGAGGAGCGCCGTGTCTGGCCTGCGTGACTGTGTAGCCTGCTGGAGACTCGTTTGCCGTACGGTTTGGCGCATGCGTGGCGGGTCTGCTCTGGTTCAGTGTACAGCGCGCACGCTTACCAGAATCACGCAGCCTGCCGCTGTCCATGCTTTGTCGCGGAGGGCGTGGCGTCTGGGGTATTTTTGCAGGCGCTGTGGCCTGGTCGGGCTTTCACAGATGCTATGATGCTCTTGCGGTGCCTAATAACAAGTGCTCTGGTTGGCAGATGCAAACCACAGGTTGTTTCCTTGTTTCCTCTGGTCCCGGAGCACTGACATGTTTCGTTTGTCCGGGCTGCATTGGGCCAATTAATGTAACATCCGTGATATGGCAGGTTGAAACATTCTGTAGCTCGCCCCGATGTCAGCTTGTAAGGGGCCTGTAGGTGCGGACATGCAAGACCTCGTTGCGCCAGGACCCATGTCACACACTTTGCTTGCTTCCAGCCAGTGACCCATGCCAGCAGCAGAGTGCAGCCACTGCGCTACCAGGAATGTCAGGCAGCAGCTGATCATGTGCGCTGACCAGCTGTGGCGTGCTGGACCCACACTGCCCTGATACTTGTGCAGGTTCCAGCCCCGAAACAGAGCATAAGGTGGCGAATGCGGTCATGCAACACCTGCCGCATCGCGCATGCATGGCCCCAGGAAGCGTAGTGTGTGGCCGCCCACAGTCAGTCACTCTGCAGATCTGTGTCTGCTCCTGCCATCCTGTAAGAGTCGGGCATGGGCTCTGTATGCGTGCGTGTTAGGCCTGCGAGGGGTTGCAGCGGCTGCGCGCTGGTGAAGCAGGAGGCTGCATAACATGCCAGCCCCCAAACACGGGCGTACAACATGAGACTAGGTGCATGAGCTTTGCCAGGGCGTTGCTAGCATGCGGAGTGCGCCACTCCCACTCATGGGGGCAGCACAGACCGCAGAGCGCCGCACCGCGGCAGCAGCTCACTGCCGTTAGCTCAGGAACAATCAGTCGCCACGGCTTTGGCTAGCGCTGCATGATCTGCGCATGCGCCTCGATACCACCCTCAGGCTCACTGGGCGCAGGGCGGCGGCGGCTTCAGCGCGTCCAGCTGCTCCAGCGCCGCCGAGCGCTCCTGATGCAGCCTGCGCATGCGCCGCTGTGCTCGGCACATGCAAAGATGACGACTGCCTCAGAAAAGCCTTGCATCCCAGCGCGCAAAGCTGAAGATAGACTTATGAGAGCCTTGCATCCCAGCGTACTGCAGCCGCGGATAACTTCCCAGTCCAGGAGCAAGCGGATGCAGCCACAGCAGCGCAGTGCACGGCGCACGCACGCGCGCGCCTGCCCAGGAAGCCCGTGATATCGCTTTTCAGGGCCGCGCGCGCCTCCGCGTGCGCGGCGTCGCACGCGGTCGTGCCGGCCTATTTGCCCGGGCGGCCTGTGAGCGAAGCGCGCAGACACGCTGCCCTGCCTGTCTTGGCGCTCAGCGCACTCCAACTTCAGACTTTTCTGCTATTGCTAGTCAGTGCTGTTTGTCCAAAGTACGAGGAGCAGCATCAGCAAATGTGCATCTCCAGCGGCGACCTGCGCGCGCTGCGGTGCTCGCGCTGCTCAGCGAGCGCGCACCTGCACCTGCTCCTCGATCTTGGCCAGCAGCGCCGCCGCGTCCTGCAGCCTGCCGGCCGTCTCCTGGTAGTCGGCCTGGGGCCCGGCGCCACACGCTGGCGCTCGCGCAGGCCGCCTGGCAGGCTGCGGTCCGGCACGAGCGCTCGCAGAGAGCGCGCGCGTGTACCTGGGCCTTGTCTCGCGCCTCGACGAGCGTACCGTGCACCGTGCCGGCCAGGCGCTCGGCCTCAGCGCGGAACTGCTCCTCCACGTGCTTGAGCTGCACCAAAGGGAGCCGCTCAGCGCAGCCGCTACCAAGCAGACTACTACTCTACACAAGGAGTGCTTGCTTGCAGAGCACGCCAGACTCATTTGCTATGGACACGAGTAATAGGCAGAGCAGACCGGAGGACCGCGTGCGCCGGGCGGCGCCGCGCCTGGTCGTCCAGGTTCCTCCTCACGCACTCAAGCGGCCCCGCGTCCTCCGTATACGACGCCGTCTTCGGCGCAGGCATAGCTGGTAGACGGGTGCACGTATCAAGGCAACACTGTAGCTCTCAGAGCAAGCTCTGCCGATCGACTAGCAGACTTAGCACTTTCGAGGCAGGGCCGACCTACCCTGAAAGGGTTGGCACCTGAAGCTTCGATTTGAAACTGCAAAGAGACATGTTCCCGTCCCTGCACGTCTGCGCATAGGGACCGTCGTATTCGCCACTGCAATAAGTGCGAAGACGCGAGGCCTGACCTGGGGTGCAGGTGTTGGTGGGTCTGATCCAGTTAGTCTCCTGCAGCGGCACAAGTGCGGTGATGGGCGTGAGCGCCGACGGCGACAGGCGGCCTCGACACAGCTGCTGCTTCAAGCGGGCAGCTTGGGGGCAGAGGCATGGCGGCCAAACTTGCGGTAGGTGCCCGAAACCTGGTCGAGAAGTGTACCTGACCACACACTGATCGCCAGCCTCTCTGAGGCACGCCTACAGATAGACTGTTGCCGCATTGCCGAGTAGTGCTGGCTGCGCTTGCAGACGTGTGCAGGTATGCAAGGACCATCAGTGGATCACTTGCTGCCTATGTGCACCACCTGGCGTGATCGTCAGTGCTCGCCTCGCAGCCGGGAGCGAGGACGCTGCAGTGGCGGACGTGGTCGCTCCGCCCACACCTACGCAAGCCGCTGAGAGTGTTAAGAGCAGTCGGGAGGCACTGCCGAGGTGCGCGCCGTGCCCTGGACAGGCCCCCGGGCCAGTGCGCAGTGCCACTTGAGGTGCCCTGCACATGCCTGCTCCTTCCCGCTGGCAGCTTGGTAACGGGCGGTGCTGCACGGCGTAAGCTGCAGGGACTAGTCCATGACGCCTCAGCTGCACCTGGCTGCCGTGACCACGCGCGCTTGCATCAACGCCCTGGCTGCGCCGCAGGTGGGACGCCGAGATCAGCAACAGTCCCAAGCGACCACATTGCTCGCTGCGCCCGGCGCGGCTCAGGCGCTTGGACTGCTGCGCGACGGCAGCGCTGCTTGGCTCGGCGGCTGAGACCGGCTTGCAAGGGCAGGCCGGTGGCGGCGAGCGGCCACCGCCGCCGGCCACGCCGCCGCGCTCGCCCGGCGAGCGCGTGTCGTACGTCAGCCCGATGGAAGGCGCCGGCCTGCCGGCCAGCCCGTTTGCGGGCGTGCGCGAGGACGAGGGCGGGCCGGGCGCCGCCGGCGGCGCCGCGCGCCTCGGCCGCGGCCAGCAGAGCTTCACGGCCGCGCTCCAAGCGCGCGATGAGGCCGCGCGGCGCCAGCTGGCAGCGCAGGCCGCGCGCGCCGCGGCGCTCGGCGGCCGCCTCTGCAGCGGCGGCGCGCCCGCGCTGGCCGCCGCGCGTGCGCCCAGCTGCGCGCCGCCGAGCAGCAGCGCGAGCGGAAGCGACGGGGTCGCTGGCCGCGCAATCGTGGGCCGCGCGAGCCTGGCCATCGGCGTGACCGCGCGACCTGGCGCGGTCGTGTTGCCCTGCTTGGACCCTTACCTGCAGCATGCGGCGGGGGCGGCCGCCGCCGCACGCAGCGCGCCCGCGCCGCTGCGCCAGCGCACGAAGCTGCGCAGCGCCGCTGCGGCGCTCTCACACTGCCTGGACCGCCAGCTGTTCCCGTGCCTGGACCGCCTTGCAGCGCCTGGCGCGCCCGTCGCGCCAGCCGCCGGCGTGCCGCCGCCCGCACCTGCCGTCGAGCTGCCCGCTGCCGCCGCAGCTACCAAGCCTGTACAGCGTGCGCCGCCGCGCGTCGCGCTGGCCGCAAACTGTACCCGCGGCCCGCCGGCGCCTGTGTGGAGGCCGCCGCCGCCGCCGCCGCCGCCGCCGCACAGCGCAGCTGCCCAGCAAGACAGCTTTTTCGGCGATGTGGGTGTCGCGCTCGGCCCCGCGCCCGGTGCACAGCCGCGCCCCCGATGCCCGTGCGCTTCGTCCGGGGCGACCCGAGGCCCACCCGCGGCGCTGCTGTGCGGGCGCGACCCGCCCGCTGTGCGCGCCACGGGCGGCAGGTCGCGCGCGGCGGCGGCCGCAGCGGCCGTGAGGCGTGTGCACGCGCTCCGCGCCAAGGAGGCCGCGCCCGCGCCCGCATCCGCGAGCGCGCCTGATCGATGCCGCCGATGCCCCCGGCCGCCCGAGCGCGACCCGCGGCTGTCGCGCGCGGCGACGCTGCCGGCCGGCGCGCCGCCGCGCACGCGCCGCCGCGGGGACCCGGGCTGGCTGCCGCTGGTCCGCGAGTCGCAGCACTTCCTGGAGGACGCCGGTTTTGACACCGAGGCGTTCCTGAGCGGCGTGCTCACGCGGCCGGGCACCCCGGAGCCGCCCATGGGCCGCATGGACGAGCAGGCCTAGCGCACCGGATATCTGTCCAGCTTGCCCTCTAGCGCTGTTGCGTAGATTCCTGTACTGGGGAGCTCGTGACTGCCTGAGCAGCATGTCAGCAGGCTGAGCCTCACTCAATTCCGCGCAGCTACCCATTGTTTGTATGGCATGAATCCAAGATTTGATTTGCCCCCTGTTGCACATGAGTTAGGTTAGGAGTGATTGACTGTGGCCAGCATGGTGCTGCTTAGTGAAGGCCATGAGCGGCGGGGTCCAATGCATTGTGGTTGCCCTTTGGTTTGCTTTGATTCGAACAGCCCGCATTGGGCTCCTGTACAAAGCTTGTTTCCTGGTATGTGGTTGTGTGTGGTTTGTGGGGCCTGTCACAGCTTTGCTGGCATGCACCTGTGCATGCAGGGCCATGCGCTGCATGCGGGTCAATAACTCGCACCTCGCAGGTGCGACTGAGGTCAGGGCCAATGCCGCAAGCCATGGCATGAGCCTTTTGCAATGTAATAGGAACTCGGGACACGGCTGTAAGAAGGGCTCCTTCCTGAAATCGAAGGTTGCATGCACACCCATACCTTCTAGGGCTTTGCTAAGCTGCTTATTACCTGCTGCAGCGGCTGCAGAAAAACGGAGAGCTTGTTTTTCAATGCCACTGTCCTGTCAAAGACATACAAGTCCACTAAGTAGTGTGCGCTAGTGCGTGCACACCCCGGTCTCTATACAGTGATATGTATTGTGTCTTGTTCTTGCTGCGTCTCCATATGCACTTGTCTTTTCGTGTCTGATTACTGGGGCAAGGTTGCTGCGAGCCTGCTATGACGTCCATGTCAGCACTGCAGACCCAAAAGCCTGAGTAGCGACTTTGTACACAGAGCAGATGGGGGAGAAGGACCACGCTGAGGGCGGCGCCGAGCACGCAAAGGAGGAGCACCATGTGGTGCCGCCTGCGGCGCACAGGTGAGCTTTGATGGTAGCTGATGCGCAGCTTTGAGCGACTGTGCGTGCCAGTTCTTGCTCGAGCAGCACCGGCGAAGCCTGAGTGGTGTTTGCGTTGTGCAGCAACCCCAACCTGCCCCGTGCGCTGCGTGCGCGAGTGGGAGTGAACAGCGACCCCGTGCCGAAGGGGAAGCACATTGACGCCGAGCCAAAGTGCGCTCGCCCCCAGCTGCAAGCATGTTGGCAGGCTCAACACGGCTTCCTGCAGTCTTGCGTTGCTGGGAAGCGGATACATACACCAGCTTGAAGTAGTGCGTCAATAAGCGCAGCGGTTGTACACAGAACGCTGCTGTTGCATAAGCTAACGAGCGGGGCTGTTGTGTGGCCAAGCTGACACCGTAGAGCACGGGTGCTTCTTCCTGCAGGAAGCACTTCACTCTGTCAGAGTCTGCTCACGGCGGGGGAGCAGTGCAGAACGCGCAGATGACACCGACAGAGGTGCGTTGGTTGCTGTGCTCGTCCCAGTGCTGACGCTTTGCATGCTTCGATACCTTTGCAGGCTCTAACGTTTATAGTGTGCTTAATCTCAGGCTAAGGAGGCCACCCAGGCGCACAAGGAAGAGATTCGCCACACACACGACAAGGGCACGGCGAACCTGTCAAACTCAGCGGTGCGCTTCTACCCTACATCACATGGGTACCTTTGTGCATTGCCTTGGCTGTGTCCCTTGCGGCTGGCGCAAGCGCACAGGCTGCGTCTCCCCTTGCTGGTCGCACTGCTCAGCCCGCCTTGCTGAAAATCTCTGTGGTATTTGCTGGGCGTTGGCAATCACGGTGTATGTCTCAGCAGAGACATACTCAGCAGACCTCAGCATGGAGAGCTCACCTGCTGCAGCAGTGCTGTGATGTATGAGCCGACTAACGCGTGCGGTGCCGTCCAAGGGCATTCTGCTTCGTCACAAGCACTGGACGGCATTGTCCAGGCGGTGTCGATGATGCGGTGTTGATGATGCGTTCGATTGTGTGCGGGGTCCCTGTGGCTGCAATCACACAGTGCGACCTGCGCAGGTGAAGGACGCTGGGGCCAATCCGCCCAGGCACCAGCTGATGGACAGCCGGCAACACATGGGTTAGGCGCAGAGCACCCAGGGACGGAGCTGGACGAGGGCGGCCAGCGGGGTAGCGAGGGTCCTGCATGATGTGACTGCTTGCTGCAACCACGCGCATATCGCATTCTCTGAGACGCGCATGCTGTAACCTTGCAGCATGCACTCTTCTCTATTGGTAACCCGAAACTCGAAGCTAAGCATGTCATGGCATGCACATGACATGAATGGCATGCACATGACATGTACATGACCAAGCACCCTTTTCTAGCATGTCCAGGCTGCAGGCAAAAGACATGCAACACAGATCCTCTCATGCGCGGAGGGCAAAACAATGCTGCAAATGCTGGGCTGCCAGTTCAGCGGTTGCCGGCTGGGCCGGGACAACAAAAGGTTCGACTCGTTCATCTTGTTTTCAGCTAGCGCAAAACGCCTAGGACGCACACTGGCGGGTTTACAGGCTACAGTGCACACTGCGCATGGCTTCAGCATGTGGCAGCAGCATGTTGACGACGGGCGCAGAGCGACCGGCAGCGGCGGCACCATGGCTGCCTGCCGGACTGGACAGAACCACTGGGGCAGCAGGTTCGCTCAGCAAACACTGAAAGCTAGGACGTATGTGCCCTCGCGCCCGAGGGTGCCACGCCCCTTTGTGCGCACCGCGGGCGAGCCTGCTCTGCGGAGGTGCGCAAAGGCGGAAGCAGCATCGCGGGTGCCTACCAAGGCCCTGAAAATGCCGCGGCGGCGCTCAGAGCCGGCAGCCCGCTCTGAAAAACAGTGGCTGCTCAGGAGCGCTCGCGCCCGCGCACCCCGCGCCCCGGCGCGCGCAACACCGGCGGCGGCGCCAGCGTGATCGGCGGCGGCCGCAGCGTGACGGGCGGCGGCAGCACCACGGGCGGCGGCTGCAGCGGCCCCACCAGGGGCGATGCGGGCGGCCCCGGGCTCGGCCCTGCTGCCCAGTGCTGCGGCGGCCCTGCCGCGCAGTGCGTGCAACGCGGGTGCAGGCGCAGGTGGGCAAGCACACTCTGCGCGCAGAGCTGTGCGCGGGCGACCCTGAGCTGCTTGCTTGCGCATGACGCTCGCTACTGGGTAGTCATGCTGGGCTGCACACCCACGCATCACGACATAGTGCTGTGGCGCTGGAGCACGCCACGACCAAGGCCCGAAGCGCTCCCAGTGCAGTGTAAGGAACAGCAGTGGTGTGTCCTAGCAGCCAGCAGTGAGCATCGCAGGTGCACGTATGCCGTACAGGACTTGTGCAAGAGCATGCTGCACACCTTGCTGCAACGCGGCAGTGAGAATCATCAGGGAGCGCTTACACAGCGGGGGGGCACCTGCGCCTCCGCCGTCTCTTCGCGCCTGCTTTGGCGCGCGGTCCAGGCCCCCCATGAGGCCGCCCGGCTCGCCGCGCTTGGCGCCAGCGCGCCAGGGCTCCCCGGGCGGCCGCAGCCGCGGCGGCGGCGGCAGCCCCGCTGCGGCGGGCGCGCCCCCACGCCCGCGGCCCGTGCCAGAGGGGCCTGCGGGGGTGGTTCCGGGCGGCGCTGCAGGGACGGCTGGCGGCGCGGGCATCGCCGGCGCGTAGGGCGCCGCGGCGCCAATGCCCGGGATGGTGGCCGGCGCGAGCGGCGCGGTCGCCGCGGGCCCGCGCGCTACGCCTGCGCAGGGCGCAGCCAGGCTGCATCACGCGCTGGTGGCATCGGAGGTCTGCTGGCGCCCGCCCCGCGTGTCCAGCACAAACCTGACGTGAGAGTGTACATGTATGACATGGCCGGGGGCCCGGCGTGTCCGACGCGGGCGCCACAGCGGATAGGGTGGCCAGCCATGCACCCTACACCAGGATTAGGGTTGCACCCTACTCTTCTCCGCGCGGGACGGGGCGCAGGGGGGGCGCGCGCCGGCCTCGCTGGCGGCGCCCTCCTCCTGCTCGCGCTGGTTGCGGTCGCGCCAGGCGTCGCCCGGGCGCGCGCGGCACCAGAATTTGGTCGCTGCGTCGGCCGCGCCCGTGGCCAGCACATGCCCTGCCGGGTGCCATGCGAAGGTCCACACGGAGCCCTCGTGCGCGCCGCGCACCGCCGCCTGCGCGCCGCGCGCGCGTGAGCCGGGCCGCCGCGCCCGCCCGCGCTCGGCGGGCCGGCCGCGCCGCTGCGCCCGCGGGCCGGCGGGCGGGCAGGGGCCGGGCGTCGGCGGCCTGCGGCTGGCCAGGCGCCGGGCTGGCAGGAGTCCTGAGGGGCGGACGCTTTTCAGCTTGCCGATTAGCGGTGGGTGGGCGCGGGCGGGCGGGCCGTGCCTGCGGCTCGGGCCGCGAGACGAGCCAGTACAGGATGGTGCCGTCGAATGCGCCCGACACCACCAGCTCCTCCGCCCAGGGGTGCCACGCGGCGGCGGTCACGTCGCGCCCGTGGCCCACCAGTGCGGCCAGCTCACGCTGCGTGCGCACGTCGTACACCTGGCCCCGCGCCGCGCAGCACCGGCTGGGTCAGCGCCAGTGGCTATGCGCACAGACGCGCGACCGCTTGCGGCCAGCTCGCGCTGCGTGCGCACATCGTACACCCGGCCGTGCGCCGGGCGGCGCCCGCCGGGTCAGCGCGGCTGACCGCGCGCGGCCGTGCGGCCGCTTGCGTCCCTGGGCGGACAGGCGCTGTGCGGAGCAATGCGTGCTTTATGCACGCAGGGCCAGCGCTGCCCAGTACAGGTGCTCCTATGTGCAGCGGGCGCCGTCCCTGCATCTCCCGTTTCCCAGGCAGACCTCCCAGGAGGCACTTGAAAGAGACCCTAGGCGACCTCCAGGTGGCAAGCGTGCTACAGGCGAGCGCAGCGCGCCTTGCAGGTCTGGTCGCGCGACGCGGTCAGCAGCCAGTTGCCATTCGCGTTCCAGTGCGCCTGCGCAGCGGCATGCATGACAGCGCTGGGCGCACTGGCAGCGTAAGCACCGCGCTCTGCTCCTCATGTAGGCGCTTCCTTGCTGACACAGCTGCAAGCGCAGTCATATGCCACGCATTTTGTTTTGGACCGCTATCAAGCGCCATCGAGCGCGCTCACGGACAGGGCAAGAGCGCGCCTGCATGACGGTAGCCTTGTGCCCGTGCAGCGTGGCGACGGCGGGCGCGCCCGCGCGCACGTCCCACAGCTTGACCAGCGTGTCCTTGCCCGCGCTCGCCACCACCGCCTGCTGCCGCACGCCCTTCAGCCCGCAGCGCCGCACGCTACCATAGAGGACGTTGCATGAGTCGTTCGGCGCGCTGGAAAGGGACAGGTCCATGCCGGGGCACGGCGGGATGCGCGGAGGAGCCGTCCCCGCCATGCGGCCCTGCGTGCGCCAGTGGCCGCGCGCAAGCTGACACAGCCGCAGTCTCCAGCAAAACAGCCGCCTGCGGGCGGCCGCACGCCCGGGCGCGCGCCTGGCTGGGGTGCCAGGCGGCGGCCTTCACGTCGCCGCCGTGCGCCGCCAGCGTCGTCTCCGCCTCGCACCGCGCAAAGTCCCACACCTGCGCCGGCCGGCCCGGCCCGCCTCAACGCGCGCCACGCCTTTGCCCGGCTGGGGGGCTGGCGCCCTGTGCTGGCGCTCGCGCGCGAGCTGACAGGGCGGTGCACGCAGCGCGACGGGCACAAGCTGTGAGGACGGGGCTTGCAGCTGTCCTGGACCCTGGCGCCCGCCAAGGCTTACCAGCCGAGCTCGCCAGTCACAGGCGATGTCGCGTCCTCACACAAGAGCGCGCACGAGCATAGAGCAAAGAGCGCCAACCGCCACGTCCCTGCCAGACCCCTGCGCTCTGCAGCGCGCGCGCGCCTTGACGGTGGAGTCGTCGGAGGCGGTGGCAAACTTCAGGTCGGTGCAGGAGAACGACGCCGCGCGCACCGAGTCCGAGTGCGCGCGGATGGCCTGCGCGCATCTGAGCTGCCATGGGCACGCCTGGTAATGCACTGCATACAGCGCATACACCGGAAGCAGCAGAGGAAACACAGCTGAGCAGCTCTGTTGCCTAGCACCAGTCCTGGCACGGCTGCTCTGCTCTCAAGAGAGACCGGTCAGCATTGGCACTCAAGGCGCAGCAAAGCCATTGCCCTGTGCAGGCCAGCACAATCGCATCGGACCTTATTCCACATGGCTGGGGGCCACAGCACCCTCAGAGGCTCGGCACAGATGTGCTCCAGGACACCAGTGCATCACACTGCATCACCTGCATAACCGTGCGGCAGTGTGCACGCCCCGAATGTAGCTCAGCGCGGGCGCCGCGCCTTGACCAGTTCGAGGTTGGGCTTCCAGTACTTGACCTGCCCGCCGTCGTCCGTGCTGAGCAGGAAGCGGCCGTTGTGGCTGTACTGCATGGAGCGGATCGACGTCTCGTGCGCCTGCGCCGCACCATGCGCGCGCTGTGGACTTTGTCGGAGGTGCCCTGCAGCGGCTGTCGCGCACTCAGCAAACCGGAGGCTCATGCGCCTGCATCATTCCCGGAGCGGTTCTCCTAGCGGTATTTACCACCATGCCCACGCACAGTTAGCGACGCTATTTGCTTGCAGGCACTAATGCCATTCTGCAGAACTGCCACCTTTCGCTGCAGCATTCACAGCCGCCAAGAGTGGCGCCAGACTGGTGGACCAGCAAGACACTCTCACTGAAGTGTGCAGCCCGACCACAGTGTGTGCTCCCAGCTCAACAGCCATTCTGCATTATGCTCTGCTCAGCCAGAATAGAGCGTTCCACGGGTGACGGGCAGGGAGGCTGCTCGGCGGCGGGAGCGCGAGCCGCGCCTGCAGAATGGTCTCAAAGTTGAACTGCGACCCGTTCCACAGCGTGAACTCGCCCGATTGCGTGCCGGTCAGGCAGCGCCGCCCCTCCGGCGTCCACACTGCCACGTTGATGCTGCACTTGATCTGGCAGGCGTTGCGCAGCGTCAGCGCGCTGCAGCATGGCTGGCCAGGTAGAGTAAGTCTGCTATTATCCACATGCCATGCTTGTAAGGTTGTTTCCTGTTTCTTGTTTCCTTTCACTCCTACACCTGCGACACAGTGCTGCATGGCATACTGATATCATAGGAGTTGCTACAAACCAATGCACAGGACGGGCAGAGGGCCTGACGCATGCCGTGCTTGCTTGCAGCACACCTTGTTGACGCTGACGTGCACAAACTTTGTTGCGTAGCACGTTGCAGGCTGCCCCACATACCCACACGGTGGCAGCATCTGCGCGCAAGGAGCAAAGTTGAGCGCCGCTGCGCGCAAGCAGCAAAGTTGTGCACGGAGGTTGGCAGGGCTCAACTTGCCAATCCCCGGTGCAGCAGCGTGTATGGGTGCTTGACATGCAACAGTTGAAGCAAGGCAGGCGGACGTTTCAGCAGCCTGTCACCTTGCTGCCAGTTCCCAACTGCAGCTTCAAGAGCGCACTCGCTGGCCTCCCAGCTGTGCCACTGAAGTGCTGGTCCCCGGTGCCAAATCAATTGCTGCCCCCTTGTGCTGCCCACGGCGTGTCACTTGACAAGCATACGCCTGGCTGCACTGTCACTGCTGTGTTGGTGCGTTGCGCACATCCAGGCTGGCTGCAGCCGTGGGCTTGAGCGGCTTGACGCCATGGCCGTTCAGGTCCGTGAAGCGCTGCTGCAGCCACTTCACATACGGCCCTGCATAGTCCACCATGCGCCTGCCGCCAGTTTGTGCTGGTTCTGTGTGCTGAGGACTTGGGCGGCGCTTGGCGCATCTTGCAATGTGCATGCCAGGAAGCACGTCACGCACCTGTTGACTGCCTTCTGGATGGTCTTTTCGCCCTCCAGGTGCGCATCGTGCGTCGGCTGCCCCTCTGCCCGCACTGACAGTGCCTTGTTTGCAAACATGCTGGTGAAGAGCGCCATGCTGGGCAGCTACTCCTCAGCCCTCCACAACCCTCCTCATTTTTGCAGTCGAGTTGCGCAGTCTACACAGCTCAGAGCAGCCTAGCACCTAGCCTTAAGGAGAAAAGCAGTGCACATGCCTCTTGTTTCCCTTGACCTGGCGAGCACACCAGCAAGATGACAGCAGACTACTCGTATACTTTGGCACAGCGATGGAGCTAAGTTAGCTCAGCGACCAAGTAGAGGCAAGGCAGCTGCAACCCTGCTGGGTTCAGGGTTGCTGCGTTTGAACTCCCAAACAGCGCCTGGCAGGAGCAGCAGGCCGCGTCCGTTGCATGGGTGCCGGTGCCCCTGTGGTCCTGGACGTTCGCGCGGGGCTGACCAGCGCGCGGTGTCCTCTCCCCGACGGAGCGCTGGACATGAAGCGCCCGCTCCCCGCAGACAGCATGGCAGAGGCGAAGAAGCGCGCAGCGGCGCCGGCGCCTGCTGCGCCGCCCGTGCAGGCTGACAGTGAGGCCGCGGCAGCGCCCAGCGCCAGGGAGCTCGCCGCTGCGCAGGCCGCACGCGCGCGCCTCTACGGCAGCGGCGCACAGGTGCTTTCAGAGCTGCGCCTGCCCCGCTCGGCTGCGCCGCAGTCATGGACTTTGTCGCATAGAACATGGAGTGAGTAGAAGGCAGGGAGTGTGCAGGGTGATGCATCGACCTGTCATGTGCGCTGTCAGCGGCAGGAGGAGCCGTGCGCAGCCGGCGGCAAGGAGCCGGAGGGCCCCGCGCCGCCGTGCGTGGAGGTGGTCTACCTGCCGGCCGAGGACCTGGCGCCGCTGGCGAATGTTCAGGCCGAGCTGCGGGTGCGCGCGGGGGGCGCTGCACTGCTTTCCAGTGGCAAATGGCAGCTGCTCCAAGCCATACCGCCCTTTCAACGTAACCACGTGTGAGCGAAAGAAGTGTTCTTGTTGCTTGTGATGCAGTGGCAACCAAGGTCTATGCTAGCACACTGTCCGCACTACAAGACTGACATGACTTTGCCTGGGTTGAGGTTCGGCCAGCCGTGCACTGCAACCTGCCACGCGGCTTGAGGACGCTCCACAGCTGGGCTTTGCACTGCAGGCGGCCCTCGAGCAGCTGGCCTCTCCGGACTGGGTGACGGCCACGAGCGGCCTCACCACGCTGCGCCGCGCGGCCGTGCACCACGCCGACGCCTGCCGGCCGCAGCTGTGCGCCCTGGTGCTGCAGGCCCGGCGCTGCCACCCCGCCGCACGGCTGCATCAGTCTGAAGCAACCTTGTCAGGCCAGCGAGCAGTCCTCTAGTGCTGCAAATAGCAGTGTCAGAACTTACAGGCGCACATGCGGGCGCGTGCAGGCGCACCATCTTCCCGCTGGTGCTCAAGTCCGTGAAGAGCCTTCGGAGCTCGCTGTGCAAGGCGCGCACGCCCCGCCCCCCTGCCTGTGCAAGCCGTCCGTCGCACAGAGCGGCGCGCGTTCGCCCAAGCACCCAGGGTAGACAACCTCAGCTGGCCGAGCATAGTGCACCCACGGATAGGCTGCGGGCTGTGCTCTGGCCTGCCCGCCGAGCGCGGCGGGCGGAAACAGTGCAGCCACTACTACGAACTCGCTCCTCGCATGCCTAGGTGGCCTGTTTTGGCAGGTGTGTGTGCGCAAACAGTGCTTGTCCATGCTCGCCGCAGCGCTCCCGCCAGCTCGGGTGCCGGGGGGCGCGCAGACGGCGGTCATGGCGGCGGCCGACCTGTTCCGCGCGTTCGGCAGCGAGGCGCTGCCGTTCGTGGACTTTGGCGGCGCGTCGCGGCCGGCCAACAGCCTGCTGGCCGCGCTGCTGCTCAAGGCCGCGTCCAACGACAAGCGCTTTGTGATCGAGGCGGCCGGCGCGGCGATGGGCGCGCTGTGCGCGCGGATGGAGCCGGTGCTGCTCGTCGTGCGCCTGCTGCCCTACTCCATCCACAAGAACCCTAAGGCGCGCCCGAAACCGCCTGCCTTTCAAGGAACCCCGTCAGCTGCATCCGCGCCTGGCAGCGACGTGGCAACATGCAGGCACGCTGGCGCGAGTACATGCGGCCCACCTCTACTTCTCCGCTAGCTGATACGTTGGTACTGGCGGGTGCAGCAATAGCAGTGACTGTATGCCACGTGTGGTGGGTCAAAGAAGTTTCCAAGCAGGTAGTGAGGCCGGCAACGTTGCTCACGCATCATTCCACTGTATTAAACCTTAAAAGCAGCCCATCCCTGACCCCCGGCCGCCGCGCGCAGGTGCGCGCGCGCCTGGGCGCGGCGCTGGCGGACACGGTGACGCAGGCGGATGCGGCGGCCTGGGCCGCGTTCGACGTGGCCGCGCTGCTGCGCGTGGCCGCCCGCCTGGTCGGCGACAACACGCCCGAGGCGCGCGAGGCCGGCCGGCGGCTCGTCGGCGCCGCGCACGACGCATTCCGCACGGGCCGGCTCGGCGCGGCCGGCGCCGCGGCCGCGGGCGGCGCGCCGGGCGACGGCAGCGACGTGCGCCGGGCGCGGGACGGCGCGCAGGCGCGGGCCCGCGCCCTGGCCGCGCCCTGGCCGCGCGCGCGCGCGCGCGCTCGCTGCTTGTCAGTGCTGGCCTGCGAAGCTGGGTGCCGGGCGCCGCAGGGCGCCGCCGTCGAGGGCAAGGAGAATCGCGCAGAGGACGGGCAGGCGGGCGCCGATGCGGCGGCGGGCGCCGGCGCGGCAGCCAAGGGCGCGCCCGACCCGGACTGCGCATGGCAGGGCTTCTGCAGCTCGCGGCTGGACCCCGCGGCCGTGGCGGCCGTGCTGCGCGCCAGCTGCAGCGCAAAGCCGTGACCTGTGGCGCAGGGCGCGGCCAGCGCATCAAGTGCGTTCCATGTGCGCGGGTGTGGGGCGTCTAGTGATGGGTGGGAAAGCCAGGTCGGGGATGCAGGTTGGGAGAGGGGTTGTATTCAGGCGACTTTCGTTTGCAGTCAGGCTTGGGTTTGCTTCCGGACATGCAGGCACGCGCGCGTGTCAGCTGTCTGCCATGCTGCGCTGGGCTGTCGCCGCAGGTATAACGGACGGATGCAAAGGGAGCGTCACTCATCATCTCGCCCTAGCGTAAGAACTGGATCTGATCCACACCAGCTGAGAGGTAAACGAATGCCGCAGCGTGCGGGTCCCGGGGCCGGACGGTCGGCCCCGGCACATGCCATAGCTTTTATGTATCTCTGCATGCTGAGGGGCTTCCATTTTGGATGTGGCTCACCCCAGGTCCCTTTGTGTTATACGCTCCTGGACCATGCATGACGCAAGCTGCGCAGGCGTGGCTTGGCCTGCATGTGAGCCTGTCACTAGGGTCAAAGTGTAGGGCACGCGCCAGCTCTTGGAGTACAGGAGGCCCATGGCTGCGTTATTAGATCATATTGACAGAGCAGGCCTTTCGGCATAGCACTGATGCTGTGGGGCAGCAGCAGGGCTTCGCTACGCAAGGGGCCTGAGCCAGGCAAGCTTTGTCTGTCGCTGCTGCTTGCCTCATAACACATGTGTGATTGGACGCAAGTGCCTTGACATCGTCGGGTATCATTTAGCATGTTAATCATGTAGTTCTGCAGCTCCTCCCTTGCAGATGCCAGCCACAGCCAAAGTGAAACGAGGGGGTCTGTGTCACACACACACCGCCCGGCTCGCAGGATTGAAGTCGTTGCATGCACCGCGTTGCGATGCGGCATTGACTTTGAACCTGATGGTGCCTGACCCGCACGCGCCGATTGATGGATCACCAGCTGCACACAGGGCGCAAAGCCAGGACGACATCTGTGTAAAACACGTTGCACAAGCAACCCCACTCGCTCGCCCTCCTGCTAGACAATGCTGTCCCTGCGCCTGCGGGCCACCCACGGAGAAGGCACAAATGTGGTACCTCCTCAGCTCCGCCACCGGGCGCGATGCATGTCATGCACGCCCAGCCTCGCCTGCCCCCAACCTGATGAAAACCGCTCACTCGTGCACAAACCTCGGCTCAGTCCAGAGGGTGGGCAGGCAATTGCGCCGCTCGCAAAATGACATGTGCAAGTGCTGCCGCCGTCCTGGAGCGCACACTCCCCGCAGCCCCGCGCCCCATGAAGTACCCGCCCTACAGGGCGTACACCCGGCCGCGCAAAGCCTCCCGTGCACCCCGCAGTCTTGTGCAGCGTCAGGTCCGCTGCAGTGGGCCTGCGCAATGCATCAGCCTGGGCACGTATGCACGGGGCCTCAAGGTGTACACCGTCGCGCGCGCGGCCCCGCAGAGCCAGGCGTCCAGGGCCCCTCTCGCACGCGCCCCGGCTGCGATGGGGCGGCCCCACAGCAGCACCGATGGCAGCCGCACGCGCACGCGCACGGCATTCTGCAGCGCGTGTGCGCGCCCTATGGCGGCGCCGCCAGCGCCGCCCGCGCGGGGCGCGCCCGCCGCGGTTCACCAGCCGATGTGGCGCCACGACTCGCCCGCGTAGGTGGCCTCCGAGCCCAGCTCCTCTTCGATGCGCAGCAGCTGGTTGTACTTGGCCAGGCGCTCCGACCTGGCGCCCCAGCAAACCCTCTGCATCAGGACACCAGCACCACTTGGCCAGGCGCTCCGAGCTGGCGCCCCAGCCGCCCGCTGCGTCAGGACACCAGCACCAAAGCCAGCAGGCGCTGGCGCGCCCAGCTGTGTACGGAGTCGAGCCCGCGCCGCCTGTCCGTCCTAAGGAAGGTAGCGTGGTGTTCGCCGCCCGGCTCGCATGCGGCCCCGCCAGCAAGCGCACCCATTGCGCGGCTGCAACCTCCCGGCCGGACCCCGCACTCAGCGAGCGCACGCAGAGGGCCAACCAGCGCCGCCGCCGCATCGAGAGGGGGCGCCCGCCTCGATCCGGCCGGTGACTGGACCCTTTAAAACCTACATGCGCCCGCATGGGGCCGGCCAGCGCCGCGCCCGCACCGGCAGAGGGCGCCCGTCTTGATCTGGCGGTGGCCGGACCTCGAACTTATCAAGCGAACACCCAGGGCCGAGCAGCGCGGCGGCCGCACCGGCAGGGGGCGCCCGTCTTGATCTGCCCGGTCGCCAGGCCGACGGCCAGGTCGGCGATGAAGCTGTCCTCCGTCTCGCCCGAGCGGTGGCTGGTCATCACGCCCCAGCCGGCCTCCTTGGCCATGCGCACCGCCTCGATCGACTCCGTCACCGACCCGATCTGGTTCACCTGCGCGCAGCGCCCCAGGCAACGGTGGAACCTGCAGCGCCTGCCGCCGGCGCGCGCGCTGCATACACACTCGTCCCCCCGCGGGGCAGTGGCCACCTTTGCCGACCGCTCAGCCACCTTTGGCAACCCGGCGGCGTGCCAGCCACATGCTGCTCACTGAGCGCGCGCGGCAGCTCTGCGTGTGCTGCCCATGCGCCTGCCCATGCGTGAGCAGCATGCGCCGCGCATGGCGCCACTTCAGGCTTCCCCAGGCTCGGCCAGGCCGCCGAGCGTCCCACGCCGCCTCTCTCGCTCACAGGCGGCGCGCGGGCTTGGAGCAGGTCAGATTTGCGCGGGTCGAGGCGCGGCGGTGCACAGCGCGGGGCGGCCTGGGCGCCGAGCGCCGGGGCGGCACCTTGAGCAGCAGCGCGTTGCAGGCCTTCTTCTCGATGGCCGTCTGCACGCGCTTCGGGTTGGTCACCAGCAGGTCGTCGCCCACCACCTGCGCCCCGCAGACTCAGGGTTATGGTAGATTTAGGGTAGAGCCGCCGCCCACCACCTGCCCTGCGCGCGCCCCGCCGCCTGCCTCAGCAGCCGCGTCTCAGGCTTCAGGTGCGGCGCGAGGGGCTTCAGCAGCGGCACACGGAGCTCGCTGGCGGGCCGCTCGGCAAGCGCGCGCGCGTAGTGAGGCGAGCGGGCTCTGCAGGCTCCGCGCAGCGGGCCGCGCGGGGGTCGTCGGGGCGCGCCTGGCACACGCCCTCGGCGGTGAACTTGGTGGTGTTGTCCCAATCGTCCTGGTCGAAGGGGTCCTCCACCGAGATGATGGGGTAGTCCGCCGCGATCTTGGTGTACAGCTTCAGCAGGCCCTCCCTGCGCGCCGCGCGCAGCGCAAATCAAACGGCGCCCGGTTCATCGCTTCATTTACAACTTTATATCTCAAAGCACTCTCTGGGCCGTCAAGGGCATGACTCTTCTTACACGGTGCACTGAGGCGGAAGCATGCAGTGGGGCGCTTTCGCGGGCGGCGCAGCAATTGCTTTGCTTACTGTCAGGCGGGCCGCTCCTTACATGCCCAGAAAGTGTCCGGACGCGCCGCTGGGCGCTCGCTGTGCAGGTACTGCAAAGGGACCCCATCGGACGCCCCGCCAGGCGCGCCGCCAACAGTCAGCTTTTCTCCGCATGAAGCCCTCAGTCAAAACTGTTTGTAACGGTGCACTCAGCAACATGTGCTCCCCGAACAGGGCGCAGGCGCTTCAGAGTGGTGAGTGGGCGGGGCTGCGCGGCGGCGCACCCGGACAGCACCTGCGACCCGTCGTTGTCCTTGACCTTGAAGTTGAGGTCGTACTTCTTGTCCTCGGTCATAAACTCGCTGGCCGCCACGTCCATGCCGATCTTCACCTTGCCCTCGTACCCGGCTTGCTGCGCCGCGCCCAAAGACCTCAGGTGGAGCGCACAGTCCCTGCAACCCTGCAGCAGCTGCTGCTGTCCCAGCTCTTCCACGGGCCCTCGCGCAGGATGACGTCCCCCTTGAGCCCCCCGGCCGAGAGCACAGACAGGCTGGGCGCCCAAGCCGGGCACCGGCGGCTCTGCTTGCAGCGCGCGCACGACGCGAGGCAGGCCGCTGCTGCCGCCGATTGCCGACCGCACAAGCCATGCGTCTGCGTGAGTCAGCGCGCCGCGCGGCCTGGGGCGCACCGCGATGGCGGCCACGATGAGGTCCAGGCCCTCGGTGGTCGAGTTGATGCTGGGCGCGAAGCCGCCCTCGTCGCCCACGTTGGTCGCGTCCTGGCCCGCGCGCGCCACTCGCTGTCAGGGTTTATGCGGCGGCCATACCGGGCTGGGGGCGGGTCTGGCAGGCGCGCATTGGCTGCAGATAGCCCTGACCCTGCCCTGCCCTGCCGCCAGCCGATGCGCAACAGATGGCGTGGATCGTGCTCGGCAGGGCAGGGCAGCATGCGCGCGCAGCCTGCCCGCGCCAGGTCCGGACAGCTCGGGCCCCGGGTGCACACGGCACGGAGGCCTCGCCAATTCAGTGGCCGCAGGTGCCACGCAGCGCCCGGCGCGGGCGGCGCGCCTGGCCGTACTTCTTCTTGATGATGCCCTTGAGGTTGTGGTAGACCTCGGAGCCCATCTGCATCGCCACGGTGAACGACGACGCACCGACCGGCAGGATCATAAACTCCTGCAGCCGCACAATGTGGGGTAGGTATATAACCCACACCGCCCCTCACCCGCTCTCCCTCCTTTTCTATTGCCAGGCGCTGCATGGCAGCGCCGCAGGGCGCCCGGCCGCCGGCGCGACCGCCGGGCGCGCGCCGCAAGTCCTGCACAGCCCGGGAGGCACTGTGCATGCAAGGATGCCCTGCGAACGCGGCCGGCAAAGGCGGCCGCAGCCTGTCTGAGGCGCCGGCGCTGCAGCAGACGCCCCATGCACGGGCGGAGACTGTGGCCCGACCCTGGGTGCCGCGCTGCCCGCGCTGAAGCTGAGCGCCCCGCCCCGCCGCTCTGCAGCGCACGGCGTCTGGAACGCTGGCGCGTTTGCAAAGTCCCATCCATCCGCCCGCTTGCCCGCCTGGCCTGCAAACAACAAGCACCCAGCCTGCGCCGCGCCTGCATGGCGAGCGCGTTGCCGGCGTGCGAGCCGCCGTTGATGATGTTGAAGGCGGGCACGGGCAGGATGAGCTTCTTGTTGCCGGCCAGGTCCGACAGGTGCTTGTACAGCGGCACGCCCTTCTCCGCGGCGCCCGCCTGCGCGCCACGCAGCGTTACATTTAGGTGAGGGTGGGGCCCTGTCCAAGCGCCCCGCAGCGCGTCAGCCCGCGGCGCGCGGACAGCGCCGCGCTCCCCGCCCGCGTGGCCGCCACCGGGCGTAAATGCATCGGCGCCCGCCCAGTGATGGCACCGCTCGACAAGTCCGGCCGGAACCCCGGCTCCAGCCCGGCCTCGTGGGCATAGCCGGGCACACTTCTTCGCTTCCAGCAAGGCGCTCCGAAACGCACCACCGCCACTGCTAGTCTGAGCACAATCGAGGCGGCCACTAGATTTCTGGCGTGGGCCTGCAGCACGCCGCGCGCGCCTTGGCGACCGCGAGCGAGATGGCGAGGATGGCGTTGGCGCCGTACTTGCCCTTGTTGTCGGTGCCGTCCAGCTCCATCATCTTGTCGTCCACCTCCTTCTGCTTCGTGGGGTCCATGCCCTGCGCGCGGCCGCGCTCAAGCACGGCGCTGCCGTGGAGGGCCGGCACACCCATCCTTGCATAGCAACCTCCCCTTTGCCTCCGTGTGCGAGAGCGGGTCTTCATTGGGCCTCTGTGCCTCGCGAGCGAGAAGCCGACTCTGCCAGAGCTGTTTCTGAGTGGGAGCTGGCCCTGCACCAGTGTGGCACCATGACCCGGGCAGGGAGGGGGCGGGCGCGGTTGGCAGGGGCGGTGCTCGCTTGGCGGCTGCTTGTAGACACCAGCTGCCACCTGTGCCTCCGGGTAGCCCTCTTTGACATCACAGTGCACGGCAACACGGCCGCGCACCTCCAGCACCGGCCCTAGGTGCTTGTTGACGTTCTCCACAGCCTTACCGACGCCCTTGCCCATCCACGCCCTGCCGCGCGCGCCGCTCAGCGTCACGCTCAGGAGCGACTGCGTCGTGCGAGTGGAGCACTGCCAGGATAAGACCAGGCGCAGGCAGGTGCTACACGCGGCTGTCGCAAGTGCTCGAGCCGCAGGGAGGCATATTAGGGCTGAGCACAGCGGCGCGCACTTGCCGCCATCGCGCAGCTCCACAGCCTCGTAGATGCCGGTGGACGCGCCGGAGGGCACCGCCGCACGGTAGGTGCCCTTGTGCGTCGTGACGTCGCACTCAACGGTGGGGTTGCCGCGGCTGTCGAAGATCTGGCGCCCTATCACCTTGACGATCGCTGACGGCGCCTGCGCCAGCATGTGCTTGCCCTGCACCCCGGGTGTCTCCGGTCAATACACGCAGCGGCGGCTGCCTCCATGGAAGCAATGAAGCGGACGGCCAATGCGCGCTCAGGCGTGCCAGCAGTTTGCTGTGAGCAGCTGCGGCACAAGTCGTCACGGGTTTGGTAAGCTGCCTCAGGCTGCAGAGCAGCGGCTTTTGTCCGGGCGCGCTTTGCGGCATTGACACGGCATGCTCTAGGTCACGGGGTATGGGAGGCGTCACCAGGAAACTAAGCGGCTCGTCAGGCTTGGCCTTGACAACCTCATTTACGCCCTCCTCAATCTTTACGCTCAGGCTGTGCTTGTCCAGGTACTCCTGCACCGCCATGTTTGCCTGGCTGCTCGTGTGTTGGCAGTATGTTGGCAGTCTCTGATGCTTTTCCTGTGGGTCGGCTCTGCTTCCCTCACCGCAAGTGAGGGCCGCTCCTTGGCCATGTGCCGCATTACCCTAGGGTCTGGCCTGCCCTGGCCCTGTAACTGCATCCGGGCCCCTGTGCCAACCTTTAAAGTAAGAGACTTCCTTTCCCATCGCATACACAGGCAGGCAGCCTCATACTGAACAGCCACATGCTTACATTTTCCCGTTGCCCCTCTTCAGACAAAGCCCTGCCGCATCGACATCAGCCTGTCTGACTGCAAGGCAGGTTCAGTGGCACAGCCACATGCAAACTTAGTTTTTTCGCTCTGCTGGGGCTACCCTATCTCGCACACAGCAACTGGCAGGTACACCTGGACATCCTTGGACACATACAATTGCATGCACCGAGCAGTGAATCTTGCAGCGCCTGCCGCATGTACGCATACTGAGTACACACTGATCCCCCATGGCGCACTGGCCGCCTTGACCAACCGTACAGCCACCTTTGGCAACCGCTCACATGCCGGTGACAGGTCAGAACCGCGCACCCTGAAGACATAAGGCTGAACGCCTCACCGCGACCTGCCGCTGCACGGGGCCGATCCCTCCCGGGCTCCCAGTCCTGCGCCGCCGCACCGCTGAGGGTAGCCGCCCTCGCCGCGCCCGCTCCTGCTGCGGCGGCAGCGCCAGGCGCGCACCCGGCCTCGCGCGCTAACCTCAGGACGGCAGGGACGCGGGCCGCATGTCGTCCTCGTCGAAGTCGTCGGGGAAGCGGTTGAAGAAGTCTGCGTCCACCTTCACCTGCGGCGGCGCAGCGCACGACGTGCTGGCAGCCCCCACCATCTTGTCGCGCAGCCACGGCCTGTGGTGCCAGACGGCGCGTCGCCCCGCACTGAATAGGCAGGAAGCTGCGGCCCCGCCCACGCAGCCCGCCTGCCCGCTCGCGCCACCGCCGCCGCCGGCGCGAGAGGTTTGCGCTTGCCATGCGGCTCGGCGGACCAACTGCAGACTGCCTGCAAAGCGGCAGGGCTGCGCGGCTGCTGCGCAGGCCCCGCTTTGCTTGACGGCCAGATCGGTTGCGAGGTCCTGCGGTTTGGGCAGAGCTGGGGCTCGCGCGCCCCCGCGGTGCCCGCTGCGCCGCAACCGCGTCCCCCGGCTGCGCTCAGCATACGTATCCTGGGGAAACATGCCCCGCAGTAAACACAGGTTTGCTCTGACGCCTGCTGTGCTGACCTCTACAGAACGCCCAGTTTCCTGGCGCGTACCAGCGCTTGGCCGTGAGAGGCCCTGTGCGCCTGCTGCTCGGCGCCAAACTTCGCCGGCTGTTTGGTTTTCAACGGCCACTTGAGGCGCAAAACGCGTGGCGACGGCGTCTTCGCACGGGAACCAGTGTCGAACAACCCGGGCGTGTGCGCACCCGCGGCGCCTGGTGGCCAGCGCCAACATCGCCGGCCTCCAGGTCGCGGTCAGTGTCCAGGTCGTAGAAGGACAGCAGCGTCTCGCCCGCATCCTCCACGTCGCGCGCGGGCTGCGCGCCACGCGCGCCGCCGCGCAGGCCCGCCATCAGCTCCACGCCGCCAGCGCGGCCAGGGCCGGCACCCTCCATGTGCTCGGCGCGCCGCGCAGGCGCCGCGAGGCCCTTGGTCTGTAACAGAGTCCTGCGGAAGTTTTCAGCGTGTGCACGAAGAGCGCCCGCTACGAACAGCAGTCGCGGCTTTCCCTGTTTGACGGAGGGACGGGGGGCCTGAGCAGGCTTGGACGCGGCCAGTCTGGCCGGGCCAGACACTCAGACTGGTCCCTGTAGCAAAGCCTGCCAAATTTGGCTGCAGTATGATACAGCCTAAGACGTCTGGGACTGTTGGGGCAGCGCTGGAGCGCCTGTGCGTTGTCCTATTCTGCGCGACCTAACCAGCAGTCACAGGCCAACACTCTGACCAGGGTGATGACCAGGTTGAGACGCGCCCGTCTCTTTCAGTCCTGCGCTGCCGTAGCAGCACAAAAAGGTTGCACGCTCACGAGTAACAACCTCTTATATTGCTAATTGCGGGCGTTCTGTGTGTATTTCTGTGTGCAGCGACTTGGCTGTGAACAGCGAGCAGAGCATCAACACATCTCAGGCTTCTCGCCTCAATATCCTGGCACTGTTGCGACACACCGTAGTGTTGGTAGGCGCTGCTGCCGTTTGTTGCACAGCGCAAACTGGCAGGTTGGACACAACAACCAGGTAGGAACCTGGCGCGACGCGCTGAGCAAAGGCCTTGTGCTGAGTGAGCTTGCACCTTGTAACGGGGAAGCTTACATGCCGCGCGACTTTGCGACAGTGCACCACACACAATGGTGCACTAAACAGTTCGCGCTTGACCGTGCCCGCCTGCCAGCCGCCGGCTGCACCTGCGCTGCAGGGCCGAATTGACCTGCCTCTCTGCGGCCCGTATGCAGGAGTCGAACATGGTGCCAGCAGGCGCCGTACTTGGGCACCTGTAGATGTACAGCGGTTGGAAAAATATTATGGCCCAGCAGCCCGGGCCCCCCCTTGGGCTCTTCACAAGCCCCGGCCGGCCGAGGGTTCACGTGAAAGCAACTGCTTTGCAGCTTGTCTGCTAGGCGTCCAGGCTATCCTCTGACACCCAAACCAGAAAAGTTACACGGCGGGCCGTACTCCACACGCCAGGCGGGTCAGGGGCGTCACCAGTGCGTTCCCGGCCTGCCTTGCTGAGTCAATGCACACACCTAGCTACGCTCCTGCAAGCCCCGGCAGGCGTGACCGGGCAGAGAGCTGCCTCAAGAGCCGCTCACCCTGCTGCTCTGCTGCTTAATCTTGATATATACAATCGGGCGTGCAGGTCCACCGAGCTAGCATGGCGTCCCGTGCGTACCTGTGCGCCGGGTGAGCCCACGTGGGGGCCGCAGCGTAGCGTTAGTAAGGCGTGCTGGGCCGGATTACCCGCTGGGGGAGCTGCAAGCGGCTGGCTGGGACGCGGATGCCAGGGTCGGCGGGGCCGCACTCTGGGGCCCGCTTGGCCGCGCGCTGCTGCCCCGCCAGTGCTGTGCTGCGCCTGGCCTGGCTGCCAGGCGGCCAGTAGCCCTGCGATCGGGCCCCACGTGGGCTGCCTTGTGATCCGGTGTTAGCAGGGGTTTTCAAAGATTGCAGCCCAGCATGCCCTCGTCCTGGGCTGCTTGGAAAGCCTGTGGTCTGCAGCGCTCGCGCCGGCCAACAACTGGCCCTGGCCGGGGCTCGTTGCAGGGGCAGCGCAGTGGCGTGGGTGAAGCCTGAGACGCTTGCTGCGAGCGGCGCAGGCTGGTGCTCGTGCTGGCGGCGGCGACCGGCGTGCGCGCAGAGGTGGAGTACACGGACATGCAGCGGTGGGCGGGCCTGCTCGCGCAGTCGTTCCTGGCGCACAGCGACGACAGGGCGCAAGCGCACACGCAGCTCAACCTGTTCAAGTCGCTGGTGAACGACAAGGTACGCGCCCGCCGCCTGCCCTCTGGCCGCGGCCCGTCGCAGCGCTGCAGGCGTGCGCCCAGGCACGGGAGGGGTACAGCAGGGCGCACGTCGCTGACATTGGCCGGGTGCTGAGGCAAAACCCCACTCGCCCTCCTAGCTTGCGGCCAAAGTGCGACGCCTGAACATTAGGAAAGCGCATTTACAGCATGGCCTGCATGCTGGCCTTTGCCGCAACGCCGTGCGGCAGCCCAACAGCGCATGGCCGCGGGTTTGCACAGGCCGCCCTGCCCAGGCCCTCGCTGACACAGCGTGCGCGCGCGCGCAGCTGTCGCTCGCCGCGGCCGGCAAGGACTTCCACTCGCAGGACATCACGTCCACGCAGTCCGAGCAGTCCGGCGGCGGGTCCGGGGGTGGCACGGCGGCGGCGGCGGCGCCGACGTCGAAGACCTTCCTGGACGGCCTGATCACGGTCAACGATCCCGCGCTGTACGTGGACGGCTCGTCCAAGATCGCCAACGTCATCTCCGGCCTGACCGTGGCCGCCCAGTTCATCTCCTACGCGCCCTGCCTCATCCTGACGCAGCCGTACGGCTTCGGCGTGTTTGCCAACGGCGTCAACATCCAGCCCACGGGCGTCTACGTCGTGCCCACCGCCTTCAACGTGGAGCCGCAGGGTTTCAACGTGGCGCCCACGCTCATCTACGTGGGCCCCGTCGCCAAGAACATCGCGCCCCAGGGCTTCAACGTCGCGCCCGCGCTCATCTCGGTCGCGCCGGTGTACAACTCGGTCGGCACGCCCGGCAAGGACGTGTCCGGCGACCCGCGCATCAAGACGGTCACGCTGCCGCGCGACGGCAACGGCGAGGTGATGGTCACCTACCCGGACGAGGCTGGCTCCGGTGCCGCCAACGCTGACAGCAGCTCCACCACCAGCGCTACGGTGCCGGGGGGTGGCTAGGGCTGCTGCGCTGCTGTCGCTGCTTTTGCGCGCTCTCTGCTGGGTGTTCTGCGCTGTGGGGGTTATGAGGGCGGTCTGTGGAGGCAACGCGCGTGAAGTGACAGCCTCTGCTGTGGGCCCACTAGGCGGGACCTGTTAGGCTAGGCCTGGCCTGCTGGGCCCAGCGCAGGGAGTTTGACGGTTTGGCGCCACGCACTGTGCAAAGACCTGCGCCCACGCTGCTGCTTTCTGCGTTGGTGCTTTGCAAGGCATGCTCACGTCCCAGTCCCTGTCTGGTTGCGCTTGCGTCGCGCTTGCCTGCTTGCGAGGTCCCCCGGAGGTGTTCACCTCAAACGATCTTGGGGCCAGCTCCCCGCTCAGGGCTTTTTGGCATGCACCAAATGCCGTGCAGCTGCGCCGCCCTCTCTGCACACATTTGAGACTGCCGCGAATTGCTGTTTTGCTTCGGCGCTCTCTGTATGTAGCTGTGCTGTAACATACAGGCCTCCGGGCAAGTGCTGCTCCGCTACTCTGTGCCCCTCCTGTGCACATGCTGACTGCAAGGAAGTCACTGCATGCATGCGCTTTCTCCTCATCCTCCCCCAAAGTGTTGCACTTTGCTGTGACACAGATGCAATTGTTACACTGACTTGCTGCCTAAGCTGCGTTTCAGACATGCCACCGACTTGCACAGCCGGCAGAGGCACCAGCATGCCCCCTTGCAGCCTGTGGGAGGTTCGCTCAGCAAACTTCGCTGCAAGCTCCAGCGTACCTGCGGCAGTTCAGCGTCGATCTCCTGTCAAGTTCTAGACAAATGTTTGGCGTAGTCTGCGTATATGCAGCGCGTTGCGGTGCGCCGCCGTTGAGCAGTGCAGTAATGAAGGCGTTGGCCAGCCTGCAAACATGCCATGCATGCTGTGCCATGCATAATGATTTCAGGACCATTGGTCGGCAGGCTGTTCTCTACTACAGTTTCATGCAACACCAGGTGTGCTTCAAGTGACACTAGGTGTGCAATACCAAGGCTTGGTGACCTGGTAGTCGGGTCCCCTTGCAAAGTCACAGGCTGAGCAAGGACCAGGCCAGAAGGTCTGGCCAGGAGTCCTGACATATAATGGCTTTCAGTTTGCGACCGTCCTGCTGTGCAGCCCGTCCTGTTGCAGCCAACCTGTGCAAGCTGTGCAGCCTGTGCTGTAGGTGCAGTCAGGTGACAGCTGGGACAGAGCAGAGCACCACAGGAGTCTGTTCACCACGTGCTGGTAGCAGTGTTGAAACAGCAAAACACAGCGCACATATTGTAGGCAAGCAACCAGCCTGGCTCTGCCGACCACGCCATACTCGCTATGTGTTTTAGCAGCTCAGTCACATGACACCAGCGAGAGAGAAAGAACATAACAAGCGACCAGCTATGGTGCGGTGCGTAAGATACACGGCAGGTCGCGTCACAGATAAAGAAGTCCTGCACAGTACACTGTGGTCTGCGTAGCGGCTCAAGGGCCTGTTTGCGCACAGTAGCCTGGGCGTTAGCCTGCGCTGGACCTTCTTTGGTGGAGCACATCCTGGACAAACGCGCTGTAAAGGACTCAGCGGCTGTGTGGGGCCCAGGTAACCTGGCGGCCATAATTGCAGGCCCTCTTTGGTCTCTCCAACTGCCGAGAGCCCATGTGGGTGCAAGACGACTCTCACGTGCATTGCATTGCCCGCATACACACACTTATATATAGGCTCATCCCTTCCTGCCGGCCCTGCTGCTGCTCACCGGTGCGGGCCCACGCCGGCCGGGCAATCTCTGCTCAACGGCTCTGGCGTGCCTGCTTGCTGTCGCGGGCGCGTTGCGTTCCTGGCAACCGAGCTGGACCGCTGCGTGCGTGGGAGGACAGGGTGGCGGCGTGGGGAGCCCGCTTGCCGGTAGCTAGATTACAAGATGACATGCCCCAGGGTCACGGGAAGCTTGTCTGCCCCTGCCCTGAGCTTGTGTGTGCAGTGCTGGTATAGTAACATCCTCTGGCGGTGCCCCACGTGGACTGACGCACGGAGCTTGGTTGGCCGCAGGTGAATCGTCTGAAACCCCCGCTCCCGGTGCGTCGCTCGCCTGGCTGTCGTTGGCCAGCCTGCCTTGCGTTGTTTCGGTGGTGGCAGCACGCGCTGGGGGTCCTGGCTCGGCCAGGATCCAGCCTGGGCTGTCCATGGCTAGCCAGCTAGCCAGGGCTTGGTCAGGGCCACTAAGCTCTGCTCAAGTGTGGCGGCTGCCGTGCACTGCTGACCGCCCTCTCCCGCGCGCAGGCGGCCGGCAGCGACAGGGCAGGACGATGAAGGGGTGCGGCGCTGCTCACAATGCGCCTGCGCATGTGTCCTGCCGCCGCGCTCTGCTGCTGGCGTGCCTGCTTGGGGACAGCGTTGGCTACAGGTGCTGCATTGTGGAGACTGGCGCCTGCGGGAGCGCCCGTGGCGCCGGCGCGCGGGGTGCCTGACTTGCGTGTTGCCGCTGCAGGGCTGTCGCCGTCGCCGCGCTGCTGGCGCTTGCGCTGACGCCAGCATATGCGGGCATTCCCAATGTCATGCCAATTGCCCCGGACGGCACGCAGCTGAAGCCCGTGTTCGACCAGTACGCGTCCCTGATCACCAGTGCGGCCCCCGGGCTTTGCGCTGGCTGCACTCTGGCGAAGTTGGCAGGCAATTTGTGCACAAGGCCTGGTCTGGTGCGAGTGCAGGGTGTGAGGGGGTCCCTGCAAGCATGCAGCGCCTGCCTGCTTGGGATAGCCCGGTGTTGTTGGTGAGCCGCTGAGGCCGCAGTGGATGGCGTGCCGGTGGGCGGGGTTGGGGCAGCCCCTGCCAGCGCGGCCGTACGTGGCGGCCCGGGGGGTGGGCGGAGCGGGCGCTGACCAGTCCCGTGCGCGCGCGGCGGCCGCCAGACGTGCTCATGCAGAAGGAGAAGAACCCCGAGAACGCCACCAAGCTGCTGTCCAACCTCGTTGGCGTGGCCGGCGCACACATCGACGCGCTCGACGAGCACGGCTACACCGACAAGTTCCAGAATTTCAAGCAGCCGCAGATCCTGACGGACGTCCTGAACTACACCCACGCGCGCAGCACGCTCCCAGCCTACATACTCGGCTCTAGGTTGTCTGGGGCGCAGCGTGCCCATGCATGCTTTCATGTCGCATGCACCCGCAGCAACCAAGCAGCAGGAGCGCTGACGGCCGGGCCTGCGCCGCGCGCAGGCGATCGGCGACGCGGTGTCCACCTGGCTGCCGGACCACATTGGCTTCGACAAATTTGCGGCCAACTACACGCAGAGCGTCTCGCTGGCGACCACGGCCCTCACCGGCCTGGTGTACGCGCCGTGCATCATCAGCAATCTGCCGACCGGCGCCGCGATCTCGGCGACCGGCATTGCCATCAGCCCGCTCGGCGTGTACATCACGCCCGAAGGCGCCAACATCCAGCCGGAAGGTTTCAAGGCGAGCCCGCGGCCCGCCCTCGCGCTCGCAGGCCCCAACATGCGCCAAGCGCACCAATGCATGCAGGCCGGGCCTCGGTAGGCATGCGCTTGCTGTTACAGCGCATGGATGATGCAGCATTTGGGCATGTGGCCAATATATGCCTGCTCTCTCTGGTGGCATTGCAGATGTTGCTGAGGCAGGCAACATGGCATGCTCCTTGCCCTGCGCGCCGGTGCGGCATCGCACGCGCGCGCTGACCTGCCGCCCCGTACGGCAGGTGCTGCCGAGCATCATCTACATCGGCTCGGGCGGGGAGAACATCCAGCCGCAGGGCGTGAACATCGCGCCCGCGCTCATCTCCATTTCCCCCGTGCACGACCAGATTGGCGCGGCCGGCCTGAACGCCTCGCCGGTCGGCATCTCGGTCGGTGTTGCCGCGGCCGCGCCCGACGAGGCGCAGGGCGCGGGCGGCACCACATCGACCACGCCGCAGACGATGCCCTCCGGCGGCAAGTAGATCGCGGCCTGCGACGGGGCTCACGGCGCCTGCCTGTGCCAAAGATTTCCGCAGCTCTGTTGGGCTGGTCGCATGCGGGCGGGCAGGGATGTTGGGAGGCGTACTGGCCACGCGCGGTCTGCGCATTTTATTGCTTTGCTGCTTCGCGGAGGGTGGGGTGTTTTCCTGTTTTGTCGCGCAGCTGAGCGCGGGGGAGCCTCTTTGCTGCTGCCCTGCCGCTCGGCTGTAAGGGGGGCGGGCTGCGGTGTGCACTCCGCCCCCGGCCGCCACCGCGCGCGCGCGGTCCTTGCCTCCGGCACGCAGAGGCCAGGACGCGCCGGCAGGTGCGGGGCCTGCTGTACATGTGGCCGACAACCAACCAGCAAAACGTGTTTTCCTGTGACTTTGGCCGCACGCTACTGCTTTTGCCAGGTTGTGCTCCACCACGCGCGCTGTTTCCGCCGCCGGTCACCACGTTTTGTCTCAGAGGTTGGTCTGGGTACCAGGGCGCTGTCGCTTTCAGTCTGGGTGTCCAGCTTGCTGAACAGCACTGCAGATGCATGTAAGCAGGCGCATTCTTTGCCACTTTTGCTCCTGGGCCGTTGCCTGACACCGAGAACAGTCACAAACACTCTGCCTGAGCAGCCCGGTGGCGGCAGATATGCAGCCTGCCGTGTTCAGTCGGGCGTGCACCCCAGGACCACCAAACATGTCTCATGCAGCCAAGCAAGCCGGCAGCACTCTCGTCGACATCACATGGCGCATGCATGAGCTTGCCCACCCGCTCTGATTGCTCTGTACAGGGGGTTGCGGGGTTTTTGCTCTGTTCTTACATGCTTCCTGCCAGCTGGAGAGTCATGAAAGCATGGGCACCGCTTGCAGGGTCAAGTGCTATGAAAGATCAACCACTCTGGATGTCTGTCATTTAGCTGTGCCACCCATTAAACTGGTTGGACCCTGGTAGTGGTGCTGCCAGATGGTCTCACACTAGCAGCGCTCAGGCACCTTCAAAGTAGGCTTTCAGGCATGCCAGGATGAGGCCAGCCACCTCTGCTGCTGCACGAATCACACGTGGTGCAACCTAGTAAGAAGAGGTGAGCGCACTCAGCATGCATACGGCAATAGCCTGCGGAGCCACTCTTAAGCACTGAAGGTGCGCTCGACGTACCACAGCACAGCCATGCTCATTGAGGAGCCCTAGAGCCAGGGTCTAGAGTCACATAGAGGCCAGTCGCCTGGCTGATGAGGTGGTAGAAGGGACACAAGGCAAAGCACGAGTTTCGTAAGACACTGACAGCGGAGCTGGCTTGGCAGCTGGCCACATGGCGGCGCAGCTGACCGGCCCGCACGCCTCAACTGCAGGCTGCAGGGACTGGTCCTGCCCGCCCGCCGCGCGCCACACCTGCCGCACAGCGCGCTGGGCCACAGCCGACCAGGCGCGCCTGTTCCGTGACAGCAAAGTTGCTGCCTAGTAGAAACCCCGCCTCATTGCACACTCAAGGCGTCGACACCGTCCGACCTGAGCTGTTTTGGCGCAGGCGCGGCGGCACCACGCACGACTGCACCGGCCCGCAGCAGCGGTGGTCGAGGACACGGGCCGAGGGGAGACGACGCGCAGCGCGCAGCTCTTCCGGTGGCTGGAAGTGCGCTGCCTTGCCGCAGGCGTTCACGCTTGCACTGGCAGTCCGCGCGTCAGTGCCGGGACCATGGGGTGGAGCACTGCTTGAGACATACCTTGCCAATGCCGTGGCGCATGCCAGCAAGCTTCCGACCAACGCGCTGCATGTGGTGGGTCAGGAACACGGCGTTGAGGAGCAGGCTGTGACCGTGCGCGACTTGGAGAGGAGTGGGCAGACGCTGGACGTAACTGTTGCGGCGCGGGCGTTGCAGCAGGGTGCGCTGTTTGCGTTGCCGTGAGCTGCTGGACTCACCAGCTCGGTGGCCTGCTTCTGGGAAACGCGGCAGTACTGACCCCTTGCAAGCTCTGTTGTGCGCAGGCGATGTTGCGTTAAGGATCCCAGAGCACATGATCATCACGCTGGACCGCGTCTTTGAGGACTCGGTGAGCGCTCTGGGGCCCGACGGTGTCGTCCAGGGCGCTGGCCTCATGTCTCTCCACCCTTGGAGCGATAGTGGCGCCCTTGCCGTTGGGTGTCGAGCTCTGCACCTCGACCAGGTAGAAGAGCAAAGTGTGGCTCAGTCTGCGTCCTTGCTCACTGCGTGGGTATTGTGTCCTGCAACAGGCCATGGCGGAGCTGCTGACAACTAATAAGTTGAGCGAGCTGGCGTGCCTGACGCTGTACCTCATGTATGAGAAGAAGAACGGCCGGGAAAGTGTGTGGTACGAGTTTATCAAGGCACGAGGCCCGCACCTACATGCCATCATCCTTTATTACTTTGTGATGCCCTCGCGCGCGCCTCGCTGCCGTCTGAATGCATGTTTGTCTGCTTCCCAGCCACCTCCTCCAGCGCACACACTCAAGTTCAGTGGTGCAGCACCGGTCCGCTGCTGCTGCACCGTCAACGCTGCTCGCACAGGCGTGCGCGTCTCGCGCGCGGCTGACCGCCCGCATGCGGCATCAACCTCTGTCCCCCAACCCCTGTCCGGCGCGCGGCTCGCAGGAGCTGGACCGCATCCAGGCGCGCGGCCAGAGCGGCGCCAAGTCGCCGCTGCTGTGGGACGAGGGCCAGGTGGCCGCGCTGCTGCAGGGCTCGCCGATCGTGGCAGAGGTCGCCGAGCGGCTGCACGTGCGCGCTCGATAGCCTAAGTGCCTGTCAAGGGTTTATGGTCAGGAGCAAGCGAGCCCCGCCGCGCCGCCGGCGTGCCCGAGCGCTCCGGCGCCGCCGTCTGCGGCTCGGGCGCTGTGTGTCTGCGACAGGGCTTGCGTGGCAGGGTGGCACTGTCAAGTGCGGCGTTCGGCAGACCGCGCGCTGGGCTGCAGCGCAGCTTGTGAGCTCGGCGCTGTGGGTCTTGCGACGGGCGCGCGCGTGCGAGCGACCCCACGTGCTCCCGCCGCCGCGCACCGGCTCCGCCGGACCCGGTCGCCGAGGCGGCGGGACGGCGCGCGCAGGGGATCGAGCGGGAGTACGATGAGCTGGACACGGTGTGGTTCATGGCCGGCAGCCTGTTCAGGAACTACCCCTACGACGTGCCCACCGAGGCGTTCTCGCTCCAGATTTTCCGGCAGGCGCGCCCGTGCAGGGCTCCCGCGCAGCGCACCGCCGGCATGCAGGGTTGGCCTGTGAAGACCCGGCGCGCAAGCAAACCATCTCGGCAGTCTGACGCTTGCACCCCAGCCACAGAGCGGACGCAGGCGCCTTCCTGTCCTGCAAGCAAAATAATCTGCATGCAGACGACCTTGAAGCGCATCCGCGGCAGAACGCGGCAGAACGTCAGACGTGGCTGCGCCGCGTCTGACCGGGGGTGCGGACGCGGGCGGCAGGCGTTCGCTGCGGTGCAGGCGAGCGTGGTGCACCTGCAGGGCGTGCCGCTGAGCAAGCGCTTTGCGCTGGTGCCGCTGGGGCCGCCGCTGCTGCCGTACAGCTCCACGTGCAAGGCGCGCGCGGCCCCCGCGGTCTGTTAGGGTAGGGTTAGGGCGTGTATGGAGTGTCTGGGTGTCTGGAGTTGGCACTGCGGGGCCCTGCTGCTTTTGTGTAGAGCAGCCTGCCAGGAGCGCATCTCGCTGTGTAAGCCGCATCTGCAGGGAACTTTTGAGGACCGTCTGCACAGGACGAGCACTTGCTATGCTGTGTCTAGCCTTGAGACTGAATGAAATGAGGAAAGTCATAGAAGGTGGTGCATTGTGCGTTCAAACGAAAATGAAAAGGCTGGCTGCTGTGATTCGCGCGTAGCAGAGTTCCCGGTGGGGCGTGACGCGTGGGCAGCCCATGCAAGCGCCAGAACCATGTGGCTGGGTGCAGGCGATGCTGAGGTACGACGCCATACGATGAAAAGGATTTCGGCTGGGGCGTGAGGCGCGGGCACATGCCAGCGCTGAGCCGCGCTGCCGCGCGCAGGCGATGCTGAAGTACGACGCCAAGGCGCGGGAGGTGCAACTGGTGGCGGACCGCGCGTACGTGCCCGGGGAGCCCGTGTACGCGTGGTGCGGGCCGCAGCCCAACCGGCGGCTGCTGCTCAACTACGCCATCGTGGACGACGACAACCCCTACGGCGCGCGCCCTGCCAAAGGCCGCGCGGCAGGGGCTCGCTTGCAGCGCACCTATGCCCTGCTTCCAGACACATTTGCTTGTAGACAGGCCCACATGGCATGCCCAAGCACCTGGTGTGGAGTGTGGCGGTTGCCGGCCGTGGTGCCTCACTGCAGAGCCAACGATGTCCATAATTGATGTCAATGGTCATAGCATTACTCATGCGTGACCTTGCGCACTGGTGTCACAGCCTCGGTCAGGCTGCTGCCCTCACGCGACCTTGGCGCACAAGTGAGCGCTGTTCTGAGTGTGCCGGCGCGCAGACAAGCTGTCGCTGACGGTGACGCTGCCGATCACGGACCCGCTGTTCACCGTGAAGCGTGTGCTGCTGCAGCAGCACAGCCTGTCCACGCAGCAGCAGTTCCAGCTGGCGCGCGACGGGGTGCGCCGGCCCCCCAGGCGTACCTGCCGCCCGCTCGGCCCGGCCGGGTCGGCGGCGCCGGCGGCGCATCCGGCATGCGCTGGCTGCGGCGCGGCAGTCGCCTCAGGCACTGCAGCTCTGTCTCGACCGACGGGAGACCAGCTTGTGTCTCGATTGTGCTCGTGGTGCTGTTGTGCGTTTCTGATTGCCAGACTGCGTGCGTGATGGAGGTCCTCTAGGCCTTGCGCCCTTGCCACCTGCGCCTCTCGCATGCCTGTAGTCATGTGGGCAGCATGCGTGGCTCGCCTTCATGTCGAGCGCGCCATGCACGCGCGCCCCTGCTGCCTCGCACCGCTGGCGCGGCGCGGCACACAGACCCGCGCCGGCCCCCGCGCGCGCAGGCGCTGCCGGAGATGCTGCTGCCTTTTTTGCGGCTGGCGCACTGCGCGGACGCGGGCGCGCTGCGGCGCGGCGACGCGTTTGCGCCGGCGGGGATCGGCGCGCCGCGGGACTCCGCCGTGGAGGGCGCCGCGCTCGCGCAGCTGGTGGACCACCTGCGCTCGCGGCTGGCGCGGTGCGCGGCCGGCGGGCCGCCGCCGCCCTGGGCGCCCCGTGACAGGGTAGGGCAGGTCAGAGGGTGAGGGTGCGTACTGCCCGACGGAAAGAGGCTGAGCTCGCGCAGCTGGTGGACCACCTGCGCTCGCGCCTGGCCCGGCGCGGCCGGCGCCGCCCTAGCGCCCCATAACAGGGTAGGGCAGGTCAAAGGGTGAGTGTATGTGCTGCGCAGCTGGTGGACCACCTGCGCTCGCGCCTGGCATGGTGCGCGACCGGCGCCGCCCTGTTGCCCTACGACAGGGTAGGGCACGTCAAAAGGTGACTGTGTACACCGCGCAGCTGGTAGACCACCTGCGCTCGCGGCTGGCCCGGTGCGCGGCCGGCGCACCGGCGCCGCCCTGGCGCCCCGTGACAGGGTAGGGCAGGTCATATGGTGACTGGGGCTTACTGCCCGAAGAGAACAGTCTGAGCTATGTAGATGTACTTGGTACAGTGCGGAGCACCTCCATGTGCCTTGCCCGACAAGCGTCTGGACGTGCGTCATGGGGGCTCAGTGTCTGTTTTCCCTGCTTCCCGCCCACACGAGCCCGGCTGGGCGGCGAGCGCCCGGCGCCGCGCGCACGCCAGGTACCGAACAACGGAGGCGGAGGACGACGCGACGATCGCGCGCGCGAGCGCGAGCCCGCGCGAGAAGGTGGCCGCGCGGCTGCTGCGCATCGAGAAGCGCATCCTGCGCGGTGCGGCCGCGCCCGGGCAGCATGCGCGCCTGTCGCCGTGGCATGGAGCGCGGAGCGTCGGCGGGCATGGTAGTTTGTGTGGGCGGGCCTGTCCTCCTGCGCCCTGTCAAAGTGGCCGGAGCCATTGTCAAGGTAGTGTTCATGCAGCTCTGTGCTCCAACAGACATGGGCCAGGCGGGCGGCCAATGGCCGCTCCAGGACAGCCATCCGCGCCGAGGCGCTCACAGGAGCAGCGCCCTACGCGCACCTGTTTCCAGGGTGTCCTTCCTTGCGCAGCGCCCTTGTCTGCGCTGGCGGGCTCACAGTGCGCGCATGACCATGCAAACCTGTGGGCACCCCAGAAGCTGGCGCCTGCGCAGGCGCGCTGGACCGCGTGCTGCAGCTGCCGGGCGCGGAGCAGGCTGCCGCGGTGGAGCCGCGGCCGCAGGTGCCCGGCATCAGGTTGTCGTAGGCGGTCAACGCGCGCGCGGCTGCGCCGGCTCCTGGGGCGCCGGGACGCATGGCGCGGCGGGGGTCTCCTCGACCGGCGTGTATGCTTTATGCCCTACTTTTTCTTTTTGGGTGCGAAATAGAGATGAGTTGGGGTTTCCTTGTGCGCAAAAGATCCCACGGCATCCCAGGCATCTGACCGTCTGTTGGATTGTCCTTGCACAAGTACTTTTGCTGTGCAAGTGTAAAGAGCGCATGTAACTTTAGCGGACACTTTGGCGGTGAATTGCTTGGCCTTGCTCACCAGGTATCAGATTTCCATGCGCGTGTGGGCATGCCCTGTTCATAAAGTTCGTTGAGCATGTGCTTGTACCTTGAAGGCAAGATCGGTGTTGATGGCCATGGGCCATGGGCTCCATGGAGGAAAGCAATGGGCATGCATTGCCCCCTACCCTGCAGCTGCCAAGGCCATAACACAATGGCAGGGCGCTTCCTTGCGTACAGACCGCTAAGTCCTTTGCCTTGCAACTTTGTGTTCATTATTGATCTTGCGTTAGCCGTTTGCTATGTGCGGAACGCGCCATTGAATGCTTGTACGCTTTCACGAGTCCTTGCTTATTACTGAGCATATCACTAGTATTGTTCTCTCTCAGAGTGGAAGCAGTATAAGAGGGGGAGCCGAGCCCCTGCCTTGACAACTAATAAATATGATGTGACGCACTGGCGCGCTTGAAGAGCATGAACTGCGCACTGCCGCAAGCACCCGTGTGCAGGCAGTGCTCCGCAATACGCTGGTCGGGCCTGGCGCCTGCGAGCCTCTGCCAGCGGGGGAGATGTACGTACATCTCGCTGCCACGCTTGAGCCTGCGCCACCAGACCCGCGGGGCGAGGCGGAGGCGCCTGCACTGTGCTGCCGCGGACACAGGCCAGCCCGGGACGGCAAACAAGCGGTGAGCGTAAAACACCTCTTTTGCTTGCACTACACATAGCAGCTTGCAAACACTACATAGCAGCTTGCAGCACTGCCAGGTCTCAAACAACTGCCCGTGGACGTGCTTTGACATCTCCACTGCAGGGAGTGCCTGAAAGCTTGCCTGTAGGAGTCAACAGAGAGGCTGCCACTGCTGAGGCTGTAGGCCATGTCCAGTGCAGGGCAAGTGCGTTGTCAAAGCGAGGCGCGGTGCTGCAGGTTCAAGAACGAAGGCAAGAACCCCAAGACGACGCCGCGGCAGGAGGCGGGGCTGGGGCAGGCGCGGCAGCAGCTCCGCGACTGGCTGGGGGGCCTGAGCTACCAGTACTTCAACTGGCGCCAGGCGAGTGCAGTCCTGCTCGAGGGGCCGCTCCTTCAGAGGCCACTGGCTGCGCCGGGGTTGCACCCACCTGGTCGCAAAGGTAGACGAGCGAAGTTGCAAGCCAAAGTGTCTGCAGGGGGTCCCGGCGTACCTGGCACGACGAGCACTAGGAGGCTGCTAATGCCATCCGCGTTATAGCTCCTTTGCTTCTGCTAATGATATAGACAACACACACAACGCCTGCTCCCCATGGCAACACGTGCGAGTGCCTTGTGAGCTCATGCATGCTCCAAGCTGTGACGCCGCGAAGTTGCCGCGCAGTGCTGCTTGCAGGGCAGTGCGCCGCATGCGGAGCGTGCTCGCAGGGGGCACTGCTGCGCTAGGGGCCGGTTGCAGACAGGCGCTGTGGGTGTCACAAGCCGACGTGCAAGTGCCGTTTGCTGCACTCACGGGCCTCCTCGCTCCGCTTGGGGACCAGGGAGAGCGGCATGCGCTGTCGCACGTGCGGCACACGTGCGCAGCGACGCTGCCGGGCATGCGTGCGGCGGGCAGCTGGGCATGACGTGCGGCGGGCGCGGGGGGCAGGACTCCTGGTCGGATGTGCAGCTGCTGGTCGCCATCAACGTGTGCCTCGTCGTGCTGGGCGGCTGGGCCAAGGGGCTGCTGGTGGACCCGCTGGAGCCCGGCGGCGGCGCGCACAACAGCCTGTGGACCAACACGTATGAGGCGCGCGCGCGCCCGACCCCGCACGCTTGCACGTAGGGCGCAGCGCCGCCGATGGCGTGCCGGCAGCGCGCCGGCGGCCGCGACAGCCCCTGGGCCAACACGCTGGCTCACCGCGCCGAGCACTTGAAGGAGGCGCCCCCGCATGCACGCCAAAGGACTGCAGGGCCTCGCAGCGTGCTGCCGCGTCTCGCCGCCCGCTCGGAGGCAACCTGACAGCCTGCCGGGCGTCTGCACGAGGAGCCTGGTGCATTGGGCCGCGCCCTGTCTGATGTCCCACGCGGCGCGCAGGGCAGCCCTGCTACAGGCGGGACCGGGCGGCCTGGGGCATGCGGCGCGCACGCAGGTGCTGGTCAGGATAGGGGTCGACCTGACACCGGGCGCGAGCGCTGAGGTGCTGGTCAGGGTTAGCTGGTCAGGGTTAGGGCTGACCGGGACGCGGGGCTCACGCGCGCAGGTGCTGGTCGTCTGGTTCGGCGCGTTCCCGGAGGGCGCCGAGGACTGGGGCCTGGCGCGCCAGGTGCTGGCCCGCCGCGGCACCGCAGCCGCGCGGCGCGCGGCCTGCTGCGCGCCTCAGGGGCGCTGCAAGCGCAGTGGACTTTCCCCCTTGTTCGCCCACGCGATTCGGACTGCCATACGCGTGTTGTGCATGCCGTGCATTGCTTGGCGCCTGTCCCCGGATGCCCCGGAGTGGCTCAAGCCAGACTAAATTGCATAGCGCTCCTTTTGTCAGGTATGCACGCAAGAGGCTTGCCCATGGGTGCCACGCCGGGCATGGCGCTGCCCGCCGCAGACGCGCAGCGCCGGTGCGGGCCCCTGCCGAGCCACATTGCGCGCGCCCGCGCAGATCTTCTCGCTGGTGGTGGCGTCGGTGGGCCTGGCGGCGTTCGCGATCGTGCTGTCGCTGGTGGAGCAGCTGGTCATCCAGGCGCGGGCCGGCCCGGATAGCCCTATCCCCAACCCCAAGCCCTCGCTGGTGATGGCGCCGGTGGGCCTGGCCGCTTTCGCGATCGAGCTGTCGCTGGTGGAGCAGCTGGTCATCCAGGCGCGGGCCGGTCCGGATAGCCCCAACCCTAACCCCAGTCCAGCGCGCGCGCCCGTGCGCCCGCGCCGGCAGGGCCGAGGAGCGGGAAGCTGCGGCAGGCGCTCAGGCGCCCGCCCTCCTGCTCGCCCTGCGCCCCGGCCCCCTCCGGACGGGCTGTTCTGAGGTTTATCCGGAGGCAGGGCGCCTGCTCTTCGGGGCGCGCGGCGTGATGCCGCGCCCGCGCCGCGCAGGTGCTGCAGGCCAACGTGCAGCGCGGCAGCCGCGTGTACGAGCGCGGCCACCTGCTCGTGCTGGCTTGGGCCGACGCGCAGCGCGACCAGGAGGTCATCTGGAAGATCCTGTCGCAGGCGCGCGGCCGCGGCCGGCCGGCGCCGTCCCCGTGCCCTACACCTAACCTTAACTGCCCTGTCCCCCCTTCTGGAAGATCCTGTTGCAGGCGCGCGGCCGCGGCCGGCCGGCGCCGCGTCCCCACGCGCCCCGGCACAGGCGGGCCGCGCGACCATGGTCAGGCGCACGGGCAGGCGCGCACGCGCGGGCGCGCACGCGCGGGCGCGCACGCGCGGGCGTGCACGCGCGGGCGCGCATGTGCGGGGGCTGGTTGGGGCCGGCGGGCGCGGGCGCATGCGCCGCCCTGCGCGCTGCGCACCTGCGCCTGGCCCCGGCGGAGGTCGCACCTGAGCCGGTCATTCGTCTTTGGGCGCTCGGCACGCTGTAACACTGGACCGGCGTGGCGTGCCTGGGGCCGCGGCACCTTCTCGAGGCTGGGCTTCGCCCTGCACACCACTGCGGGCGCCCCGATGCATGCCCAGCATCCGAACGCCCGCGGCCGCGCCGCGCGCAGGCGTGCCTCGCGTGGCGCACCGACGGCGGGCGCGTGGTGGTGGTGCTGTCGCAGCGCGACAAGCTGGCCATGGAGGGCGACTTCCGGCGCCTGCTGCCGCCGGCCGCGCGCTTCGGGACGCGCTTCGTGTTCCGCCAGGCGCGCGCGCGCGGCGGCCGCCCCCGCGCCCTGCGCCGCGCCCCCCGCACCGCAGAGCCCCTCCGTCGCGCCGCTCCCGCTCACGCAAAGGTTCTGGGTGAGGTCACGCTCTGCTCGGCCGCCCTCTGTGTGCTCTGCGCTGCGGCCCTGCGACGGCGCCGCGCGCCGCGCTCGGCCGCTCGGGCAGCGCCGCCCAGGGGCGGCGACAGCGCGGGGTGGCGGCAGCGCGCCATCTGAGGAGCCACCTGGCTGCAGGGATGACAGGGACTGCGCTGCAGGCCGCGTCCTCTCAACCTGCCTCCTCTAGTCTGCTGCGCTTCCCATCGTGCTCACCAGTCCTCCCGGGCTCGCCTCAGGCGCGGCCGCTCGGCCGCCGTCCCGAGCGCGCGCGGCGCGCGCGCAGGGCTCGCCGCTGCTACCGGACGACCTGCGCATGGTCGCCGCGCCCACCGCCGCGGCCACCATCGTCGTGTCGGACTCCTCGCGGTGCGCGGCGCCTGGCTCCCGCCGCGCCCGGCGCGCCGCCCCGCCCTGGGCGCCCGGGCAGAGCTCTCGCCTCGTGCGCGCGTCTGGGCGTCCCTGAGCGAGCAGGCGCGCATGGTAGAAGCGCGGGCGCGCATGGCGCCATGCGCCCGCAGCGCTTCAAGCGCATGCTCCTTTGGCGCACCCCGGTGGCGACGGGTTCGCTGCGCCTGGGCGTGGCTGCGAGCAGGGGCGCAGCGTGGCTGAGACCGCTGGCCCGGGCGCCGTCAACACAGCGCTCCCGGCCGCCGGCGCGCGTGCAGCTTCAGCTCATGCTGCATGCGACTGCATGCAGGGGCCCCGAGGAGGCGGACGCCGAGACGGTGCGCGTGGGCGTGCTGCTGGATGAGCTGGACTTCCCGGGTAGGGCGCCCGCCGCTCTGTGGGGGATGCAGAGGGTATCGTGGAGGGGTTGCCAGCTTGTGCAGTCCTCACCGCGCGCCTGCGCAGCTGCGGGGCATGCGAGGAACACAGCTGGGTCCCAGCGGCACCGAGCATTGTCAGGAAGCCACCACTGGGGCACAACAGAGCATGTGCGAGCTGCGAGCATGGCTTGTGCTCCAGGCAGCATCGGCGGCGGCAGGTTACCCAGCGCCGCTGCCAGCGGGCGCGCTGCCCGCCAGAGCGCTCTGACGTGCGAAGCCCAGCCCGTCCGTCGCACAGGGTCAGTGCAGGGTCGGGCGCCCGGCGCTCAGCCGCCTGCACCCGCCGCCCTGTGGCGCGGGCTCCACGCCCGCGGCGCTCGGCGCCGGGCTGCCAGCGCGTGCCGCGGGCGACCCCCGCATGCACGCGCGCCGCAGGCTTCGGGCAGCCGGACGCGCGCACGGGGCACGTGGTGGTGCAGCTGCGCACGTCCAGCGCGGTGGACCTGCTGCGCTACGCGTGCTCGCCGCGCATCATCCCCATCTCCACCAGCCAGATTAACTCCAACCGGCGCGCGCATCATCCCAATCCCCACTCATCTTAGGTTAGTGTTAGGGTACTGTACCCTGCCATACACCCTTACGCTTTCCATTGGGCCTGACACGACACGAACAAAGCTTGAGCCGCGCTGGTGTGCTTCATCTGCGACCGCGCCGCGCGTGCGGCCGCGGCCGCGCGCCCTGACGCGCAGGCGGAGCGCGGCCGCGGGTGAGCGCGTCGGGCGGCTGCAGGGCGCAGGTCAGGGGTGGGCATTGGTGCGGACATGTCGGGTAGGGAATGATAGAGATGCAGATAATGAACGACCACCGTTCTCAATGTAGGACACCCGCCGCTCCTTTCTCTTCCATGCCCAGGTTTTCGGAGGAGCTGCTCCAGCTCGCGCTCAGCGTACCCAGCCGGGCGCGGTCGCGTGCGCAGGATAGCGCGCTCGGTGCGCCACCCGATCCTGTCGACCATCACCAAGGAGCTGTTCAACTTCCGCTCGCGCGCCCAGGGCTACCTGGCGCTCTTCCCCGAGCTGCAGGCGCGCCGCGCCGGCGCGCGCGCCGCCCTCGCCCAGCCTCAGCCGATGCGCTGTGCTGTGTCAGCGAGCGCAGGCCGCCCTGCCTGGCGCAGGCAGGAGTCGGTGCTGGAGAGGCCCCGGCTTGTCGTGCAGGGGAGGCCGTTTGTGCGCACCGGGCCTCCTGCAGCTTGTCGGCATGCGGCGCTGCCTGGCGTGCCTGCAAGGCTGCGCGCATGGCGCCGTGCGCTGCTCCGGCAGCGCGCAGCGCGCCGCTCGCGCGCGCCCGCTCACGGAGCTGGCAGCAGTGCGGCCCGACCCGGGCACCACGGGCCTCCATGGCGGCGCATGCGGAAGTGTGCATGTGTCGCGACATCACAGAGCACTACAACGTGCTCGAGAACAGCTCAGCGCAGTGTGGCGCACTAGAGGCTGTCACTAAGAGGCATCCCATGGCGGCGCGCCAACCCTGCCGCGAACCCCGGCAGGGCCTGGCGTTCGGCGACGTGTTCCCGCGCTTCCCCAACGCGATCGTCCTGGGCGTCAGCAACCTGCGCAGCGGCCACACGCGCATCAACCCGCCGGCCGCGCTGCGCCTGGAGGCCGGCGACGCGCTGGCGCGCCCGCGCCCGCCCCCGCGCCCCGCCGCGAACCCTGCCGCGCGGCGTGCCAGCTCAGCATGCGGGCTCTTGGGGCACGCTGCGCCTGCCCGTACAGGTTTGGACATGCTGCGCCTGCCCATATAGGGTGGGGACACGCTGCTCCTGCCCGTATGGGTTTGCACGCTGCGCCTGCCCGTACCGGTGGGTGGCAGCTGACGACGCTGCCGCTTGGTCCAGAGAGCCGTGAGCGCTTTCCGGGCCGCGTTTCCGCCCGCGGTGTCAAGGATGTTTCAGGGAAAAAAATAAGGGAGAGCAGGGGCGGGCGCGCCGCGCAGGTGGTCATGCGGCCGACCAGCCTGTCGGTGCGCGACTTCCGGCCGCTGCCGCGCGCGCTGCCGGCCGACACGGGCGCGCCCCCAGGCGCCCGCAGGGCCCTACCCTACCCTAAAAATGAACCTCTGTGCGCGCGTGGCGGCGCCGACGCGAGCGCGCGCGGCGCTGCCCCGCGCGCCCTGCTGGAGCGGCGTGCAGCCATCCCGTGCGTGCACCGTGCAGGGCCTGTGCAGGCCGAAGATCCCCTGACGGGCGCGCGCGCACGCGCCAGGCAGCGGCTGGGAGCCCGGCGCGTACGTGCTGCAGAGCTTTGACAGCGAGGCGGACGGCGGGCCGAGCGCGGCCATCGCCGGCAACTCCACCAAGAGCATCGAGGACACGCTCGCATCGCCCATCGCCGGGCAGCCGCTGGTGCTGGGGCCGACCGGCGGCAACGTGGCGCCGCAGGCCGCCGGCCTGTACATCATGGCGCGCGCGCCCGGCCGCCCCGCCGACCTGCGCCGCGCTGCTCTTGACCTGCGCTCTTCGGCGCGGGCGCGGCGCCGGCCGCGGCGCTGGCCGCCTAAATTGGCCTGCCCGTCTGCGTGCGCGCGCCCGCGCTCTGATAGATGCTCTCCCGCCTCGTCCAGGGTGGCGCTGGGATTAATTGCGCTGCTGAGGCGGCGCTGCCGCGCGCAGCCCAACCAGTACGCGGTCAGCAGCGACCGGCCGGTGAGCGTGCTCATCTGCGGCTGGGCGGACGGCAAGTGGATGGTGGACCTGCTGCGCTCGCTGGTGCGGCCCCGCGCCCCGGCACGAGGCCTGCGCGCCGGCCGCCGCCCCCGCCCGGCCGCGCCACGGCGCGGGCTGCGCGGCACTGGCCATGCGCCGCAGGGTCTGGCTGTCAGGCGGCCCGTGCAGGCCATGTTGACAGTGCGGGCCTGAGCAGAACGCAGAGGCTCGCAGAGGGCGCTGGCATGATGCCGCCCTTCTGGACAGTGCCGCCCTCGGCCTGCGCGGCTCTGATGGCGGGGGCTGTACGATGGCCGGCCAGGATAGGGCAGGTTGGGAACCTACCCTACGCCTACCCCCTGCGACGCTGGCCGGCCGCGGCGCAGGACGCGGAGCTGCCGCGCGGCAGCGAGGTGGTGCTGCTGAACGAGCGCGACACGCAGGGCGTCATGGGTGCGCCGCCCCGGCCCAGCGCGCGCCGGTGCCAGCGCGCCCTGGTGTTTCACGTTGCAGCGCCCTGCCAGGCCTGCCGGGCCTGCTGCAGGGCCTGCTGCCCCTGCAGACCTCCCGCCATCAGTGACCCTGCTGTGAGCTCGGGCATCCTGGCCGCCCCCGAGGGGTCGCGCAGTGTTTCAGCCCGGCGCGCGCCGCGAGTGCGCCCGACGCGGCGCGGCGCGCGCGCGGCAGGCGCCGCGCGCGAGGAGGCCGCGCCGCGCCGCATCTCGCTGCTGCACGTGCGCGGCGACCCGCTGCGCTTCCTGGACCTGTCGGAGAAGGTGGACGTGCGGCGCTTCGCCTGCGCGATCGTGCTGTGCGACGCCGCCTGGGCCGACCCGGACCTGGACGCCGCCAACGGCATCGCGCTGCGCACCAAGCGCGACATGCTGCGCCTGGACGCGCTCATCATGACTGTGCAGCTCAACATCCGGCGCCTGCTGGAGGCGCGCCGCCCGCCCCCGCGCTCCGGGGCGCGAGAGGGGAGCACGTGCCGCCGGGCTCGGCGACGCGGGCGGCCGGCCGCCTTGGATGCCGGCCAGCCGCTATCAGACGGTACTGCACGCGCTGGCAGGGCCTCGGCAGCGCCCTGGCAGCGTTCGGAGCAGAGGCGCACCTGCAGCACTGCGGGGGGCGGAGGCCGGGGCGCGAGCGCGGGGCCGCGCGCGCGCGCGCAGGGCGCGGGCTACCCGGACATCAACATCATCACCGAGAAGGTGGCGTTCGAGGGCGTGACGCGCTTCGAGGACCGCGCGCGCCTGCCGCTGGGCATCTCGTTCAACTCCACCTCGCTCTCCGCCAGCCTGCTCATCCAGGCCGCATACGACCCGCTGGTGCGTGCGCGCGCCGGCCCGCGCCCGCGTGCTTGCCGGCGCCGCTCGCAGCGCCCCGCTGCCATCTAAACTTTCTAGCACTTGTGGAATGAAGTGGGAGCGGGTCTCGAAAGCTGCGTCTTGCTCTGCTCCGAAGGCGCACGGGATGTCTGGCACACATGGCACCGCTCTATGCCCTAATAATAAGCCTGACTTTAAAGTCGCCGGCGCGCAGTCCATGCGCGCGTACGCGGAGTGGGGCCGCGAGACGGAGATGAAGGTGCAGGACTCGGCCGGCCTGGCGCGCCCGGACGAGCCGCTGTCGTTCCTGCAGCTGCAGGCGCGCGCGAGCTCGGTGGACCAGGTGCTACTGGGCTGGTACCGCATCCCCAAGTCGGTCGACCAGGCCGTGCAGCTGGTGCGCGGCCCCTTCAGGCCTCACGCTGCCACGGACCGCCCTTGCCTGCTCTGTCAGGTGCTTTTAGGGCTTGACTCCAAAATTATTCTGATCGCAATGTCCGTCGACGGCGGGAGCGGGTGGCGAGCGCGCGCGCACGCCCTGCGCTGTGCTGCATCACGTGCTGCAGGCCCTGGGGCCGGCATCGCAGCGCCCTGCTCGGTGCTGTGCAGACGACTCGGATGGTGTGCTGCTCGAACGATGGAGGGAGCCAGTGGGGCTCGCATGCCCGGCATAGCCCCCACTTTGATAAGGTTTGATAAAGCTGGCGTCCGCGCGCAGGTCGTCAACCCGGAGGGCGCGAGCGCGCGCTGCGTGCCGCGCGTGTGGAACCGCGGCGACGGCCGCCTGAAGCTCATCTCGCTGTGCAACAAGGCGCGCCCGGCGGCGCCCGGCGGCGCCGCCGCCGGCGCCGCCGACGAGCTGCCGCTGCTCGTGGCCGCCGGCGCTGCGCGCGCCGCTGCCGCCGGCGGCGCCCCGGACGCTGCTTCTGCCAACGGCGCCGAGTCCGGCGCGGGCACCGCATTCGGCAGCATGGAGGAGGGTGCTGCAGCCGCCCCTGGAGCCCTTGAGCCAGGCCTGTCTTCTGCGCTGGGAGCGCCGGCGGCGGCGATCGCGGAGGCCGCTCTCAGCGCGGCGCCCGCAGCGGCGGCGCCCGCCGACGCCCTCTCCGGTGCAGCACGCAGCGCCGATATGGCGGCGGCGGACGCGGCGGCCGCGCCTTCAGCGAGCGGCAACGGCGCAGCGGCCAGCAACGGCGCGGCGGCCGATGCGGGCGCGCCTGCGGCCGAGGGAGCCGCGAGCAGCTGCGCTGATGCGAGAGCTGCGGTGGGCAGGAGAGGCTTTGGCGGGACAGGCTCGGAGGGGGCGGGCACATCTGCCAATGGCGCCGGGCGGCCGCAGGACTCAGGCGGCCCTGCTGGCCGCTCTGGAGACCAATGTGACGGCGCGAGGCCGGCGCCCGCTGCCGCAGAGCGCGCCGGCAGCAGCGGCAACGGCAGCAGCGCCTCCGGCCCTGCGGGCTTGGCGCCGGCAGGGGAGCGGCGCGATGGCGCAGAGCTCAACAATCCTGCGCAACCTGGGCCAGGCCCCGAGGCAGATGCTGCACCCGGCGGCCGCCGCGGCCTGGATGTCGAGGCGCTGCCGCAGTCCGATGCGGCGTGGGAAGATGGGCCGCGGGACGGCGCAGCCTCGGACGACAGCGGCGACGAGTCCTGGGCCGGCAGCGTCGGCGTGCGCGGCTGGCGCGCCGGGCGGCCCAAACGCCCTGACCCTGGGTAGCAAGGAGGCGAGGGGCGCTATCTGCAGCGGCGACGGGTGCTGAGTTGGCGGCGCGGCCTCAGCGATGCTGCATGCGGCAGAAAGGTGCCCTGGCCTGGCTACCCTGGCTGAGAAATATGCTTCCGCATTCTCTCCTGGGTCTGCGCCATAAACATGCGAGTTCCCGCTGGAGTGCGCGTATGGCTGACGAGCGTCGAATGATTGGTTGGCAAGCGGCCGAATGCCGCAGTCCATGCGCTGAACCTGCAAACATGCAACGGCTGGCAGAGTCGCAGGCCGGCAGGCATGTCATGCTATATCTAGAGGGCTCTCCCTGTCGAGGTCCTGCTGCACCTCTGCAAAGGGTCTCATCGACAGTTTGTCGGCTCCTCGAAGCTTTGTCGCGGCTGTGACAGCGCGCTGCGCATCCCTGTCCGCTTCCTTGTTATTTTATGGCAGGCGGCCACATGGCCGTCTGTGCACCTGATCAGAGCTCTCCTGCGCCATCGCCCGGGTGCCAGGAGGAGCTCCGCTCCGAATTAGTCCGGCTATGCATGCGCAGGTGTGCTTGGGTTTGGTGCAGGCAAACTGCTGCGTGCGTCCATGTTTCGTCTGTTGATAGAGAGCGATTTACGGGGTTGTGCTGTTCAGGCGCAGCCATGCATAGATTTATACCGTTCCTGCTGACACGGTGCAAGGAACTGGGCTGCCATCTTCATGATGTCAGACTGCTAGGGCCCTTGCGCGTTGTTTTTGTTGAGGCAGTGCAGCCTGGCCTTGATGCAGCTGCTCTCCATGGTAGCCTGCTGAAGGACGAGGACCACAATGCAAACGGCATGTCCCTGGCCGTTGCGGCGCATGCACGGCCGCTCATGCATAGGATGATGCATGGTATGTGGCGTCGCAGGTTGACAGCCGCACTGTGCAAGTCCAGCATCACACATCAGAGCCAAGCATTGTTACACTCTGTTGGGTGACAAAGAGCGCTGCAAAGCAGGCCCTGAAACTCCGGACTCAGAGACACGCCAATCTGCCTACACACATGACCTGGACCACTCGCATCCCTAATCTGGCGTACAATCACTGACGCATCAGCAGTGTCCTGGCCGCTGTGTGCAAGTAGACCTGCGACTTCTGCGCGGCTGCAACCTGCTGGTAAGCCTACCACACCGCCCCGACTTCAGCACGCCGCGGTTCCTTCAGGGCGCCTTCCGGTGAGGGTATGCAAGGGCGCAGAGCAGAGCCAGCAAGCTCATGCATGCAGAGCCCCACGAATCACACGGGCACAGGGCACGCTGCGCTGCCCTGCGCTGCCCCAGCGCATCGACCTGCTTCTGGCAGACGCAGGGCCTGCCAAAACCGCCTTTGCAGCCCGCCAAAAATCCTAGCACGACCGCCTGAAAATAAATAAGAGCCAAACTCTTGTCGAGCGACCCCGTATGATGGGCACAAGCAGCTGCCAGCCCCTGGTGCCGGGGGCTTCAGAAAATGAGTGCGCTCGCCCATCCCAGCTGGCAGCAGCGCCCCCCTCCCCAACTGGCACAGCATCACAGCTGGTCCGAGCAAACAAGAGTGTGCAAGAGTGTTGGATGGTATAGCAGTTCCAAGGCCAGACCCTCCAGGGTGCAGGCTGGGTGAGCCGCGTGACAGCGCTAGTTCTGCTTGCCATGCGTTTTTGGGTTGACTGCCGGTGAGCAGATGCGGGCGCGCCCAGCCGAAGGGGCGGGTTCATGAGCCGCGGACAGGGGCCAAACGGCCCAAAGGGCAGACCTTCTGAGGGGGGAGGGGGAGCAGTGAACAATGCGCAGCATCGGCTGCGTAAGCGCCGGGCCCGTGCCACCGCCGTGGTCCCCAGCGCTTGCTCGGCGCCTGGCGGGTTTGCAGCTACCGCCCACCCCTGCGCCCACGCTCAGATGGGCTGCAGACGCCGCCGCCAGCTAAAGGGCTTGCAGTCCGGGGATGGTTTAGAGCATTCTCAGCTGAGCTCCAGCGGCGCGCCTGCCCCCGTGCCCAGACGCACGCCAGAGCTAACTACCAAGATGCGCATCAGCAGCCACCCGCCGCCGCGCCGGGGCTCCAGACACCCACACGCCTTGGGGGGAGGGTTTGCTACGGTTTATGCCAGGGTTTCACCAGCCACGCAGTCCCTGCCAGTCGCGCCCCACCGGCTGCGGTCGGGGCGCCGCAAGCCCATTTTGCATGACCGAGCGCGGCCAGGGTCGGCACCAGGGCCCCGCTGGCCGCGCGGTCCGCCTCAGCCGCCGCCCACCGCGGCGCCGAGGCCCAGGCGGCGCAGCGTCTCCGGGGGCGCCGTGGCCGCGCCACCGCCCGCGCCCGCGCCCAGCGAGGGCAGCAGCGTGTCCAGGCGCGACTGCGCCTCCAGCTCCGCCAGCAGGCTGGGCTCGCAGTACGAGAAGCCCTGCGCACCAGGGTCTTGGTCAGGGTTTTGGCCTGAGGATACCAGGCAATGACCAAATTTTGATGACATGCACTCCGGCCATGCCATGACATAAGCCCGACAGTCAGGTGCGCGCGACGCGCAACGGCCGCCGTACCCGGCTCCAGCAGGGACCGGCGCGCTGCTGCAGAGCCGGAGTCAGGCAGCCGGCGCGCGTGTCCGCACCTCGAACGCGGCGTGGGCGGCGGGAAAGCCGTCGGGCACCGGCGGCGTGCCGCACGGCGAGTCCTCGGCCGCCTGGTCGGTCCAGATCTTGTCAAAGTTCTCCACGCTGTCCACGTGGTTGACGCTCGGCCGGAACGGCGACGGCATCTGCGCCGCCGCTCGCCGCTGTCATGCTTCCTGCCTTCTCAGCGCCGTTTGCACCAGGAGCAGGCATTGGAAAACACGCCTTGCATCATGCCGTCCGCAGAGAGCGCAGGACCGGATGCAAGCCAACCGAAGCAGGCGCGCATCCTCGCGCAACGCTGCGCGCGGCTTCTCCGCACAAGCTGCCTCACGCGCGCCCGGCGGCCGCCGTCGCAGCGCGCCCTGGACGCAGAGCACCGGGTGCCGCATGGCAGTGTGCAGCGCGGCACGGATATAGGGCATGGGTATTTAGGGCATGGGGGCCCTGACGCGCCTCGCGGCGCAGCAGGCGCGCCCAGCAGATGGGCCGGAAGAAGGGGTGCGCCATGACGGCCTCGGAGCCCTGCAGGCCCGCGCCCAGCCGCCTGCCTGGCTCGCGCTCCAGCAGCGCGCGCAGCAGGCTCTGCGCGGCGCTGCTCAGGAAGGCTGCGCGCGCGCGCGCGCGCGCGCGCGTGAGCAGGGCTTCCAGCACCCCACAGTCCCTGTGGCATGCAGACACGCCCCGCGCGCAGCTTGTGGGCGCCCCGGTAGGTTCTGACGCAAAGTATGCACTCACAGTCGCTCTGACCAGCAGGCAGGCCGCGCCGGGCGCTTCGAGGCATCTGCAGGCCGTGGGGCAGGGCGGCCACAGACCACAAGCTGCAAAGCAGCAGCGCCGGGCCGGCCGGGCGCGGCGGGGCGGGCGCGGGCGCGCACGCGGCAGCTTGAGGCGCGCGGTCAGGATCTGGCGCTGCAGCTGCGCGCGGCCCCTGGCGCGGAAGGGCGGCGTGCCGCACAGCATCTCGTACAGCAGGATGCCGACGCTCCACCAGTCGACCGCCTTGCCGTGGCCCTTGCCCGATACGATCTGCGCGGCCGCGCAGGGCTGGGGTCGTCGTGCCCCAGGAGCAACCAGACCGCCCTCTGACGAGGCTCGGCCGACGTGGTGCGCGCCCTGAGGGCCAGTCAGCGGGCGGGCTAAGCCACAGGGCAGCCGCGTCGGCTGGCCGAGGCTCCGCCTCGGCGCCGAGCGCGCCGTGGGACTCAGCCAGCCCGCAGACTCGGCCACAGGGCAGCCAGGTCAGCTGATCATGGTCTCCTAACCGCTCACCACAGCACCCTTCACGCACAGTGGGGCGGCTCGGCGCGCGCGTCGGGTGCCATGCACTCCATGATAGGGCATAGGATAGGGCCGCGCGCCTCAAGCGCCACGCATTCCATGGTAGGGTAAAGGGCAGGATTGCGCTCTCGTGCGCCGTGCGCTCCATGACAGGACAGGGTGTAGGGTAGGGCCGCGCGCCTGGGGCGCCGTGCACTCCGTGACAGGGTTTACGGCGGGGCCGCGCGCCTCGGGCGCCATGTACTCCATGGTGCCGATGAAGCTGTTGGTGCGCTCCTCCTCGGCCAGGCCGCCCTTGGCCAGGCCGAAGTCGGTGACCTTGATGTGGCCCTCGCTGTCCAGCAGCACGTTCTCGGGCTTGAGGTCGCGGTGGATGAAGCCCAGCTTGTGCAGGTGCGCGACCGCCAGCACGATCTCGGCCGCGTACAGGCGCGCCAGCTGCGCGCGGCGCGCCCAGCGGCGCCGTCAGCGCCCTCACTTCTCGACTCGCATGGCTGCTTACTTTGGGGGCGCGGCCTCGTCAGCGCGGCCGCGGCCATGCAGGGGCCCGGGAGCGTCGGGGGAGACGCTGCCCGGCGGCAAGCTGTAAACAGCCATGGTGATTTTGGCAGACTGGTGTGCTTTGGCAACTTAATTGCCTTTGTCTCCGCCCGTCAGGAGCTCGGGCCGCTGTCATCGCAGCCTCGGTGCAACCCCCATGTTGCTTCGCAAGGGTGTGCCAGCGTGCACGCCCGTCAACAAGCGGCAGCCGGCAAAGCGGGCGGCGCGCGGCGCGCCTCCTCGTCAAAGATGCCGGCGCGGTACAGGTTGAAGAACAGGTGGCCGCCGTTGATGAAGTCGAGCACCAGGTAGAGCTTGGAGGACGTCTGGAACGAGAAGCGCAGCGTGACGATGTAGGGGTGGAACACGGCGGTCAGCACGTCGCGCTCGGCGCGCACGTAGCCGCCGTGGTCGCGCGCCAGGATGCGCTCCTTGCGCATCACCTTCATCGCGTACACCTTGCGGTTGTCCAGCTTGCGCACCTGGAACACCTGCGCGGCGTTATTTTGGGGTTAGGGTAGGGCTTGTGCCGCTGAACCCTACCCTCACCGCGGCCCATTCGCACTCTCCATGGTCTGCCCCTCCACCGTCCAATCCGTCTTGCTGCACGCCCGCTCGGCAGCAAACGGGCATGTCCCCGCGCCTGCGTGGTCACGACGCACCCCGTCGCAACTCAAACTCGCTGCGCGCTGCACGTCCCGCCCGCTGCGCGCCCGGCGCTGGCCCGGGGAGGAGGGCCGCCGCGCGCCTTGCCGAACGCGCCCTGGCCGACCACGCGCAGCAGCTGGAAGTCAGCCGGGCCGACCCGGCCGGCCGCGTCGCCGCCACCGCCCTCGCCGCCGCTCTCGCTGCCAGTGCCCTCCGGCGCGGCCTGCAGCGCGGGCACGTCGACGCACGGCGACTCCACCACCAGCGTGGCCAGCGGCGGCGGCGTGCGCGGCGCGGGCGGCGCGGCAGCGGCCGCGGGCGCCGGCGCCGGCGACGGCGCCGGCGACTCGGCCGGTGTCGCCTGCGCGGCCGCAGCGCGGGCGGTCGGCGCGGCGCGAGGCTGCTCGGCCTGCTCCAGGGCGCGCCGCTTGCTGCGATGCGCGCTTGCAGGCGCTGGCTCTGCTGTGGTCACGCGCGTATACGAGCGGCGCCCGTGCAGGCCCGTGCGGCCTTGTGCAAGCAGCCGCGTCCAGCGCCGCTGCAGGAGCGAGAGCGGAGAGCCAGGCAGCAAGCGCGCAGGACGCGAGTCAGGCGGCGTGCCGGCTGCCATGGCGACAGCGCCAGCCTCGCGTGCACAGCAGGCTGCCGGCCTGCGCCCCACCAGAGCAGGGCAAGGCTCCTGCGTGCGCGCACCGCCGTCGGCGTCGCGGCGTCGCTCGGCGCGAACACATCATCAAACTCCAGCTCGCCGCCGCCAGCGTCGTCTGCAGCGGGCTCCCGCGCGCCGCCCCCGCACTCGCCGGCGCCCCGCTCCTTGCCCCGCTGCTCGACAGCCTCCGAGACCATCGGCACCTTGAGGCTGGTGAGCGCTTGCGTGCACAGCTCCGCGCCGGGCGCCGCGCTGACGTACGCGCGCGGCTGCGCCGCCGGGATGGCCAGCCCGCCGGGCACCCACTCTGGCGCAAACGCGTTGAGCTGTCGGTGCGGCATCGCGCCGCGCCGCGGCCTTGCAGGCCACGCAAGCGCGCGGGGGACGCCGCAGCGGGTGTCGGGCTGCAGCCTTAGCCCTCGCCTGCCGGCAGAGCCGCGCAGCCCAGCAGGAAGCGCTGCGGGGGCAGGCACAGCGGCTGCTGCAGCGACCACGCTCTCATGCTGAGCGGCTCACGGCTGTGACCGGGGCGCCTGGTTCGCCAGAGGTAGCCTGAAACGCTGGGTGGTGCCTCAGGCCAGGCTGTGGCATAAAACTGCGGTAACCTGCCAGGGTGTCGCCAGTGGACAGCCACTGTTGACAGTGCTCCGCGCTCTCTGTCAGCCTTTCCTACCATCCTGTGTGACCATTTAATTATCAGGGGGCACAGGAGGCCATAGGCACATTGGCTTTGCTCACGCTCCTGGGCTCTTGGACAGCCTGCGTACACCTAGCTGCACGGGAGCCTGCCTCGCACTTGCCTGGCGTACAGTGTCCCTGGCGTGCAAACGCGCCTGGCAAAAACCGCTGATGTAGACTTATGACTCGACGGCGATGACTCCGTCTGAGCGCCCGCCGCCCACCGCCCACGCATGGCCACGCTGCGGCACGTGCTGCTGCTGCAGCGCGACGTGCCGCGCGCGGCACGCTTCTACAGCGAGGGCCTGGGCCTGCCGGTCGCGGTGGTAACCGAGCGCTGGGCCGAGCTGCGCGCGGGCACCGCGTCGCTGGCGCTCAAGGCCGTGGACGGGTGCGCACGCACGGCTGCCTGAGCCCGCACCCCCACCCCGCCTCCCAGCCACCGGGGCACAGCCTCGCTTGAGGCTATGGGAGGGTGAGCGTGCACGCTGACCGAGGTCCCCTCCCCCGTCCTGTCTGCGGCCTGGCCGCACCACAGGGTGGGGCTAGCTGCTCGCTCACAGAGCTTTGATGGAGCGCAAGGCTGCGCGCCGGTGCGTGGTGCGCGCGCCTTCCCTCTTGCACTGTTGCTCCTGGTGTGGAAGGGCGGGTGGGTCAGAGCCGGCAGTGTGAGCCGCGCGTTAGATGCCGTTAATCTGTGCGTGTGCAGGGGCCTTGCGACGTATCTGCCTCCCCCCTTCCCCTGTCTCCCCTCAACCCTGCTCGTGGGCCAAACCTGATGCATTGTCCCTCGTGCTTGGCAGCGGGCGCCATGCAGGCATGTGCACAGGCGGCCGCCACATGTCAGGAACTATAGTCATTGCAAGTGACATTTGTGGTGTAATTGATCAACAGGGTGGGGGCCACGCAGGGAGGCCTACGCGAGCACCGGGTACTCGCCCTTCCTGGCCTTCACGGTGGGCGAGCTGCAGGAGACTGTGCAGCGGCTGCTGCGCCTGGGCGCCACCCTGGACGGGCCCATCCGGCACCTGCCCGACGGCAAGGCGCGCGGCGCCCTCCGCACCCGCGCTCGTAGTGCTGTCGTGCGGCAAGGGCCCTGTGTCAGGTTGGCGCGCTGCTGCTCGACAGCGAGGTGCCCGCCTGCTGCGCTTGCGCTGGAGTCTGATGCAAATGTCAAAGCAAGCATGTATCGAGGTGTGTGCCGGCAGGAGCAATGCCTGCACTTGCAGGACCGGGCTGTGCTGATGCATACACACTGAAGTGTAGACGCGTGCCAGACGCGTGCTTGATATTGGCAGGTGGCGGCATTGAGGGCTCCGGACGGCCAGATGCTAAGCCTGTACGAGCCTGACGGCCCTGACGCCGAGTGAAGGCACTTGGCTGGAGGACCATGTAAGCCTGCTGTGGTCTGTTGACGTCAGCATCAGTTCATTTCTGGGGGTGCTCTGCTTGACAGTTTGTAATGGCTGTGACTGCGTGAGTGCGTCTTTCTGATAAGTACCATGATTGCGCACTATACTCACTAAGACTTCGAAGAATGCTGTACACGCACGAAGAGCCTTGAGGAGGTCCTTGATACGGCATGCTGCTGAGAAAGTTTCAAGCTGCAGGATGAAGAGATTTGCATGCTGCTCAGGCTGGTGCAAAGGCTATATGAAGAAGTGGGTGTTGCAGGAACAGCAGGTGAAACTGGTTTGAACTTCAAATGGCGGTGCCGTGACGGAGATAACCGCTGCCGATGTAACGCGGACCACCGTTGGCCAATCGCTAGCATAGCGGTCTTCGGGTGCTTCCCCCGGCACAGCGTCCCACAGGATTGCCCGCTGCTGCACACCATCAATGGCATGAGCCCTGTGCGCGCTGCCAATATAGACGAGCTGCGGAGGAGCCGGAGCTCACAGCCCGGCCGTGCTGCTGACTCACGTAGAAGCGCGGCGGCCATGCCGCAGGCCCGCGCACCAGTAGCACAGGAGCCGCGCGCGCCGGCAAGCACCTGCTGCTCGTGTAGCTAAACACTCAAATCACTGATTGTGCAATTAAGCTTTCCCGTGCTCCAGCGTGCTCCAGCGCGCTATAAGTACGTATACAATAGAGTCCTGCAAGGCCTGTGTGGCTGTGCTGCTGTCACGCCTGTTTGACACAAGGCCGGGGCGGTGCAGAAGCGCGGCAAGGCCGCCAGCGGCGGTGGTGGAGGCGGCAAGGGGCGGCCCCAGCATACCAGGAGCGGGGCGGGGGCACCGTGGTGGGTGTATGTCGCCGTGCTGGTTGCGGTGAGCGCCTGGGCGTGGTCGATGCGCGGCCGGGTACGCCGTCCCTCCCGCTCCCCTGGTGGTCTGCGGCACGCAACGTGCACCGCTGCCACCACGCGCCAGTGCTCTCCGATCTTCATACGGCACCAGAGCTGTGCTCCGATGCATCCCTGGCCCCTGTGCCCGACTTCGCATCAGTGAACGCGCTGGCACCCCCGTAGCAGCTCACCCATGCAAGAGCACTGCCAGCCTCCTGGCTGTCACCCCGCTCCGGCCTGTGCTTGCGGGTCAGCGACGGAAATCAGGGCGCTACTGCAGCGCTACCGGCGCCGCTGCTTTTGCGCTGGTTTGTGTGGAGGAGCGCTGAGCCGCACGACGCCGCTGAGCAGGCGCGCGGGCGGCAGGGCATGGAGGCGCTCCGGGGCGGCATGCAGGCGGTGAACACGACGCGGCTGGAGCAGGACTACGGCGTGCGCGTGCCGGTCCTGCTCAAGTCGGCGGGCTTGCCGCCGCGGCCGGGGCGGGCGGCGCGGGACCGCGGCCTCCGGCCCAAGCACCCGGCGCGTGGCCGCCCCCGAGTCGGTGTCCAGATGGGCCCCGGGGCCGCCTGCTTGGCAGGGGCTCTGTCGTGCGCGCAACCAGCGCTGCGGCCACTGCCGCACCGTGCACGGGCGCCACCGCGCCGCCCAGTAGGCCGGCCTGCTTGGCGGTGCTCGGCCGCGTGCGCGGCAAGCCCCGCGGCTGCTGCTGCGCTGAGCGCGGCGCCGCGTCGGTCGACAAGCGGGCGCAGGAGTGCGGTCAGGCGCAGGTGCTCATTGCCCTAGCCCTGTCTAGGGCTTGTGAAGAGCGGCGCCTGCATGCGCGCGCGCCCAGGTACTCATCGTGCCGGGCTTCGTGACGACGAAGCTGGAGGTCTGGCAGGGCGTCAACTGCTCGACAGAGGCGATGCGGTGCGCGGCGCGGCCCTGCGCACCGCATGCGCCGCAGGCTTAGCAGCACGCTGGCGTCCTCGCAAGCAACTGAAACGTGCAATGCACCGCGGCCGAGAGAGTGGCAAGTGAATGGCGCTGCAGTGGCAGTCTGTCGAGCCTTATGTGCTGCGGAGTGCATGGTTGCGCACTTTTGGTTATCAACTGTTTTGTCAACTGCTGATGTGTTTGTCTCTATGCATTGCCTGTGAGACAAGTGAGAGGAACAACGTATCTTTATCGGCCTGGAACATTGAAATGTATGGCGTGCTCGTGGCTCAGCAGTGCAAGCTGGCCTATGTGCCTATCCAGGGCATCGCCCGGCTCCCGCTGCCGGTCAGCGGGTCGCGCCCCACCAAAGCACCCCCACGGCCTGCGTGCAGGGCGCGGATATGGGGCAGCGCGGGCATGCCGCGCGCGCTCATGGCCGACAAGGACTGCTGGCTGCAGCTGATGGCGCTGGACCCGGTGACGGGCGTGGACCCGGAGGGCACCCGCCTGCGTGCGCACGAGGGCCTGGACGGCGTCGACTTCTTTGTGCCGGTGCCCCCGCCCCCGTTTAAACCTACCCTGTTCCCCCCCCCAGTGAATCCAAGCCGGTCTTGCGCCGAGCCTCCCTGTACAGAAAGCGATGCCTGCGCGTGGCCCCTCTGCGTGAGGGGGCAAGGGCAGGGCCGGAGGGCGCTGCAAGGGCTGGGCGCGGATGCACCTGGCGGCGACGCGACCGAAGCGAGGGGGGCGCTGTAGTGTGCGCGCGCGCGCAGTCATGGTGCGGCCTGCTGCATGGCTCATCTGCAATTGGACTGGTGGCTCATCTGCGATCGGCCCGGTTGCACGCGGGGGCACCGAAGCAGGAGCGGTGCAGCAGGTCATGGTCTTGCAGGCTGCGCAGCTCTGGTCGGCGGGGGAAGTAGTACAGCGAGAGTGGGCTGCGGCTGACGCTGATAATGGGGAGCCCTGCGCGCGGCAGGGGTACTACGTGTGGGCGCGGCTGATTGAAGCGCTGGCCGACCTGGGCTACGGGCCCAACAACCTGGTAAGTGGCCCGAGCCATGCGCTTGCAAGCCGAGCCTGGAGCTGTGAGGTATGGTGGCTTCAGATTCAGGGCAGTTTAGGCTTTAGTGGTCGCGGGGCTCTCATGGGCACGATCGCCTGCGTCAGATGCGCGGCGCCGCTGCCGTGCCGCCAGCCTCGTGCCGCCGCTCTGATATGCTCGCTCACCAGGGCCGCGAGCGGCATGCTCCGGACGCCGCTCACTGCGGTCCACCGGCCGGCCGCACCAGGCCGCGCGTGTCGGCTGCGTGCACTCGCAGGGCGCACGCGTGCCTGCGCGTGCCGGGATTGCAGGCGTAGTCCTGCATTAATTGCGCAGCGGCACAGCTCGTGCGCACCCTAACCCCATACACCCTGCAGGCCGCGGAGAACTACGACTGGCGGCTGAGCATCGTGGATCTGGAGCGGCGGGACCACTACTTCACCGTCCTGCGCAACCGCGTGGAGCTGCTGCACCAGATGAACGGCGAGAAGGCGCGCCCCGCGCGGCCCGCATTTTCTGGGTAACCCCACCCGCGCGTGATGGAGGAAAATGCGGACAATTTGCTTGCCAGCCCAGGTAAGTGCATGTGGTGGATCCAGTTTTATTCCTTAGTTGCGTCATGTTTTTTTTTTTTTTTTTTTTCACCAATGCAAGCCTGTCAGCTTTGGCGCCTTGATCATGACAATCAGATACGGAGACAGCGGCTGTAATCGCTGGTCAAGGACACAGCCTGGGCGCCACCGGCCTAGGAGCGGCGGCTCACACAGCGCTGTGGCGCGCGGCTGCACCAGGTGGCCGTGCTCGCGCACAGCTGGGGCGACAATGTGTGGCGGACGTTCATGCGCTGGGCGAGCGTGGATGACGCGGGCTGGGTCGAGCGGCACGTGGCGGCGTACGTCAACATCGCGGGCACCATCCTGGGCGTGTCCAAGTCGGTCACGTCGCTGCTGTCCGGTGCGCGCCCGCCGCGCGCCCGCCGCGTCGTGCGCGGTCCCGCCGAGCCTACCCGATCTATCTGACCAGGCGGCGGCGTGCCTGGCGGCGGCGTGCCTGGTGGCGGCGAGCCTGGCGGCGGCGTGCCTGTTGGCCCTGGTGCCCTAGGGTTTACAGTTGACCCTCGACAGGACGCAGGTTTTCCCTGTGACTCTCGACGAATCGCTGGCAGGCGGGTCGCTGACGGCGTGATTGGGGTGCGGCGTGATTGGGTACAGCGCAATAGGAGTCACTTGCGTGTGCGCGCGCCGGCACGGCGCGATAGCGCTTAGGCCGCGGCGAGCTTACGGGGCGTGGCTGCGTTGCGCGCGCGTGCAGGCGAGACGCGCGACACGGCGGTCATGGGCCTGGTCGGCGACTTCCTGACCGACAAGTTCGTGCCGCGCAGCGAGCGCATTGAGCTGTTCCGCACCTGGGGCTCCGGCCTGGGCATGCTGCCCATCGGCGGCGCGCACGCGTGGGGCAACGCGAGCAGCGCGCCCGACGACACGCCCGAAATGATCGCGCGCAACATCACGCACGGGCGCGCGGCCCTGGGGGCCGCCCAGGGAGCCCGCGGGCGCCCACGCACGGCAGCGGGTGTGCTCGGCACTGCACCTCATTGGCGGGCGCTTGTCACTGACGAGCCCATATGTCTCATGTAGGTGTGCCCATGGGCAGCAAAGGCTGGTAATCGAACGCCCTTGCAGGCAGCCCGGCAAGCCTCAATCAGGGCTTTAAGTCGAGAGCGAGTCGAGTTGGGCGATGAGTGGTGGGCTGAGCACTGTGAATACATGGCCGCGCGCGCGACATGCGTCGCCGCCGCGAACGCAGGACGTTCCTGACGGAGGTGCGCCTGACGGAGACGGAGGCCTCCGAGCGGCGGCACAGCAGCCGCTTCTGGCGCGAGAGCCTGCCGGGGCGCCTGCTGGGCTGGGTGCCCGGCGTGAGCGTCGAGCCCAAGGGCGACGTGAAGAAGGCGCGCCGCGCTGCCGCTGGGGTCGCCCAGCGCCTGCCTGCTCCTGGGTGCTCAAATCTGCGTCGCTGGTGGGCTGCTGAATGCCGCGCAGGGCGGCTGTCTGCCTCGGCGGCTGCATTTTGTTGCGCACGGTCGTTGGCGCTGCATGACTGCATTACATTTTGGTTGCTGGCTCATTCGCCAAGGCGGCAACATGACGGCTGTCTGCCGTCGTGCCATGCGTCACCACATGTTTCAGTCGGCCATGGCCCCAAGGTGCCTGCTGAGACATGTGGGTCGAGGCCGGCCTGGCGCGAGCGGCGGCTGGGCGCCCCGGCGCAGGAGCTGCGGCACCACGACGCGGCGGGCGCGGTGGAGGCGCTGGTGGACTCGGCCGGCGACTCGCCGTTCCGGGAGCGCGTGGTCGCGCACGGCGCCGCCTTCGGCGACGCCGCCGACAGCAGGCGCGCGCGCCGCTCGCGGCGAGGCGCGCGCCGTGCAGGTCATGCTGACGTGCTTTTCCATAGAAGGCGGCCCCTCAGAGGTGATAGGTATGGTTGCTTGACAAGTTGGCAAAACATGGTAGTACTGAAAGATCCAAGTAGAAAGCGACTCGCGCAATTGACAAAACATGTGTCTGACATGCTTTCAGCGTATGCATCCGCCGCCGCGCGCCAGGTGCGAGCTGGACAAGGACGACGCGGCGACCTGGCACGTGGACCCGCTGCGCTGCGCGCTGCCGGCCGCGCCCTCGCTGCAGCTGTTCAGCCTGTACGGCGTCGGGCTTCCCACCGAGCGCTCGTACCAGTACATCAACTACGTGACGCCCAGGGCGCGCGCCCTACCCTGCTCTGCTGCCCTGCTGCTGCGTAGAGCAGGGTAGGGCACGGCGCATGCGGACGGCCCCGCTCCTCTGCCTGCGTGAGCCCATGAGATTGGAAGATGAGAGCTGGACTGACTCATGCGTGAGTGGCAGGGAGCGGAATCGCTTCTGCTTGGCCCGGGGTGGGGGTCCTCATGCAGCGGCACAGCAGAAGCCGCTGGACGCAGGCCGGCCTGCGTCCCCGACCTGTGCAGTCAGTCGATCGAGGCTGGCAGGCAAGACGAGAAGGCAGCGAGGCCGCGTGTGCGGCCCTGCGACGACGAGGACACTCGCGCTGGCGTGCACAGTGGCTGTGCCTATCTGGGTCACGCTGCCAGGGTCCGTCGGCGCGCCATTGAGCCGCCCCGCGCCGGCGCGCGCAGATACGGCAGCGCGCGGCACGGCAGGCCGGCGAGTCGGGCGAGAATGCGGTGCCCTGGAAGCTGGACCTGGGCGCGAGCGCGTCGTCCGCCGACGCGTCCGGCCTGGACATGGAGTCTGGCTGCCGCCTGAGCGACGGCGCGCCCGCCCGGCCGCCGCCCCCGCGCTGCGCGCCGGGCCGCCCTAGGCCGCCCGGCGCCGGCCAGGCGGGGCCGCGCTGCGGCGGTGGATGCGCGGCCTGAGCCCGGCTGTGGCGCGCGTCGCCCCCGGCGGGACCTGGGCTTGGTGGCGTGCTTCGGGCGCGGAGGGCCGCTGTGTGGTGTGTTGCTTGCCGGGTTCCCTGCATATCCGAGCGATCGCATGGCCCGCGAGGCGGGATGCAGGCGGCCCGCGCCCGGCCCTGCTGCCGACAGGGCGGCTGACATTGGGGCCCAGGCGGCGGCGCAGCATCATGCGTTATGGGCTAGGGCAGGGTTCCCTACCCTGGCCCAGGCAATGGTGCAGTGCGCGCCTGAGGCCTTGCAGGAGGGCTGGCATAATCGCCGCGCGGGCCTGCTCGCCGCCCCGGCGCCGAGCCACACGCGCGCGCGCGCGCAGGCGACGGCACGGTGCCGCTGCTGAGCCTGGGCGCGCTGCCGGCGCGGCACTGGCGGCGGCCGCGGCTGAACCCGGCCGGCATGCGCGTGGTGTCGCGCGAGTTCCGCCACGAGCCGCTGCCCAGCCTGGCGGACCCGCGGTGCGCCCGGGGGCATCGACCCTGCAGCGCCTGCGCAGCCCCGCCTGCCTGGCATGCATCTGTGGACCTGTGCCGTCACGCATGTGCGGTGCGTGCCACACACTTCCGCAGCAGGGCGGCATCACAAGCAGTGCCCAGCCGTTCTGGCGACTTCGGGGTGCTGCACGTGCTCTGTGCTGTCGCGATCGCCAGTGTGGCGGGTTCACGGCAGCCAAGTCCTGCGAGAGCGCGCCTGTGGCTGTGGCCTCCTGCTGTCGCAGTCAGCTGCTCTGGCCTGCGGCTGGCCAGAAGCGTTTTCTGCAGGGCTGCAGCTGTGCTGCAGCACGCGCTGCGCCGCGCGCCCGCCCGGCTGCGACGGCCGGCGCCGCGCGCAGGGGCGGGCCCAAGTCGGCGGACCACGTCAACATCCTGGCCAACGCGGACCTGCTGGAGGACGTGCTGCACATCGCGGCCGGGCGCGGCGCCGAGCTGGGCGACCGCTTCCTGTCGGGCGTGCAGGTAGTAGAAAAGCATGCTGCCCTCTGCCAATGAGACCTGCTCACAATTATAGGAAAGCTTTGCACTCTACTTTTAAGACCTGCTCGCAGTTGGTTGGAAGACTTTGCCGTCTACTCTTGAGACCTGCTTCCCGTCGGGCGTGCAGGGCGTGGCCGCGCGCATGCCCGTCAGCGAGTGAGCGCTTGGGAGGCATCCGGCTGTGCAGCGGCGGGGGCGCGCGCCTGGCCGCCCTGCGCGAGCGCCGCGGGGGAGACCAGCGGGGCCGCCCGCACCGCAGCGCACAGCATCATGCAGCGCGCCTTCGCAGCAGCAGGCGGCAGGGATGCAGGCAGCAAGGATGCGGAGGCGGCTGGAGGTTGGACACACTGGAGCGAGCGCTGGAGCGAGCGAGCGCGCCCGCCGTCTCGCCGGGCTGCCTGCGCCGCAGCGGGCGCCTTGTGCTCCTCTGCTGCGTGCAGCCCCCTATAGCCCTTTAAACCTATAGCGCGCGGCTCTGCACTGCGAGAGGTAATTGCTAGGGGGAGACGTGTAATTTCTGTGCCCTGTGCGCATACGCTTGTGCAAGCAGGGCTTAGGACTCACAGCTGGGGAGGTTGCTGCTGCTGCATGTCGGGCATACCCCTCAGTTCCACTCCAGAATAGCGACAACCATTGGTTGGGCAGCACTGAACAAATGAGTGGACGTGTGAGGGAGGCGTAAATCTTGGTGTGCGGGGCAAGTGGTGGTGCTATGTGTGTGTGCGCGCAGAGGAGGGGCTTTGGCTGACATGAGAGCGGTGAGGAGCCTGCAGCATGGCTGTTGAGCGCGGTCTGGCATTGTAAATATGCAGGTAGCGGGCATGGTGGGTGACAACAAGACGGAGGATGCGCTGCAGGCACTTGAATGCGAGCTCACTACCTTACACATGTGCCGCATGCTCTCAGCAAACAGGCAGGCGCAACGCACTACGAGCACTGCAATTGCGTCTGAGACTCACCAAAATTTTAAGCAGTGCGAGATTTTCAACCTGCAAAAGGCAAGGGCCCAGCAATGCGGCATGCGCATTGCTGACATGCAGCCCTGCAGGGCGCGCAACATCGTACTGCATCACCTGGCGCGAGGCTGTGTGCTGATCAGAGTCGCGAGGTACCCGTGATATCCGTGGGCACGCGGCCATGCCAGACGACCAGGTCGTGCTGTTCATGGTCAGCCAGACGATGGCGTCGCCGGAAGAGACCACTGGGCGCCGGCCCTATAGGAGGTCGCCGCGCCCATGCCTGACCTGGTCCGAGGTGGGCGCTGGCCGGACATAGGCTTTGACGGCCGGGAGCACGGCTGTCGCCGCGCATTGGTGATGCCGAATCGCGCCGGGCGGAAGTCGCCGCAGGTCTGGCAGCATACCGCGAGTGTGCAGGCGCCGCTGCCGTCTCTGGCAAGGGTGAGAGGCGGCCGGCATCAGGCTCGGCCGGGCCGGGCGACCCCCTCGCCGCTACTGCCGTGCGCAGCGCCTGCAGCACGCTCTGCCCCGACCCCGGCCGCCCTGCTGCAGCCGGCTTGCTCGAAGACGGGCCGCTCCTGGCTCCCGGCGGGGCCCCCGCGGAGCCGGAGCCGCTGCGCGCTAGAGGCTGCAGTCCCAGTGGCGCAAATGCCAGCGTCGCAGCCGGTGCAGACGTCAGCGGCACGGGACCAGGGGCCACAGGCGGCACGGCCAAGCTGCGCGGCAGCGAGGCCAGCAGGGGAAGCACTGCGCGCGCCGCAAACCTTGGCTCACACCAGCACATCTGGGGAGCCAACTGACCGCTTGCACACCGCGCCGCGGCCCGCAGCGGCAGAGCCATATGGCTTGTTGGCAGTGCCAAACGGTGGCCTCAACGGTACGCAAGGCCGGGCATCGGGCCGTGATCGCAGGCTAGACTCTCAAAAAGAGGTCGCACCTCCGGCGAGGCAAGGTTGTGACGAGGCGCCCTTCTCGCGGCTGGGCAAGCCCGAGGCTCCCAGGCCGGCGGGCATAGCAACAAGACGGTCAGTGCCCGCCAAGCTCAAGAGACCAAGAAAAAAGTTTCCAGCTGACCCGCAGCGGATCGAGGCTGGTCGCCGCTGGCCGGCAGGGGTGGCAGCAGCTTGTGCAGTGCCGTGATACGGCACAAGGTACTCACACCTTAAGCTACAAGCGGCTGGAGTCGTCAAATTGCCATGTCACATGCCAGCCAAAGCCATTTAAGGCCCGGCAGCAGCTAGTCCGCTCACTGCGGCATACATCTGCTGGCCTGCAGAGTGGCCATCAAGCAACAGTAGAGCAAAGTAGGGTTGCAGGCATTGGGCCAGCAATGGCCCAGTGGGGCTTTCCAAGTATCGCAGCAACCGGCTGATGAGGGCGACGGCGCATGTCCGGCTGATGAGCCTGGCTACTGCTCAGAGTCACGTGTAAGGTTGAGGAGACAGCTCAGCTGTTGCAGCGCTTAGGGCTAGCATGCAGGGATTCAAAAGCGTGGCTGGCTGTGTGCTGTGGGAAATCATGCGCAGCAGCACGCTGGGCTATTAAACACCCACCTCTCTGTGCGGCCTGTCCTCAAGTGGTTTCCTTGCAACGTGCCTTATGTTGCGCCGGCCACTCTGTTTGACTAGCTGCAGCAAGTGGGGGCGTGGTAAGTACGCGGAGGGGTGGTGAGCTGTGATGGGTTGTTGGCCCTTGCAACTGCTTCCGCCTATACCCAGCATCTGCCTTGCAGGCACGTACCAGCAAGACCTCTCCAAGCTTAAGCCCAGAGAGCAATCAACATAGCCAGGCCTCTATCAGCTACTGCAGACTCTACCAGCTCATACCAGGTTACAGACTCTCGTCGGGACTGAGCTCTCCTGAGCCACAGTTACAAGATGTAGGGTCCCAGCCCTGTCACTGTGTGCTCAAGCGGACGAGCAGAGCTGCCATCCCGGCGGGCTCCAACAGGCTGTCACAGCTGTGAACCTGGTATCTGTGCAGCGCCAAGCGCCGTGGGTTCTGCGCACCGCACGGCGGATTGGTGACGGGATGCACTGGTGTGGTATGGCGCCGTCCTGAGTTCGGGGCAATGCTGGACGCCTGGAGGCGGTGCGCGGTCGCGCGTCCTGGTTCTTGAGACTGTCAGATATTAATCCGCGCCGCGCTCGCGTCATGCGGAGCTGTTCTACGCTGGGCAGAGAGGCATGAGTGCGCGCGTGGTGCACCTGGGCAGCAGCTCAGCTGCGGGCTTGGGGCGTGCAGGTACCGCCGGTATGCACTCGCGGCCGCATCAGTGGGCGCTGCAGGCGGCGCTGCGGTCTACCTCTATTACACCTGGTGCGCACTGTCCGCCTTGCTTGGGCGCTGCGCAATGGCAGTGGCATACGCGTGAGCGCCGAGTGGCCCGGCCAGCGCGCGCGCGTCGGCCAGCGCTCACGCTCCCGCCGCGTGACGCCGCGGGCACTGCCAGCCGTCCAGGCCTGCTGTCCTTGCTCCCCGTGGCGCACACTGCGCGCCCTCGCAGGTGGCGCCCCACGGAGGCGGTCGAGCGCGGCGTGCAGCGGGGGCGCGGCGACGCAGCGGGGCCGGGGCAGGAGGCCGGCGCGGATGCGGCGCCCAGCGCGGCGCTCGTGCTGGAGCGCGAGGCGGACGCCAACCTGGCCAACCACTTCTCCTCCGTGCAGGCGCGCGCCGGCGTGGCTGCAACAGTGTCACAGACGCGGGCGCTCCCTCTGCCCGAGCTGCTGGGCGCCAGCCCGCGGCAGGCGGCGCCGCCCCGACCTCATGCTTTTTTCCTTGCTCGTGGAGCGCAGCAGCGCTGTCTGTGGCGTGCGCGGCCTAAGAATGACAAGCAGAGCGGCAGCGGCGCCTGGCAGCCTGCTGAGGGCGGCAGGCAGGCTGGCGACAAGCGCCAACGACTCACATGAGGTGCCCCGCCGCATGCCTCAACGTTCTCCAGAGCGCACGGCGTGCAGCAGCCTGAGCAGGGCGTCGCGGCGGCAGGCGATCTCGGACAGCACGACGCTGCCGCAGATGGTGGAGGAGCTGGCGCAGCACCTGAACAGCGCGTCCAACGTCGACGCGCTGGTGCTGCAGCTGCGGTGTCTGCCCCAACCCTACCCCATACTAGTGCAGGGCGGGGCGGTGCGGCCGGCGGGGCGCTGTTGCCAGGGCCAGGCGCTGCTGGCAGACGTCCCGGGTCGGCGCGCGCTGATGGGGGGCGCACCCGTGCGTCCAGGGGCGCGCGGGCGGCAGGCGCCGCGCGGCGGTGCCCGTGTGCCGGGCTGACCTGCTCCAGGGCGGGCGTCCTGTGGCTTTCCCAACATTACATCAGCTGTTTGCACGCAGGCTGCACCGCCCCACCACCAGCTACCCTGCAGCATGCGCCCGCGCCCGAGCAGGGGCTCGCTGGCGGCCGACGCCGCAGCCGCGCGCGCGCGCCAGGCAGCTGAAGGGCCGCGGCGGCGACGCGGGCGCGGACAAGCGCGCGCTGTGGCGCGAGCTGGCGGCGGCCGGCTTCGCGCGCGCGGCCGCGGCGGCGTGGCTGCTGCCGCTGCTGGACCTGCTGCTGCGCGTGCAGCTCAACATCCTGGGCCGCCACCTGTTCCTGGAGTCCAACCTGCTGGACCCCAGGCGCGCCCCGCCCAGGAGCTTGTTATCCTAATCTTATAACCTAACACGCCTGGGTGCCCCGAAAGGCGCGCGCACTCAGAGCCTTCCTGCCTTCCTCACCCAGAAGCTTGTACCGAGGATGGCATGCGCTGCCGGCCGCCTGTATGGTCGCAGCTTATAGCACGCGCCACGCCCCAGCTCCTGGTTGCGCAAGCGCGTCAGTGCACGGGCCGCATCTGCTGCATGATCCGCTGCATGTCCCCGCGTCCAGTACGAACGCTGCCGCCGCCGCGCGTCCCGCCGCCTCAGCCATGGCCCGGGCTTTCCCGATCCCTTGCACGCCCTGACGCGCGTGGCGCTGTGCGTACGCAGCGCGCGCGCGGGCGCGTGGGGCATGGGCAGCGGCGCAGGCGGAGCCGCCGGCGCCGGCCGCGGCGCGCCCGTGGCGCTGCGCATAGGCAAGGCGGCGCAGGAGCAGGTGCGGCGCGGGGCGGGCCGGCGCCCAGGACATTGTGGTCGGGAATGTGAGGCTGCGCCGTGCACGGGTAGCTCGCAGCACTGGCATGCTTTGCAGTGCTCCCAGCGGCTTGACGTCACAGCGGCACACGCGGCCAGCGCGGTTGGGAGTGTGACCCGCGGATGCATGCCGGCCGAGACGCTGAGAGCGCCCGGCGCGGTCCTGGCCGTCCCGCAACACGGCATGCCCCACACCTGCCGCGCCGCGTCCCTCAGCGTGCGCGCGCGGCGCGTAGTTCCTGGAGTACGCGCACTACCTGCCGGAGCGCGGCGCGGGCGCGGCCGTGGCGGAGCTCAAGGCGGCGGCCGCGGCCGAGCTGGGCGGCCTGGCCGTCACTGACCTGGTCGACCAGGGCAAGGCGCGCGCCTGCGTCCGCTGGGCCGCCCGCGCCCGCGCTCCTTGCATGATTGGGGCACATGCGTTTTGTTGCTATGCCTGCTGAAGCCTGCTCTTCTGCAGGCTCGGACAGGTTTGGTCTGGCCCTTGCCGTGCTGTGCACATGGGCGCTGCAGCGTGTCGACCGTGGCGGAGTGCATATTCAGAGAAGGCACATAAACCTCGAGCAATCCAACAATATATTCAGATGGCAGTGACGCACGAGGCGCGGCCAGCATGGCAGCCCAGGCTGCGGCGGCCGCCGGCAGCACCGCCGGCGATGCGCACGGGCGGCCGGTGTTGGCACCCTGACTCGGGCCGTGCCGCAGGTGTTGGCGGTGCTGTCGGCCATGCACTCGCACTTTGAGGCCGCGGTGGCGGCCGGCGGCGGCTGGGCCGCGCTCGCGCTGCCGAGCGCCGAGGAGGTGCGCCGCCGGACCCCGCCTTGATAATCTCGGCCTCCGTGCGGGCCTTTGTAAACAGGCAGAGGGACAGGCAGACGGACTGTGCGCGGGACGGGCGCCGGCTCGAGCGGCTCCGGCTCGAGCGGGCGCGCGCATATGCGCCCCCCCCGTGCCGTGCAGCGCTGCTGTTGCCGCAAGCGCTGCGGCGCATGCGCCCGGCTGCGACCAGGCTTTGAGTTGCGCCACAAGCAGCCACCGTGCGTGAATAGCATGCCTGAATGCAGAGGCGCCACGCGGCTCTGCCCGGTCTGATGACGGCGGCGGCCGCGCGCGCGCGTGCGGCAGGCCGCGCTGTACTTTGCGAATTTCCAGCAGCGGCGCGCGCCGGCGGACTCGGGCGCGCTGGCGGCCGGCGGCGCGCACCCGGCCGCCGACGCAGATGTCGTGCGCGCGCTGGTTGCCGAGGTGGCCACCATCCTGGGCAGCGCGCGCTTCGGCGAGGCGCTCGCCGTGCGCGCCCGCGGCGCCGCCATGCCCTGCTTGGTGGCCGACCCCGACGCGCATGGCGCGCGAAGAAATTTTCTTTTTCTGCTAACAAGCGCTCTCAAGCTCGCGCATGGCGGCCGCCGGCGGGGCCAGCTGAGGCGTCGCGGGCTAGCTGGCGCGGCGCTTGCCATGTGTAGTGAGCTTTGGGTATGTGCCACCCTACCCTGTCACCCGGTCCACTAACGCGGCGCGCTCGCGGGCGGGCAGGTGGCGGTGCGCGAGGCCGCGCGCGCGCTGGCGTCGGCGGTCAGCGGCCAGATGTGCGGCCCGGGCGGCGGCCTGCCCGTGGCCAAGGCCGTGCCGTTGGTCAGCAATGCGGCCGATGCGCTGCTGGCACCGGGGCCGCGCCGCGCGGCGCTGCTGGCCGCCATTGCCGGCCTGCCCGCCACTGAGCGCCTGTGCGCCACGGTGTACTCGTGCGGGCCGCCGTTGTGACTATGCGCTGCAAGGTGGCGTTCCCCTGAGCGCCTGCTCTGCGCCGAGGCCGTATTGCTGGTCAGCAGCCCAGGTGACACGGCCGACGTCACAGTGCTTGTGGGCGCTGGCCACCGCTCATCAGCCCGCCGCCTGAGTGCTTGTGGGCCATGGCGTACAGGCCCGGGCTGCTGCTGTGTCTGCGCGCTCGCAGCCTGAGCCCATGTCTGCAGGGCAGCGCTGCGCAGAGCTGGCCTGAGGCCGGCAGTGCCGCCAATGCTGTGCTGGTGGTCGGACACTGCACGTGCAGCGGCTGTTGAGGAGACCTTGCCGGATAAGTGTGCGCAGATTTGCAGCATGGGCGCTCGCTGGCAGGGGCGTGATGCCTGTTGTAAAAACACCATAAGCTGTGGCAGGGGGTTGCTGCATGGATGGCTGTGGCAGGCTGTTGTGAAGACACCACAGATGTAAACGTGGGTGATGTGAAGCAGCACTTCGTTGGGGTAATGCAGTGGCAAGCACTGGGGCAGCGTGCAGCTAAGCATTGGCCAGCATACCTACATTATTGACACCAGCATACCTACATAATTGACATCCGGTGCAATTGTCATGCCGCCATGCATTATTTTGTGCGGCCTGCACAATGCCTTGGAGCGCAGTGCAGAGCGCGTCGCGCAGGCGCGGGCAGATCCGGACGCCTGCCGCTCTGCCAGCCCGCCTCCGCTGTTCACACGCAACTTGCCTAGCTAAGCAACGCTTGCAACATGGCAAAGCCAACATGGCGCATACAGACAACTGCGCCTGTGGTCGCTCGCCCTGCACAGGGTTAGGGTAAGCCCTGCACAGGTTTAGGGTAAGGCTGGCACCGAGAGGCCCAGCCGGTCACGCGTCCAGCTTGGCCTGGATCTGGCGGTGGACGGCGCACAGGTACTCCACATAGCTCTGCCCCGCCGCCGAGCGGTCCTCCAACAGGCCCGCATGGAAGGCCGCCTCGTTGGCGTCGCCCCTGCGGAGCGGCGGACGAGCCGCTGGGCGTGCCTGGCTGCATGCCTTGCTCCGCTCGACGCTCGGCTCGGCTCGGCTCGGCTGCAGCAGGGTGCATGAATGACATCCCAGACATGATACAAGCAACACAGAGCTGCCGGAAGACAGCATGCCTGGCACAAGGGGGTTGTTGGAGTTGGTTGACAGGGCAGCTACGCACTGTTGGGGTGAGACACACCAGAAAGGTGGGCGCCACGCTGTGTCAGTGGCTGCGTGAGTGTCGCACTCGGGTGCGAAATGCACACGGGAAGGCCCAGAGCACATGCCGGCGCTGCGAGGATGCAGGCAGGTTCGAAGAGAGACCGCGCCTGAGGGCGACGCGCAGGCGCATCCAGGCCGAGCGCTGGCGGCGCACTTCGTCCAGCGCGGCGTGCAGCGCGGCGCTCTGCGGCGTGGGCAGCTGCGGCAGCGCCTGCACCGCGCGCTCCGCGCCAGGGCCGAGCGACGGCACGCCTGCGGCCGTGGCAGGCCGGGCTCGCCGGGCTTCGCCCCCCACTATGGACTGAGTGGCAGGAAAGGAGGGTGTCACAGCTCACATACAGCAGCGCAAAGCAGCCAGGCGCAAGGGAACGCAGCGCGCCGGCCCTAAGCAGCTCACCCGCCGAGCCGCCCAGCGCCCGCGACCAAACCCGCTTCTGCGCACCGGACGCACACCCCAGGAATGCACACCGAACAGCGCCTGCAGGAGCGCCGGCGGCACGCCCGGCTCGCAGCGCAGCAGCTTGGGCGCGCAAGGGCGCGCACCAAACAGCGCCTGCAGGAGCGCCGGCGGCACGCCCGGCTCGCAGCGCAGCAGCGCCTCGCAGCCGTTCTCCAGCAGGTATATGCCGTCTTCCTCTAGCCGCTCGGCAGTCAGGCCGCCCAGCGGTCGCGGCAGCGGGCCGCCCGGCGCCGTCTCGGCCAGCGCGCGGTGCAGCGGCAGCAGGCGCGGGTACAGCAGCGGCAGCATGCGCGCGACCGGCAGCGTGCCCAGGCGCGCCAGCCACGCCGCGCGCTCGTCCGGGCGCGACGACGCACTGCGGCGCGGGCGTCAAGGAGAAGCCTCGACGCTTGTACAGGCAGCAGCTTACATAAGCCCACATGTAGCGGGGGTGTGGCTTGTACATAACGCAGCGGCGGCGGGTGCGGGCAGCCACGGCGCGCGCACGACCGGCACCGGCGCCCGCCGAGTGCGCCGGGCGCCGCGCGGCCGCTGGGGGGGCAAACCCTACCATATCCTAACCTAAGCTAACCCTATCTGCGGGGGCCGCGCACGCGAGCGCCGGGCACTTGAGCAGCGCCAGCGCGTACAGCGGCAGCAGCTTGAGCGCCTCCGGCAGGATCAGCTGCGCGGCCGACGACTGCGACGCGCAGTGCTGCCGGTAGCCGGACAGCGTGCCCACCGCCGCGGCGCTCACCGCCTCGCGCGCGGCCGCCAGGCTGCCGCCGGGCAGCTGCGCGGCGCGCCGGCAGGGCTGTCGTCAGCACGCGCTATGCTAGCGTGCTTGCTGAGAGCATTCGTACAAAATGGCCACCGTGTCAGACCCCTCGCGAGCGCCAAGCTGAGCGCCTGAAAGCGGAAAACAGGTTCACTCCGTGCACCCGTGGCTGCAGTTATACGCAGCTGCGCACCCTTTGGGCCGCCCTGCCTGAGCTGCGACTTAGCGCACGGTCCATCACTTATGCGCCCAGGTCTGGAGGCTGGGGCACGCCCATATGGCAGAGTGTCAGCGACACGCGCTGCGCAATAACATGGTGCGATGCGGGGCAAGGCGCGCGCGCTGCCGGGCTCGCCAGGTGCAGCGCGCGGCGCGGCCGCTGACAGACGCACCTTGGCGGCGACGGAGCGCGCGAGCGTGGTGATCTGCGTGTCCAGGTCGGCGCCCTTGAACACATACATCAGCTTGGCCGCCACCGGCAGGCCCAGCGTGTGCACCCTGCGGCCATAGAGTAGGGTTAAGCCCGCGCCCGCCGGCCGTCGCACGGGCGCATGCCCTGGCCAGGCCTGCTCACATGCGCATGTTCATGGCTGGAGCGCAAGGCCGAGCAGAGACGCGCGGGCGCCGAGATCCCCGTCCCCTGGCAGACGCGCGCAGAGCTCTTCCGGCGCGCCACCAGGCAGCGCCGCCGCGCCGCGCAGCGCATTAGCGCCGCCCCCGCTGCATGTGCTAGGATGCAGCCCCAAGGCCGGCCGCGGGCGGCGCGGGCGCGCGCCGGATGCGCCGCGCGCCCTCCGGCGTCGTGTACAGCAGCGCGAACTGCGCGTACGCGTCCTTGCCCTGCGGCAGGCGCTCGGCGATGCGCAGGCGCGCGGTCAGCGCCGCGTCGCAGCTGAGCGCCGGGAAGTCGAGGTCGGTTGGCGTGCGCCGGCGGAAGCCGCCCAGCGGCGCGTCCGCCTCCAGGCCCGCGCTCAGCCGCAGGCGGCCCACCGCCTCCCAGCCCTGCGCCGCCGCGCGCGCGCGCCTCGAACCGCGCTGCTCCCTCGGCCGGCGCCGACTGAAACGGCCGAATCCACAACCCTCCATGGTGATGAAGAGGTGCTGGCGGGTGTGCGGCGGCGAATTGCGCCCTGCACTGTTGTTTCTTGTCCAGCAGCTAGGCGTGCGTGTGCGCCCGGGCTCCGCCGCTCAGAACTTGGAGGATGAGTCGCGCATGCTGCTCGACCAATCTCCCTTGCGGAGGCGACAGCAGTCCTAAATGCTGGTCATTAGCTCCCGCCTGTGCAGCCGAGCCCCGCTCGCGCCCTGGTGGCAGCCCCGCAGCCCCGCGGGTATACCCTGGTTTGTATACCCTGGCCGCGCCTGCGCCCGCCGCGCGCTCCAGCGCAGGTCGTTGGCCAGCTGGTCGGCGTCCAGCCCGGCCGCGAACGGCGCGTACAGCCGCAGCTCGCCGCCCGTGTGCCGCGGCAGCTCGCGCAGCGTCGCCACGTCCGCGTAGCCCTGCCCCGCGATGCACACGTCCACGCACACCTGCGCGCGCACCCTACCCTAACGCACGCCGTCGGGCGCGACCAGAGGCGCTTGCGGCGCGCAGCGCGGCGCCGGCGCGCACAGCGCCTGCGGCGCGGCTGGCGGCTGGGGCGGCGCGGCGGCTCGCGGCGCGGCCATGCGCTTCACCGCTCTGCTCAGTCGGGCGCGCGCCCAGGCCGACCCTGCCAAGCAGCTGGGGATGCCAGCTGAGGCGCCGCGCGGGAGCAGCCCGCCTTGGCTCGCAGGGCAGCTGCGCCATTGCCCTTCCTTTGCTACCTGTCAAGCAGGGCAGACGTGGGCAAGCAGCGCCAGGCCGCCCTTCAGCGCGCTGCGCGCCGCGGCATATGAAGTGCTAATCGCCTGCGATGCACTCCCCGACCCGGCAGCCCCGCTGGCCGGCCTGTGGCTGCCCGCGCCGCCGCGCGCGCACGCGCGCAGGCCCGCCGCACCTGGAAGTCGGCTGCTGCGCAAGCGAGGTCGGTGTACGACGGCCCGGCCGGCTCCTGCAGCTTCTGCGGGTCGCGCTCGCCCGCCGGCGCCGCCTGGTCGCGCTGCGCGAGCGGGCGCGCGCCCACCTGCGCGCCGCGCCCCGGGCCCTGATCCCCTCGCTCCTGCCCACGTGGCGCCGGAGTCTGGGCCGCACGCGCTCGCAGTCTGCACGGCCTTGGCATTGGCGCCCGCGGACCCGCGCCCGCAAGCACAGGCGCCGGGGGCGGGCAACGCAGGCACGCCCGCCGCGCCCCCGCCCGGCTGCGCGCTTGCGGGCCCTAACCCTAACCCTAGCCCGGGCAAGCAGGGGCGGGGCGCCGCGCCTTGGGCAGCGTCGCCAGGAAGGCGACGATCTTGCCGCCGGTGCCGGCCTTCAGCACCTGGCGCGGCGCGGCCCGGGACCTCAGCCGGGAGCGCGGCACATCAGGCGGCCGCAGCACACCAGTCGCCGGCTGCGCCCCTGCACCCGCCGTCCCAAGAGAGAAGCGAGCAGCTCCATTGTGTCGCATATCGTGCTTAGTCAGCATAGATAAATAGGGCATTGGGACTCAGCTCGACGCTGCGGCTCGCGGGGCAGCCAGATCCCTGCACAAGCGGTGTCAGGGCTGCAACAAAGAAGTTGATCGGGGACGCAGCCAGCCCAAGCCCCACCTGTGCAGAAGGCCTCGCACCTCGATGGCCACCTCGATCGCGCCGCCGAAGCAGGAGTCCAGCACCTGGGTGTCGGCAAACATGCGCGGCACCTGCTCCAGCACCGCGTCCACCTGGGCGCGCCGGGCGCGCCGTCGGCCGCAACGGAGGGGTGCTGCAGGGTTAGGGTTCGAGCTAGGGCCTGTAGCGTAGGAGTCGCTTGTCTGTTGCGAGACCACCCAGCTGAGGGCGCACATGCGACGAGCAGGCAGCGCGGGCGTGCGAGGCCTGAGCGGGGCGGGGTCTGCGCCGAAGCGCCTCTCTAAGCAGGGTCGCGGGATTGGACCGCTCCTACCAGGGCTCCCCACAGCCAGGCGCCGCCACTCCGTGAATAATTGCCCTCGCACGCCGCTGCGCACTCCCTGTTTGAGACAGACCGGCGGGGCAGGGTGCGGCGCGCAGCCAGCGACGCGTGCTGCAGGCGGGCGGGCCGCCTGACGCTCCGGCACCAGCGCCGGCCGGCAAACCCTACCAGACAGGCGCACGCGGCGCAGCACGCCCACAAGCTGCAGGTGCGCTGCAGGCCGCGGGCGCACCAGCGGCCGCGAGGCGCGCAGCGGCGCGACCAGCGACGCGGGGTCCGGGCAGAACGGGTGCTCCGCGTTAGGGACGACCAGCATGGCAGGCGCCGCGCGGCCATCGCGCAGGCTGTAAAAGTGCACGGCGGCATCGAAGGTCGCGACGCCCACGCGCACGCGCTCGCCGCCTGCGCGGCGGCTGCCCAGCACACCCTGCTCGAGGGGCCCGCGGTTCGTCTGATGCGGCGGGCCGGGGGACGCCGCGGAGTGCACGGGCATGCACCAACGCATCTTGCCATACGCTGGGTGCCTCCTGGGTGGCGCCGCGCGCCGCTGGCCCCCGCGGGGGAGGCCGCGCAGGCGCGTGACTGAGCCTCACGCCCCTTGCCTGCAGGGCGCCGCCCGCGCTCTGTGGCGACCCCGGCACGGCGGTGAGGCGTGCCGGGGTTGCGCGCCTTGCAGGTCGTCCAGCACGCCGGCGATGGCCGCGCAGGCGGCCGCGGTGAGGCCGGTCGCCACGGCCTGGTGCGACACGTCCACCAGGAACAGGTGCGCGGGCGGCATCGGCGGCCGCACCTGCCCGCACGCAGCCCGTCACGCGCTTGCAGTTGTCTTGGCATGCCGATGCACGGGTGTTGGCGCAAGGCGCCGCGCGAACGCATGCATAGGAGGCTGATGGCGCGCACGCGACGAGGCCTCAGCAACATGGGGCACGCACGCAGGCAGAGCACACCCCAGCGCCCCTGCAAAGTCCCGCGTCGTCATGCGTGGGCGCGACTTCGCAAGCAAGAAAGGCATCTGTTGGCCTGCGGCTCCGACCCCTTCAACCCCTCCAAAACCCAGCCACCGGCAACGCCACCGCGCCCCGGCGCAGCCCCCGAGCCTGGGCGCCGCGCACCAGAAAGTCGGGCGTGGCCACGATCTCGACGGTGCCGCAGCACAGCTCCGGGCGCGCCGCGCGGCCGTTGGGCCCGGTCGCGCCGACGTAGTGGTGCGGCGTATCGCTCAGGCCGCCGCACAGGTTGCAGCGGAAGCGCGCGCCGTCCGCCTCGAACTGCATGAACGGGTTCATGTACGCCTTGCAGCGGCCGCAGCGCACCGGCCCGGCCGGCCCAAAGTCCACCACCTGCGTGGGGGGCGCCCATGGGCCCTAAGTTCATCACCTGCACGGAGGGGAGCCGCGGGCCCCAAGTCCACTACCTGCACCATGGGGACGCCGCAGGCCAGAGTCGGAACAGCGCCACTGGCGCGCCCCGGGCGCGCCGCCCAGGCGCTGCGCGGACACGCGCTTTGTCTGCCTCGGCTCATTGGAGCCTTTTTTTGTCAAGTGTGTCTTATCAGGAGGGGGGCAGGTGCGCACCGGCACCGGGTCGTCGTCCGGCTCGGGCGTGGCCAGCGGCGTGATGCACAGCGCGAGCGGCATCGCGCCCTGCCGCAGCATCTCGCGCGACGACGGCAGGATGCCCAGCGTGGAGCGCATCGCGCGCGGCGTGCAGTTGCCGCGGTCGCGCACCTGCGGCGCGGTCGCATGCTCGCGGGCGGGTCTGTGTGGCGTGCTCGCCAGTGACGGGAAGCGGAGCGCCCCTCGGCTCACATGACGCATGAGCAGCAAGGGCATTATGCCTGGGTTAATCGCGCAGCAACTAATTAGCGCCACTTGCTGGCTGTCGGTACTCTGCTTGCCAAGTGCCTGGCCGCCATGCGCATCACAGCGCGTGGCCATGAAGGCCGTTGGAGGGAGGTGGCATGGCAGAACAAGTGGGCGGCGCCGCACCACAAAGTGGCTGGCGGCCGGCGGCGGCAGCCCGGTCGTGTTCGTCTCGGGGTCGCCGCGCGTGTAGAACACCTGGCGCCCGCCGCGCTCTGTGTCGAGACCGGCGCCGCATACCAGCTATCGTCAGTTGAAGCCTAAGCAGAGTGCCTTGCCCGTCCATGTCACACCTGTTCATCAAGCTCGTGCTTCTCAACAAGGCGACGGCACAACGGGCCGCGCGCGGGGGGCCGCTCGCACATTAGTCTCGCCGTCGCCGCTGCCGGCGGGCCGCGGCATCTGCGCGGGATCGATGCGCTGCGCGGGCCGCTCGGCCGGTGTCGGCGCGCGCATCGTGGGCCCGCCGCCGAAGCTGGGCGGCGCGCCGAGCACGCCTGCCGGCGAAGGAGCAAGCCTCAGATCTTCTGAATGGTTTCGTGCGTGCGTCTACGCTGTGCGGGCGCTTCACCCTCGGCCGCCCAACTTGCGAGGCCAGGGGGGCCGTGCAAATGTGGGCCAGTCGGGACGCCCCTCACACCCCATTTACCGCGAATCACGCAGGTCTCGTGGGCGACCTCAGCGCGCCGTGCATTTGCAAAGCCGGCCCCGAGCTGGCTGGCGTCACAGCACGCCCTCTGCATGTGCTGGAGTGGCGTCGCGGGCCTCGAGCGGGCGCAAACGCGCCTGGCGGCGGGAGCGGCCGCTGCGCGCCCGGCGGCGGCGGCACAGCGCGTGCTGGCCCCGGCAGCGGCGGTGGCGGCAGCGCGGCGCCGCCGGGGAGGGGAGGCGGCAGCGCACGTGCGCCAGGCATGCTGGGCGGGGCGCCGGGCGGGGTCATCCCCGGCCTGGCAGCCGCGCCCGGGGGCGCGGGCGGCCCTGGCCGGCGCGGGTGCGGGGGCGCGGCGCCCGGGTACCGGGGCGCGGCGCCCGGATACGGCGGCGCAGCGCCCGCTGACGACCGCAGCGGCCCCAGCGTGGGCCCCGCGCCCGCATAGGCCGCCGCGCTGCCCGGCCCCGGGGGCTGCTCCGACCCATGGCCTGCGCAACGAGAACCGCGCATAGAGCTTGAGAGCGCTGCCGTGCAGCCTCGCTGTCAGCATACCATTCAAGGAAGCTTTCACACTGCTGCCCCGTGGTCACACTGCTGCCCCAAGCCCACCATGCAGCGCGTGCATCTGTCACATGTGGCGCATGAGCCTGCTCTGAGCACAGTCGTGTCACAGCAACGCTATACCTCGTGCCCCTAGGTGAGACCCAGTCTTGTGGAGGGAAAGCAAAACCCCAGAAGACGCCTCATTGCGCAGCACCTGCTGGCCGGCCCGCAGACACAGCGCGCGCGGGCGCCGCAGGCTTGCTCGGCGAGGCTGCGACCGGAATGGCGTGCGCCGGCGGGGACGCCACGCCGCCAGGCTGCGGTGCCGGCAAGCCGCGCGCGGGCGGCCGCAGCACGTTTGCCCCCCCAGGCGGCAGCGCCGCTGGCCCCGGCGGAGGCGCCGGCCCGCGCCCGAACGCCCTCGCCACATGCCCGTTTGCCACCGGCGGCGGCGCCGCTCCGAGCAAGCGTGCGCCCGGAGGGCCCTGACTCGGCCCGAGGGGCCCCTGCGCTGCGCGGGGACCGCCGGGGGGCGCCGATGACAGCGGCCCTGCCGGCGGGCCGCCCAGGGCGCGCGGCCCGTCTGCGCCGAGGGGCGCGGCCGGCCGCCCGGCGCCGAACGCAGGCCCGGCTGGGCCCGCCGCTGCCTGCGCGCCCATGCCCTGCGCCGTTGCAGCCGCCCGAGGCGGCTCTGCCTGGCAACGAGAGCAGCTGTGCAGCACCTGCACCCTGCACGGGACCCAGCGCGCCCCTGTGTCCAGCCGCCAGAGCGTGCATGCCGTTGTTCTGAGCAGCTCCGGAAGGGCCCCGGCGCAGCTGTGCGTCCGGACCCTCGAAGGACGGGCGCCTTACTGCCAAGTGCTGGGCGCAGAGGCTGGGAGGCAGGGCCGTTTGCCGCCCAGCAGCATATCATCCACACACTCCACAGCCGAAGCCAGGGAGAGAGGTCTGCTCACCCGCTGCGGCAGCGCGGGGCCGTTGCTCAGGCTGGACGGCGCCGCTGGCGCGCCAGAGCTCCAGTCCGTAACCCCCGCAGCTGCGCCGCCCGGACCCAAGGCGCCGCGCTGGGGCGCTGCGCCCGCTCGCGGCCCCTGCTCCGAGCCGTGCCTGGGCGCTCCGGCCCCGAGGCCCGCCGGTGCGCTGCCGGGCGCCTGAGCAGGCAGCCCGGGCGCTCCCGCCGCTTCGCGCGCATCCGGCGGGCCGCCTGGCGGGCCGCGGCTGCCTGCACCAGCCCGCCTTGAGCAGCAGCCACGGACAGGCTGCACTGCCGTACGCCGGTGGTCGCTGTATGTATGCAGAGCTCAGGCCGGAACCTGCTGCCGTCAGGGCCGGACAGCGCCTCTGTTTCTGTTGTCTTGCAGAGCGTGGGGAGCATGACAGTGAGCTCGCACCTGGCAGCAGCTGCGCCGGCCGCGGGCCATCACTGTGTGCTGCGCCCGGCGCCCCGGGAGCGCCCGCCAGCTGAGGCTGCGATCCCTGGTCCTGCGCAAGTGGCCGCGGCTGGCTGCGCACAGGCCACTGCGACGCCTGCATCCGCAGGTATGCGAAGCGCCGAGTCGCCCCGATACACTCGTAAACTGCTGCACTTTGAAGAGCCGCTCCGGCCTGGCCTTGTGAGGTCTCAGTGGCGCGCGGCACGCCACTGGCGAGCAGAAGCACAGGCCTGCTACAGGAGGCTAAAACCGTTTGTTCCATTGCCGGTCATGCCGCGGCTTCTGCGGCACACGCAGGCCCTCTGCGGCCTTCAGTGCACCTCCAACACGTCGACCTAAGCTATCTTATGCTGACAAGCAGCACAGCAGCTGCGCTTTTGCCTTTTAGCACACCCCTCCCACATGGCACCTGCAAGCTTCCGTACTACGGCTCTACCTGGGGTACGGTACCCCTTGGAGTTCACAAGGTTCAGCAGGAGCGGAAGCAGCAGGAGGCGCTGCTGACTCCGTGACTGGTTGCTGCATGATTCGGCGCAGCGGGAGACAGCGGCTGCGTGTCTGACTTACGCGCAAGCATTCACCTCTGCGGCACTTCAGCCCGTCAGCCTCTGCGCAACGGCGGACGCGCAGCGTTTGAGGTGCTTGCGGTCTCAGGCTGTTTACCGGGGCGCTGTTCTGACTTGCAACGTTGCAAAGCGTTGCAATGTAGCATGTCATGCCGTTCAACGGCAGGCAACTGGCAATGCTGGTCGTCGTGCAAGACAAGCTTTTGGCGTGGCCTAGCTGCCGCATGTGCTGCAGTTGCTGCTGAAGCACAAAATAGCAGTCTGTGTCAGGCTGCCCGCCAAGCTGAGTGCTCACAGCTGTGCGGCGGCCAGGACACGGCTGAGGAGTGGGGACACCGCTGAAGCGCGGCAAGACGGGAGGCGTAGACAGAGGGCCTGGCTCGCTGCACAGCAGCCATGCTTCATAATGCGCAGCTCTGGAGCGCCTTCCTTGTGCTGGCGCTCCTTGCACAGGTTGGCGGCAGCCCCGCCTGCGCTTCACGTGCGCGTTGCGTGTCTGCGTATGTGTATTTCTGCGCCGCGCACTGTGCTGACACACCCACCTTGCCGCGTGCGAGCTTCTCCTCTGGTCTCAAACCGCAACCCCGTTTTGCTGTGGCGCCTGCACCTGCGCTGACCGCGCCGGAGTCTGCTCACGCGCACTAGCTGTGACCATCCCCGCGTCAACAAGCGCCGGTAGTCGCCACGGCAGCTGACACCTGGCGGCGCGCCCTCTCCACAGACGCCGTACGCCTTGCCAGCCGCAGCGCCGGCGCCCGCGGCCTCGCTGGCTGTGCCCGCGCAGCCCGCGGAGGCGCCGGGCAGCCCTGCCGCAGCGCCGGCCGCTGGGGGCAGCGGCCCGGGCTGCACGCTGAGCCTGGGCCAGCGTCTGGCGCCGGTGCGCTCGCCGAGGCGCACGTCTGCAAACCACCGCGCACCGCCTGTCCTGCCGTACGCTCTGTGCCGCGTGCGGCGCTCGCGTGTCAGACGGGCCGCAGCAGTGCGTTTCACGACGGGTATCTGAGGAGCGGCCGGCCTCTGCGCGCGCGCTCACGGTGCAGCGGGGGGGCAGGTGCGGCCGTACCCGGCGGCGCTGGGCGGGCGCGGCGGCGTGCTGTCCAGCGACGGCAATGTGGCGGTGCTGAGCGGCGACCCCGCGCGGCGCGGCCTGGCGGCCACCGCCTACGTGTTTGCCTACTCCACCACCACCGGCAACTACAGCCTCTGCCCGCAGGCGCGCCCCGCCCCCCCCATGGGGGCCGCGGTGCCGCGCCCTGCGCGCTGTGCGGCGCAGGACCGTCGGCTGCTCCCATGCTGATCCGAGGTGCCTACGGCCAGTTGGCGCCTGTAGACTTACCCTGAACCTAAACCAGTACCCCACCCCTAGACCGCAGGACGCTGCGCTGGTGGCGCGCAGGTGCTGCTGGACCCCAAACCGCAGGCGGGCCTGGACTTTGGGTCCGCGCTGGCGATCGCGGCGGACGCGTCCAGCATCGCCGTGGGCGCGGGCGGCCGCGTGCTGCTGAACGCGGCTGCCGGCGGCTCGGACGGCGCCGCGGACGGCGCGGTGCGGCCCCGCCGGCCCGGGCCTCAATGACGCACCGCCGGCAGATATAGGAAAGTAGATAATAACGTAGAACAGCGATGGCGAGGCGTCACAGGCCACTGTGCCAGGGGTCCAATGCCAGGGCCAGCGCGCATGTGTATGCTCTACAGGCCAGCCAATGTCGGGGTGCAGGGCATGTTGGCTGTCTTGTTGCGGCTTGTTGCCTGCTGACTAGGGTTTACCTGGGAGACCGCAGGTGCACGTGTACCGGCTGCCCGACCTGCCGACGCCCGGCGCGCACGGGTACAGCGGCACGCCGGTGACGCTGCAGCCGTCCTCGGGCGCGGGGCACAGCCCGGGCTTCGGGTCGGCCGGCCTGGCGCTGTCCGGCAGCGGCGACACCATCTTTGTCGGCGCGCCCGCGGCGCCGCAGGCGCGCCGCCCATGAATGTTGTGCGACTTGGATCAACCCCCTATACGTCATATAGGGCTGTCTATGAAACTGTGTATACCCCACCCTAACCCTAAGCACGCCTGCTTCTTTGGCATGCCTGAGAGAGTTTGCCGGCCCTGGTCGTAACCTCGAACCAGGCAATGCCGCTCAGCTTTGACACGCGGGCTACCTAAACAGCAGCCAGGGCGCGGAGCTCGCCACCCTGCATTGCATGGCAGGGTCATGAGGGTGAGCCCGCAGGGCTGACACCGCTGGGCGCGCGCACGGCAGGCGACGTCGGGCCTGGCCAACCTGTACGGCAATGCGACCGTGTACGTGTTCAAGCGCGACAGCAACAGCAGCGGCAGCAGCAGCGGCAGCTTCAGCCAGGCGGCCGTGCTGCCCGCGCCCGACGGCGCGCGCAACATCGACTTTGGGCGCCAGGCGCGCGCACGCGCAGGGGCGCAAGCTGTTGTTGGTGGTGGTGGCACGCTGGTGGTGGTGGCACGCTGCAGGCGTGCCATCAGAGGGGCACGAGCGCCAGGGGCGCCAACGCGCGCGGCGCCGAGCCTGGACACCTGGCAAGACAGCGACTGGCCATGCAAGGCCTTCGGCAGTCGGCGCAGTTTGTTGCAATCTTCTGGCGTCACGGCGCGCCCGGCCCACGCGTGCGGCGCGGTCTGCAGTGCCATGCGGGGGCGGCCGGCAGGCTCCGTGGCCGCTCACCGTAGCGCATGCATCACACCACCATGCGGGCGCTCGTGCGACAACCGGCCGGCCGCGCGCGCGCAGATCGCGGTGACGTCCGGCGGTGAGCTGCTGGCCGTCAGCGACCCGCTATACATCTCCGACTCGCTCACGTGCTCCGCGAGCGGCAGTGGCCAGGCGCGGCGGCTGCACTCTGCCCCGCCATCGAACCTGTGCCCTGAAGTCATGTATTGCAGTGCGCTCAGATTGTCTGTCAGGGTTGAGCGGGCATGCGCCGTGTGCCGCGTGTGCGGCATCGTGCATGTCACGCATGGCGGCGGTCGGACGGCGCCCCAGCGTGCCCGTAAAGCGCGGGCCAGACTGCGCACGCATGAGCTCGCCATGCTGGCAGTGATTGGTAAGAGGCGTCAGCTGTCGGGGGTGTTGACAGCCCCAGTCTGGGAATTGCGCACTGCGCCAGCGGCCCACACTCATCATCGGCATGTCTCCCTTGGCGGGCGCCGTCCCTGCCACGTGATCCCTGCCGGGCCTCTTGGCAAACGGTGTGCCTTGCTGCGGCGTGAACGATTTGCGGCCTGCGCATCATTGCAGCCTGCCTGCCGTGGCTGGCTCTGCAGCCGCCGCCGCGCCCAAAGCGGACGAGCACACTCTCGCCATGGGAGGGTCAGGGATAGGCTAACCCTATCACACACCTGCATTCATATCAGTTGCCGCCGCGCGCAGGGCCTGTCTACGGGCGTGGTCTACCTGTACCGCCGCGGCACCGGCCCCGGCAGCTATGTGCTGTCGCAGCGCCTCACCGCCAACGCGTCCGCCGTGACCGGCTTCGCCGCCGCGATTGCGCTGGCCGCCGACGGCTCCGTGCTGCTCGCGAGCCAGGCGGACGACGCAGCCGATGGCAGCGGCGCGGCCTACCCGACGCTGACGTTCGTGGACGTGGGCAACCGCACCATGCAGCCCGGCGGGCCGCTGCCGGTGCCGGGCGGCCTGCCGCCCGGCGCGCGCTTCGGGCAGGCGCTGGCGCTCGCGGGCGATGGCTCGCAGGTGCTGCCCGGGGACTGCCGCCCCGGGCAGCCGCGGGTGGGGCAGTGGGGGGCGGGGAGGTGCCAGCCGCGCACGCGCCCTGCATGAGGCCCCGCCCGCCCGCCCGCCCCGCGCCGCGCATCTCGCCCGGCCAGCCACTTGCCAGGCGCCTGCTCTGCCAGTGCACTGACGGCGCATGGAGCCCTCTGCAGGCAGATCCACATCAGGGGAGAGGCGCGCGGGCGCCTTCTGACTCTGCTTGAGGCGCCCTGGCATCAGCCCCAAGCGCACGCCTTACATGCCCGGCAACCTGACGCCCTGTCGGTCTTGAGGGGACGGCCGTGCCTGGGCGGGCCCGCGCGCGTCCGCTGCGGGCGGGGCTGACGGCGCCGGGCTCGCAGGCGCTGATCGCGGCCGCGAGCGGCCCCGGTGCGGGCGCTTCCAGCGCAGCGAACGCCGAGGGCGTCATCTACGGCTACCGCCTGGGCCGCACGGGCACCGCGGGCGCCGCGGTCGCCGCGACGCAGCAGCTGTACGTCAACCGCAGCCCCGACGCGCGCCAGTACGCCCTGCGGCCCGCGCCCCGCGCGGCGCTCACACACACATGCGCCGCCGACAGCACTGTTTGAGCTGTGCTGCTGTGCCGCCGCTGGTCGCTGTGCCGCCGCAGCCGCTTTGGCAGCCGGCGTCCCACCAAATTCGGGGCGCTCTCGTGAGGCGCTTGCAGATCGGCACACGGATGCTGCCGCCCCGGGCTGGCCCTCTGGGTGATGGCTCCAGGGAGCTTGGGCTGTGCGGCGCGGCGGCCCCTGTCACTCCCTCGCCGGCCAAGACATGCTCGGCGCCAAAGCCCTGCTCCCCCGTAACAGCGCCCGCGGGCCGCAGGAACCCCGTGTTTGCGCGGACGCTGGCGCTGTCGGCCGACGGCGTGCGGCTGCTGGCGGCGGGCGGCGCGCCGAGCGGCGCCCTGGGCGCGCCTCCGGGCGGCGCGCCTGCCGGCACCGCGCCCTCGCGCGCATACATCTTCCGCCTGCAGAGCTGCGGCACGCGCGCGCAAGCCGCCGACCCTGTGGGCGCCTGACGCGTCGGCACTGCTTAAGGTTTGGGGCGGCTGTTGTCCGCGCCGGTGCGCGGCAGGGGCGCGGGCGGGCGCGCTGCCCCTGCCGCGCCCGCCCCCACCGGGCCAGTCGTTCCACGCATGGCAGACAGGGTCCGGTCCGAGCCCGCGTCGCCATGTCCCCAGCTGCCTCCTTCTTCGTCTCCTGTCCCCCTGCCGTCCCTGCAGGATGCCTCCTTCCAGCCTCGCCATCGATATCAGTGACCTGCGTTCAGCTTGGACGCGACTAGCTGCCGCATGGCTGCGCCCTTTTTGCAGCCTCATGACGGAATGCCTCACCCGAGCATATCACAGTGCGTCCTGCACGGGGCACTGGGTGTGCTGCTGTGCCTGTGCAAGCGCTGAGGAGCTCCGCGCAAAGCTAGGGCACACGTTGGTGCATGGGGTTGCCGCGGTGCAGGCTGCACAGGCACGGGTGGCGGCAGGCCTGACTCGTATCTTGCAGCCACGCCAACAGGGCTGCAAGTGAACAGGATGCAGCAGTCGAGCAGGACCGTAGGCCGTGCGTATTTACGAGGGACGAAGTGGGCGCAACTCACACGCATGTAGCTGTCTTGTTGGGTCCCGAATTGTTAGGTGCAGCCAGCGCATGTTTTGGCGGGCGCGGGTGCTGACACACAGTTGCATATCGCGGGGTGAATAAAGCAGGTGCTTGCAGCTTCTTGAAGAGCCTCTCCGCGTATATGTTGTGAGCCTGCTTTTGTGGTCGTGGGCTGGTGGTCGAGTGTCCTGGACGAGCGGGCGCATGTCTGATCGTGCCGCTCTTGCCTCTGCCTGATGATGTCCGAATCACGCGTGCGCCTTGCGCCTTGTCAGGATGACTAGTGCTTATTTGCAGCATGCGCCGGTATATAATATAAGCAGACAGCACCGCGCATGGCGCACCTCGAGCTCCATGTGATGTGCCAACACTGTGTGTGCGGCAAACACCACCAGGTCATAGCATGTTGTTTCATGTCATCACTTGCGAGTGTGCGACTTCTGGCCGCGGCCATGATGCCCCACTCAGTCACAGCTTCCATCGCTCACAGTGCCAGGCAGCGAGTGCTGCCGCCGGCCTAGTGCTGCGCCTGCCAGCTCGTCCCTGGGCAGAAGCTGCGACCCCGCACGCGGTCGCGCGCGCGCGCGCGCCGCGGCAGCGCCTCAGCCGCCGCCGCCAGGCCGCCAGCGCGGTGCGCAGACCGAGCGGCGGCTCCCTTATATGGCTCCTCTCTGCCTCTACTCTCTACCTATCATGGCTCCCTTGTATGGCTCCTCTCTACCTCTACTCTCTACCTCACATGGCTCCCTTGCATGGCTACTCGCCCGCCGCGCGCCGCCACAGGTCCCGGTCGCCCGCCGGCAGCGCGCCGACGTCCACGCGCCCCAGCGCGTCGTGCGGCAGGCCGGGGTACAGCAGCACGCCGGGGTCCAGCGGCGGCAGCAGCACGCGCTGCAGCACCAGGCCCTTGGCCTCCGCGGCGTTCCAGCCGCGGTTGACTGCGCAGGCAGATCATTCCTCCACATGAACAGAGCTGCAAAGACCACCTAGCGCACACCCTGCATGGAATGGCACCCGTGCCTCCCACACGGGGTGGGCGAGGCAGTGCAGACCCCCAGCACTCTGCTGAATGCAACTTTCACACAGTGTTTGCCGCCATGAGCACTGCCGCAAGCTCATCACAGGCAAGGCGGGGCCCTGGCGGGCGGCGGGCGAGCGCGCGGGACGGGCGCGGGCGCGGCACCGGGCCGGACGCTGGAGCCCGTCGCCAGCAGCTCGGCGATGCGCGCCGGCGGCAGCGCGCCGCGGCCCACCATCAGCAGCGCGCCCACCTGCCGCGCTCCGGCAGGCCTCAGGGCCACTTCCGCAGGGTTTGTGGACCATTTTGGCTGGACTGAGCACTCCTTAGGCTACAAGCGCGCTCGTACATGGGCTGCAATTTGGTGCTCGCCGAGCGCGCGCGCTGGCTGCAGGGTGCAGCGAGGGCATGGTGGTCAGGGCAGCGCGCGCGCGCACCATGTGCCGCACCATCCGCCACAGGAAGCCGTCGCCGGCGACCTCAATGCGCAGCGCCGGCCCCGGCCCGGCGACCAGCGCGCAGCGCGCCACGCGGCGCACGGGGTCGGCGTCGCGCTCCGGCAGGTTGGCGAACTGCGCAAAGTCGTGCTCGCCCTCGAACGCGGCCGCGGCCTGCCTGCCGCGGCGCGCGCGGCGGCGCCCTCCAGCGCGGACGGGTGCAGTGAAGGGCCGCGGACGCAGCGGTCGCAGCCTGCTGGTGCGACACTGGCGGCCCTCTGCCAACTAGGTCGAGAGAATCCCCGCCGACCGGCCATGACGTGGTACGCACGCTGCTGCTTGCTGCACAGCCTAAGCCTCAGGCGCACATGCAGATGCCCAGCAAGGGCCAGGGTTTATGGCCATGCCCTGGCCGGGGAGCCGGGGCGCAGCGGGCAGGCCCCGGGGTAAAAGTGAAAGGAATAGGACAGTTTAGGGTTTGATAGGGTGGGGATAGGGTAGTGCAGGGGCGCGCCGCATGAGGTCGAGGTCCAGGCGCTGGTGGACGTGCTGCGCGTAGCGCGCCGTGAGCGGGTCGTGCATGATTGCGTTGTGGATGCGGAAGTGGTACTCCTGCGCTCGCGGGCTGCCTTAAAGCCAAGATGTATTTCTAGCAAAAAAAAGAGAAAAAAAGAGAAAATGTAAGAAGGAGCCGCGGCGGACGCGCATGGCCGCGCTGTGGATGCGGGAGCGCTACTGCATCGCGTGCGGCACACAATGAAACGAGCCGCAGCTCCTTACTCCCTTCACGCGCGAGGCATAACAGGTGACACGACGCCTAGCGGCCACATGCATCTCGCTGCTGAGCCTGCGCCGGCGGATGCGCCCACGGCGGTCGGCGCCCTGGGCGGCGCCGGCTGCGCTGCAGCCTGCGCGCGGGCGCGGACCTTGCCCACGTTGCTGAAGCGCGCGATAAAGTCGGGCGGCGCGGCCGCCAGGCGCATGACGCGGATGTCGCGCGGCAGCAGGCTGTTGGCCTTCAGCAGCAGCCGGTTGTCATCGGCGGCGCCCCCCGTACGGCTGTAGAAGCTGACCACCTGTCGCGGAGCGCGCTCAGGGTGCCTTCCGCTGCCGCCCAATCCCCACACTGCCCGGGGCACTGCACTGACATCGCGTGGAGTCCCTGTGCCGTCACGCCCCTCCAGCATAGCGACTTATGACGGATGATGACAATGTCTACAGCGCCATGGGCGCTGATGCGCATGCAGACGAGCGGTGTGTATGGCTGTGCTGGCAGCGCAGGGTGTGGTGTGCATGCGCTCAGGCACACACAGCGGCACAGCAGCTGGCTGCACGCGCTCGAGGGTGCGAGCGCGCCAGCAGACCGGTGCTGCACCAGGTCGCCACTGACCAGCAGGCGCCGCATGCTCGCCGCAGCAGCCCAGGCCTGACGTTCGCCAGGCTCAGGCACGCCGCCGCGGTGCCGCAGGCGGGGCTCACGGGTGCTTGGTTGCTGGCAACGGGGGCAGCCGCGTGGCCAGAGGGGCGCGAGCCTGGTCCGCAGCGTGCACGCCCGCGTCGGTGCGCGCGGCGGCGCTCATGCGCAGCGTGCCGCGGTCCTCCTGCAGCGCGCAGCCCAGCGCCCTTTCCAGCTCACCCTGGACGCCAGCGCACACCGATGTGACTGTCACATATCGTGCCTGACAGCTCGCAGGGTTGCGCAGTCAGCGACAGTGTGCTGTTGAGGCAGGCACGAGGAGCAGCGCGCTGTCAACTCAGAGGCCGCAGCTCGTCCGCCACCGGCAGTGGAGGCCTGGCGCCTCGCTCCAGCGCCCGCTGCCAGTGTGGCGCCAGTGCCGTGGCGTGCAGAGGGATGGGGCTATGCGAGGCCGCCAAGCACCTGCACGGTCGGCGGTGGCCCGGCCCTGCGCGCCCGGGCGCTGCCGCGCCGCGCGCGCGCCGCCGCGTTGGCGGCCGCGCCACGGCGGCCCACCGCCCCGCGCCGCAGCCCCGCAGCGCCGGCCGAGCCCGGCAGCAGGGCCGCCGCGCCATCGCTCTCGGCTTCTTCCGCGAGGCCCAGGCCGTCATGGGCCTCCGCCTCTCCGGCAGCGGCGTCCGGAGCATCACCAGCCGGCGGCGGCAGCTGCACCTGGAAGCCCTTGTACTCCGTCCCCTCATAGGCCACCCACGCCACGTAGGTGTGCCGCGCCTCGTCAGCAGGCGCGCGCGGCGCCGGCAAATGCGCGCATGGAGCGGCGGACGCACTCCTGCTAGCACGCGCTCAGCACGGGCTCTCCGTGTCCCTTGCCAGGTCGGCCTGCAGCAGCCGCGCCTGGAGGTCAGGATGCGCGGGCAACCGCGAAGGAGCTGGGTGGCGAGAGCGAAGGGACGACGCATGCAGAGCAGCGTGGCTGTCCAGAATCGCGCTTGTATCAGCCGACCAGCGGTGTTGATCCAACTGCATATCAGCTGTGTTGGAGGTGGCCTGGGATGCACATCCTGGGCGCAGCCTGCGCCATTTGCTTCCTCCAATCAACCTCAGCTCTGCAAGGCTAGCCTGCCTGACAGCGCTGACATGATGCCTGACAGCGCTGTCAGGCATCATGTGCCCTAACCCACCGGCACGGGCGCTGAGGCCCTACGAGCATTGAAGTCTGGGTTCAGACACAAAGCATCGGCATGATTTGCTCAATTATTGCATCCGGTTGCCTTTCTATCAGATACACTTTCCCTGACATGCTGCTTGCTTGCGATGATATATTGTGTTGACCAGGAACTCATGTTCGCCCTGTTGTGACTGCATGCCACAGCAAGACACTTCCAGACAAAATGTAGCTCACATCGGCAAACAAGCTGCTGGTGCGGGCAAGATTTTAAAGGAGATGCGCGATTAGCAATGTGTGCAAGCAGGTGTACAGCATTCATGTAATTAAGCTGAGCACTCTGGATGCAGCATGCGCCTGCAGCCAGTACTCACCAATCAAGTTTCCATGCAAGTGTCAGGCAATACGTATGCCTGGCTGCTTGCTTTCAACATGTCTCAGGCCGATTTGAGCACATCGACACAGCCAATGATACGTTCAAGTACAGGTTCAACAGCAGCATTGGCAATATCTGCACACGCTCGTTCCCGCTTGCCTCGTCAGGCAAGCGCAACCGCCCAGCGACCATGAGGAGGTGTCGGGCAGTGCTGCGGACTTCGCAGCATGTGAGCCAAAGCAACCACCATCCACAGACCCGCCAGCAACTCACTGCTTCAGAACTCCCTTAGCAGCTTCCATGCGCACGCCGCTGCTGCCAGCCGCCTCCGTCGCCGCGCGCCGCTGCAGCACCCTGCACGTACAGCATGCCCACATCATCAGATGCATAGACTGACATGTGCATGCAAGTCATGCATAATGACTGGTGTCCTGCGCCAGGTCCAGCTCTGCGTGTCATGCTACACAAGGTTGACCGCTGTGAACTTGTGTGCAGAAGGGCCGCCTGACGGCAGCGAGTGCCATGTGTGTCGGTGTGAGCAGCATGCAGGAAGAAAGAGCTGTAAGCGTGTAACTGCATGAGTACAGCAGCCAAGGGTCAGAAATTTGATGACAGCCGGCAAAAGCTGTGGACAAATCTAGGTGCCTCAGCAAGCCCACTGACGCTGCATGCAAGAGAGCCACTATGGGCGAAGACAGGTAGCCAGCAGAGAAGAAAGGGCGGGGTGCACCGTGCTACTGCGGGCGTCAGGGCCAGCGTTACTGGCGCGCGGACGGGGAGCAGCGCTTTGGTGCACAGGAAGGCGATTGCCAGGTCGGAGCCCTTGCTCGTCAGCGCTTTCGCCAGCCACCCGCGCTCTTCCGCATCCTCCCGCAGCTCCTCCTCTGTGCGGAGGGGCGGTGACAAGTTGACGAGAGAGCGGCTTCGCACCAAAACTCAGCCACATGTGTGGCAAAGCAGGAGAGGCGTGCACGTGTCAGCAAAGGGCACGCACGCACGCACCAGACAGCATGCCGTACTTGACGAGCAAGCTCTCCAGCTTGACCTTCCTTCCTGCCGCAAAGTAGCATCCTGCCGCGCCAGACACCGATTATGCAACGGTAGAGAGCTTGTGGGTCTTCACAGGCACGCAGTTCGTGCAGACGAGGACGCGCCTGTGAGCGTGGCGGCATAGACAGAGAGGTGCACGCCGATGGCAACCTTGCCATACTTCTTGAACAGCTCCTTCACTTTACTGGTGTATGACATGCTGCCATTAAGCTGAAGGGACGGGCGGACAGTGCATCATGGCCTCTATTTAGCGGGTGCTCTTGCTCCTTAACTCTGGTGGATATACACAAGCTGCCATCACGCTTGAGGGACGGCCGCTTGTTTCTTTACCAACAGCTTTGCTAGCACTCCTGTGCTTACTCTGGTGCTTGAGCTTGAAGCATGTACCAGCGCCGCTTCTTGACAGTGGCCAACTCTCACGCAGTCCTTGCCAAGGACTCCTTAGGCCTCATGTGCCCACCCACTCTCATTTAGTTTCACTCAGGGGCATTAACATAATGGCTTCATGTTCAGCAGGAAGAGCTGCATCAAGGCACATTCCGCTGCTCTATTTACAGGTCAAACACACCTGCTGGCTTCCCAACACGCCAGACAAGCTCACAGTCTTGGCAGCTACGCTATGCCTGAGTGGCAGGGACGGGCAAAACAGACACTCAGAAGCAGTACAAAGTCAACAGCCCGACTGGGTGCACACGACCGACACGGAAAGTCACACAACACGGTCACAGAACCTGCGAGCCGCATCACTCATATGTTAGCTATTCGGACCCACCGGCAGAGCACCCTTGGCCAACGGCTTATATATTTTGTGCCCGCCCTGCGAAGCCAGCAGGGTGCACAGACCCGGCTCATGCAACCTGCAGGCCCTAAAGGGCCGCGGCCGCCGGCGGCAGCAGGGCGGCTTTGTGTCCACAAGTGGCCGTTCTGCAGATGCAACTGCATGGACACCCCAACCCGGCTGAGAAGCCCCAGGCACATGGTGAAGGCGAGCCGCCCTTGCCCAGCAGGCAACATGCCAAGCGCGGGCGCCCCTTGCCTAATGCCGCCAAGGGACGTCTGGGCACACACGGTCCCGCGCGCCGAGTCAGGCTGGCCCACGGCCAGGCAGACTGGGCAGGTGCCATACGGGAGTGCCTGCCAAGCAGGTGACCAAGCACGCAGTGCAAGGTGGTGGAGCGCATCTACAGCACAGCCCCGCGCACTACGTGTCTAGTTTCCGCCACCTCGCCGGCCAGAGCAATAGACGCCCACAGTCAGCTGCCGCCCGCGTCAGGGCTGAGGGTCTAAAAAGCCCCCTGCATGCGCTGTCGGGCCCGCCACCCCGAGGCTCAGCCAGACGTGGTCGCGCGCGCGGCGCTCAGGTCCAGGGGCGGCGGCGGCGGCGCCGGGCCGGACGCCGGCGGCGCCAGCTGCGCCACGACGGCGGCGGGCAGGCCGCAGCGGCTGTACGGCAGGCAGGCCGCCAGCACCTCTGGCTCCACGGCGTCGATGGGCGGCCGCTGCAGGTGGTACTGCGAGGCCGCCTGCCACGCCATGGCGAGCGCCAGCACCTGCGCGCCCGGCCGCCGCTCGGGCCCCAGCTGCAGCATGCGGTTGTAGGGTTAGGTCAGGGTTAGGGCTTGCGCATGTTTGTACACCCAGGCTCCGCTGCAGCGGTCGCCGCGGCAAACGCCCTGCCGTGTTAGCGCAGGCGCCGGCGCCAAGCCACCCGTGCCGGGCTGCCCCTGCAACACTTGCGCATGTCGTCAAGCGGCGGGGCTGCATGGGTGCAGGCGTGAGGCGTCCCTGCTACAGCGGCTGAGCAGTCCACGAGGGCGACACTGGCGTCAGCCTGATGTGGACCATTTACATAATGTCTGCATCTCGGCTGCTGCGCACCAATGCGTCACCGTCCGGGGCCGCGAAGATGCCGGCGGAGATGACTTGCCGGCGGGCACTGGTCGGCGCTTCAGGCAGCGCCTGCCGCACGCGCAGAGAATCAGCGCCATGTCAGAAGATGCGCTATACAACAGCTTCTTGGATTAACTCCTTGTACTAGTCTGCATGCTGAGGCATCCCGGGCAATATGCTGGCGGGCATGCGCATGCACGCGATGCACCCGGACCGCCCGCCCAGCACACTCCAGCAATTCTCCACGCCCGTGTCAGATATTGATGCACCTTGAGGAAACGAGGGCACTGTTCGACCCTAAGAGACCTGTAAGAAACACGCCAGACATCAGGTGTGGTGTCCAGTGTGGTCAGATGCGGACCCCATGCACTTGGCACGCTACGCGATACTTCCCTTGCAGCCATCGCAGCGGCCACGCTGCTGCAGCCGAGCAGGGCGCGCACCGCCAGCGCAACAGGCGCCGCCATCGTCGGCAGGCCGGCCAGGTTGGCCATCGCGAGCTGCTCGCTGGCATTGCCGACGAACGCGTCCACGCGCGCGGCCTCCATCGCGCCCACCACCTCGCGCGCCAGCACGCCGCGCGCTCGCTGGGCCTGCGCATCCATCCCCGGTGGGCCCAAGCTAGGGGTTGCTGCTCCGAGGCGCCGCGGGTGGCTATCTGGAGTCGAACAGGACATGGGCTGGGTCTGCTCAGCGCATCGCTACGGACGCACACATATGCACAGGCGCAGTCATACTCTGGACACTGCGCACCTAACAAGCTCCTTGAAACCCGCAAGCAAGGTCTGCAGCATCACGGCCACCATAGAGAATGCATGGCACGCACTGCCGCCTTGCAGATGCATGGCATGCACTGCCACTCAACAAACATTGCTATTGTGCACAAGGAGCAAAGAGGTCGGCCTCGGGCGGCGCGCGCCTGCACGTACTCCACGCTGGGGATGAGGCGCGCCAGGCGCAGCAGCGGCGGCCAGAAGTCCTGGCGCCGGTTGGTCTCGGCTGCGCCGCTGCGCTGCCAGAAGTCGAAGTTGGCGGCCGCCTCGGTCAGCATCAGCGTGGTGATGATGTCCTGCGCGCGCAGACATGTTTCACCTCGGGCGCCTCTGTGTGCTGCAGCGCGCATTTATGCGCTCATCCCGTCTCCCTGTCAGGGCGACTGACCTGGGTCTGACAAGCAAGGTCCCGGAGCTAAACCAATTGTGAATTAAGACTGGTGCAACGATCCATAATGTCAAGTGCAATGCCATTAACGGCAAGCCTGCCTTGGTGACACAAGCACACCGCCATGAGCATTGCAAGGAGATTGTGTGATGCTGGCGGGAGAGCGCCCTGACCTGCGCGGGGCTGGTGTAGTTGAGCTGGAAGGGCACCACTGTCACACCGCGCGCCTGCAGCGCTGCCGTGAACTGCACGCGCAGAGCACGCGTCAGCGCAAAGCCCACCGCCTTGAGCGGTGCAGCGCGCACCGTCCTGGTATTGAGTGCATCAGCGACATGCATCCGAGTGAGCAGAGCGCAATGTCTCAGCGGGAAGCAGCTATCAAAGGCAAATGCCATGAGCAGACCGGTCCAGTCTAGGAGACATGCACGGCTGCTGTGCGCGCTGGCGCCGGCCTGGGCGGCGCCGCACCTCAGCGCCCCACTCCTGCGCGCTGGGCAGCATGCCGACGGTCAGGCCCGACACGTTGAGCGCGGCCGGGTCCGGCAGCGCCGCGTCGCGGCTGCCCGGGTCGTCCGCGTCGCGGCCGCGGATGACGTCGTACACCGCCGCGCAGTCGGCGGCCGCGCGGCAGAACGGGCCCACCTTGTCCTGCGCGCCGGCGCCTCCTCTTTAGACCTCTCCAGACAGGAGGTAAATAGTAAATGAAGCGCGTTTTGCCCATACAGTCCAGCTTCACGCCAGCCACATATCTCGTTTGACAGAACTCTCGAAAAAGCGCACAGCGACATGCCACTCCTGTACAACACCCTCACACGCTGTTGTAAGTACTCTCTGTGGCGTCGCGGCAAGCAACGGCGCGGGATGCGCACCAGCGAGTCCACCAGCGACATGACGCCCGAGCGCCCGACCGCGCCAAACGTCGGCCGCATTGCCGTCGCACCGCAGCGCTCCGCGGGCGCCATCAGGCTGCCCTCCGTCTCGGTGCCGACGGCAAACGGCAGCGCGCCGGCCGCGACTGCCGCCGCCGGCCCCGCTGACGACCCTGACGAGCCCTGCGCGTCGGGCAGCCGCCGCCCCTCAGCCTCCCGTGCTCCTGGCGCGGTCCCAGGTGGCGCAAGCGCGAGCGTGCGCGGCTGCGGAATGCGAGCAATCGAGACCCACGGCCTCATGATGGTGCACCTCTTACTGGCACTGCTGGCCTCGCCAAGTCACCATGGCCACCCCCACCTTTATGTGTAAGACAGGCTCACATGCATCGCATGCGGTGCTTGGAGATACCATGCTGTCCATGGCGCGACCCTGTGCGCCTGCACGCGCCCGCAGCAGGCCTGCAGCCCGCAGGCTGTGGCGGGGGCGCGCCTGCGCGATGTTCCACGGGTTCTTGACCATGCCGCCCCACCACACGTCGTCAAAGGCCATCTCCCCGGTCGCCAGCTTGGCCACCAGCACCGCGCCCGCGCGCCGCAGCCTGCGCCGCGCGCGCGCCTGAGGCGCTGCAGCGCGCCGCCTGCGCCAAGAGCCCCAGCACGTGCTGCCCTGTACAAATACCTGCAGGTACCTACACTCTTCACAACCTACCTCTGATAAGATGTGCGTGCCCTGGGCCCAATGGTGCACTGACGCCCTAGCTCAGTGACAGCCGTCGCGGTCCAAAGCGTGATCGTGCGCGCCCAGCGTCGCTGCTGCCCTGGCTGCGCATACGCCGCAGCCGTACGATCCCCCAAAAAGTGACACTGTAAACAAGGGCTTACTTTGGGTCGTGAGGATGCGGCGGGCGGCGCACCGGCCGTACACAGATGCGCTGTCCGGCAACACCTGCGCGAGGTAGGCCGGGGCGCCCCAGGTCGTGCGGTAGCCCTCCACCGCGATCAGGTCCTTCAGGCCGTACGGGATGCCCTGCAGCGGGCCCAGGTCCACGCCCTGCGCGGCGCGGCGCACGCACGCGTCAGCGTGCGCCTGGGAGCCAGGTATACAGTGGATCGATCACGACTCAGGAGCGCTCGCGGCTCAGACAATTGTTTGCCATCCTGCCGGCGACTCAGTGCCCTGATCCGCGAGCTGCCGGTCTCACTGCGGCTCACCCTAACCCTACCATACACTAAGCGCGCAAATGCAGTTCCAGCCCGAGCGGCGAGCGGCGCGCTGCTGCGGCCGTCGGGCTCGCAGCTCTCCTCTTGCGACTGCACCCAGCGGCGGGGCCGCGCGTGCGCAAACATGAGGTCCGCCTGCGCGGCCTGCTGCTCCGCCAGCGCCTCGGTGTACGTCACCACATACTCCAGCACGCCGTCGTACCTGCGCCCGCACGGGGCGCACCGCTTGCAAGGAGGTCAAGGTCCAGGGTTTTTGTTTGGCAGTATTGGGAGGACAGGGTGCTCACATGGCCGGCCCGCGCCCGCCACCCCAAAGCTGTCAGCCATGGCCATACTCAGCAAAATCCCCACGCGCGCCGTGCGAGACGCAGCAGGGCAAGCAGGCGCGCGGCGCGCGGAGGCCGGGGCAGCGCCGCGCGCGCACGCACCGCTTCAGCCGCTGCGTGAACACGGCCGTCAGCTCGCGCGACGTGACCTGCTTTGAGCGCAGCAGCGCCGCCAGCTGCAGCACCTGCCGCGCGCGGCATGCCGCCCCTTCGCGCTGGCCACACGATGCGCTCCCAAGCAGGTCGTGAGCAGGGCACGCGAGGGTGGCGCGCCATGCACAGCGCCAAGCACAGCGCCAGCACTGTGTCCTGGCGTAGCAGGAGGTCGGATTATGCAGGTCCAGGTGCGCGGGTTACGCCTCACTGCCAACAGCGCGCAGCAGGACAAATGTGTGCGGCTGGCAGCACAGCGGGCCGAGCGTGCGGCCGCGCGCCGGCATGAACGCCAGCGAGTCGTTGTCGGCGGGCCGCAGCACGCCCTGCGGCAGCGCCGCCGAGGCCGCCCACGCGCCCGGCGGCAGCGCAGGGCCCCCTTTTGGCGTCGCGCTGGTCACTCCAACGCCGCCGCCGCCGCCCACCGACGCGGCCGCGACCAGGCTCGCTGCGAGGGCCGTGCCGGCGGGCAGGGCGCTCGGGGGAGGGTGCAGGCCGGCGCGCGGCGCGC
>JAABUV010000146.1_pt1 | contig 101783 bp, 141 predicted proteins | sample 5559971 | NCBI WGS metagenome assembly JAABUV01 (sample SAMN10711881, study PRJNA513362) | rock metagenome | isolation source: Antarctica rocks | place: Antarctica: Victoria Land, Knobhead nord | collected 2015-12-19 | reverse complement strand
CGTGTGGCTGCGGTGCGGCGCCCTCCCGCGGCCGCGCCGCACGCCGCCCCTTGCACGCCTCCAGCGCTGGGCGCAACGAGTGCGCACCAATGAGCGCATTACTGCCACTACTCTGCCCCAGCGGGCTTTCGCACGCACACGGCAAGGCTGCTCCAGCCCGCGCCGCGCCGCCTTAGGCCCTCCACCTCTGCTTGCCTGAGCAGTACGATTGCGAGCTCTTATCCTCACTGTGACTGACGCGCTCGCCTGCAAGCTAAAATCGTGTCGCATGTGCGCAGGTTTGGCGGGGTCGCCCTGCAGCGCGTGCGGGTGGAGCTTGCGGCGGCCGCGCGCGCAGGCGCGGTGGGCGCCTGCCTCGCGCCCGTCTACACGCTGCGCGCCAGCCTGCGCCCCTGGCTCAGGCGCGGCCCGGCGGGGCGTGGGGCACCGCCCGGGACCCTGCCTGGCGTGTGAGGATCAATACGCGGTGGCCGCCTGCTTGCTGAAAGAGTGTGCTATGTGCCCGCAGACACCAGACGGGCCGTCTGCCACGACTCAGCGCGATTGCGCATGTGCTGGGCGATCAGGGTTCAGGGTCGCGTGTGGTAGGGCTTTTACCCTGTCGTAGCGCGCCAGGCACAACGCGGCCATGGGCGTGACGGGCTTCCACGCGTACCACGCGTCGGTGCGGCGCGAGGCGCTCGCCGCGCAGACGCTCGGCGTGTTCGCGTCAGCCGACCTGGCGTCCAACCTTACGCTCTTCGCATTCGAGGTGGGCGCCTCATGATAAAACGTGGCACAGCGCGGCGCTTTGCACTATCACTGGACATCGTGTGCAAGCTCGGAGCAGAGACGCAAAACAAGGAGGGGCAGCTCTGCATGGACATGCCCATCGCTTCCGTCCAGGCAGTTTGTCGCTTGCTCAGACCGGGCTTGCGGGCTGCAGGGCCTGCACTGGTACAGCTACGCGCCGCCCCGCCGGCGCTGGTACCTGAGCCAGAGCACGATGATGAACGAGTGCCTGTACCGGCAGCGCCATGCCTATGACTACCTCCTTTTCATGGACGCCGACGAGTTCCTGGTGGTGCGCGGCCGCTCCTGCCAGTTTGGCTGGTGTGTTCGGGAGAGGGTTCGTAATTAGCACAGGAGCTGCTGCTCAGCCGCATGCGTGGAATTGACAAAGGCACAAGGCTTGTGCTGTGCAATGATGTGCGGCCCGCCGGTCCGGCATGGAGGAGCGCGCCTCTTCTTGCATGTTGAGCAGCAGAGCAGAGGATGGAGTAGACGAGAGCGAAGGAAGCGAGCGTATGCAGAAGTGCAGAAGCTTGTAGCTGAGGGTGGGGCGGAGTCGCTCTTGAGCCGCCTGAATGCGCGCTTCACCACGCTGCAGAGTTATGATCAGAATGCATGTGCATTGTCCGTGAGGCGCACACGAGAGGCGAGGCAAGGGCCGACGCATAAGCCCCGCCGGTGCAGGTCCGCGACGTGGCGCGGCACCCGGCGCGCGACCTGCCCGCGCTCCTGGCGCGCGCGCTGCCGCCGGACAGCCCCGCGGCAAGCCTGCAGATCCAGACGGTCAACTACCCGCTGCAGGCGCGCCGCCCGCCCGGCCCCCGCCTCGGCCGATGCGCCGCGCCGCAGCGCCTGCTGGCCCTGCCCTGCTGTGACGACCCGCTCGTCGCCTCCGATGCCTTGCACAGTGCGTCACATCCTGTCCACCCGCTAAAGGCATTGCAGGCCGCGGGGCCTTCGGCGCGTGCACAGGGCATGACGCACTGATGCACAAGATGCAGCACGACGGCGCATTGCTGGTTCAGAAACGTATTCAGCCACACGCGCAGTGCCAGGCGGATGCGTACTCACCAGCACATTGCTGGGTTATTTAGAAAACAAATTTGCCGCGCGTGCAGTGCCAGGCGGATGCCTACTTTGTGGACGCGCCGGTCGGCGCGGAGCAGGCGCTGCCGGCGGCGGGCGCGCACCGGTACACCACGCGCGGCAGCATCGGCTGGGCCGCGGGGCCCAAGTCGGCGGTGCGGCCGCGCGCGGCGCACCATGTGCTCGTCAACCTGGTCGCGCCGGAGACGGGGTTTGAGCCCTACCGCGCGCTCAAGGTGCAGGAGGTGCTCATCAAGCAGGCGCGGGGCCCCCCTTCACACTCTCCTCCAGCTGGCTGCGCCAAGGGGCACGCGGCGCAAAGCCTGGGCGGTGAAGGGCATGCGACATGTGGAGCCGAAGTTGTAAACACCAGTCTTAATCGCATGCAGGGTGCTGGCTGTTTTGGCCGTAACGGGTATGTTCAGACGCCCTGGAGCTTCAACAAGGCGTGCACAGTACAGCACGCTCTGTTGCCAGCATGACATCACCTAAATCACACCTGACGCTTTCTGTGTCATGCGCGCAGGTGCACTTCCAGAGTTGGGGCCGCGACTTTGACTGCGTGAACAAGACCTTTGACGACCGGGAGGCGCTCGTCGCCGATGCTGTGCGGCGCTAGTCAGTGAAACAACCTCAGTGCTTCCAATATGGTGGCAGCTGCGGTGTTTGTTTTGTTCGCTGTACAGCTTGCGCAGGTCGCGCGCAAGTGCGTTTGGCGTAGCTGCATAGTGCTTCACTTGTTCATTGTTACTTTTGTAACACAGAGTGAGGTGCTCGCTATGCACGCTCTGACATCACAATCTGCAACGGCGTAACGCCCGCTACGTGCCGGCTAGCCTTCAGCGTCCGCTGGCTGGGCGTCAGGTTGTCGCAAGATTGCAATGGCTAGAGCAGAAAACGCGATACATCTCTTGTTTTGGTTTGTCCGGACAAGTCCTTTCGTCGACGAGCCAGCCCTTCCACGGCTGGCGCCACCACAAGCACAGTCTGCTGACTGGCATCCTGCTTGCAGAACACAAGCAAAGAGCTGTCGCGGTCTCGACTGTTCCCGCGGAGTGGCGCAAAGCATGTAGCTGTCAAGAGCAAGTTTGTAAGTCGAGCTAAGAGTCTTGCGTGGCACAGGCGATCTCCATGCGCGCCATGGGCGCACCGAGGCACCGATCCATACCCGTGACATTCCTTCGTTCAGTGCCCTGCAAAAGTGCCCAACGCATCCGCATACACACCCGCACAATGCAGCGCATGCTAGCCTCACCGGCTTCAGCCAGGCCCGCTGCGTCTTTGCAGGCACGGGCGCTGCCGGCGCGTGCACCCGCACGGCCGCCAACAGCGGCTCAGCCAGAGTCTGCACTTGCCTGGGCGCGCCTGCAGACCGCAGGCGCGGCGCTCGCGCTATCCGCGGCGCTGGTGCTGGGTGGCGCGCCGGGGGCGCTGGCCGACCTCAACAAGTACGAGGCGGCCGCGGGCGGTGAGTTTGGCAACGGCACTGCGCTGCAGTATGGCGAGGCGCGCCCCGCCGCACAGGTCCAGAGCACTGGCCCTGGCAATGTATTTGCATATCACGTAGCAGCAGGTACTGGTCGCGCGTCTCTGCAGAGTCTTTATAGACACAGTAATGCTTCTGCCAGTGTCCTCAGACATGCGCTGCCGGGCAGTCGTCTGACCGCATCAGGCCGCGCAGGCCAGCATCGCAGGCAAGGACTTCCACGACCAGGTGCGCTGCACTGGCCTCTCTCGCACCACTGTCGCGTCTGGCAGGCCTGCTCGCCTCTTGCACGCCATGCCCGTGGCACTTTGTCATGCGAGTCCCTGACGGCGCCGTCCGCATGTGCAGGACCTGCGCCGGTCCAACTTCACGGCGGCCGACTGCCGGCGCTGCAACTTCAAGAACACCAACCTGCAGGGCAGCTACTTCATCAAGTCGGTGGTGCCGAGCGCCAACTTTGAGGCGTGGGCCCCCCGCCCGTGCGCGGCAGTGCTGCCTGCAGCAGGCAGCTGTGCCTGAAGACCACACCACACGCTGTTGTGTGCGCGCTGGCGCTGACCCTTGAGGTCCGCTGATCCTCGAGGGTCGCTGACCCTCAGCGCCCCGCAGAACGCCAACCTGAGCGACGTGCTGATGGACCGCGCTGTGCTGAACGAGGCCAACCTGCGGAATGCGAACCTGCAGCGCACCATCTTCACGCGGTGCTGCCTGCCTCCATGTAGTCTTGGTGCACGCATGAGGCGGCTGTGGAGGCTGCGCGTGCGCGGAAGCACTGAGCAGCTTGACAAACGCATGCGGGGTGTGAAGCTTGCTCTGCTGACATGCGGTGGGGTGTGCTGGAATGCGCCTACCCATGTTCATCTGCATGCACTGGCCTGAATGCACCTCGACAGCTGCAGCAGCGCGTGCAGGCCGGTGCAATCGACCACTCTTGGGCACGGCCAGCAAGCGCAGATTCCGCCTTTTCCATAGAGCACCTGCGCGCACAGGAGCGACTTGGGCGGGGCTGACATCCACGGCGCCGACTTCACGAACGCGCTGCTGGACAAGACGCAGCAGATCGTGCGCCCGCGATGCGAGGCTTACCGTACCCTACTGCTGCGCTGGCTGGGCCTGCCCAATCAGCGCCGTGATCTGCATCGTGGAGGCGCTGCTCTGTCCGCTGTATAGTGCGTCTGCAGGGACTTTGCATGCTCCCCCGCGCGCTCGCACCATCCTGCCTTGGCAGAGTGATGTTCGCGCACCATCCTCACCTCACACTGGCAGGGCCCCGGCGCGCGCGCTGCCGAGACTCTGCACGGGCACACAGCGCGCCGGCAGGGTGACGCGCGGCTGCGCGTGCGCGCCTTCGGGTATAGGGTTCATGACGCTAGCATACTCCACGATGCTTCGCGCGTGCGTTAGGATATAGGGTTCACGGCGCTAGCATAGTTGGGGTATAGGGTTCACGACTCTGCGCGCGCAGGCGCTGTGCCGCTACGCTGACGGCACCAACAGCGTCACGGGCGAGGACACGCGCAAGAGCCTGGGCTGCGGCAGCCGGCGGCGCTTCCGCGAGGCCTCGCCTAGCAACCCCGAGGGGCCGCAGGCGCGCCCCGCGTGCCGCGCTGTGCCGCACCACACACTCCTGCGTGGGCGTGAAGGTGTTTCGGAGCGTTGGCTCGGGATCGCATGGAGTGGCGGCCGTGCCGGGCAGCACTCCGCCACAGCCTGGTTTGTGGCCAGCGACGCGCTCGTGGCAGTGCTGCCGCGCTGCGCGTCGAGCGGACCAGGGCTGCTCAAGAACAGCAAAGCACAAGTCACCATCTGTGCCTGCTCAACTGCCATCCTCACATGTATCCGCAGTCGCATTGCTGAGTGCGGGGCCATACAACCCATCTCACGGGCTCCTCGCCTGGCCGCCAGGTGGCCACCGAGGACAAGGAGGCGTTTGTCAAGTCGATGCCCATTTACAGGCAGTGAGGGTGCATGAACATGTGCGCTGTTTGGAGACCAGATGTCGAGGCTTGGCTCCTAACAGTGCCGGGTGCTGAGGCAGTCTGCGCGCAAGCGTTGGCTGCGCCTAGGGGTGTTTGAGCGTGTCGCTATGTGGGCGCATGTGTGTTTACGGCCCTACATGGGTCACATCATGCGCGGCGGCCGGGGCAGATCGCCATGTGCAGGTCCGCGAGGCCTAGAGAGCAATGAGGTTTGTGTTGACACACTGCCAGAATGAACTCAGCAGGAGGGGCCACGACTTACACGACAATTTGCATCTATCCCGGCAAAGCAAGCTGCGGCAAAGCACATGCCGCATGAAGTCTATGGGCCCTGTCAGGGCCCAGCAGCGGCTGCACGCACTCATGTGAGGTCGTGGGGCACGTCCAAGAGCCGGGCCTCGCAGGCTTGCAATCAGAAGCATGCGCTGCGAGCAAGCGTGCAAGAAAAGTTAAATTGAACAGAGCAGGTGTCCACACGCACGTCCTCACAGCCGAGAGCGCCCTGCGATTGCCCGGCAGACCAGCAGTGCCACAGCATAGGCGCCACGACCCGCCCTGCCGGGCGAACGCACAGTACAAAAACCATATCTGATTTACAAGCCTGTGAGCACACAGCGCGCACGCGCAGCGTGCCACGTCTGAGTTTCTCTCCAGGCAGCAGCCGCCGCTGCCATGCCACACCACCCCCGTCCGCATGAAAGGTCCGCACGGGGTGCATCTGCGGCGCGTAGCGGCCGCGCGCGGGCCACGAACCGGCGCGCAGGCCGCGGCACCCGGCGCGCTAGCAGATGTCGCCGTACGCCCAGGGGTGCTCCTCCAGGTACTGCGCGGCCGCCGCGCGCAGGCCCACGTTGCGCACCACCTGCCCCGGCTGGCAGGGCTCCTTGGTGATCGGGTCCCAGTGGCCCACCTGCGCGGCGCATTGAAGCTGGGTCGCACGGCGCGCCTCTGCAGTAACGCTCGGTGCACAGCTCTGTGCACAGCCGCGCTGCAGGTTGCGCGGCCCGTCTCCCCAGGGTGACGCACTCAGCGCATGCGCGCATGAGTGTGCTCGGGTGGCGGCCCCTGGGGCGCGCGCGCCCTGCAGCCGCCAGCCGCCAGTGTTGCGGGTGCGCACAGCAGTCCGCGGCGCGCGGCGCGTAGCAGGGCCGCCGGCCCGGGCGGCGCGCGGCAGGCGCGCGGGCGCCGCCGGGCAGCCGGGGCCGCCCGGGGCTCCGCAAGGTGGGCAGTGCGCGCCCGCGCACCTTGGCCAGGTGCTCATGCAGCGCGCTCTCCTCGTAGCTCAGCCCGGAGGGCAGGATGACGGGTTCCCGGAACACCTGCGCCGGGCGCTAGGGTATGGGGTACTTGACCTGAATAGGGGCATGTTGTCAATGCCGCGCCGCCCCGCAGCGCCCCCTCCCGGGACATGGACACAGGGCATGGACGCGCAGGAGGGTCTGCGCGGCCCGCGCCCCGCCGCAATGGCACAGACGGCTGCTGCGGAACTGCCGCGGAAAAATGACACACGCTGTGAACCCCGCTCTCCCGCTGGACAGCGGCGCCGCGGCGCCCGCGCGAGCGGCCCCAGACTACCCTGCCCCAGGCCCTGGACTACCCTAGACTTCCCTGCACCCAGGCGCCGCGCACCTCCATGGTCAGCGGGCAGGTGAGCGCATTGGCGGCCTCGCCGCCGCGGTCGCCCGCGGCCGCGCGCTGCAGCAGCGCCGCAAGCGACTCGCCCTCGGCCGCGTGCGCGCGCGCCAGCGCCCCCCGCGCCTCCTCGCCCTGCACAGCACGCCGTCAGCGCGCGGCGCACCTGCCCTCCTGGAGCCCAAGGCTGCTGAGATAAGCTGTTGTTGCAACCTCTGCCGCGGACAGCGCGGATGCACAGCACATGCTCTGGGTGCCAGAGCCGGGCGGCCAGGGTGCCAGGCAGGCCGCGCCTGGCTCCCCGCCAGCTCGCCCGCCTGCTGCCGCAGCAGCGCGCCGCGCAGCCGCTCGCCCAGCGCGGCCTGCTCCGCCGCGCGCGCCGCCGCGTCCAGCTGGTGCTTCTTGTACCTGCGCCGCGCCCGCCGCGCTGGCGCTAAGCTTGTTGGCGCGCGGGTTACTTGTACCTGCGCCGCTCCCGCCACGCTGGCGCTGAGCGCGCCGGCGCACAGGTGAGGCTCACTTGTGAGGCGCCTGCGCGTGACGCGCGGGCGGGCCAGCGCGGACCGGCAGGGCGGAGTGCTGGGCGCGTGCGCACAGGCCGCGCCAAGCATCGCAGCTTCTCACCGCTCAGTGACGCTGACCCGCGCTTGCAGCCTATGTGTGACGCGGATGGCGCCCTGCCCGGATGGGGCAGTGGGGCTTGCACGCTGCCTAGCCGCATGGCAAGGGGAGGCGGGCTGCACAGGCTCGGGACGCACTTTGCCTTTGCCAACTCCCGCCATATCTGCTCTTTGATGGCGTCCCCGGACTGCCTGGCCAGCTCCAGCGCCTGGGAGGCACGCCCGCAGTTTGCTCGCGCAACACTTGCCGCAGATCTCACGCAACTCACACAGACACGGGCGCACGACTGCTGCAGCGAACGTGGCAGACACGCACAGAGGCTTTGCTTGCTCGCTCACTGACCGCGTCAGTCGCTGACCGCGTGCACTGCGCGGCCGCGCGCGCGCCTTGCTCAGGTGCGAGATGGCGCTGTCCAGGCTGCCCTGCGCGCGGAGCGCCTGCCCCAGGAAGTAGTGCGCCTGCGCGCGCGCAGCAGGCCGGCCTGGGCGCCCGCCTGGTACGGCGCAAACAGCTCCTCAGGGGCGGCAGCGCCTTACAGTCACGGCGCGCACGACGCAGCACTCCTTGTGGCACTTGCAGTTTGGCGCGCGCGCTGGCGCACTGGTGCAGACCGTGCTACGGGCTGGGCGACACCGCGCGCCTTCAGGTACTGCGGGTCAGCCTTGAGCGCGATCCGGCAGTCCTCCGCCGCGCGCTCCCACTCGCCCTTGCGTGTGAGGCTGAGCGCACGGTTCACGCGCAGCACGGGCAGCTGCGGCGCCAGCAGCAGCGCCTCCGTGTAGCGCTGCGGCGGGCAGGCAGCACGCGTCAGGGCTTAACTAGTAAACAGTAGCCTCGCCAGACTGTTTGCGGGCTGCGGCTGCGGCAGGTAGGCAGCACGCGTCAGGGCGCTCATCAGTGGCCTCGCCAGACTGTCTGCCAGCTCCGGCGTGATGGTATACTACCTGCTTGCTCCGACGCGCTTTTACGAGGTGTGCTGGCTGCGTGGGTGCGCCAGAGCGGAGTTCGCGCGCGCCTCTATTGCTGCGGCGTGCTTGCCCCGCCTGAAGGCAAAGTTGCCGTCCTGGCGCAGGCGCTCCACGGCCGCCAGGACCTCCGGCGTGAGCTTGGCGGGCTCTGCGGCCATAGCTGGCGCCGCTTCTGGCAGCTTTGAGCGCGGGCTGCGGCTCCTGCGAGCACTACACGGCCTAGAAGCTGACCCGCCCATCGCCGCCCATGAAGCTGTCCACTCGCTTGTGCATAGGAAAGGCCGCTTTGTGTAGTTAACTGCTTGCGACAGCGCACGTGCCGGGAAGGGTCTAAGAAGGGCTGCACTGAGCGAGTAGCCACAGTTTGCTGATATCAACACACGGTTGCAGCTTATCGATTCTCTGAGCGCCGCTAGGAACAAGGTGCCCGGCAGTGACTCACTCACCACAGTCCCAGCACAGCTGCCTGATGCCGTAGCTTGCGGGTGACTCCACCTGTCGCAGCCCGTGGTCTCGGCGAGCAGCAGATTGCCTTGCCTGCGCCGCGGCTCGCCCCCATGGGCAAGCCGGCCGTGGCGCTCGACACCGGCTTCGTCGCGCTGCCCGTGACCCTGCGCCAGGGCGCCGCCACGCGGCGCAAGCACCTGTTCCTGCGCGCGCACCGCGCCGCGGCGCCGCCCGCCGCCGCCGGCGCGCAGCAGGCCGCGCCGCCGCTGGGCGAGCGCGCCCTGTTCGTCGCCGGCCTGCCGTTCCTGAACGCCGAGCTGGACGCGGCTGTCGCGCGGCTGTTTGGCGCGTTTGGCAGCGTGGAGCGCGTCGCCGTGCACGCCGAGCAGGCGCGCGCGGCGCCCTGCTGCCCGCTGGGCTGCATTTGAAACACAGGGCCGACCGAGGCACTCTGTTGAGGCATCAGCGTCAAAGCGGTGTCCGAGCGTGAGCGCTGCTCTGTCCGCGTGCTCCTGCGCTGAGACGGAACAGTCGGCGGGCTGCCGCGAGCGCTGGCCGGCGCGCGCAGACCTCCGCCATCGTGGTGTTCGACAAGGCGGCGGCGGCGGCCAAGGCGCTGCGCGCGGCCGCCGACGGCAAGGGCCTGGAGCTGGAGCTGCCGGAGCCGGACCAGCCCTACGGCCTGAAGGGTGCCTACTCTACCCTATACCCCTGCCCCTGCTCAGCGCGCGCCCGCGTCTGCCCACGCGCTGTGTGCCCAGCAGCTGCTGCTCCTCGGCTGCCGACCCCGCGCACTGCGGGCGCGCTGCGCCGGTGTCGCGCGGGCGCCTGGCGGGCACGGCGGTGCCTGCGCGCGCTCCCGACACGTCAGGGCCCGCTGGCAGCGTACTGCACGCCGCGCCCGGCGGCAGCCCGAGCGCCGCACTCAGGCGCGCGCGGTCCTGTGCGCAGCGTGGGTGGAGGCGCACAAGGCGCTGTTCTCCGGCAACGCGGTGCTGAGGCAGCAGGTGCGTGCTGTAAGCGCTGCCATGCACGCGGTCCAGCGAGTCTCATGAGCCCCGCAGCCTGGCGTTGCTTGGACCGCAAGGACGTCGGCAGCGGCTGCCAGGGGTGCCCCTGCTGCGGGCTCTGTTTTGCAGAGTGGCCGCGCCGTGCGCGAGCGGCGTCGTGGCTGGATGCGCTCAGCGCCACGGCGTGAGGGAGGGCGTGCGCCGGACGCGCAGCTGGACGAGTGGACCGAGGCGTTTGAGGCGGACGAGGAGCGGCGGAAAGAGGGGGCGGCCGCGGCCACCGCCGGGGACGGCTGGACGGTCGTCGCGCGGAAGGGGGTGCAGCCCCAGCCAGCATCGCGCCTGTGTCCCTTGCTGCTGGAAATCAACCCGTGATCATGATGGTGGAGGCGCTGTTGAGGTTGCGGGCGGCTGGACACTCACCGTGCTGGTGGCGATGCGGCCTGATCCGCTCAATCGCTTTGCATCTTGGCCGGTTGCTGATATAACAATACCCATCATCTGGTGGTGCTCAACAAGTATCGCGCACCGTCTTTGCTGCTGCTGCTTGCTTCGTCTTGCTTGCAGAGCAGACTGCAAGGCAACTTGCCTTGCAAGTGGGCTGCTCAGGCAGCCGCCGGATGTTGCGCAGGGCCGGCGGAAGACAACAGACGGCGGCGGCATCTCCGTCGGCAGCGTGGCGCCGGCGGTGGCGCGCGCCCGGGCGGACGCGGTGAAGGCACGCAGCCCTCCCCCCATGCGCCTCCTCTTGCCTCGCGCCTGCTCGCTTGCCTCGCTGACTGCCGCACTGCCTCTCTGGTCATCCAATGAGCAAAACGACAGGCATGAGCCCGCAGCCTGGCGCCAGCAGCGCGCCACTACGCCTGCGAGCGCGCCTTGCGGGAGGCTGCTGGCAGCGAGGGGTTGGGGCGGGGCGGGGCATGTGCAGGCACATGCGCGAGAGACCTGAGATAGGGTTTGATCCTGAGAAAGGTTCGGCCGCGCGCCGCAGGACCAGACGCACGCAGACTTTTACCGCTTCCAGCAGCGCGACCGCCGGCGGACAGGTGCGCACCTTGTCCTACCCTAACCCTGCCCCCATCCCCGCAGGCGGCGCGCTCCTGGCGTGCCAGGCGCCCGCACGCGCCTGGCTGCATGCGCTCTGCGCGCTCGGTTGGCGCTTGTTTTGCGGGGCATGTGCTTGGATCTCGGCGACCGAGCAGTGCATGCTGGCGCTGAGGTGCCGCGCTGCGGCGCAGACCTGTCCGAGCTGAGGCAGAAGTTTGCCGAGGACAAGCGGAAGATCGCGGAGCTGAAGGCTGCCAGGCGCTTCAAGCCGTACTAGCGGCGCTGCGCCGCGCCGGCTGCCGTGTACCACTTGCAGAGCCCTGCTTTGGGCGCATGAAGCTCGAGGGACGTTACCCAGACGCATGGTGTTTGGTTGCGGGAGTGTGTCTGTAACTTTCGGCCTCGTGGGCAGAGCGTTTGATTATATCACCATCTGAGCCGAGTCACGGAAGTGCTTGGAGCCACGATCACTGCAGACATACGGTTACACTGTCGGGCAGAGGTGACAGTCCTGTGCAGGACAGCACGTGCCCTGCTGCGGTGCTTCACACACCTGTTCGCTGACGACCCGCCTACCTACAAGTTTGTGCCACCTGAACAGCCCTAATGCGGAACCATCAGAGGCGGGCACGGCGCGCGGCGCCGCGCCGCTCTTCGACCCTGCTCAAAAGGGCGTGCGGCTCGGAACAGCCGCCAACAATGAAATAGGCTGCAAAGGAGCCAGTGCAAGCAAATGCCCATCGCTGCCGGCAAAATCATGCCTAGTCTACAGCAGGTGCCTACCCAGGCCTTGCGGCGCAGGGGACGACACTGCGAAAATCGGCAACAATTGGCAACCCGCGCGTCCCGCACCCGCGCAGCAAACCCAGTATACACGCTCGCCCAAGGGAGAGAGTTCACGGTCGAGCGGCCGGCTGCGCACGGGCGCACGCGCAGCCAGGCCTGTTCCATGCATGCCAGCCAGTTTCTGGGGTGGTACAAAGCACGGCCCGAGCGACGAGCAGCGGTGTCGCAGCCGCCGGGCGCGCTGTAGCGGTGCTGTCACGGCCGGCAGGAGCAAATGGGGACAGAGAGTGGGGAGGCTGGGGAACCAAAATAGCCGTGCGCACTGCTTGTCGCAAGCGTGCGCACAACAAAACCACGAGCGCTCGGCGCCCGGCGAGGCGGCGCGAGGCACGCAAAACTCTGCTGAAACCAGCGCGGCGCAGACCCCAGGCGGCGCCTGACCAGCACCGCAGGCATGCAGCGGCGGCGCCGGCAGCGGCTGACTGTGGCAGGGCCGCAGCACAGCAGCCCAACGACGCCTGCACGCAAGCCGTGCATGGCCTGCGCCGGTGGGCGCGCTTACGCCGCTACCGCCGCTGCAGCCCCCTGCGCGCGCAGCATAATTTTACATTTCCTGCAGCTCCGATCAGATTGAAAGCAGGCGCAAATCTGCCGCTTGTGTCGAGCAGGCTGCGGTTGTGCTGGCGCCGCACCCGGCCGCGCAGCTCGTGCACGGTCGCGCGGAACTCCGCCACGAAGGGCGGCAGCACGCGGCGCGCGCGCCGCAGCCACGCCAGCTCCTCCGCCGTCGCGGCGGCCGCCGGGCGCTGCAGGCGGCCGATCAGCGGCTTGAGGTGCTGCCGGCTCAGCCGCGCCACCTTGCGCACCTGCGCCACAGGCGCGCACCGCGCTGTGGCATCACACTCTCGTGCACCCTTTACTCTGGCGCTCTAAACACGTCACCTGGAGCTCACGCGCTGTTTAGTTGGAACCCGGTCCAGCTGTAAAGACACAGGCACTCTGCAAGATACGCCAACGCAGCACTCTGCCTCTTTGTAAAGGCCAAAAAAAGCAGAACCAGGACGCGAAACACAAACACACGTGAACACACACGCGTCGCGGCGCCGCTGACCTGAGCGTCGTCAGGGTGGCGGGCCACGAGCGCGCATGCAAGCGCGTCCATGTCCAGCACCTCGCGCCAGCACGCCAGGCGCAGCTCCTCCAGGATGGCTGCAGACTCTGTGCAGCAGGGCAAGGCAGCCGCTGTCAGACGTTGGAAAGGGGACACCAAGAGCAGGGCGGTGGCGGCTGGTTGAGTCAGTCATATTAGCGGCCAGCTCAGCACCCCTGGCCTGCTCCGCGCGTCCTGCCGGTGTCAGACGCACAGGGACCAGCGCCCCAGCCTAGCACGCGGAAGTGAGCAGGGACAAGGCCAAGCAGGGACAGCGGCTTGGCTAGTGCGATCAGGCCACACCAAGCTTGTGCGCGCCGCCGCGCCGCTCACACCCCGCTGCTACAGAGAGCAAGCTCCAAGGTCGTGCGCACCGCTTCTGACGTCCGTGAGACCGCAAGCCTCTCCGCAGCGCGTCTTGGTGGCCCCCATGTTTGCGCCCAGTCTTGCAGGATCCTGGCCCGTAGTCGGCAGTCAACTGAGTTACTATGCTTACACGGTATTCAAAGGTGCGACTAGCATGTTTTGCTGCGCTAGAATAAGCGAACGGCACTCAGTTCAAAGGTCGGAGGATGGCGCCAACTCCCGGGAACAGGGCGTAGCACAAATTCGGAGCAGCCACCCCGGCTCCTGCCAAGAAGACAAGAAACCAGGTCGCACCTAAGACGTCTCTCAAGACGTCCCGGCCTGGGGCAGAGGGTCACCTGTGCGGTCACGATCAACAACCCCTGACTCCAGCACGCAATTTGACAACAGGATGTTCAGGCAGCCGTGCAGTGTGGCTAAAGGCTGGGTGCACCGCTTGACCCTCCATCTGGGCAAGAAAAAGCGTGGGAAAACTGGTTGGAAAACCCTCCGAGAGGCGGGTGTGCTCTCCCGCTTTGAAATCGCATATCCTCCGAGTCGTTGCTGTGTGTCCTCTCAGCTGACGAGCCCGTCCACCAGAAGCCATGGCCGCGCTACAGGCAGTCAGCCCCACGCAGCGCGTATTCTCTGGTGCCAACACGGGCCCCGCGCCGCGCGCTGCGCGCATTACGCCCAGGGCGTCTGCAGCGGCCGGGCCAAGCAGCGTCGACAGAAGGTGCCTGGCACTGCCGTGATCGCATTGGTGCAATGCCCGGTCGCGCACAGTCGCGTGCATACAGTACTTGCTCGGCGTCAGTGTGGGAGGTGCGCGCAGGCTGGCATTGGGCCTGCTGGGCGTTGTGCCCCTGGTCCTCGGTGTGCCTGCGGCGAGCGCGCGCGATGTGCGGGAGGCGCTCAGAGCGTGCGTGCGCGTTGACAGGATCCCCGCGCAACTGCTGCTATGCATTGGTTCTGTCTGGACAGCAGGGGTCGAGCCCAGTCCTGACATCCGTGGCACCGCATGTGCAACAGAACGCACCAACCAAACTCTTGCTGACTGCCGGAGCACCGCGCGGGCAGGAAGGAGGCCCGCATGCGCGCACTGAAGGAAGCGTCCGACAAGACGCGGAAGACCGGGCAGTCGGAGCAGGCGTTCAGCGACTCGGAGTACGCTGTGAGGTGCGCAAAGCGGCGCTGCATGTGCAAGTGAAGTTGCAACTGTAAGTTGCCTCCGCCCGCACTCGCAGAAAGCTGACACCACCTGACAGCTGACGCAAGCGCCGGGGCGCGCAGTGAGGACAAGAGCCCCAACATTCACACGCGCCAGGTGCTTGTTGGCCCCCCATCACTTTCTATCCGTTCATATGCGACCAAGTGGTGAAGTGGCTGCACAAGCACCCAAAAGTTGTCCTGCATTCCCGGTGACTTGTCCGGCTGCTCGCTCGGCAACCACTGCCATGCTTGCCATGCCACACTAGGTGCAACCTCACACGTGCTGCGCGCTAGTTTGCCGAACGGCCTTGCAACAAAAGCTACAGTCACCTCACGCAGCATGCGTGCGCAGGAGGAGGGGGTGCGCACGAGCAAATTGTGAGCGGGACTGAATTTAGCTTGACTTCGGGAGACTGACATTGTTTTGGATGCATGAGAGCGGTAGAGTTGCAGAGGCACAATGCTGGTTGAATTGATGCTCAGCAAGGGATGATTGCTAGCGCATATGGCTTGCGAGGTTGCGCACAATGTAAATGCGCTGCACAGAGCGTGGCGCCTTGGACCACAGTAGCACAGCATGGTATGCATGCTCAATTTTTAACAACGTTCACCACTGTCCTGGATATGCACACTGTGTGCAGCACACAGGGAGGGATGACATGCATGGTCATCCCTCCATGGGGTCTTGAAACGCACATCTCCATGTCCATGGAGACTCCATGTCCATGGAGTCCATGGAGGCAGGTTCATAGGCCGGCAGATCACCAAGCTTTGGGGATGGTCTCCCTTCACTGCCAGGGGTGCTTGCCATCTCATCACAGCCAAGGCCATGCCATATTTGCAAATGTATATACTTGCCTCGGGAGCCTGTTTCACATCGCAAACGCACGCTCAGCTTGTCCTGATCAAACTGATTCCCAAAAAGCAGCCGGCCGTGCTCGCCTTGTGGTGGCAAAGACAGAAGCGCAATGCTGTGGCGCGCAACACGCAGAAGCTTTCGGCGGGCTTGGCGTGCGCCGGTCTGCTGCACAAGCCAAGCAGGTGCTTTTGTGCGTTATATGCAGCACAGGCGGAGGAAACTTATGGTCTTGTTGACGTGTGACTAGAAGCTGGGTAGCTTGATTATATCTGGCGCTCTCTCAGCATTCTTGACAGGACTGCTCTCTTGTGCTCTACAGGCCGTGATGCGAGGCCGGCTCTCGTGGCGCTGGCGCCTGGCTGGGGCGCCGGAGACGAGGGCGCTGCAACCAGCTGGCCGGCGCTGCTGCCTGCAGCGGCCGCAGCTGTCGCTGCTGCGGCCGCGTGCGCTGGGCCGGCGGACTGTGAGGCCTCAGAGGTAGGAGCCTGGCCAGTGCGCGCGCTCAAGGCAGCTGACACTCACTTTATAAGCTTGTTTGCCCCAGGTGGCATCAGAGGCAGTGCTGCCACTGTGCGAGGGTGAGAGAGCCGCACCAGCGGACGCAGCCGCGCCGGGCACGGCTGCGCCGGCCGGCCTCGTGACGCGCCGCGCGCCCCGCGCGCCGCAGGACCCGGCGGCAGCGCTTACGGACGCGCGCGCGCGCCTGGCCAAGGTGTGGGCCGACCTGGACGAGGACGCGCACCGCCGCGAGGCCGCGCTGCCCTTCCGCCTGCCCGGCCCCAGGCACGCCCCGGGCCCTCCCTGTGCGCTGTGCTGCACCTGTGTGCGCCGCCTGCGCCTGCGCGCGGCAGTGTGCTGCACATCGCCAGACGGCATAGCCGCACGAGCACTGTCAGGCGTTGAAAGCCAAGCGCCGACCCTCGCGCGCTGCCACGCTAATCTGAAGCAGGGTGGACGCGCATGGCAGCGAGACAGACCTTGGCAGGCGGGCACCTCCACGCAACAGGGCAAACACCGGCGCGCTGGCGCTAATCAGGGCGTTGCGCAGGGTGGCCGCGCCGGCGGTGCGGTGGGACGACGGGCGGCTGTCGGTGCGCTTCCCGCTGCGGCGCGGCGCCGACGTCGCGGCCGTGCTCGGCGAGCTGACTGCGCAGCTGGGTGGCGGCGCGGCGGCCGACGGCAGCGGCGGCGGCTGCAGTGTCAAGGTGCAAGCTGTACTGTCGTACTGTTCCCATGTGCGGGTGAGGAGCAGACGTGCACGAAGGCACATAAAAGCGCCTGTGGATAAATATGCCTGCATGTACCCAGGTGTCATGGTACCAGCGGCAGGCAGCCTTGCGGCGCTGCAGGTGCAGTAGCGCAGGGCGCTTTCTGGAATACCAAAGCCTTGTTGCGGCGCGCTGGTGTTGGTGCGTGCGCGCCGGGCATGGCAGACGTGCTGGCATGGTGCCGAGTTTGCTTGAAGCGGCGTGGGCGCTGAGGGCTGGCGTGGCGCCCCGCGGGCCAGGTGGCGGAGGGCGGCGGGGTGCGCGTGCTGCGCATCGAGCCGCGCGGCGGGCGCGCGGGCGGCCTGAGCGCGCAGGCGCGGCCGCCCTCCTGCGCAGCTGCGATCGTCTGAAGAGAGGAGGAGACAAGCTGACCTCCTGAGTCGGCTTCGCTCCCGGGTGTCCAGACTCCAGGCAGCCAGTATTCATCAGGAGCACGAGCACTGCATGCGAACCAGATCACTGTGGGGCGCCAGCGTGCTGGCATGTCCGGTGCAGCCGGCGCGCCTGGGCGCGCCGCCAAGCGCGCGCGCCCACGCCCGCAGGTGTACCTGCCGGCCGCGCCCTCGGCGTCGGCCCCCGAGGTGGAGCTGCTCAAGGAGGGCCGCCTGGACGATGCGGACGTGGCGCGCATCGCAGCGGTCATGCGCGCCGCGTGCCTGCCACCGCAGGCGCCGCCCCCGCCGCCCCCGCCACGCGCCGCTGCGCGCTGCCCCATCCGCACGCGCGCTCTGCAGGCGCACTCGTGTCGTGCTGCTCGGGGCGCGACGCGTGGGGCGCCCGCGCGCTGCAGGACGCGCGGGCGAAGGCCGCTGGGACGCGCCGCGTGGTCCGCATGACGCAGGACGCGGACGGCAACATGCGCGTGGAGTCCAGCGAGCATGACCTCGAGGACGAGCTGGACTGGTTCGCGCAGGCGCGCGTAGGGTCTAGGTGTGCGCAGGGGCGAGCCGCACTGAGCTGTGCAGGGCGGGACGGGCAGCCGGGCAGAGGCGCCATTTGAGCCGGTGTGCGCAGGCGCGGGTGCTGCAGAGCGGGGGCGCAGTGCCGGAACGACGTTCGGTGGGCACGCGAACGGTGGGCCAGTGGGCGGGTACGCAAATGGTGAGCCCGCGGGTAGGCACGCGCAAGGGTGAGTCAGCGGGTGGGCACTCGCACGGTAAGACACTACTACAAGAGGCTGCGCGGGGCGCGCGCAGCAGCTGGAGGGCGCCTTCAAGGAGGGCGAGGCCGCCCTGAACTCCATGCTGCCCGGCCTGGCCGCAGACCTGCTGCGCAGCATGCCGGGCGAGCTGCGCCGGCTGCTGCCGCGCTTCCCGCCGCTGGGGGGCGCATGGTGCGCGGCTAGGGTAGGGACAGGTGTGCTGGTGCACACCGCTGGCATCAATGCCTCCCCCTCCCCCTGGGGCAGCTATGCATGCACACCAGCCCGGCCTGTCGCTCGGCTGGCCGCGCCGCCTGCTTGCGCCGCCGGGCTGCCCGCGCGCGCCACCCCCCTCTCGCTTTGCCTGCGCGGTGCCTTGCTCGGCAGCGCGGATGCGAGGAGCCTCGGGCCGACCAGGGAGGCTCCCGGCGCCGAGGAGCGGACCGACGCGGACCGGCTCGCGGAGCTCGGCCCGGGCCCCGAGGCGAGCGAGGGCGCGCGGCGCCTCCGCGAGCCGCCCGGCGCGGACGGCGCGAGCCCGGGACGGGCATACGGCCTGAGCAAGGGGCCGGCGGAGGACAGCCGCGCGCGCGCCGCCGACGGCGCCCGGCGCTTCCGCGAGCTGCTCGGCGAGGAGGAGGACTCTGGCAGCGGCGGCGGCCGCTTTGGCGGCGACGGCGGCTACGCTGCAGGCGCGCGGTCCGCCTCTGTCATGCCCCGCGCCGGCTGCTCTCCTGGGGCGCGGCCGGGCGCCGACATGTGGCGGCTGCAGGCCGCTGCGGCGCGAAGGGGTGCTATGCGCGGGCTGCCGCTCCAGGTGCTGGGACGCTGCCGCACCGGGCGTGTTCTGCTGTGCGCAGGGAGCGCGCGTCACGCAGGCCCCGAGCTGCGCAACCAACAAACTCTATATTAGATATAAAGCTTGGGCGGCTCATGCAGTTGGGAGGCTCACGAAAGCCTGTCAATGTGCGCTGCTGTGGCGCTCCGGCAGGCCCGTACTGCGAGCTGCCGCGCGCGCGCGAGGAGCGCGGCGCGCGCGGCGCGCGCGGCGGCGGCCCGGACCTGCCAGCGTCCGCGGAGCGTGGCGCAGAGGCGGCGCGCGCCGCGCGCCAGCTGGAGCGCCTAGGCGCGGCAGTGCACTGGCCGGGCACGGGCGAGGCGATGGACTGGGGCGAACTGGCGGGCGCGGCCCGGCCGCCGCCCGCGCCAGCGCAGTCCCGCGCTGACGGGCTGGAGGGCGCGGATGCATGCAGCCGGCGGGCCGCGGCTCGAGCTGTAGCTGCCAAGGGTGCACATGGGTCTGCGCGCCGTCAGCAGGCAGTGAGGGGCAGCAGCGCACGACGGGAGCCCTGGCGGCCGCAGCCGAGGGTTTCACCCGGGCATTTGCGCCGTCGTCAGGATACGAGGAGCAGAGGCACGCAGTGGGAGCCCTGGCAAGCGCAGCCAGGGGTATCACCCAGACATATGCACCATTGGCAGGCTGTGAGGGGCAGGGGCGCGCGGCGGGAGCCCTGGCGAGTGCAGCCAAGGGTGTCACCCGGGCCTGTGCGCCCAACCCTACTTATTCTAACCCACCCTACATATGGTCTGCGTGCGGCCGGCAGGCTATGAGGAGCGCGCCATGGAGGACACGCTGCTGCTCGCGCTGCGGCACCCAGAGGTGTACGCGGACATCGTGCACCCTATTCTACCCTAATGTACCCTACATATGGTTTGCGCGCGGCCGGCAGGCTATGAGGAGCAGAAGCGCGCGATGGAGGACACGCTGCTGCTCGCGCTGCGGCACCCGGAGGTGTATGCGGACGTCGCGCACCTACCCTACCCTAATCTACCTTACATATGGTCTGCGCGCGGCCGGCAGGCTATGAGGAGCAGAAGCGCGCGATGGAGGACACGCTGCTGCTCGCGCTGCGGCACCCGGAGGTGTACGCGGACATCGCGCGCGGCACGCGAGCGCGCTACGCCAGCAATCGCCCGCGCGCCATCCTCTTTGAGGGCCCGCCGGGCTGCGGAAAGACCACCAGCGCCCGGCGCGCGCGGCGCCCGCACCCTGATCGTCCCCGAGTGCCCCGCGTCGTCCCCATATGCTGTGTGACCTCTCAGTTGATGCCGTGGATAAAAGATGAAGTAGTATTTTTTTCAGTCTGGGCGGAGGGCAGCATGAGCCGCCAGCCGGGCCGCGGAATCGCACCTGGTGCCAACAGTCCGCATGTCTGCGACACGGCAGCACTGTGGTGTTTGCAGGAATCTTAATGTGTAAAACCTGCGCAGGGTGATCGCCAACCAGGCCGCCGTGCCACTGGTCTATGTGCCACTCGAAGCGGTGGCCAGCAAGTGGTACGGTGCGGACGGCCTCCTTGGCCTCTGTCTACTGCTCTATCCTTTCCTATGCCCTGTCCCTACCTATGCCCTGTCCCTACCCTATACTTACAAGCAGGCGGTTGTTGCCGCTGCAAACCAGTGAAAGTTTGTGTGGAGCAGTCCCGCGCCCCGTGCAATGATAAGTACAGAAGCCCGGCCGTGAGGCAAAATACCCCACCCTGGCAGTCTGCAAGTGGAGCCGCACAAGCGACCTGGCCAAGAGCTTTCAACGGGCGACCGAGGAGCCCGGGGGGCAGTGCACCGTAAGCAAGGCGGCGGGGGTTGCGAGCAATGCCAGCGCGCGCCGCGCGCAGGCGAGAGCGAGGGCAACCTGGCCAAGATCTTCAAGGCGGCCGAGGAGCTGGGCGGCGCGATCGTGTTTTTGGACGAGATCGACTCGCTCGCCACCGAGCGCGGGCGCGCGCGCCGCCGCAGCGGCAGGGCGGGGATGACAGAGGCTGTGCAACCTGTCAGCCCCGACTGTGTCAACTGCCTTTCTTATTAGTATTATTATAAGCCCAAGCGGGGCATGTCATGTTGGGCGAGCGGGCATGCCCTGGTGTCATTAAGAGCAGCTGCACCGGTATAAGGGTTCTTGAATGAATTGATTTCCTAAAGGCGTCCTTCAGGAAGTTCCGTGGCACCCAAGAAAAGTGCAGCTGCGCGGTTGCCTGCGCAACTCGCCCACCTTGCGTGTTGCAGCAGCATGCGTGCAGAGAGGGCTGCCTGTGCAGGGTGTGCGCGCCCCCGGTCTCATGCTGCCGTGCGCCGCCCGCGCAGCGGTGACATGAATGAGGCCACGCGGCGGCTCTTGGGCGTGCTGCTGCGCCAGATGGACGGCTTTGCATCCGCCAACAACCGCAGCGTCGTCATCGGCGCAACCAACCGCCGCCAGGCGCGCCTGCGCCCGCCCGCACGCGGCCCCCTCACCCGGCGACCTCCGTGTCACCGGAGCGAGGCCAGGCGGGCGCACTCCCGCCTCGGTGCCTGGGTGCTGTACCAGCTTTACATTCCGGTTTATGCCTGGGCGTGAGAACGAGAGTGCGACCGTTGTGCAGCGCTGTGCGGCAAGCAGAGCCGTGCCCCGTCGGGCGCCGCGGCGGCGCGCCGTCAGCGCAGCCCCTCCGGCCATGCCACGCAAACATGACCCTGCCGAGCGCGTCAGCGCGCGCGTGGCCTGCCAGTCCGGCGCGCAGGGTTTGCTGGGACGGCAAGCCGCGTCCCGCCCGCGCGCAGGACCTAGACCCGGCGCTGCTGTCGCGCTTCGACGCGGCCATCTCGTTCGGCCTGCCTAGCGAGGCGTGCCGCGGCCAGATCCTGCGCCAGTACGCGCGCCACCTGCCGGAGGCGGACGTCGCCGGCCTGGCGGCCGGCGCAGCGGGCATGTCCGGCCGCGACCTGCGCGATGTGGCCGAGCAGGCCGAGCGGCGCTGGGCGTCCAAGGCGCGCGCCCAGCCCGCGCGCCTGCACGAGCAGGGCATTTGGGTATTATACCCTACCCTAATCTACCCTACCTGTTCCCGGCATCATGCGCCCAGAGCGCCCAAGGCCCGCGCTTGCCCCGGGCGCGTGCGCGGCTGCGCGCCTATGGGCCTGCGCCGCGCATGCCGCCGGCATCAAGGGGCTGTCGCCCTGCATGGTGGCAGGCAGAAGGCCGCGGTCCCGGAGGGTAGGGTTATCCCAAATGGGAAGGCTGCTGCGCGCCGCAGATCATACGCGGCGAGGTGCCGAAGGGCCAGCTGCCCAGCCTGGACGAGTACCGCGACGCGCTCGCGCGGCGCGCGGCCGAGCGCCAGCTGCCCAGCCCCTTCCCGGTCGGCGTCTGAGGGCGGGCGGCGCTGCGGGGCTGCGCGGCGTGCTGCCGCCCGCCCACGCCCGGAATATGCGCCTGGGGCGGCGTACTGCATGCCCCTTGCGCGCAGCGCAGGCCATGCAAGGCGGATTTGGGGATGGAGCTGGTGAGGTGGGTGGGCGTCAAATGAGCAACCACTTACGATTTTGGACACAAAGGAGCATGCACAAGCTTCCTCTTGTAAGCTATTTATGACCTGTGAATGTCATTGTGCTCAAGTATGTCAGTGTGCGCTGCGGTTGCAGCTTGTGTGCAGGCTACATGTATGCCTTGCTATGCCGTGCTAGTGCAGGCCAGTTGAGATGTTGTGAGCGGCCCGAGTGTGGTGATCCACACTCCTAGACCTGTAGCACATCCTGGGGAAAAGCTGCAACAGCATTCGCGTTGACAAGCGTGTCCCTGAAGGCCCGCTTGCACACGCCGGCAATGGTGCTGCCCACCATAATCGGGGTTCAGAGCTGTTCAAGGACAGGTTCTGCGACAGGGAGTTTTCATATAGTTCTGGCAAACATGGGAACATGCTCCCGAACCCCGCCGTGCCCCGCTGCCCTCACGTCTTGAGCGCGGCCTTCTTTTCCCTGTCCGCGATCCGCGCCGGCTCCTTCTTCGTGGTCCTGAACCGCCCGCGCCCCTCCTCGCCGCCCGTGGTTACCTGCCGCGCGCGCACAGCGCTCGCGTCAGCAAGCACGCTTTGCACTGCAAAAGTTGCATTGCAAAATTTTGCAAGCGCCTTGCCCGGCGGGGGCACACCCTCCACGTGCACACCTTGGGCGTCGCAAAATCGGGGTGCGCGCGCCGCACGCCGCCACACAACACACCGGCCAACGACAGGAACCCTGCATCACTCCAGTCCCTGATAGGCGTCACCCGCCCGCAGCCTCCAGCACGACTGGCGCACACACTCGCCGCTTCTTGGACGCGACTGCTGCACGATGCAGACTGTTCAGCACGCGCGGCGCGTCACGCGCCCATGCGCATGCCCGGGCTGGCACACGCAGTGGACACAAGCACGCCGGGGCACCGCGTCTGCGAGTGCTCGTGACCAGACCCCATTGGGCGCCTGCCGTGCGTGCACGGCGCCGCCCGCATGCACGCCGAGCAGAGTGGGCGGCAGCGCAGGCCGGGCGCGCCTTCTTCTTCACGATCTGCACCACGTCCTCGTCCTCCAGCTGGTGGCTGAGCCCGCACCTGCCGCCCCGCCAGTGGCGGGTCAGCCGCAGGCGGCCGCCGGCGCGGAGCGCGCGGGGGCTCGCCCAGGCCGCCCCGCACGGGCGGGCAAAGCTCTGCCGCACAGCAGACCCCGAGCTTGCTACCAGAGCTACCGTGCTGAATTGGGCTAGGATAGTGCCGAAGCAACCGGTCCTCTGGTCGGCGCGCCGCATGCCACGCTCTGCGCAGGGCGCCGCGGGGGTAGGAGGTGGGCAAGGCGGGCCGGCGCGCGCCGCTGCGGGTAGTGCTTGGAGGAGGTGCCCCAGACGAGCGCGTACAGGAAGTCGGCGGCCAGCGTCTTGTGGATCTGGCCGCACAGCGACTCCACCTTGGTGCCGCCGCGGTCCGCCGACAGCACCACCGGGTCGGCAAAGTCGGGCTTGCCGCCCACCTGCGCGCGCCGCCCGCCACGCTCGGGTAAGGAATTGGGTGAGGAACCCGCGGTCCTTCTAGGCGTGCGCTGGGACCGCGTGTGCATGCAGGGCTCACGCGCGCAAGCCGTGCAGAGAGTTATATGCCGTCCAGCACAAGCGCCCGGCCCCCGCGGCCGCAGCCGCTGCCCGGGGGCGTGCCCGCTTGGTGTACACGCGCACGAGCGCCATGGATGTCCACATGCGCTCCAGCAGGCCGTCCATGTTGAGGTTCTGGAACGCGCTGCAGGGCAGCGAGTAGGGCATGCGCGCGATCGCGTCCACCTGCCGCGCGCGCACTTCATGCTTCACATGGGACTCACTCGCCGCGCGGCAGCGAGTCGGGCGTGTTTGCAGTCGCGTCAACATCTGCCGCAAATCGCTCTAGGAACGTGCGGGAGCCCGTTATGTGCCGAATGGCGTCTTAACCGTGCAGTGCACCAATGGACTAGGCATGGCCCAGACTCCAGCCAGAAAGGTCCAGCCAGAAAGGTGGAGGGCGACACCAGAACGCAGCGACCAGCTTCTATGCCGCCAGCGCTGAAGATACATGCAGGGGCCTGCACACAAGTTGCCCAAAGCTAAGACACCTGCATATCCCCGGCTGCAGCCCTCGACAAGGCAGGGCAGGGGCAGTGCGCTTGCAGCTGAGGAGGCGCGGCCGCGGCGCGCCTCCTCAATGGAGCACACATCGATCTTGTTGTACACGTACAGGCAGCGGATGTAGCGGCGGTTGCCCTCGATCACGTCGATCAGGTCGTCCATGTCGGCGTCCTCCCGGAACAGCACCTCCGCGTTGTGCAGCTTGTACTCCTGCGCGGCGCGGCGCGGCGCGGCGCGGCTGGCAGGGGTAAGGTAGGTGTTCCCCTAGTCCCTCACCTGTCATGCGAGGCCACTCGGCCCCTGCCAGCCCAGGCCAGGATGCGACTTCAGCCGCCAGTTCTCAGCGGCCAGCCCCGCTTCCGTTACGGACTCTGTTCAGGGCACGGCGCTGAGGCGGCAGGATGGACCGTGCCGACGCCCCTCCCGCGCTCGAGCGGGCTCCTGGCGCCCGCGCAGCCAGCCACCTGCTGCGGGGGGGCTGCGCGGAGGACCGCCTGAGCGCACGCCTTTCTTACACGAAGAACAGCACAGCCAGCCCGTGCCACAGCCCGCACGACGGGCACCCTATCCCTACCCTAATCAGGGCAGCGGGCGTGCGCGCGCCTGCAGGATGCGGTGGCACAGCTTCTCGTCCATGCGCGTCAGCGGCAGCGTGGCACTGAAGGATATGCCGCCCGTCTTCTTCTTCTTGAAGTAGATGGAGGGCGGGCGCCTGTTCAGGCGCACGCCCACCGCCTCCAGCTCGGCCGTCAGGATCTCTCGGTGCCCGTGCGGCTTGCTGGCGTCCAGCACCATCAGCAGCAGGTCCGCCGATTTGCACACCGCGATGACCTGCCGGCCGCGCCCTGCGCGCCGCGCCGCACCCCCTGGTTTAGGGTTGAGGGTACAGAGTATTGTTTGCTGGAAGCGCGCTCGGCGGCTGCCGCCGGGTGGCCCCCCCCTCCGCGTCGCGACCTGGTGCGCGCGCCGTCGTGGCCCCGCCATGGGCGCATTGGTGCCCTGGCCATCACCTCGGCCACGCCGCTCATAAAGGCACGCGCGGGCCGCACACGGACAGCGCCGCGGCACCCTGTGCCCGGGCCGCGGCGGGGCCCGCGCCTTTGCCCTCGGCCGCGCCCTCGATGATGCCCGGCAGGTCCAGCAGCTGGATCTTGGCCTCGTTGTAGTGGATGACGCCCGGGATGCAGGTGAGCGTGGTGAACTCGTACGCGGCCGCCTCGCTCTTGGTGCCCGTCAGCGCGGTCAGCAGCGTGCTCTTGCCCACGCTGGGGAAGCCTGTGCGCGCGGCCGCCCAGTGAGCGGCTGGCCTGCGCCCGTCGGCGGTACCTGACAGTACTTGGCAGCGCGCTCGCGCCCACGCTGGGATAGCCTGCGCAAGCCCGCATCTGCGTGCGGCCTGCTCGCGATACTCTCGGCAAGATCGCTGATGCGCCCCCCGTCTAGCGCGCTACGGACGTGCGGACATGCTGCAAAAGAGCATGCATATGTATTGCAACAGGAGCTGTGACCCATCCTTTTCATACTAGTGATGTTCTTTACGGCCATACCTGGTGGCACACAGAAGCAAAACAGCGCAGTGCCGCCTGCAAAGTACAATGCGATGCGTGCAGACCAGTCACCTCATGCACAGTGGCCTGCGGGCGCGCACCGATCAGCGCCACGCGCCCGTCGCCGTACTTTTGCACCTCAAAGCCCTCCCCGCCGCCCTTGCTGTCCTGCACCCGGCGCACATGGCAGGGCTCTGCCCGCCGCCGCGGTGGGGTCGGCCGCAGTGCTCACTACCCAGAGAGCTGGACAACAGGCGGCCGAAGGCCTTGCGGCGTTCTGCGCCACACAAGGCAGATTTTGACGGTCTTGCAGGGCCGCACTTCGGATTAAGCTCTCTCAAACCACACAAGGCAGCTCGTGGCCCCCACTGCTGCCGGGCGGGCTGGCCGAGCGCAGGCAGGCGCGCCTTTGGCGGCGCCTGCAGCTCCGTGCGCAGCTTGGCCAGCTTCGCCTTGAGCTGGCCCAGGTGGTACTCCGTGGCCTGCCGCCGGTTCGCCAGCGCGTTCAGTACCAGCAGGGACGTGCGTGCAACCGGCCCAGCCAGCCGGCGCTGCAGCAGCGCCTGCCCAGCAAAGCTCCCGGCAGGACTTTTGGCAGGCTGGCCAGCCGGGGGTGGCGCTGGGCTTTGTCTGCCAGCGGCACTGCCCCACTGCTGTGCCTGGCGGTGGTGTCGGCAGTGACCCAGTGCATGTGCGCAAAGGCAGTCACCTTGTTCTTCTGCGTGCGGGACATCTCGGCCTCAATCTCCTTGATTCTGGTGCCCCAGCAGGCGAGCTTGTCAGCGTTGGTGAGTTACGCCTGTGTCGTTTGCAAGGCAAGCACTATTTCTGAGCGCAGGCAGATTACAGTGGGGAGCGTACTTCTCCAGGATCCCCATGACTGCGACCGCACTGCGTGTGGGCCCCTGCTGCCTTGAGAAGTGGTAGGGGCAGTCACAGCTCCTGTGAGTCACATCATGCTACCGCCTGCCTGTGCTCTTGCTTTGCACTGACGCCAGAGACGCGTCAGGACTTGGACCATGCAGGCACTACAGGCAGATGCAGTCCTGCCTGCGCGCAATATGTCCATGTCGTACGCCCAGCCATGGTTGATCAAGAAAACCCCCCCTCAAGCAGGTGACCTGCACATCTTCATGCATGCAAGTCACACTACTGGAGTACCTTCAGACATGTGCTGTACTCTTGACGCAGGCACCTGCACGTATGCCTGGCAGCCAGAAGTGGACACGGTGGACTTGGACTAGTCAATGGAAGATGGTCGATGTCTTCCTTGCAAGCCTTTCATTTGCTACCACAGTGTTTGTGGTGAGCCCGCCAACATAACACCACGCTGGCAAGGAGCATCTACAGCCCAAAGCGTAAACACTGCCTTACAACAGAGCCGCGACTCGCGGCTTGTCAAGTTCAAACAGCCAGCTCCGATCATGCGCCTCCCCTGCTCATCGTACCCCATTTGTTATGGTCGTCGCCTAGTGCAAGCCGATCAGACTCCCGCAGATAAATAGTCGTAGTGCTTCTGTTGCTAGCACATACTCAGTAGCACTCATAAAACACATCAAACGGTTGGCCAAGGCTGTGCATTGGCATCAGCACCCCCCACGCCCACGCCAACCAAGCAGCAGGAGCCGCGCATGAGCACATGCTGCACCCCCGTTCTTGTGCCGCCCAGGCTCAGTCAGAGCATTTGCCTCCCTCGCTTGATACTGCAGTGCTGGGTTAGCAGCTCAGCCTCGTGCATGTGCCAACAGGTCCTCCAGCACCGCGGCTCGCAGAGCGCTTCAGCAGCTCGCAGGTGCGCCACACCAGGCGCAGCAGTGTAGGTTACGCGGCTGCGGCAGGACGCCAAGGCGGGCGCAGCCGCTGCTGCAGGGCGCAACCTCGCCATGACGCGCAGCAGCGCGGTTGGGGGCGTCCGCAGGCGGGCACGCTCGCCACAGCGGCAGCCCGCAGTACGGCGCAGCGCGCTACGCAGGCGCCGCAGCGCCCGCCAGCGCGGCCGCGCCAACGAGGCAGGCCGCAGAGACACGCGCGCCATCGCTCGTGAACGCAACCCCCTCGCCCTCCAGCAGCACGCGCTTGCGCCGCACGTTGGGCGTCTCGTCGCCCTGCGGGCGCTTGCCCGTCATCGGCCGCACACAGTACACTCGTCACATGAAGCGACTCATTCACAGCAACAGTAACCTTGGCGGCCTTCTGACTGCAGCTGTTTGCCATCATGTTGCGCGGCCCGCTCCTATAAGCATACACGCTGTGACGGAGCATGCCTGCTTTTGAGATCACTCTCGAAAGCACCGGCGCTCTCGAAAGCAGGCATGCTCGGCGCCGATGCACTTAGGATCCGCAGACAAGCACCAAGCGCTCCCTACAGCTGGGTGCACCGGCGCCGAGAGCGCTCGGTTCTAGATGCTAAGTGCACCGGCGACAGAGCATGCCTGCTTTCGAGATGCACTTAGCATCTACAGGTGATGAGCTGCAGCAAATAACAAGGTCACCACAGGCATGAAGCAGCAGCACGTCATGCCCGCGTACCCAGCTGCCGTCGAAGCCGCCAAGCGCGAGGGTGCTGGTCACCACGCGGTGGCACGGCACCTCCGGCGCGAAGGGGTTGCGGCGCAGGGCCTGCGCAGCGTGCTGCAGCTACAGCACGAGCTGCAGAGGCCGGCACGGGGTCACTTGCTGGTCCCTTTGCTAGGCAGCAACTATCTGCGAAGGCCTTCCTACATTAGGAAGTCACCCACACGGTGCTGTAAAGGCCACAAGCAATGTTGCAGGCTGCATATATTTGCAAAGGCGACAGGCCATACATTTGCTCGGGACTCAGCCTGGCGTTTGGCTGTAAATGTAGCCGAGTCGAGCGTGCGCACCTGACCGACAGCACGCGGGGAGCTGCGCAGCGCCTTGGCCATCTCGCCGTATGTGCTGACCTTGCCGCGCGGGATGGCCGAGCACACCTGCGCACACAGCAGCTGGTTTTGGACACAGGCAGCATTAGTTCAGCTTGGCAAGTGCCGTCTGCGCAGTCAGGCCTGCGCAGCGCTGCAACGCGCTTTTTGCATCTACTCTCGAGCAGCCACTCGCCTTGCGGCAGTAGTCTCTTACACTGTGCATCCGCAGGGAGCGCACCCGGTACAGGCGCTGCTCGAACGGCGTCGGCAGCCGGCCATTCTTCTTCATAGCGGGGCATGTCGCGCCGAGCACTGCAAGCTGCTTCTTCGCGGCCTTCAGCGCCATGGCAGGTGCGGACTTGATCACAAGCGTCGCGTACTCGCTCAGGCGCGCAGTGCTCACCTGCGTGGCGGCGCGCGGCACGACCGTCAACACTTGGCGCAGCGCGGACGCTTGTCTCACAGCGCACATGCCCAGCAGTCCGCAGCACGGCCGCACCTCACCGCCACGTCGCTCACTTCTGCTGCGCTGCCAGGCGTTCTTGGCGCTGCAGCTCGCGTGTCAGCTCTGTGCCCAGGTCGTCAGTGCCTACTGCGCGCATGGTGTACACATACGTGCCGGCGACAAAGCCCAGCAGCAGCCCGCCAATGGCCCAGTTTGGTAGGTACACCTTGGGAGTTGTGAGCGCCATAGGACACAGAGAGCTGAAGACTCTGCCGGCCTTACCACATCCCCTCTGACTCAGGGCGCAGCACAGCACGGAGTAGGTGCCGGGCATAGCACAGCCTCCCTGCTACCCGGGGTCGGTGTGGGGTCAAGCCTTGACGCCATGGCCATGCATGCAAGCTCCTGCCTCTCCTTCTTGAACAACAATCTGCCTGCTGGCAAGCCAGCAACACAGCAGCATAACCATGCAGTGGTGGCGCGGAGTGTCGTGAGGGGCGTCGGTGCGATCTCAACATGGAGGACCCGCTCACAGGCGCGCACTGGCTCACACTCTGCGTACGACGCGTCGCTTGCAGCATCGTTGCTGACGCCGCACCCTGTGCCGCAGCGGACTTCCCGCGCCGGAACGCCGATGAGGAGGAGGAGCGAGAGAGGGCCCGGGCATGGGCGGAGCGGCCGCCCGCGCCGCCCGCTCTCCAAGTGGCTTTCCTGCTCCCGTCAAGTAGCGGCTTGCTGGTGAATATCATAGGCACTGACCGTTGTGTGCTTGCAGTGGCTTGACACAGGGAGGGCTCCAGGCGATGGGGCCATGCACGCTGATGTCCTGGTGCGCCGCATGGAATTCTGCGTTGTATTGTGCCTGTGTCCACCGTGGGAACGCTCTGCTGCCAGTTCCCAAGCTGACCACCTGGAGCGCCTGGCTGACCCAGGTCGTCGCCGTTGGGAGCGCTGCATGCATGCTGCTGCGCAACTGCTGCACCGCAGGGCAGGCGCGCCCGCGTACCCTGCCTGTGCGAGGGACTGTCAGGCTACCGTCAGACACCTGCCGTGTGCACCCTGTATGCCAACCTGGCCGTTGTCTCTCCAAGCTTGCAAACGGTGCCACGTGCGTGCTGGTTTCCTTTCACAGGCGCTTACTCGCAAAACAAATCACGTACGCATGGCCTTGGCCAGGCCTGCGGGGAGCTAACGGTGCCGGGACCGCTCGCGCCGCCCTTGGAGGACTCCGATGCACCGCGGCGCCGGCCGCCCGAGCCCTGCAGCCTGTTCTGGCTGCGAGGTATGGCCAGCGCGGGCGCGGCCGGCGACGGCCCGGCCGCGCACGCCCCGTCGCGGAACGGCGCCAGCGCCGGCGCGGCCGCGGGCGGCGCTGCCGGGAGCGGTGTCCAGGGTTCCGGCCGGCCGGGCGGGCCGGCGGGCGGCGCGGCGCCGGGCGCGGGCGGCGCGCCCGCAGCTCTGGCCGCGGTCTGCGCTGCGGAGGTGCCGCCGGAGCATGCAGTGACGGTGGCCGCGGCGCTGCTGGGCGCCGTGGCCGCGCGGCACGCGGTCGTCCTTGCGACACTGCCGGTGCGCGGCCGGCCCCATGTAGCAAAAGAGGCAACTCCATCAGGCAGGCAGCGCAGCGTGCTGTGCAAGGCCCAAACCTACACCGTACATGGGCCAGCCTGAACATGATCGGCATGTTGCGACTGCTCTTGCTGTCTCCCAACATGGCTCAGCGACACTGCGCTAGCACTGAACAGACGGTGAAACCCTACGCTAGAGCTGCACATGGCACGACCGGCGCAGGCGCGCCGCTACCTGGGGCCGGAGGACGCGAGCCAGGACGTGCTCCAGTTCTGCGCGCAGACGGCCGCGGCGGCGGCCGCGGCGGGGCCGGCGGCGCAGCACGGCGTGCCGCTGCTGCCGCCGGGGCTGCTCGTGGACGGCCTGCCCGCCGCCATCCTCAGCCGCTGCCAGGCGCGCCTCTGCAGCACCTCACAACAAGGAACAGGTCCTGCCAGAAATACTGTGACTATCTGTGAACCCCCTGCAGGGACTTTATGGGGCAGTCCACCTCTTTGACGGGCGGCGTGCAGGCCATGCCGCAAACCGCACAGAGGCGCCCCTCGGACGCGCGCCGCGCTTGCGTTGGCCTGATCATGTCGCGGCGCGGGCCTGCGGCGCGCAGGTGCGCGGCGCGGCGGCGACGCTGGTCGCGGCCGTCCAGGCGTCCGCGGTGCCGGACGGCGCCGTGCTGCGCGGCCTGGCGGCCGCGGCGGCGGCTTTGCTGCGCAGCATAGGCGCGCGCTGCGGGCCATCACAGCAGCACCTGGGGCCAAAAGCACCAATGCCGAGTCTTGAACCGACCAGCAAACAGACGCATGCTGACCATGCGTGCACAGCCCTGCAACTCCTCGTAGCGCTGCTGCTCATAACACGTAAAGAGTGTCTGGCGAGGCTCTGCAGGGTGCGCATCAAGAAGTCCTCCAGAGACTTTTCGCACGGCGTAATTGTCTTAAGCAGCATGGAGTCGCTTGGAACACTGTTTTCCTATCTCAATGACAGACGTGATGGCATGCCATGCGCAGGCGCGGCGGAGGTGGCAGCGACCGTGTCGAGCGCAGCCACGCTGGCCGCGGCGTGCCGGGAGGCGGAGCGGGCGCACCTGCTGTCCGGCAGCGCGTCCCTGTACCTGTAGTGGCTTGGGGTTGGCTGCATCGGCGCACATGCGGCTCAACTGCAACACACCGGTCGTGTCTGCTAGAATTTTAGCACGCTGGTGCATCCTGCTGCTGGTCATGCTGAGTCAGCATTGCTGACCCTCCATCAGGGCTTCTTCTTTCCGAGCCAAGCCCCTGTGTGGCCCAACAGGAGCGCTGATTGACAGGATAAACCTCTGGTCCTCGGAAAGCCTGAAAGCCACTGGCCTGGCCTGACCTTACCTGCAAGATCAGTGACTGTGCGGTGTCAGATCATACCAGATCATAGCCATCAGCGGGCGCGTTCAGCCAGGTTTACAAACGCGCACTCCTGCACTAGTTTGTACCTTGTGTGGTTGTGATCGGCTGCGTATAAGTCCCACTGGGTATGTGAACACCAGCTGCTGCAGGCTGTGCAATGCCACAGCTTTGCTATGGCTTGGGAAGAGAGACCAGTCTGCCGCTGCAGTAGAGGAAAAGCACTGAAGCTCGTGCAGAGTGCATGAGCCTGATGGCCTGGGCGGGGCGCGCTGCGCTGCCGCTGGCCGCGCTATGCCTACTGCTCGTGCAACTAGGCATGCCCTCCTTTCTCTATTTACGCGCAACAGCTTTAGCAGGGTTAGCCGGAAGGGAAGCCAAGCACAGGCAGGGATGTGTGGATCACCTGGCTGATGCGTCAAGTGCAGCTGGGCTTGAGCACCCATCAGTCACGCCGGGTGCTGGGCGGCGTCCTGCCTCACTGCAACTGCCCACTGAACGCGGCAACCAACCTCTCTGAGAGCGCGCCCGGCGCCCGGCAGGCGCGGGCGCGGCGGCGCCGGACGCGGCCGCGGCGCTCGTGGCCGGCGACGCGGCGATGTCCCGCGGCGACTACACCGCGGCGGTGGCGCAGTACGGCGCGGCGGTGGAGGCGGACGGCCGCTCGGCGCTGGTCCGCGCCAAGCGCGCCGCGGCCTCCGCGGCGCTCGGGCTGCACCGGGCGGCGCTGCGGGACCTGGACGTTGCGCTGGAGCTGGACCCGGCGAGCGTGCCGCGCCGCCTGCAGCGGTGCGCGTCTGCGGGGCAGCGCCGCGCCGAGCCGCGGCCAGGCCGGCTGAGCGCAGCCGCTGTCAGGGTCCTGCCCGGCCAGGGTTCCGCGCAAGAGCGGGGCGATGCGCGCGTACGCCGCGCTCCACCAGGATGCTCCTGCCTGCGTCACTCGCACACGCGTTCTACTGTGGCTCTGTGAGGCGGCACGTGTGTGACCACGGATAGGGCATGCAGCGCCTGATCAGGGCATGGCTAGGGCTTGAGAGACCCTCCTGCGGCCCTGACGCCCGTGACGCCGCGCCAGGGGCCGCATCCTGGCGGAGACGTGCAGCTTTGCCGCGGCCAAGGCCGACCTGGAGCGCATCCTCGCCGCGCGCCCGGACCACCGCGCGGCCGCGGACGAGCTGCAGCGCGTGACGCGCGCGGCCGCGGCCCTGCAGACCGCCCAAGCGAGCAGGCGTGCTGCGCGCTGTGCGCGCCTGCTCAGCAGTCAGTGGTTGCCACGCTGCATGCGCATGCAGAGGAGATTGCGCAAGTTCAAGCGGAATAACTTGATACAAGCCACAGGCGAACCCGCCATACATTGTGTGTTATATTGTTAAATTGGTAAATTCATACATGGACTCCAAGCCTAGTTTGTAGTAGCCGGCCTGCGTGGGACAGCAGGGGGGCGGAGGCGGCGGAGGGCGTGCGCGCGCGGCTGGCGGCGGTGTTTCAGGCGGCGCCCGCGTGCGCGGACGCGCGCGTCATGGAGGCCGAGCTGCTGCTGGGCGAGCGCGACTTCTCAGGCGCGCGCGCGCGCGTGCCGGCGGCCGCCCCGCTGCATGCCGCCTCCCCAAGCGCAGCGGGCAGCGGCATGCCCTCTGTGCGGGCATGAGTCCCTCAAGCCCGCAGAGGGACCATCTCCGGGCGGGCATTTCTCGGGCCGGGCGCAGTCACGATGACGCTCTGCCCATAATCCAATCAGTTGTCAGCTGGTGGCAGGGCCTGCGCTCCCATGAGTTGACTCTCAGCCTGAGGAGCGCCGCCGCGGCCAGGCGCGGCGGCCGTGACCGGCGCGCGCTGCTGAAGGGCGAGCCAGCGCACGTGGGCGCGCTGGTGCTGCGCGCGACCGCCTACCTCCACCTCGCCGACCTGGACCTGGCCAAGCGGCACCTGGGCGAGGCGCGGCGCCGCTTGGGCCGTGCGCATTAGAGTTAGGGTTAAACCTAACCCTATCCCTCACACGCCTGCACTGGGGCGTCGAGCAGGCTCGCTGGGTGTGGGCTTGTGAGGGATGCCGGGGCGTTTTGCTGGGCGGGGCCCGGGGGCGGCCGTGCCTGCCAGGGCGGGGCTGGAACGGGGAGCGGGGTCTGTGTGCCCTGCTCGCCTGGGCGCGCCGTCTGCGGCCGCACACGCGGCACCGGCAACCCGCGGGCCCGCCAGCTCTTGCGAATCGTGACCGGCGGGGCTCGCAGGCGCTCAAGTTTGACCCCGACTGCCGCGACGCGCGGGAGCAGTACGACCGGCTCAAGAAGCTGCACAAGCACAAGGCCAAGGCGCGCCCGCGCCCAAGCGCGGCGCCCCTGCCGCGCCTCAGCATGCCGGGCTTGCCAAACGTGCCTCCGCACATGCGCTTCACGCGCAGGACGTGCAGCAGGTTGAGTGAGAGTGTCCATTTTGCAGAGTGTGCTCCCATGCATCGCCAGGTCATCATACAGGGGCATGCGCGACGGTCGCGGGGGTGCTGCCTGCTGAGGACGGCACACAGCAATCTGGCGGGCTCTGCGCCGCGCGCGCCGATCAGGCAGCTTCTAGGAGCCGAGCCGCTTTGCCGACAGCGGTGCGGCGCGCGCCGCACGTGCAGGTCGGAGCGCGCGGAGCTGGCGGCGCTGGAGCAGCTGTGCGCAGCGTAACCCTGCTATCACCCTATCACACCCTGAGATGACCCAGACGCGCGCGCGCGCGCAGGCGGAGCGCGCGGAGGGCGCCAGGGCGTGGGCGGAGGCCGCCGCGGCGTACGAGGCCGCGGCCGGCGTGGAGCCGGCGGCCGACGCGGTCAACGGCGCGCTGTGGGCCGGCCTGTGCCGCGCGCGCGCCCGGCTGGGCGCAGGGGCGCGCGCGGCGGCGGCCGCCGCATGCAAGTCCGCGCTCGCAATCCAGCCGGAGGACGTCGATGTTATCTTACTGCGGGTGCGCGCCCCCGGGCGGCCCCGATGTGCAGGCGCGGGGCTTCACTGGGTAGGGTAGGGGGTGTAGGGGTATCATAGGGGATCCACTGGGGGGCGGGCCAAGGCGCCTCTGTACGGCCCATGCAGTCGCGCAGCTGCGTGACATGATGTGCTGCTGGCATGCAGGCATCAAGCATGTGCAGTCGTGTCACGGGGCAGTCGGGCAATGAGCAAACTTGAGATGAGGCGCCCGCCTGCACACTTGTTGGGAGTTAGGCCACCCTGCATAGGTGCATGTGTGTGGAAAAGATTTGATCCCTGTGCCAGGCCGACCATTCCACTGTGTAGAGCACGCATGCGGCAGTGGCCGGTGAGCGGTGGACATGGCCCGGGGGGCCTGAGCGCGCGCACGCCGCGCGCGCGCGCAGGTGCGGCTGCTGACGCAGCTGGGCGAGCACGACCTGGCGGCGCGCGAGGCGCGCGAGGCGCTCCAGGCCACCAACGACCGGCGCCTGCAGGAGGCGCGCCGGCCCGTGTGCGCTGCGAGCGGCTGCAGGGTGCACTGGGAAGGCCGTGACCCAGCCGGAGCCCTTTGCGGGCGCTGCGGCTGCGTGTGCCGCGCATGGAACGCATGGCAGCATGCCCAGCGCCGACATGCGCAACAGCCTGCCTGGCCGTGCACGCATGCCGGGGCAGCGTGTGCTCTGCTGGCATGGGTGCTTTCGACGCCGTGTGCCACGCCTTTGGCTTCAACACCTCCGTCTGCCTGCGCTGTCTGCTGCCCTTCTCGGTGCTCTGCCTCGCGGCGGCTGCGTGGGCAGCGTGTAGGGTAGGGTAGGCTGCCTACCCTAGCGCCAACCGTGCCCGCAAGCGCGCCAGGCGCTGCGGGAGGCGGAGAAGGCCGCCAAGATGGCCGCGCGAAAGGACTACTACGCCATCCTGGAGGTCGACCAGCAGTGCGCTGACCGGGACATCAAAAAGGTGCTGCCCTCTGCCCGCCCTCCGGGGACGCCCCGACTCCAAGCAGGCCTGCAGCCACGGAGGCTCCGTTCCAGAGGGCCTGCGATGCCAGGCTGGCCCGCATGATGCTGTGTATGTGACGTGAGCCCTTGCTCGCGAGGGCGCACCGTGTCGTTCGCTGAGGCCCTCACCAACCCTACCGTCGTCATCGCCCGCCCCTGCCAGTGGCAGGCGCCTGGCGTCACGCCCGCAGCCGCTCGGCCCCGTGCGCCGGGCGCGCGTAGCACGCCGCGCCCCGCCGGGCCGCCTGATGCGCGCGCGCGCGCCGCGGGCGCAGGCCTACTACGCGGCCGCCAAGCGCTTCCACCCGGACAAGGCGGCCGCGGCCGGCCTGAGCGCGGAGGACGCCGAGGCGCGCTTCCGCGACCTGGCCGAGGCATATGAGGCCCGCCCCCGGGCACCTCACGCAGTGCAGCTTCCGAAGGCTGCTCGCAGCTGCGCCCGATGCAACGAGACTCCTGCCTGCTTCTGACACTCATTGCAGGACGAGCGGCGGCCCGATGCGACGTGGCGCGTGCTGGCCTGCGCCTGACGCTTCCTGCGGGATGAGCGGCGGCCCTGGCTGCCGCAGGTGCTGTCGGAGCCGGAGAAGCGCGCGGCGTACGACCGCGGCGACGACGTGGAGATGGGGCCCGGCCAGGCGGGCTTCCACCCCGGCGGCTTCCCCGGGGGCTTCCCCGGCGGGGGCTTCCCCGGGGGCGGCTTCCCCGGGGGTGGCCAGCGCTTTACATTCCGCATGTGACGCGGGCCACATCGCGCGCGCCTGGGCAGCGTCAAGCCTCCCTGGTGATGGCGTCCGAGCAGCGGTTACTGCCTTGTACGGTGTCTTTGCTAGCGTCGTGCGCCTCTGTGGCGGCACCTCCGCAGCATGCACATGCATCCCAGCGCGTGTTGGCAGGGTTGCGAGCTGCGCACATGTCTGCACCTTGTTATGACATAAGATCTAGCAAGTGACTAACATTCAGGCCTGGGGCATGTCTGCAGACGCCTCCTGGCACCTAGCTACTGGCCTGCTTGCGAGCGGCCATGCAGGGAATGTCAATTGGCCACGCACGGTTATTGTTGCTACAAGTTGCTCTTAATAGTCTCAGCCTATGCCAGCACTGCATCATGAGCCTGGAACAGTCCCAACGGGGGCGCTGTGTTGCTGTACCAAGACTTTTCAGCTGCTAGCAAGCTTGCCCGCAGACATGGCGCGGCACACCTAGTGGCCCTTTGCTGCGCCAAGACGCGGTGCAGGACACCACATGCGGCGGTGCAGCCTCTCGAGAGATGCACACATGGAACACACGCTCAACATTGACACCGCCTTTCCTCACCGCTCTCACAATCTATGCGTTAACGGTGGGACAAAGCACCGAGCCAGAAATGCAGATAGGCCTCACAAGCACGCAGATGTCTGCAATGCTTGCAAACCGTCACGGTCTGTACACTCCTTGGGTGTGCACGTTAGGCCACATTGTGGCCGCCACAGCCCAGTTCAAAAATTTTGCCCACCAATCAAACAGATACATCACCAAGCGCAGGGCATGAGGTGCCTCCTGACACTGCTCTCCACACGACATCCAGCTCGTGTTTGCAAAAATGCACATGGCCGGTCGCCTGCGTGGGCAGCTCAGAGGAGACAGCCACGGTGCACAGGCGATGCAGCCTGCTGCCGATGCAGCAGCGCCCTGAATGCCGCAGGCACGCTTGCCAGCCTGTCACAGCTGGATGCAGGTGCGTGCAGAGCGACTTGGGCAATTCTGCCGGCCGCGCATGCTTGCTGGGCCCTGTTGGCATCCCAGACGCGGCCTGCGCGGGCGCGCCGAGCGCGCCGACGGCCCCGCGCCGGCCGGCGGGGCGGCCTTAGAAGCGCTTGTAGCCCTGCGCCAGCTGGTCCAGGTAGCCGCTGAAGAAGGCCCAGGCCAGGATGCCGGCCGCGGGCGCCACAAAGGCCACGAACAGGCCGATGAACAGCTTGGAGTCGCTGCGGATGGAGTCGCGCTCCATGTAGTCGCGCCGGCGCTGCGCGCCGCAGTATTTGAAAAAAGCTGATAACGTGCCTCTGTTGTTCGAATGGCGTGGCCGACTTGCGGCACACCAAGGTGGCAAGGGAGGGGTTTAGGTTACCTCGCTCGGCAGACGTCGTCTGCCCTCTCCTCACAACTGTCCCGGAGCTTGGGTTCCTAGTGCCTATCAGCATGGCCCCCTACCCTGAAGCCGAGTCAGGCGTAGCAGCAGGGCCTGCCTGCACGCGCCGGTCGTACGCCTGCGCGGCGCGCGCGGCGCTCGACGCGGCCTCCGCCTGCTCCGCCTCCAGCTTCTGCGCGATCGTCGCGCCGCCGCTCGCTGCCTCTCCCGCGCCGCGTCGCGCGCCGTTCCCGGTGCTCGCGGGCGCGTCTGCGCGCCCAGGCCAGGCTCCAGCGCACGCACTGCATGTCACTTCATGCATTCCGGAGACGCCCACCAGAGCAGGCGCGCTTGCTGCAAACATGCCAACGGCGCGGGCAGCCCACGCAGAGCGCAGCAGTGTGCGGACTCCGGGGCTGCCTCGTGACGGGCGCGCCCAGCGCCGAGCGGTGTCCCGCCCGCGCGCGCCAGGCGCGGCCCATAGCAGCGTGCGGGCAGCGGCCACGCGGGCGCGCACCGCTCGGCAGCAGCGGCGACTCGAGCGCCCCGGCGGCGGTCAGCGAGCCAAAGGGCGCCGCGTCGCGCCATGTGCCCGCGCCGCTGCTCCGCTCGGCGGACGCCTCCCTCAGGCGGTCCATGTGCGCCTCGCTCGGGGCCTCCTTGGGCGGCGTGGAGATTGCGAGGACGTACTCTGCCCCCGCGCGACGCGGCTGTCGCAGGGCGCGGCGCATTGCTAGCACCCGCTGAGCGGGGCCCAGCCTCCCGGGACGCCCCCTGGCATAACTGGCAGTCCAGCACGCTTGGTGGAGATGCAGCCCGGCCCCCGACCTGCCGGCTCTGCAGGCTTGGCCGCCGCCAAGGGTTAGGGTAGGTAGACCCCTAACAGTGTACACCCTGTCGGCACTGCGGCGGCCAGCCGGCGCAGCTCGGCACGCGCTTTGCGCCTCACAGGAGGGCGCGCAGCGGCGGCCAGCCGGCGATTGGGGGCCGCCTGCAGTGCGGCCCGCGCCGCAGCAGCCCCGACCCGGGGCGAGCGAGGGCGGCGCGCCGCCGGCGCGCCTTCCAGCTGGTCCTCGACGGACGCCGCGGACACGACGAGGTCAACCGTGGGCGCGCGGCGCAGCTTAAACGCATCGCGCACGCGGCTCAGGCTGCTGGTGGACGGCGTGATGGGCCACATCTCGGCGCCGCGGATCGGATCCGACAGCGCTAGCAGCCGCTGCCCCGGGCGCACGCCCTCCTGCGCGCGCGCCACGCCCGCCTCGCCCGGGCGTGCCTGCCAAACTAGGTGCCTGCCAGAACAGGCGCCTTCCCCCTCGGTAGGCACACCCTGCACATCATGGAGCAGGTCGCTGTCCCCTGCTCATACTGAGCGCAGCGGGCACAGCTCAGCATCCCGCCCGTGCCTATGGCGGTGCCGCCAGCCGCCCCCCCATGCCCTCACCCTGTTTAGCCGGCAGTCCGCTATCCGGTCAGTACCTCTGAGACACCGCCGCTGCTGCATGCCCTCAGGGGGAAGTCATGCCAGGCTGAGGGAAGCAAAGCAGAGGGGTGCCAGCAGAGCAGAGGGGTGCCCAGCAGGGTGCTAATGCCGCCCGTTGCACGTATGTGACGCAGCTGAGCTGTTGTTCGTTTGAAGCACACCGGCAATGCTGGCACAGCGAGCAGTGCTCTTGGATCTGGAGGCGGGGGGTGTTGTGTACCGAGGGCTGGAGCTGAGGCGGGTGGCGGGCTCGGCGCGCCTGCTGCGCTTCGCTGTCGTACGCGACCGCGCTGACGATGATGAGCTGCTCGCCGGCGCGCGTGCGCACCTCGTCGAAGCGCAGCGCCTTGCGCGCCTCCGCCGCCGACAGCGTGACCCTGGGAGCGTGCGCAGGGTCTGGTCACGCGCCGGGCGCGCTGGCAGAGTGTGGGGTCACACTGGGCGCGCTCGCAGGCCCGGGTTGCGAGCTCGCGCTGGTGTCGCATGCGTGAGAAGGCTTGCAGGTACACAGTTGCACGGGATCAGGCAGCGCAACACAGGGGCTGCCCAGGCACCCCCGCACAAGGCAGCTATCCTCAACAGGCACAACCAGGCCGGCGAAGCAGCCGCGAGGAGGCTTCTCCACCTATAATATAACAGGTTGATAAACGCGGCAGAAATGCAAAACTGCCGACCAGGGAATGAATACAGGAGGGACCAGGGCGTGGGCGAGGTCGAACGGGGAGCGCGGGCGGCATGCCTCAAAGACTCGACCTCCTCGTCCAGCTCAGCGCGCTTGCTATCAAAGGCCGCACGCTGCCTGGCCGCCGCCGGGGGCGCCGGCACGGAGCGCGGCGCTCGCCGCCCGCAGCTGCAGGCCCGGCGCCGTGCGCTCGTGCCCGGCGCCGTGCGCATGCTGTCACAAGGATGTGCTGCTGCTGGGAGCGAGGGGCCCGGTGCTGCACTGCCCCGGCAGCGGGCGTGCTGCGCCGCTGCTGCGACAGCGACACGGCCCGGCACATGTAGCCGCGGGCGATGGGTGAGCGGGCATGTGCGATGCGCACTGTCGTGGCAGCAGCCACGCTGCACTCCGAGCGTTGCTGACGACATCGGTGAGCCTGCACATTGGCAGGCGCTTTGGACAAACGCGTCAAGTCCAAATAAGCATGATTGCCTTTTCGGCAGGCCTGTGCCTTGTCAGAGTGCTGGTGCCTGCAGGGAGGGGCAGCTTACTCCAAGTCTTGGCTTGCCAGGTGAACAGAACAATGTTTGTACAGATGGAAGCACTCGTCACGCCGAGGCGCACCACTGCAGGGACTCACCTCAAGGGGTTGGCAATTGCTTTAACAACGTTTATAGCACGTAGCAGCTGAAAAGCAGTGTTGAAACTGGTACCAAAGCTTTTTTTGTTGTGAGACAGCCTAACTTGGCGCCCATGCTCCCTCTCCAGCTGCTGCAGGCCAAGGATGGCACACCTTGCAACTCGCACTCCTGCTGGCAGCCCTGCAACACAGTATGGCACCACATGGACGTAGTCTTAATACTTGGGTTCTGACACACAGCGTAATCTCTTTCACATACCTTTCGTTGTCAAAACGCCCTCACAAACAGGTGCAGCGTACAGGAGAGTCCGCCTTATGAAGGAGAGGGGCAGCGACAGGCTGCTATGGGGGCAGTCCATGCTCTCTACCACTTGAGCTCTGAGTTGAGCGCGTTGAGCGGCTCGCGCACGCTTCCTGCAGCCAATTTATGGCTGACCTGGTTGAGCCGGGTGCCGTTGAGACTGGAGAGCCAGCTAAAGCGGCTGGGCCACGGCTGCGGGTGCGTCTGTCATGCTTTGCATGTGCCTTACCGTATGCTTCAGGTCCAGCCAAGACGCCAACGCTCACTGCCTTGCAAACAAAACAGCGTTAAGCCTCTGTGCCAGAGGGCAACTGGCTGTCAGGGCTACCTGCTTCCTGCGTGGCTGGAAAACCAGGGCCGCGCGCGCAGTTCTGCCCTGAGAGCAACGACCTTCTGTACCCGAAGGAGGACCGCGAGCGGCGCGTCTTGATCTTCCAGTGCCAGAACTGCGACTACAAGGAGGACGCCGACCCGGCTGACTGGTGCGTCTACAGGTGCGGCCGCAAGTCTTGCCGCCCCGACCTGCCTTGCGCAGCTGCTGGCCTAGCGCGCGTCTGGATGTTAGGACCTGCGCACGCAGACCACACTAGGAGTATCAAGTATGCGTGTGCGCTTGTCTTCGCACACTCGAGCACGTTGGTGGCAAGCCAAGGCAAACTCTGCCTTGCCAGTGGAGATGAAAGGAGGAGCTGCAAGGCTTGGCTGACAGGCAGCTCTCTGCGCCGAGGCCTTGCAGCTGTCCACGGCAGCGCTCAGCGCGCCGCGGCGCCGCGCAGGAACGAGATCACGCACAGCCACAAGGAGAAGACGGTGGTGCTGCAGGACGTCAGCGCCGACCCGACGCTGCCGCGCACGCGCGACGTCATGTGCCAGAAGTGCCAGCACAACGAGGCCGTCTTCTTCTCGGCCGCCACTGAAGAGGTGTGGCCGGTGTGGGGCGGCGTGCCGGTGTGGAGTGGCGCGACCATGTCTGAGCCGGCGCGCCTGCATCCGCCCTGGCGCGACAACATGTGAGCCAGCCGAGTGAGGCGGTTGTCTTGGGTGCATTGCATGCGCTACAGCCCCTGGGCGGATGAGTCTACTTGCATGTGCTCTGGAAGCGCAGCCGTCCCTGGCGGCGCGCTCTTGCAGCAGTGGTGAGGAGCAGCGGCTGCTACGCGCTGACGTGGTCTCGCGGGAGCGGCAGGGCATGACGCTGTTCTTCAACTGCATGAAGTGCGGGCACCGCTGGCGCGACTATGTGTGAGCCGGCGCGACTGCACCTGACCTGGCGCGACAACATGTGAGCCAGCGGATTAGGCGGTCGCCTCAGGGTGCATTGCATGCGCTACAGCCCCCTGGGCGGGTGATGCGAGGTCTGAAGGTGTTGGCCATGACTTTGCTCTGGAGCAGATGTGAGGCGGCACATGCCTGTTGCAAGACATGCGCTGCCTCTGCGCGGCTTAACAGGCAGACTTGCAGACTCTTGCCGAGCACTAATGGAGCCAAGCTTATTGTGTATCAATGGACGGACGCATCAATGGAGTGCTGAGAGCTTGCCTTGCTGTCTTGATGCTGCGCAGAGGGGTCCAGAGGCAGCAAGTGGTCATGGTTGGCATGGACCAGAAAGTTAAATCAACCCCATGTCCATCCATCTATACCTGCAATGCGATGCGCAAACACATATGCGCGGCTTGAAAGCAGGCCGAGTCCGCAAAAGCAGGAAATAATGCCATTGTCGAATGCTAGCTCATTTCATGCGCACTACAGCCTAGCATCGCAATATGTGTGCCAGCAGAAAGCAGCGACCAAGCTAGCGCGCATCTCAAATGTGCGGCCGTGACACACGAAATTTACCTAACACCGCCGCCATGGTGCGCGCACGCAAGACGCTAGGGCGGCGGCCAGTGTGCGTCCTAACAACGCCCACATGCCACAGCAAATCCTGTCATTGGGAAGCCGGCAACCATAATGGTCGCCGCACAGCGGCACTCACCATGCAGGGCAAAGCACCGCTGTTGCACCTCCTGTCATGCATCAAGCGGGAGGCCGTACAAGGCATACAGCTGCGCCCTTTGCGGAAATACTCTCACACGCGCGCATCCTCACTCAAGCGGCAGCCATCAGGCCGCCGACGCAAGATGCCTGCATGCACAGCAGCCACGTGCCTAACATCTCTAGCACTGCGCCCCGCCGCACAGAGGCGGGGCTGGGGAGCGCGCGATGGCCCTCCCCCCTCACAAACAGCTAAGCGAGAGGCAAGGTGTGAGGTGTGCGGCACAGGCCGCTGGCTCTTGGCCAGGGCCATTGTACAAGCGGCCGCAAACGGCTGCCAGGGGTGTCACAAACACACGCCACGGCAGCAGCACATCTGCTTGCACAGGCAAACAATGACTGCCGGCCTTGCTACTTTTTTTGTGTGGGTATGGGGGTACATGTGTGCGGGGCGAGCGCGCCCTCACCCGCACGAGCGAGGGCACCGCTCCCGCAACGGTAGCACAGCAGCTGCGCATACACAGCTGCTCTATAAAGCGCCCCTACCCCTGCCTGACGCCTGCCCACCCGCCCACCCGTGCACTGCTCGGGCTTCCAGCCCGGGCCCGCATGGGCGACTGCCCAGGCTGCCAGCCACCGGCCGCAGCGCGGGCAGCACCCCTACTCTGCACCCCATACCCTGGAAGCCTGTGCAGCCCAGGCTCATATGCGCGCATAGCACGCACCCCTCGCATGGAGAACATCCTTCTGTGCACACGCCGCAGCGCTCTGCTGCGACCCGCGCGCCTGCCTGCCCGCCATGCCTGCGGCCGCCCAAGCGACTGCCACCAGCGCACAGCCCACGCTCGGCCACCCAGCCAGCCTAACTAAGAAAGAGTGCCAGCCTGCAGCACCCATCAGGATGAAAGAGCGCATGTGCGCGTCAGCGCCCACCCGTGTCACTGGCCCAGTACGCGTGCAAGGGCGCGCCATGCGCTGCATGTGCAGGCAGCGCCAGGGCGCTCCCCTATCCTGCCCTGACTCCGGGCTAAGCACATGCAGGCTCGGCGGCCACAGGCAGCCCTGGGCTGCCAGACGAGCAGCGGAGGCTCTCCGCTGCCCCACGGCGCCCAGACCGGGAGAACACAGGCTGCTCCAGCCGCTGCAGCACGCGCGGCCGGGTACATATGAGTCATAGGAGGCGGGCGGGCGCTGGCATGCGGCTGGCGCCCCCCCGTGCGGGCGGCCTGCAGCGCGCGTGCCAGCACTGGGCGGCCCCCATACCCTGGCACGCCGTGTGCGCAGGCCCGCACAGTGCAGGCCTCCGGCCAGATAGGCCTGTCGCAACGGGTGCCAGGCACTTTCTTGCCGCCCTGCTGACCCGCCCTGACCCTGGGCTCGTACAGCCCCGCCCCTCGCACGCCACTCGCGCCGGCGGCTGCACAGTGCAAGCCGTTGCGAAAATGTGATGGTGCTGTGGCTGTCCGAGTGCGAGACTCTTGCCCACAAAGGCACCCCTCTCTCCCGCCCCCGCCCTCGTCCTTCTTCCCTTACCCTGTCCCCTCCTAGCACGCCACTCGCGCCGGCAGCTGGGCAGCGCCAGCGCCTGCCAGGTCTGTGATGAGCAGTGGGTGCCAGGATCATGCGAGTTCCCACACCAGCCCCTCCCCAGACAAGCTCCAAGCCTGACAAACCCCGGTCTCCAATAACATGAAATGCAGCCGCAGCTGCCAGCGGGTCCTACCAATACTGGCTCGTCTGATGCGGTCGCCTGTCTGACATGCAGGCACACTGAGGTCTGGTGTGCGCACGGGGCAAGCCACCCCGGAGCACACCCTCCGGCTGAGCTGAGCTGAGACCCAGCCCCCCGTGTGCGAAAAAAAAGGAAACGAACCTGACAGGCAGCCTCGCAGGAAACTTTGCAGGAAACAGTGGGGCACGCACTAGGCACGAAGTTGAAACACACACATTACAGGCAGATTGGCTACCGAGGGGGAAAAAAATGGCGCCCTGGCAGGCCACTCAGCGCGCTGGCGCCCTGCGCGCCAGGCTGCAAGCTCTTGATCAAGAAATGGCGCCAGGTAATACCGCGCCGCCTGCTCCAGCCCCCGGGTGCAGGAGCTGGGGCTGCGGGCGTGCGCGCGCGCGGGCGCGCGGGAGTGACACGGGCCGCCAGCGGCCACACCTAGGGCAGAAGGGAATGAAAAAATGGGTGCGCTACAAGCTGAGGGCGTGTCCCTATGATCCGCTGGCCTTCAAAACCTGTGCTTGCAGCAGCCAGAGCTGGATGCGGGGCAGCTCATCTGAAAACCTATGTCACCTCGCGCCCAGTCCCATCCTTGCCAGAGAACTGCCAGATTGACCCGCTAACGCCCTCACCACCGCACCCCCACCCTCCCGCAGAACGGAGGGGCTGCTTGTGGAGAGCGGCACAGACCGAGGGCCCCCGGCGACGCGTCGCGAAAACCAGTAACCCTCAGCAAGCCACCCACAAGCAGTGCCGCCGCTCGTTCGTTAGGCGCAGCCGCGTCTTGCGCGCCTGCCCACCATGCTCGCTGTCGCTGCCGAGCGCGCCTGCAGGCTCGTCCCTCGGGCCAGTGACGCGCGCAGCCAACCAGGCCGCGCGTCGCGGGCGACGCGGCCAGGGACGCCCGGAGGCCTCTTGGCTCGAGCTCTTGGGCTCCATCAGGCGCTCGCGCCAGGACCCAGGTCGCGCGTCGTGCTGCCGCGCGTCGCAGGCGTGCGCGACGTCGCGGGGCCGCACGCGCGGCCGTCGCCCACGGCCGCCTCGGTCGCCGTAATGGCGCCCAGCACGGCAAGCCTGCGCCCGCGCAGCCGCCTCAGAAGCGCTCGCAGAGCTTCGACCGGGGGCACGCGGTGTCGACGGGAGCAATGTGTGCACAAAGGCAGGCCGTACAGCGCTTGCAGCAACCCCGGCTGGACGTGACAACCAAGTCACCTGCACTTATGTAGGACCCTGCTGCTGCTGGGGGGGGGCGTGCCTGCGTGCCGCCGTGCTGACGTCGGTGCCCTGTTCCCATCCACAGCACAGGCCTGAGGACGGCAGTGCCAGGCATGCGAGCGTGCAGACCAGCTTGAGCACATTTTGCGCCATCGACATGGGGTGCTTGCTAAACATGGGCCCTTGGCTGGGCCGTCTGTGGGCCGGGGCGTATGTGGCCAAGCCGTCTAGCAGGCAAGGAGCACCAACGCCATCAAGCATCTCAACATGCTGGCTCCAGCCCCGAATGCTGGGCTGCCTGCGGAGCAGAGATGTGACATCTGGCAACTGGGCCCAGGGCTGAACACCAATTAGGCGAGGCCACGGGCAGCTGCGCGCACCTGGCCGTTGGCGTGCTCAAACTTGAACATCTTCTGGCGGAAGATCGACAGCTTCGGCGAGAGCTTGGCGGTCTGCGCACAGCGATTAAGCGCCTCAGGCGCGCTGCACGTCGCCTGGCTGGCAGGCTCATGCCCCTGACACAATGTGCCTCCATGCTGAGGCGGCGGTAAGCGGAAATGTGCTCAGGCTTAACCACAACAGATTTTGTCACTGTTTCATGGGGGTCCACGGCCAGGCGATGCAGCCGTAATCATGATCTGCCACCCCTGACATGCAGCACGCACGCGGCCAGACAGCCCGTCTCACACACAATGAAGCGCACGCGCCCAGCTTGACCGTGGCGCGATGGGCATGGAACCGACTTGACAACAGTGCACCGTCAGCAGGTGCACGCAGGCAGGGCTGTGGCAGCCGGCGACACGGCCCAAGGGGCGCGGGCGGCACCGCATGGTCTGCGAGCTCGCACTCGATGGTCGTCAGGAAGGCGCTCAGCATCTTGCGCTCGTGCTGCGGCTGCTCGGGCTCCTGCGGCCGTGCGCAGGCTGTGTCCCCCGCCACCACGGGCAGGCTTGGGCAGGCATGCAGTGACTGCAGCACCGGGACATAGGCCCCGGCCAGTGCGGCAAGCCCGCCGGCAGGCCAGCATCCCGCGCCGCGCCGGGCAGAGAGAGGCCGGGGCTGCGGACGGCCCAGGGGCGCGCCAGGGTCGCGCGCAGGATGTCGGCGAGCTTGTTGAGCGAGCTGCGCTTGCGGTACGGCCAGCGCAGGATCCGCAGCGCGCGGATCTGCTTGTTGAAGGTCGTCTTGCTCAGCTTGAGCTGCTCGCACGCCTCCTGCGCGCGGGCCTTGGGCATCACGCAACATTCCTGCACCCTAACTCTAATCCTAGCCCAACGCTCGCGACGCACGTGAAGCGCGAGCGTGCTGGCTGCACGGGCGCCCTGCTGACGCGCATGCATCCAGGCACGGCGTCTGGCCGCAGCGACCTGCAGAAGTGCCGCCGCTTCCCACACAACGATGCCTCCACCAGAGTGCTCGGGCATGGTGGGTCCCGCTCGTAGCAGGGCCCCAGCACTGGGCCCGCCCACACGGTGTGCGCAGTGCCTATCCCGTAAAACAATTGACAAGCCAATTTAAAAAAAAAAGCAAGCGGCAGGGCCGGCGTACCTCAACGGGCTTGTCGAAGAACTCGCCGGCCAGCAGCACCTCCGTGGTCAGCGCGCTCTCCGGCGGCCGGCGCCCGCCCTTCTTCTTTACCTGCGCGCGCCGCCAGGCCTGGGCACACCGTCGGTACCCAGCGTGCGCAGTTCGGTGTTCCTCGTATCTCTCTTCCTCACGTCTGGCAACTACGGGAACCAGCCACGTTCGGGACGTTGCAGCGCCCGTCAGCCAGGCGGCGCACTCCAGAGACAGCTCTCGACCGGTGAGCACCTGCGGTACGGCCACCGCCAGGCCCGGCTGCGCGCGTGCGCTGGCCTGCGTGCCGCCGGGCGCGCTACGCGGGCCCAGGCTGCACTGCACCAGCTGCTCCCAGCTCAGCGGCTGCTTGGCGGCACCGCTGTCATCCCTGCGCGCACGTGCACTGCACAGGCTGTCTCGCCGCTGATCCATGCAGGGGATTGGAAGCTGTCTATGAAGCTGCGGGGCGCACGGCGGGTGCGTGGAGTTGAGGCTCTGCTGCGCGCGCAGCTCAGGCCCGGCGCCCTGCTGCGCCACGACGTCAGATAGCACCACGACGTCAGATAGCACGCTGCTGCCATCGCTGGTACCTGGTGGCTCGCAACCCCACAGCGCCAGCAGTCAGCGCGCAGTGCCAGCGTCTGGCGGCGATCGGTGCCCTGGCGTGCCCCACAGCTGTTTGACGCGGGAGCGGCACCAGAGAGCGCATGCCTAATGCCGCGGCCGCAGCCGCGCGCGCCCTCAGGGTCTCACCCGTAGACGGGCTGTCCAGGCTGCCCGACAGGGCCTCAAGGCCGGGAGCATGGAAGCCTGGCCACGGCACGTCGATTAACATGGCGGGCTCTGCTCCATCGCAGTCCACGGCTGGCAGGTCGACCGCAAAGCCCTGGGGCGTGTCCAGATCGCCCCAGCTGTCCACGTTCAGCATGGGCCGGACCGCAGCGCAGGGCCCTGCGCGCATGCCGGGACCAGGCATCGGACACGTGCGGCTCGGACGCTGCTGCTGCCGACTGGCAGCAGCGTCCCCCAACCTCAGGCCGGTCTGGTGTCCAGAGCCGGCAGCAATCTGGCCCCTTGTGAGGCATGCGCATGCACGAGGGTTGCTGGGCGGCATTGCGAGTGGCCAGGCGCGCCTAGGCGTGAGGAGGTGGCCAGGCCCCAGCTGTCGGCGGGCGGCCAGGCCGACTGCCAGGCGTGGGCGGCCTCGAGCTGCATTGGCCTCGGCGACGGTGTGACGCCAGTCTAGGTTATGCCGATCGGCGCGTGCCCCCTGCCGCCCGCCCAGCGCCACCCACCACAGCTGTGCCACCGGTGCTCACCTCCTCCTGCCTGCTGCCTTCACACGGGCCCAAGCCTTTGCTATGCAGAGATGCTTTTCTCCGTAGATGGCATCAATGTGGCAATAAATCCTTGATTTGGCTTACATCAGCCTGTGACTAAAAGAACGGAGGTAGGTGCAGGCCTGTCGTGGTTTCAGGAGCAGTCCGCTAGAGGTCCAGTGCACAAGGTAGCCGTTGCCCAACGGCTCTCTTAGGATTCCAGGCGTTACTGTGCAACACCCGGTCATGCACCCCACCCTAGCGGTTTGAAAGAGCTCTCCTCATTTCCCCGACGGGCAATGCTGACGTAAGCGCGCATCGAACTCTCACCGCCTTTGCAAGGTCGCGGCGGCTCCTGACGAGTGCGCCGTGCGCACCGCGCCATGGAGGGGCCCGCAGCCGCCCGCACCCGCGCTGCGCTGACATCGATCAGCAACGAGGAGGCGCAGTCGCCGCGCGGCGCGGTGCGCCGCCTCGCCCGCCCTGCTCCCACTGATCCGGGCGCCCGCCGCTGCTCTCCCCCGCCCGCAGATTGAGTAAATTGCAGCGCTGAGCCGGCGCCGCCGCGCACGCGCAGCCGCCCGAAGCCAAGGCTGCGCGCGGCGCGGCGCTGCAGCTAGAGGCCACCTCTATCATGAGCACGACCCCGTCTAAGGTGCGCCGCGCCCGCTGCTGCTCTCCCGCACGCCTCCGGTGCATGTGGCCTCATGCAGCACTGAGCGCGGCCGCGGCCGCAGGTGCTGCGGAGCGGCAAGCGCATCGCGGCCACGCCGGCCGCCAAGGGCGCCCGGCCTGCCGGCAGCGCGCTCAAGGCGGCGGGGGCGTGCGATCACAATGCAGCGGTGCGCGAGCTACTGGTACCACCCTTCCTGTGGTGCACACGTTGTGCAGGCTCGAATGTCGCTCACTTGCACACGTGGCACAAGTCTGTCCGCTTGCCTCCCGCCGTGTTTGTCGTGGGCGTCTGTGAAGCGCTGCACTGTCAGCACGCACCTGGAGTGCATGTGCCCACACCTTCTCGGCTCTGCCAGCTCTGCACTCGCGCTTGCCAGCCGCGCTGGGGGTGACATTGGGTGCCAGCCAAGGCCCAGGCCGTCTGTGCATCGTGTGTGTTGTTGCAGGCTGCTCGATAGCTGCTCCGGGCGCGCTGCCGTGAGCTGGCCTGCCACAGAGGATGCCGGCGCGCAGGACGCCGGGGGCCCGCCACACACCGCCGGTGACGACAGCGTGGCCGCGCCCGACAGCGATGTGGCGGCGCAGCCGCCTGCGGCCGGCACGGCCGCGCCTGCCGCAGACGCGGCCGCGCCTGCCAGCCTGGCGGCACAGGCCGCAGACGCGCCCGCCCGGCACGCGCCGCCGCCGCTGACCGCCAAAGCGGTCGCGCCGGAAGAAAGCGCCACGGCGCGCCCGACCGCGGTCAAGGTCGGCGACGGCGCAGCCGCGGCGCACACGCCGCCCGCGCCCGGCGAGCCCGTCGATGCTGATGCTGCGCACGCTGGCGACGGCGGCGGCCGCCGCGCGGCCGAGGCGGCCCCGCCCGGCATGGACACTAGCCCGGTGATGGGCCTCGTCGACGAGCGCACGGGCGTGGCGCCTGTGGGCGCACCCGTCGCGGCCCCGATCGCGCATGCGCCGACCGTCGCCGACGACGGCGCCGGCCCGGAGCCGGGGCCTGCAGCAGACGCCAATGCAAGCCTGGCGCTGGGGGGCGCGGCGGACGCAGGCGCCAGCCCGCCGGTGGGGCTCACGCGTGGAGCGGCAGCCACACCGGACCCCGCCGCCATGGCCACGCCCGCGTCAGCGGCGGGCGCATGGCGCGCGCTGGCGTCGCCGGCCGGCGCGGACGCCGGCCCGGCGCCGCTCGTGCGCGGGCTCGCGCTGGCGCTTGGCACGCCGATGGGCACTCCCGGGTCCGGCAGCGGCGGCGCCTCGCCGGAGCCCGGCGCGCTGGACGCGATCGCGCAGGTGCGGGCGCCCGCTCCGCTCGCTCGGGGACGCTGCTGGATCAGCGTCGCAGAGCTGGGAGGGCCGAGCAGTACGTGGTGCACCAGCATGCTGCATGACGGGTGGCAGGGCACCTGTCTGGTTAGCAGCGGAGCAAGGACGCCCGAGCGCTGCGCTCTTGGCACAGCGCGGTGAAAGAGCGTGGGCCCGGCCTTGCGCTGAAGCAGGGCGCCCGCACCTGGCCGCGCCAGCGTCGGCCGCCGTCAGCGCGCCTGCAGATATACGGCCCAAAAGCTGCCGTTGCCAGCGTACTGACGGGCCGCGGTCCACCCAGTCCGCGCTGTCCGAAGCGCTGTGCTCCTCGCAACGTGGGCGCCTTGGTCCGATGCGCCGTGCTGGACGCGCTGCTCTGCAAGCAGGAGCGCAATGGGGCACGCCTGTCAGCGCTCCACGCGCCGCATGCTGTGCCTGCATCCCGCCTGTACGTGCGCCCAGGAGTTGCGCCCCGTCAATGTCCGCCCGCCGGGGCCGTGGCACGATGGCCGCGCGGCAGCGGCCGCGGCCGCAGCGGCCGGCTTCAGCGCCGGGACGCCGTCGCGCCTGCGCACGCCCGCCAACACGCCCGCGCTCAAGGCGCCCGCGGTGCGCGCGGCGCCTGCCGGACGCGCCTGCTGAACCGGCCGGCGCTCCTGCGAGGCCTCCTGCCACAACACTTCATGCGCGCCTTGTGGACAAGGTTTCGTGGCGACGCCTGAGAAGGGCCGGCGCTGACAGTGCAGCGCACGCCGCGGCGGCAGGTGGGCCCGGCGGCGAGCCCCGGCGGGGGCGGCGCGGCGGCGACGCCCGAGCAGGGCGAGCCCGCGGGCGGCAGCCCGGCCTCGTCCGTGGCCGTCGAGCCGCCTACCAGCGCGGCCGCCGGCGCGGGCGCGCAGCACTTTGGCGCGCTGGTGGGCTCCGACGGCGAGGCTGCCTCGCGCGGCGGGTCGCCTGCCGACGAGGCGCCCGCCGCCGACGGCGGCGCGCGGCGCCTGAGCGGCGTCATGGACGCCGCCGCGGAGCAGCTGGGCGCCGCCCTGACCCTGGCAGACGCGCCGGCCCCGGCCGACGCGCCGGCGGGTGCCGCGGCGGAGGCCACCGCCGCTGCAAAGGACGCCGAGCGTGACGGGCCGGCCCGCGCGCCGGCCGCCGTGGCGGCCGCCGCCGCTGGGACGGGCGGCGGCCCGGGCGATGCGGCGGCTGCCCCGCCGGCGCAGGCGGCGGCCGCGGGCGCCAGCAGCGGGTGCGGGGGCGGGCCAGGGTCGGGCGCGGGCGCCGGCGCGGGCGCGGGCGCACGTGAGGACACGCCGCCGGGCTACGTGCCGCGCGCGCGGGCCGCGCCCTACATGGACAAGAAGCTCAAGGCGCTCCAGGCGCGGCGCCGGGCCCCATGAGCCCCAAGCCGCATTCACAGGCTGTGATGCGGCTCGGTCAGAGCCTTGGGTTGCTTCCTGTTCCTGTGGCCCCACGCGCCTCACTGAGCGCTGCTTACACAGACTCGTTGACATCGTGACATGATTGAGACTCAGATGCCAGGGGCAGCCCCAGGAGTGCGGGTGCGGGAGCGCAGACCCACCCTGGCAGGGGGCCTGCCGTCATGCACTGCCGTGGCCGCTGCCCGGGGCCGCTGGCGCCCCGCGCGCAAGCCGCTGACAGCCCTCGGGCGCGCCCCCTGGCGGCAGGATCGGGAGTGGGGGCCCGCGGCAGGCGCGCGCGCCAAGCTGCACAAGAGCAAGGTGCAGCTGGCCAAGGAGGCGGCGGCCGCCAGCCGGTGCGCGCCCAGCGCGGCTGCAGGCGCCCCGCAGGCCCCGATGGGCGCGGGGGTCCCAGGCCCCCCGCAGCGAGCGGCTGGCAGCCGTCTAGCCGCCCGGGGGCCCTGGCCGCACGGTCTGCGCACGGGCGCCCGACACGTAGGCTGAGGCGCATTGGGCGGCGCCCTTGCTGGGAGCTGCGCGCGAGCGCTTGGGCAGGAGCCACATTTCGGGGCATGCGCATGCATGTGTTAGCGCATGTGCTGTGTCAGAGGCAGGCATGCATGAGCAAGCTCAGTGGAGAGACACCCCTGGCAGGTTGTGCGGTGCTGTGACAATAAGGATGCGGTGAGGTCGCGGATGGGATGCAAACCGGCCCGCCCCGGCAACACGCGCGCAGGCGCAGCGACGCAGACCGGCTGGCCGTGCACAAGCTCTGTGCCAGATGCGGTGAGGTAGCGGGTGGGATACAAGAGAGGGCCGCGCGCGCTGCGCAGGCGCAGCGACGCGGACCGGCTGGCCGTGCACAAGCTGGTGCGCGGCGTCATGGCCAACGTGGTCGCATCCGAGGGCAAGGACCTGCGCGAGGCGCGCCCATTTCCAGCGCGCCCTAGCCCGAGGCACTGGCTCGGTGGGCGCGCTCGGGCGCTGCTTCCCCCGGCGCCGGCGTGAGTGCGGTATGTCCATGTCGCGCTGCATCGCCCAAACCTGAGAAAGGCTCAAGAAAGTTGGACAGCCCCTGCCGTGCCTGCCGCATCGGGGGTTGGTGCGTGCAGCTTGGTCATGGAACACGGACCGCCTGCCCCGGCTGCCGCAAGCAGGCCCGGCCGCGGCGCCCTGCCAAAGCTGCCTCCTGCTCTGTGATGCGCCCACGCTGCTCCGCGGCTGCTGCCCGGCGCGCTACCCTAGGCCAATACCCTACCAAGTGTTGCGTGCGCGCAGTCCATGGTTGTGCACAAGAGCCGCCTGGAGCGCGACAAGGAGGCGGCCGCGGCGGCCGCCAAGGGCGCCGGCGGCCGCGGCGGCGTGCCCGGCTACATGCGCGCCACGTCGGCCTTCGCGTCCAAGCGCCAGGCCGCGGTGCGCCAGCGGCCGCACGCGCGCGCCACGGGCTGCCGCGCCTGCCTGCCCGGGGACTGCACTTTGGCGCAGCGGCGCAGCGCTGAGCTGGGAGCGCGGGCGGGGTGTCCAGCACCTTGCCTGGTCCGGGGACTGCATGCCCTGCACGCATGCAGGCGCCCCGAGCTGGCAGACCTGCGGCGCGTCCTCACAGCGGGCGTGGGCGCGGGGCCGACTGCATGAGCTGGTCGACACCGACACCAGCACAGCGCCATGGACTCCCTGCGCAGGCGGCAAACCCTGGGCTTGCAGGGCTTGCGAACAGCAGCGGGTTCAGCGGCCAGGGCGCTCGCTTGTCAGCATGCCCGCTCTGCCCAGGTCCCCGTCGCTGCTGCGTAGCCGCGAACCACGGGCTGGCAAATCCGCTGGATCACAGATTGCGGCTGGAGCACGAGCGCGACCACCCTATGTTAACCTAAACCTATCACTGCTGCAACAGGCCGTGGAGCCCGGGCTGGCGGAGCTGCCCGTGCACAGGTCGCGGCTGGAGCGCGAGCGCGACGCGGCCGCCGCCGCGCGCGCGGCCGCGGGCGCGCCCGCTACGCCGCGCTCCGGCACCGCCGCCGCCGCCAGGCGCGCGAGCCCTGGGCCATGCAGCAAATGTTCATGCAGCCATCGGTTGTCTCGTGACGGGTTTGCAACGAGACGTGTGAGACGTTGACAGTGTGTGCACACGGGCGAGGTATGTTGCGTGCTTCGAGTGGCGGCTTCGGGCGCCCTGCGCATGCGTGTCCAGTACGCGTGGTATGCCGTGGCCACATGCAGGGATCGCGCTGCCAGTGCGCCGTCGCCGGCAGCAAACACGCTCTGTTCGCGCCGCCTGAGCCCGCGCAGCGCAGGCCGCTGCGGTGTGCCCGCGGCTGCAATCAATGCCTGCCTCTGGGCGCAGGCGCGGCGCAACCGCGCCGGCCGCCCCGGGCGGCGGCCTCGGCGACGCGCGCGTGCGCAAGTCGCGCCTAGAGCTCGACAAGGAGGCAGCGGCGGCCGCCGCGGCCGCCGGCGCGGGCGGCGGCGGCGGCCACCCGCGCACGCCGCACCCGTTCGCGCGCGGCCGCGGCAGGTGCGCCGCCGCGCCTGGGCCTCACCCCTGGGCCTCGGTCTCTTGATGCCCTTGCGTGCTCGTTCCCGGCCCTGCTAGTGTCACTGATAGTCCGCCAAGCGAGGCCGGAGGCCTGGGTACCTGCCAGCAGCAGTGCTGCCCAGGGCGCTGCGTGCCGTGGCCCCAGGCTGCACCCTGCCACGTCCCGCCCGAGGCACCCAGTGCACCGGCACAGCGCCATGGGCCACCTGTCTCCAGACAGCACATGACCTGCCATGCTGCCAACACAGGAGCGCCGCGGCGGCACCGGCGGCCGGCGGCGGCGGCGGCGGCCTGGGCGACATGAAGGTGCACCGCAGCCGCCTGGAGCGCGAGCGCGCGGCCTGGGCGCAGGTGCGGCCCCTGCAGCGAGGCGGGAGCCCATGCGGAGCGGGGACGTGCGCACGGGGTGTGCATCCGTACGCATCAGTGCATTTGTTGCCGGATCCCTGTGATGTGCTGGTTACACCGCCAACCAGCATGCTGAGGAAGCGCAGGCGGCCGCGCGCGGCGCCGGCGGCGGCCGCGCCATCGGCGCCGCAGCGGTCCCGCGCGCCAAGGCGGCCGCGCCCGTCGCGCCGGCGCCGGCCGCCGCCCCGGCGCCGCCGCCGGCCACGCCGCAGCAGGCGGCGGCCGAGGGCGGCGCCGGCGCCGCGCCGACGTACCTCAAGCCAACCAGCGCGTCCAAGGCGCGCGTGGGGCAGCTGCCGGCGGCGGCGGCGGAGAGCGGGCCGCCGGCGTTTGACTACGTGCCAAACTAGGCAGCAGCGGCATCTGTGGTGAGTTTAAAGCGGAGCAGCGCCGGTTAGCGCACATCCCGCTGCGCGCCACAGGCGTGTGCGCCGGCGGCCGTTTCAAACAGCAGGACACGCGGGGGTGCGCCAGTGCGGCGTGCCTGCGTGCGACCGCGCACGGGCGACAAGGCGGGCAAGCTGACACCTGGGTTGCACATGAGGAATGCACAGGCGCGGCGTTGGTGCGCGCTCGAGCATGCTGTGGGGCAAGATCGCGGGCATGTCTGAGAGTCTTGGAGCCAGGCAGTAGGCGGGGCACGCCGTGCTGCTGGAAGCACCTGGCACTACTGGATATACCATGCCTGCTCTGTTGTCTCCAGCAGCGCATCCTGGAAGCAGGCATGGACATGACGCCCAGGTGCCCAGCACGTCGCGTGGGCGCGCAAGAGAGTTGCGCGGTGGCGCAGATGTGTGCGCATGACCAGGCTCAGGCATAGGAGCGCAGGCACTGGCAGCACGCCCGCCAGGCTCGAGGGGCAAGCACGGGGTGAAAGGCACATGCCGCCAAAGCATGCCGCGCAGTGCAAAGGGACAGGTGCCTGCATGCTGCGTGGTGGAGCCGCCACTGCAATGGCCCAATCACACACTTTGGAGCGTACCCTTTGGCAACTGCATGTCAGCCACGAGCATGACATGCATGTCAGACGGTGTTTGCATGCGAGCGCCCTCCTCTTCATGGGCAGCCGATCAGAGGTTGAGCCAGAGCCCTAGCATGCACTTAAAGGCTAGCTGGCATGCGGACACAATGTAAGGATGCGTCGTAGGCGTGGCGCGGACGAGACGCAGTGTGGAGGCTCTCCGCGACTTATGAGGCACATGGGCAGGAAAGTTTCGATACGTACTGCAGAGTTCACAGCAGCGACCAGTGCTGGCTGGTGGCTGATGATGTGTGGGCCGAATTCATGTGTACAGGCAGTGGTGAGGCGCGTGGGGCTGTCAGAGTGGTGTGCTTGCGCGAAGTGGAGGTGTCCGAGCTCCTGTGAGTCCGCTATTGGGACCTCGATGTGCGGGGCTGCCAGGGCGCCCAGTGGTTGGAGTGTGCAGGCTTGTAGAGCAGAGTAGGAGTAGGTAATCCATGCTATCATGCAGTTAGAGCAAGCAATTGCATGACCTATGGACTTGAAAGTCTGTGAAGGGGCCAGGTGCATGCCTACAAGACATGAGCGCATATTGTTCCATAGCGCTGATGTGCTGAGCAACAGCCCGCAGGCAAACCAATGCCCAGCGCTGCGCTGGGGTGTGGTGCAGGTCTGCAAGTCAAGCCATATTCAGGGTCACAGGCGGCGCTTCATGTGTTGACCACCCGCTGCTGCCGCAAAACCCCTGCGCCTCCGTGCGCGGCTGCGCTGTGCAACAGCCCGCTGCCTTCACCCTCTTCCAGGCCTCCATGGCTTGCTCTCACGCTGCCGCGCACCGGTACACCGCTGTGCCACGGCCGCCGGCCCTACACCCTGCCAGGTCTGCCCGGGCTGGCCGTCACGCTCGCCGGCTGCTCCGCCCTCCGAGCCGCGCTGCGCCTGATACTGCAGGAACCGCTCCACGTACTGCACCTGACCAGCGCCGACACGGACTGGTGTCAGATACCAGGGTGATACATCAACCATGAGCCGCCCGGTGTGCTGAGGTGCGCAGGCAGCAACGCAGAATTGTACCCGGCGACTCTTCAGGCAGCAATCCTACGCAGAAGTGCAGCGGGCAACAGTAAGACTGCGTATCGAGCGCCTGTTGCGCAGATGCTCATACAACACTGCTTTCACATGTGGCCGTGGTTGGGGCCTGCAGTGCGGCCTGCCGGCACCTGGTACTCATGGACCAAGCAGTTGAACTCATCTACGAGCTCCGCTACGCTGCCTTGCGGGGTGCTGCAGGCGCCCGCGCCGCGCCACGGCACCTGCGTGCCATCGCAAGAGCTGACTTCCTGTGTTGCGCGGGCGTCTCTGCCCAATGATGCTTTGTGTGCAAGTGAGTCGTGTGCTTAGTAAAGCGAGCGCGCTTGCGTGCTTAGTGATACGCGTGTGCATGGCATGGGCTACATGGCACCTCATGGTTTGGGGCGCCTGGCGCGCGTAGCGCGTCGGCGCTGTCCACGCCGCTGCTTCCCGCGCCGCCAGAGCGCGTCGCGGCTGTTTCACGGTCGCTGCTCGGGTTGGCGCTGTCCAAGGGCGCTGGCCCGGACGTGTTTCTGGGCTGCTGTGAAGCGCAGGCTGCCTCGTCCTCCCAGTCTCTGTATACCAAGCGCCCTTGGTCGCCTGCTGCCATGTATGTTGGGGTGGGCGGCGCTGGGTGTCGCGTTATAAGAGCGTCAGGCTCCTCCCTGTCCCTGGCGCATCACGCAGGCTCAAACCCACTGACACCTGCCCGGCACCTAGGTCTTGACACCCAAAACCTGTGCCATCCAAAAAGGCTTCAGACAGTTCCAATAGCTGAGACGAAATTCTAAGGAATATCCGATCATCGCGAGGCGCTGGGATGGGTGAGCAGCATCCTCTGCAATCTCGTGCTAAACAAGGGGAAGCAGGCGCCAGGGCAGCAAGAACCAGAGCGCAGGGCTGCCCCTTCGCCAAGGACTGCACAGGTGCTCACAGTCCTCCAGCACTGCCACACAAGCAAAAATAAGCGTGTACACAAGTACTGCCGCTGCTGCATGAGGAGCCTTGGCTGGGAAGCGCCTGCAGCCTTTGAGCTCTGTCAGCACAAGCAGGGGCCCTCTGTTCCGAGCCTGACGCCGCCGCTGAGCGTGCGAGAGCCCTGCGTAAACAGCAGACCACTATGTAACTACCGCCGCGCCTGCGCGCAGGTGCTTCGACAGGGCGAGCCCGCCGCAGCCAGCATGGCGCCAAACGCGGCTGTCGCGCTTGTCGCGGCCCTGCTGGTGGTATGCGCGCACGCGCAGGCCAGCACCGTTCACGACCAGCTGAACGCCGTGGCGTGCGGTCTGACTGGCCTGGTAGGCTCCCCGTTTCGGCGGCCTGTGCACCTGTACAGCAGTGGTCCTAGTGAAATGAGCGCACTGGGCCCTATGTGTACCCACTTGCGCCTAAATGAGCCTGCATGTGCGCCTTGACGAGCCATACGCCAGGTCTGCTGCTCCACTTCTTTCACTCAACGCACGTCACCCTTGTGTGCGCGAATAACTCCAGTGTTACTTCAAGTGAACTGGCTCCAGGCGAAGCTTACGCAGTACATTCCAGAGAGCCGCTGTGAAGCCACTTCACATTTGTGCACCACCTGCCTAAACGTTGGCAGCTGCCGTGCCAAAAAACTCACAGAGCATATGCAACGCTGGCCCCAGTGCCAGCCCGGCCGCCGCACGCGCCACCAAGCCTGGCAGCTCCCCGAGCGTGTGCGGGGCGCGCGCAGCACTGCCCGCCGCCGCCCACGCCGAGCGCAGCACCGAGCGCCAGCCCCGCGCCGACCACCGGCTCAACCCCGACCACGAGCGCCGCGCCAACCACGACACCGCAGCCGAGCACCAGCCCCGCGCCAACCACGAGCGCCGCGCCGACCTCGACGCCGCGGCCGTCCGTGGCGCCCACGCCCCCCGGCCAGGGCGACAACCTGACACTGACGCAGACGCAGGCGCGCCGGGGCGCGCTCTGCCGGTTGCAACGCGCTGTCACAGCCAGGGCTGGCCATGGGCAATGCCTCTCGAGCGCTGGACTGCGCTGTGCATGACACCAGCGCCGCGCGCGTCACGCGGCGTCCCTGCTGTGAGCCGTCAAGCCCACCCAGGTCTGTCTCAATGAAGCGTGCCACAGGCGGTGATGACGCAGCAGCGGTCAGGCCCGAAGCATGGCGCGGGGCCGCAGGTCGTCGGCACGTTCCATTCGTACCACCAGGCGCCGCCGCAGAGCGTGTTCAGCCTGCTGGCGAGCGCGCCGTACCAGGCCGTGTTCACCGCCAACAAGCAGAACATCCCCACGCGTCTGGCGTTCACGCACCAGACGCTCACGCAGCAGCTGAACGCCGGTGCGCTGAACGCGCATTCTGCATGGGGCCTGCGCGTCGCCCCACCGGAGCTCAGGCGCGCGGCGCGCGCAGGCATCCGCGGCTTCGAGATCGACACGCAGGCCGACCCGGGCGCGGGCGGCAAGTACGCCTACAGCGCCGGGCTGAAGCTGGCCGGCGCGAACAACACGCTCATCAGCCCCGACCTGCTCCAGCCGGGCATCAAGGCGCGTGCGGCGCGCCTGACAGGTGGCAGGGGCGCATGCAGGCGCTGCATGGCCCGGCATGCTCCGTACTTGAGCAGAGACCGCGCGCCACGAGGAGAGCACACATCTCACAGCGCCAGACGTATGTCATGACTAGCATGTGCTGACACCCTCTCACCCACATGCTTGGCTGATCAAAGAGCATCGGCCCATAATCAGTATGGCTGGGGGCTTGCCGCGCCAGGCTGCTGCAGACAGGGCATGAACCCTCCTACATGAGCACCAGTAGTGCGCGAGCCCCGGCGCGGCCGCGCCGCCGCGCAGGTGCTGCGGCTGCCGGACTTTGACTTTGCGTCCAGCTGCTACCTGTTCAAGGGCTGCCTGGGCGAGATCGCGGCCTGGTCGGCGGCGCACCCCGGCCACTTCCCCATCGTCATCTTCATCCACCACCCCGGCACCACCGCGCCGCAGAGCTTCCTGGGCGCGCAGTACGCGCCCGCGCTCGCGCAGCTGCAGGCGCGCCCGCGGCCCCGCCCGACCGCCGACAGGCTGCCAGGCGATTGTGAGTATTGCCTGCACGACGCACTGCGCAGGCTCCCCAGCACGTCCGGCTGCGCCCTCCATCTGATGCAGCAGCCGCTCACCATGACCATGCTGCACAGTGCCGCCATGCATGCGTGAACGGAGGCCAGTGCGCGCACCATTGCAAGCACATGCTGCTGAGGGTGGCCTGAGCTGTGCGCCCTACCCTACCCTACCCTTTCCTATGCATGCAGGCCAACCCCAATGTGCAGCCGACCAACTTCACGCGCGGCGCCAACGCGGCCATCGTGGACATCAAGGCCGAGATCCTCTCGGTGCGCGCGCGGGAGCGGCGCGCCTTGCTGCTCTACGCTGCACGGTGCCCTCATCGCATGTCCTTCCCTGATCTGCGTGCATGGCAGACACGCGCCAGGGGCGCGGTAACAGGCGCGGCGCCTGCGCGCGGCCGCTGCGGGCACCTCGCCGGGTTGAAACGCGCGGGGCAAACAACCTGGGCTAGAAGTCTGCACTTCCTCGTGCGGCTCGGCCCCGCACGCAAGCCCGACAGGCGACCACGCGCCCGCAGGTGTTCTCGCTGGCCCAGATCTACACGCCGGACAACCTGCGCGTGGACAACGGCGCCAACGCGTCGGTCGCGCTGCGCGACATCGTGCTCCCCGGCGGCGCCGCCAACGGCTCCTGGCCCACCATTGCGCGCCTGCGCGGCAAGATCCTGTTCTTCGCCGATCCGGACTACAACACCGAGCTGGAGAGCGTGTGCGCCGCCCGCGCGCGGCTCGCGTCCCCTGGCGGCAGAGCGCGCATGTAGCGCATTCAACATGCGGTCCGCGGCAGAGCCTGCATGTCGCGCAAACGACATGCGGTCCTGGCGGCAGAGCATGCATGTCACGCTAACATAATGCGGTCCTGGCGGCAGAGCACGCATCTAGCGCAAACAACATGCGGTCCTGGCGGCAGAGCATGCATGGAGCGCAAATAACATGCCCGTGTCTGGCCGGCGGGCAGTGCTCGTGTGCCTGCAGTCAGGCGCGCCCTCGTGCGCAGGTCCCCGGGCGCGGTCAACTCGCTGCTCTGGCCGAGCGATGACAACGGCGACTCTGACCCGAACGTGGTGAGGCCCCCAGACCAAGATGGCTAAATGCAGTGACGAGTGCAGACCCGGTGCAGCCAGCCCTTGCAGCGCAGCAATATTCCTGGGGCTGTGAACAGCAGAGGCGGTCTGGGGTGCAGGCGCCTGCGCGAGCTGCGCCCCGCCCAGTCCCGGAGGGCAGGGCGTGCTGTTAGAGCGCATGCGCGCCTCCAGCAGTCCTCGTTGCGGAGCCGCCCTCGGCCCTAGACCTGGGTGGCAGGGTATGTCCTCAGCCCCGGCGCGCGCGCGGCGCCAGGTGGTGCTGGACGCGGAGGTGGACCTGGACCTCGCCAACTACACCACCACGCCCTACAGCCTCGACCTCAACGCCAACGCCTCGGTGCCCCCCCCTGGCGCCTCACCGCCGCAGCCTGTGTTGCACACTCTCCTGTTCCAGGCAGAGAAGGAACCTTTCTCAGGGGATGCTTGACGTCGACATGAATATTCCGGGGATGACGCATCAGCTCCTACGCTCGACGGGGAGCCAGGACGGGTCGCTTCACCATGCGTGCATACGCAGTCAGCCTGTCGAGTCGGCCCTGTCAAGGGTCAGCGTCTGCGCCGCAAGGCAAGCACATCACGCGCACGATGTGGTACAGGCCTGTATGCCAGCGCGCGCACGCTTGCACCGTCCCTGGGACGGGCACGCGCCGACCGGCCCTGACGCGGCGTGCGCCAGGTGGACGCGGGCGCCTACGCGACGCAGGCGATGAACCTGCAGGGCTTCTACCTGCGCGGCGGCGTGGACAGCACCGCGGTCGAGGCGCAGTTCAACTACACGCGCCGCGCGGCCGACTTCCAGGCCATCGGCGGCGCGCAGTTCCTGTCCACCTTCTTCGACGTGCCGCCGCCGCAGAACCTGCTGCCGTCCACGTACCAGGTCCTGTCCCTTACCCTATCCATACGCGCAACCATAACCCTACCCTGCCATGCCGAGCGCGCGCCGGTGCCGCCGCGCTGCGGCTGCTTCGGCGCCGGTGCTGCGGCCCAGCAGGGCTGGTGGGTTGCATGCAGGCGGTCAGTGGATGTGGGCCAGAGCACCGCCGAAGTATCTGTGCACTGCAGAGGCCTCCAGGTGCCGTGCTGGGCAGCCGTCGCTGCAGAGTTGAACCGGAGACATGCCGGACAGCAAGCGGCCATGCGCTGCAGAAGCCCTTGTGGCCGCCCGGGGCGCAGAGCGCCCGATCAGTGACGGTGCTCAGCAGACGTCATACGGGCGCCCGCGCGCAGGTCAACCCGGGCACGCAGTTCGGCGGCGCGGTGGCCGTGTGCAACCCCGTCACGACCGGCAGCCAGGTCACCATGGGCTCGGTCGTGTACCCCTTCGACGGCGCCATCCCGCAGCTGGGCGCGGCCACCATCATCCAGCCGCCGCTGCCCGCCTGCCCCAACCCCACGGGGTTCTCCTCCTGAGCTTATTAGAGTGGGAAGAGGCGCGGGTGGGGGCGGGTGGGGCCGGGTGAGGCCCCAATCACTGCCTCCGTGCGCCCTGGCTCGCTCGCCATGCGCCGGCGGTGACGCGCGGGGCGCCGCCCTGCCCCACCCGCGCCCGCCGCCGGCCTGCGCCCGGGTAGTGGGCGCCTCTGGAGCGCCGGCGACCGCCATGTCATGCAGCCACCCACCGTGGCTGCACGAGCGGTCCCTGCAGCTTTGCACAAGCTCTGGTGCCTATGATGAGCCGCATGCGACTGGGCCAGGCACCTAGCGCCACCCTTGATGTGTCTGGCCCGCGTCCATGTGGGGCCTCTGCGCCACCCCCGCTAGTCACTTTCCAAGATGTTCATCTTGTCAGTTTGTCTGAGGGCATGCACGACCTTGGTCATGCAAGCTCAGGCGGCATCCGGTGATATGCCTTGGCATAACAGGTTGCCTCCTGAGCTTGCATGGCCCAGCATAGCGGACCGCTGCCTGAGCGAAGTGCACAAGTCCTGATGTGACTTGACGGCGCCGACCCTCCGTCGCTTGAGTCCGCAGGCAGGGTGCTAGAGCCATTCATGGTGTGGTTTTGGTTGGCGTCTGGGACTGCTTAGTATTGTAGCTGCCTAGCGAGTCTGTGATGCATCTGCTGGTGCCAGCACCGCGTCGGAGCGTCGGTGACTCCTCACGCCGCATGCAGCTTCTAGCATTCAAGCCAATCCTCATGGATCATTATGGATGCAAGTGCCATTTGCGTTACGTGCTCCACCACCCGCTAGTCCAGCCAGTGCAATCATGCACTCCGCTCTGCAACTGGCACACCCCGGACCATGTGCACGCCCCATTGGTGCTGAGATTGCAATGGTGGCTAGGTGACCAGAGTCTACAAATATGTCAGTAACGTATGTGCGGAGAGGCCACCTGTGTCAGCATGCCACAAGAGCAGAGTGTCTCACCCGCAGCTCTCCGCACTCTGCGCCTCACACATGCAGGCATTGCTGGCGCCTGAACCAAACATTGTCAGACCGGACGTAGCTCAGCACAATTACCTCACCACCTCTCTGTGTTCACTCATTTGCAGCCGCGCATGCATGCCACAAACATGGCGGCCGCGGAGAACATGGCGGCCGCAGATAGGCCCCGGCACGAAGGCCTTGCGCAGACAACACACGCGTCTGCGGGGTCGTGCGGGACACCTGGGACCCCAGAGGAACACCCCGCATCCACGCCGCGCGTCCCACAGTGCTGCTGCCGTGCGCTTGATTCGCTTCCACCCGCGCAGAAAGGCGGCCATGCTAGCACTGGTAAAAGAAATACCGCATGCGTCATGTTGCCTGCGCCTGCAGCGCGCGCCGGCGGTAGCGCACGCGGCAGGGCTTGGGCCCGACCACCAGCGAGTCGTAGTCGGGCTCCGGGAAGGGGTCCAGCAGCTCAAACTCGAAGCTGCGCAGCAGCAGGCTCCAGATCGTCTTTATCTGCCGCGCCCGACGCACAAAGACCTTGCAACGAGCCAGCAGAGAGATGTTCCTGGCACAAAAGTTGTCAACCCTTTCCTCTCTTTCCACTTTTTGTCATGCTCAAACCACCAGCAAGCATCATCTACTGCTCCGCAGCAGGACGTGGATGCTGTGCCAACTTCACCCAGCGCCAATTTCATGCACATGCAAGGACGCCCTCCACGCTGACCAGCCACTGCCGCAATGATCAAGTTTGCATGCAAGCGGCACAGCTGCGTGACAGCGGGCCGCCCAGCAACGGTGCTCTCATCAGCAGGCCGCCCGGATCAAGCCCGCGCCTGCAGGTAGGCGAAGTTGCTGCCCATGCAGCCGTGCCGCCCGCCGCCAAAGCCGATGAATGAGAAGGGCGCAGCTTTGTCCTCCTCGCGCGGCGGCGCGAAGCGGTCCGGCTCAAACGCGTCCGGCCGCGGGAAGACCTGCGGCAGCCGGTGCGCAAAGGCCGGCGACGCAAACACGATGTGCCCCTGCGCGCGCGCGCGCGCGCGCGCCTGAGTGCACCGGCAGGCGCGCGGGTGTGCCCGGGTCTGCGGTCATGCCCCGCGCGCGCACAGTGGGCTGCCGCCTGCGCATGGCTCACGCTTGTATGGGCGGCGCAGCTTTACAACAGAGCGCCTTCAATGACCATGGCGGAAGGCCACGTCTGCACCACCAGGGTCTGCGCGTGGCCGGACGCCGCAGCGTGGCCGGCCGCACGAGATGATGTGGCGCAGGCCAGGGCGGCGAGGCAGGGGCGCGCCCTGGGCACCACGTGCCGCCGGCCGGCGCTCGTCTCGACCGCGAACGCCGCCTTGGCCTGGCGCAGCAGCATGATGAGCGGCGGGAAGAGGCGCAGCGCCTCGGTCACGCAGCGCTGCAGCGCGTCCATGTCGCCGAGCGCGTCGAGGTCGATGCCCGGCCCGCGCTCGGCCAGCACGCGCCGCTGCTCGGCCTCCGCGGCGGCCCACGCGGTGGCCTGCCCCCACCGCGCGCCGTGTCGGCCGCGGCACGATGCCATGTGCAGCATGCTAGATGCGGCACTAAACTACACAGCTGTCCCACTCCGATTGCACACACGAGGATGGTTCTACAACTCGGTGCAAGCACGGGCCCATGCGACCGAGACTTTGCAGAGCCCTGGAGCGGCTCTCGCGAGCAGCCTGAGTCCACGGGCTGACGCAGGGCGCGAGGCGCAGCGAGCGGCAGGCAGCGCGCGCGGCCGGCGGCGCGCCTTGTTGGCGATCATGAGGTAGCCGGTCCACGCAGACGTGATGGACGACGTGTGCTGCCCCGCGAACAGCGTCGCGATGAGCAGCCCGGTGATCTCGTCGTCGGTCAGCGCGCGCCCGCCATACACCTGCCGGCCATGCGCCCGCGCTCTCAGGCGGCACAAGGCGGGCCGCAGTGCCAGAACGGTCACTCAGCCACGCCCTCTGTGCGTGGCTGAGCTAGCTCCAATTGCCGTGCAGCCGTCACTAAAAGCCTGCACCACAGACCTTGGTGCCAGGCCCTCCTAGGCTGCTAGCACACGCCCAGCCACGCCGCTTGGCCCCAGCGGTTGCTGGAGCAGGACCGCGCCATTACGCGCATATGGACAGCTGGAGCACTGCACCCACCACGAAGACATGATCTGCCCTCCCCTCGAACCTGAACCCCAGCGAGGACAGGCGCCGCGCCTTCTCGTAGCGCGAGTCGATGAAGCACTGCAGGATGTCGTCCTCGCGCGCGCCGCTCGCACGCCGCGCGCGGATCACCTTGCTGAATATCCTGGACAGCTCCTCGCGCGCCCTACGCGGCACGCGCGCGCAGGAGCGCGCACTCAGCGGCCCGGTAGACTACCCTGGCACTCGCCATGCGACACCTTCTCCCACGCCCTGCGACGTGTCCCCAACGCCTCAGCACCCGCCGATGCGTTCAGAGCATTGTATACTGCCGTGTGCGCGCCAGCACCGCGTCTGCCACAATGCACCTGTTGTGGACCCGCCCTTGATGCCCCGCGACTGGACAGGTGCCTGATCAGGCACCCCGCGGCGCCGCCATGCGCACAGCCCGCGGCGGCGGCGCTGCGGGCTGTGCCCTACCCGGGCCGGAACGGCCCGGGTAGGGCATGGTCGAGGCATGGCCTGAGCCACACCCGATCAGCCATTGCGCTCGCCGCGGCGCGCGCGCACCGGTCGCGCCGGCGGTGCTGCGGGATGGGCAGGTAGGGGAAGAGGACGGAGACGGGCAGCATGCCGGCGTCCAGGTCGTGGAACAGCTCCGCGACCTGCTCAAACATGCTCTCGCGCACCTCCCGCCCTGCCCCCGCCCGGGCGCGGCAGCGGCGTTGGTGCGTGCAGGCCAGGACCCTACCCTACCCTAAATCTACCACCGCATCGGGCGGTGAAGCATGTTCTCGCCCACCGCCCGCCCTGCCCCCCGCCCGCGCGTGGCAAGCAGCGTTGGTGCGTGCAGACCAGAATCCATCCTACCTTACCCTAACCCTACCACCTCACCACCAGCCACGACCCCGCAGCAGCTGCATGGCCCGGCCGGGCGCAGTCGCCAGCAGACCTTAGTCGCTGCATGTGCCGGAGCTACTATCAGAGAACACTCATCGGGCGGCGGGCCGCCCCGAGTGCTGTCAGCGAAACTCCCGCGGCTCGATGTGCGCCTCATCTGAAACTCACCCGACCTGGCCACGGCCGCGGCGAGGGATTAACAGAGGCGCGGTGCCGGGCGACCCCTCCGGACTCGTCCATCCTTGGAGCAGCGCCACGCGCGTGCAGAACTTTGCCCAGGTCGGCGGGTGCACGCCCCATGTGCATGCACGCCTCAGCGCAGTGCCAAAATTGCTTGTCAAGCGCCTGCCCAACCTGACCTCGGTCCAACCTCCAGAGGTGCGTACTCCTTCTTCCTGCATGCATGCGGCCGCGCCACAAGCGGGCCCCTGCGCTCGCGCCGCGCGCCGCGGCTGCCCAGCGCGCACCCATGAGCGTGCGCGAGGCCGTGAGGATGATGAGCTCCGCAAACGCCTTGCTCAGGTCGACCTCGCCCTCGTCGCCCCAGCGCGCGAAGTACGCCTGTGCGCGCGCGCTCGCGTCGCGAGCAGGGACGGCGGCGATGCCGGCTCCATGCACAGGCCAGGCTGCTGGCGATCAGTTCTCAAGCGCCGACTTCAACGCGCTGCTACTCGAGCATTATTAGCTGCCCCTGGGGGGTGGGGCAGCATCGTAACACTGCAGCGTAACACGGCAAGCAGGGACCTGTCCGGGTCTTGCTTTGGACAGCGCAGGCCGCCAGGCAGGCGTAGGAGGCGGGCGGCACCTCCGCCTCGCTGACAAAGTGCGGCACGTACAGCTTCAGCTTGGCCGTCTTGAGCGCCTCGGCGAAGAAACGGAACTGCTCCGCGCGCACCTGCGCCGCAGCCGCCGCGTTACCTGCCTGCACCACGCACTGACAAAAACATGTTGATTTAGGTTCAATTCAGCATGTGGTGCCCACCTTGTGGTCCACGTCAAACACGACGCCCTTGCCAAACGTGGGCACGTTAAACTCGTACACCTGCGCGGCCAATAAACAACTCCTTGGCATGCCTCTGGCAGAGGCTGCGGAGCGTGGCCTGGTCGATGGCGTACAGCAGCTCGCAGCGACACGCCCATGCCGCCTGCTGACCAGCGCGCGCCTATGCGGCCAGCGCTCCGGTCAAAGCCACACTTGTAACATCATGACCAAGACAGTGCTGTTTGTTCAGTGCCCTGTGAAGGGCGCCGGGCAGCTTGCATTGGATGAGGCGCGGCCCGCTGTGCAGAATGTGGCATACAAGCTGCACAGCAGAGCGTGAGGAGCGCTCAGGCGCCCGCGCGACGCGCGCACCTCCTTCTGGCTCATCTCCTCGTCGTTGGCCTTGAAGAAGTGGCCCGAGACCTTGGGCCCGAGCAGGAACGTGATCTTCTTGTGCAGCACCGGCACGGTGAACACCTCGCCGTGGCGCGCATAGCCTTGCGCCATCAGCTTCATCGGCCCCTGCGCATGCGGCCACATTGATGCCGGAGCGCGTGCGCTGCCAAAATGACACTCTTGCGTGCGACTGCCGTGCTGACTTGCTTGCTGCTGTTGCTCCTGCTGCTGGAACGAGGCTGCTCCACAAAATGCTTGAGCAGTACTGACATACACGCCAGCGGGGTGCTGAACTCTAGCCCTGGTCCTGGTGATGGGCGCGCCTGCACAAACTTGATGATGCCGCCAACAAAGGGCACGCCCTCGAACACCGGCGGCGCCTTGGCATTGAGCTGGTTGCCCGCCGCCCGCAGCACCACGACGGCCAACAAGAACACCAGCGTGCCCACTGCAACCAGGGCGGCGAGCGGCAGCGCCGCCAGGCCTTCTGTGAAGGCCGCCAGGTCCATCGCCGGCCGCCCAACGGCCCCCCTTTCCACTTTTGCGAATGCCCGCTGCACCTGCAGCTGAGCGGCTGGATGGTGGGGGCCAGCCCTAGAGCAGACCGTCCTAAACCTGGAGAGCTGCCCGCAGTGCGTCGGTGGCTGGCCCCAAAGCTGTGCCAGTGCAGCGAAGACTCTTCACTCACTGAAGAGACCGTCAGGCTCCCAGCTGCGCTCAAGCTCTCTATTGGCGATCGCTCGTCTTCGCGCGTCTTCGCGCGTCGCTGCTTTGCCAGGCACCAGCGCACCTGTCTCAAGTAGGGGCAGGCCTCCTCGGTCGCCGCCACCGCCAGGATGCCAAAGGTCAGCAAGAAGGAGGCGCGCGCCGAGGCTGGCGCGCCGCTCGCCGCGGCGCCGCCGCTGCCAATGGACAGCGGTGCGGACGAGCCGCTGCACGCAGAGCCGGGCGCCGGCGGCGAGCCCAGCCGCGCGGGCGGCGCCGCCGCGGGCGAGCCCGCCGGCGGCCGCGGTGAGGCGGCGGGGGACGCCGGCGCGCGCGGCGGGCAGCCGTCCACGTCGGGCGCGCCGCACCGGCCCAGCTTTGCGCCGCTGAGCGCGTTCGACCAGAGCGGGCGGCGCGTGGAATTCCGGCGGGTACGCGCCGGCGGATTCTGCCTGCGTCGCGGCGCTGCGCTGTGGTGCAGGAGCCACCTGCAAGCGCGTTGGAGCGCCGTCGCTGCTGCGGCGCTTCGTGCAGACAGCGCCCTGGCGTGGTCGCGACTGCTGCCGGACGGCGCGTTTGCGAGAGCCTTGACGCAGGCGCGCGCACGCGCCGCAGGTCACTGTGCCGGCGCACCGAATGACGCCGCTGAAGAACGCGTGGCTGGCGCTGTACAAGCCGGTCACCGAGAACCTGCGGCTGGACATGCGCATGAACCTGAAGACGCGCAAGGTGCGCGCCGGCACTCCCGCGCGCTGCGTTCCCGCTTTACGGACTCTTGACCGCTTGGAGGGCTGACCGCGGCCTGGCCAGCAGGTGGAGATAAAGACGACAAAGGACACGGCGGACGTGGGCCACCTGCAGAAGGCCGCCGACTTTGTGCACGCCTACATCCTGGGTGCGCGCCGCCGCCTGGGCGGTCGCGCTGCCGGCGCGGCGCGCGCTCTGTCCGGCTTGCGTTTGATGGCATTGCCCGTGCCGGCGGTGGGCGGCGGGCTTGCGCGCGACGTCAGTCTTGCCGCAGGGCCGGGGCGGGGGAGGCCGGCCAGTGCTCGCAGTGTGGACGCGCGCGAGCGGCCACGAGGGCGGCAGCAGGGCGCCGGCAGAGCGCAGCCGGGGCAGCGGGCGCTCAAGCGCGCGGCCGCGCGGCAGGCTTCGAGGTGGCGGATGCGGTTGCGCTGCTGCGGCTGGACGACCTGTACATCGAGTGCTTCGAGATCAAGGACGTCAAGGCGCGCGCCCGCGCGCCGCCAAGCCTTGCGCGCCGCCAAGCCTCGGGTGCTTGCGTCGCCGCGTCGCCGTTTCGCCAGCACGCGCGTCTGAGGGCAGGCCGCCGTGTTGGGGTGGTGATCTGCCTGCCTGCCGACTCGAGGGGGCGTGCTCCGCTCGTGTCTGCGACGTGCTGGGGCGCTCGGCACTCAGTCTGGAGGCCTGCTCTGTCCTGTGCCCTGGATGTTGCTGGGCAGCCGCTTTGCAGCGGCACGATGCCGTGACCCGCTTGCGGAGGCTGCGCGCACGTGCGCCGCTTGAGCGCATGCGCCCTGCGCCGCCGCGGGCGAGGCCCATGTGCGGGAGCCTCTTTAAGCGGGGCGCTGCAGCAGGGCGCCCGCCCGCCTGCGTGTGTAGCTGACGGCCGCGGGTGACTGGGTGCAGACGCTGCGCGGAGAGCACTTGTCGCGGTGCATCGGGCGCCTGGCGGGCAAGGTGCGGCGGGCGGCCCGCGTGCGGGGCGTGCGTGCCTGGCCCGGGCTGGCATGCTGGGCGATGCGAGGGGTTGCCTGCGCGGGCGGCGTTGCGCATGCGTTTGTGGAGCGCTTTTTGCGCCTGGCGCAGCGCGCCTGCCGCAGCCTGTTGCTCCGCCGCCTGTCGCCTGCTGGGGCGCATAGGCGCTGGCTGCTTCTGCAGCAATGCCGCGCGGCTGACGCGCGCGGCGCGCCGCTCGTAGAGCGGAAAGACCAAGTTCACGATCGAGAACGCGACGAAGACGCGAGTCGTGCTGGCCGACACGCGCATCCACATCCTGGGCTCCTTCCAGAACATCCGCATCTGCAGGCGCGGCCCGGCGTGTGTGTGCCAGCCCTCATTTCCGCCAGCATTCTTGCAGAGGCTTGAACGTGAGACGCGCGCGTTTGTTCTGGCATCGGGTCCTACGACGCACAGACACGTGTTTCGCATCGCATAGCGCTGCCGTGCCCTGCCTGCCTGAGTGCTGTGCGTGCGTGCAGGGACGCCATCTGTGCGCTCATCATGGGCTCCCCGCCGGGCAAGGTGTACAGCAAGCTGCGGTCAGTGTGCTCGCACCTGAACAGCAGCTATTGAGTGCTACATTGTGTGCATGTATGTAGCTAGAAGGGCTGGTCAGCATGTTTGGTCTCATTTAGTGCCTTTGCGGTGTTGAAAGTATGGCCTGCGGCCTATGGTTGGGACAGGTAAATCAGCGTGCGGCATGGAATTTCAGTAATGCGGCTCGAAGCATGCATGTGCTGTTGGGCATATTCCACCACCTGCAAGAAACGGAAAATTGCCCTCGATCGATCGATCGGCCGCCACACTGCAAGTGCTTGCACTGGTACGGTATTTGCAGTGCTTGCACTGGTACGTGCCCCATGGGCAGGTTCTTAAACTTGATGCATTACGAGATTTCACTCAGCCTAATAGGGCATCCTGACCACGGGACTCCTCGGAGATTGAGTAGTGGTGCCGCTCTAGCATCTTGCACCTACAGGTAACACACCTGTGAGGTAGGGGAGGCTCCTTTACAGCATTCAAGGGCTGCCACCATACACTTGCGCTTGCACAAGCAAGGCATTGCTGTCACGATATACTGTACGCGGCTTGAGACCTGGCAGACAGACACAGATAGACCAGCGCACAAACACACCATTGTACGGGCAGTGAAGCTGGGCAACCTTTCACGCCTGCCGGACGAGGGCTCACCGTAAAGGTTGCCTCTGCTGCGCCCGCCGCGCAGCCATGCGGATCGCCGTGGCGCAGCGGCTCAGCTGCTTGCTGCGCGGCGGTAACATGACGTGCCGCGAGGGCATGCGCGCCTTTGTGAAGCCTGCTTACCAGCATGAGTCGCTGCCGACGCCGGCCGCCGAGGATGCGCCGCGAGACGCGTTCGATACCGACGCAGCGGCGCTGCGGCGCTGGCGGGAGATGCAGGCTGCCGGCGTGCGCGGCGCGGGGCCCGCCGCCGCGCCCCAGCCCCACGCTGCGCCCAGGCCACAGACCACGCCCAGCGCCCCGGGCGCAGCCACTGGCGGCGGGCCGAAGGCGCACGCCGCGGCTGCATCGCTCGACGCGCGCGTGCCTGCCGAGCGCGGAGGAGGCGCGCGAGCGGCTGCGCTCGCACGGTGCGGCGAGCTGCTCCAAGGCGGCGGCGGCAGGGCCGGGCAGGCCGGCCGGCGGGGCGGGCGCGGCGCCGGCGGAGGCGCCCGCGCTCGACTGGCGGGACGTGGTGGCGGCGCTGCGGGCGGCGCAAGCCGCCGCGCCGGAGGGCAACGCCGTGCTCACTGACACGTTCGGGTGCGCCTCGCTGACCTGTTGCTGGAGAGCGGCCGAACAGACACGTGTCAGCAGAGTGGCAGTAGAGCTGAGAGCCTCGCGGCGAGCGTGCGCTTGCGTGCCCCGCAAGAGGCTTTGACCCCAGGCCTTTTGCAGGGATGCGTTTGGTGACTTCGTGAGACCACCCCGCCAGCATATGCATGGACGGGGCTATGTGCAGACACAGGGGTTGTTGCGAGTTGTGGCAAGGCCGCGCGGGTGCTAGGGATGGTGGGCAGGGGCTAGTACTTGTCACCTGTCACTGGGGCTATCCGCGTGCCCGGTTCGGTGGCAAGGGTAAGTGCAGGGCTTGCTTGAGCATGGCGCTGCCTTGCTTCCTGGACGCGTTGTTCACCAGCCTCCACTGCACCCGTGACAGCACCGATCCTCGCAGCCGAGCGAGCCGGCCGTGGCGCGCAGGCGGATGCACACATACCTGCGCATCTCGCTGACCGAGCGGTGCAACCTGCGCTGCTCCTACTGCATGCCGGCGGAGGGCATCGAGCTGTCGCCGCGCGAGGCGCTGCTGACCACGGAAGAGATCATGCGCCTCGTGAGCGCCCGGGCCTGCCTGCGAGCGCTCCGCCCTGCGCGGCAGTGCTAGCTGCGTCAAGTGCCACAGCCGCGCTACAGTGGATGTTTGCATGGATCTGCTCTATGTCCCCGACTGTCACTTGCGCAGGCGGCGCAGTTTGATGCAGGCGGCGTGCAAAACGTTTAAATAACCTTATCGCCTTTTACACAGGCAACGCTGTTCATGGGACGCGGGTGTGGAAGTGCCCTGACGCCCTGGCTGCCGCTCCGGCAGGCGGCTCTGTTCGTGGAGGCGGGCGTGGACAAGGTGCGGCTGACGGGCGGCGAGCCGACGCTGCGCCGCGACCTGCCCGCTCTCGTGGGCCGCCTGGCCGCGCTGCCGGGCCTGCGCGGCGTCGGCATAACCACCAACGGCATCGCGCTCGCGCGCCAGCTGCCCGAGCTGCGCGCCGCGGGTGCGCACGCGCTGGGCTCGACGCTGCAGCGGGGTCGTGGTGGCTGCCGCAGCGTGCATGGTTTCAGTCATGCTCGATGCACGGGTATGCTGTAGGGGTAGAGGCACAGATGTGTGGCGGGTCGCTCGTCTGGCCGCAGCGGCAGGCGTGCGCTCATAAGGGCATAAGGGCTACCCTTAACCTGCCACCCAACAGGCTTGCGCGCGCTTTTGCGCCGGCCGAGCGGCGCGGCGGCGCATGCACCCTCTGTGTCAGGCAGATCAGGCTTGCTCGCTGTCCGCCCGTGAGCGGCGTGCTGCGATGGTGCGCCCGCTCCGAGCACAGGCCTGTGGGGAGGAGCGCAGACGCGCCGCGCCTGTAGGGGGTCGGCATATGCCGGGGTATGGCGACCCCACTAAACCCTTCACGCGTGACCGCCCGGCAGGCCTGAGCCTGCTGAACATCAGCCTGGACACGCTGCGCCCGGAGCGCTTTGAGCGCATGACGCGCCGGCGGGGCCACGAGCGCGTCATGGCCGCCATCCTGCGGGCCGTGGAGCTCGGCTACGACCCCGTGAAGGCGCGCGGGGGCTCTCGCCGCGCGTGCGTTGCGGGGGCCGACCTCAGAGCTGTCGTGCATGTGGGTGGGGTGGCCGCGGGGCCTACTCTGGATGCGCATGTGGGTGTGGTGGCTTGGTGCTTCAAGCCTATTGCGCATGTGGTGTGGTGGCTTAGTACTTCAAGCCAATCGCGCATGTGGGTGTGGTGGTCAGGGGCCCTAAGCCTGTCATGCATGTGGGCGTGGTGGCCATGTGCCGCTCCACATGGCGCCGGGGCAGGAGCGGGCCGGCGGCTGACGCCGCGGCGCGCGCGGCAGATCAACGTGGTGGTGATGCGCGGCGCCAACTGCGACGAGCTGGGCGACTTTGCGGCGCTGGCCGCGGACCTGCCGGTCAACGTGCGCTTCATTGAGTACATGCCCTTCGACGGCAACGTGTGGAGCGACGCCAAGATGGTGCCCTTCCGCGAGATGCGCGCCGCCGTGGAGGCCCGCTTCCCGCAGGGCCTGGAGCGTCTGCAGGCGCGCGCGCAGGCCGGCCCGCTGGCGGGGTTAGGTTTAGGGCTGCACCACAGACAACCAGCGAAGGTTTGTCAGAGCAGAGCGGCACACCACCTGCACTGACCTGCAGAGGACCACTGTGTCACGACTTCTTGACCCTTGACGCATGGCACATGGTCTACGACTCAGTCGATGGGGTCTGTCTTGTCGTAGAGTGTGTCAATTGGGAATCACTTGGAGAGGTTGTCAAGGTGTGGAGTTGCGCGGCACAGGACCCGGCCGGCGAGGTGGCGAAGAACTTCCGCGTGCGCGGCCACCGCGGCAGCGTGTCGTTTGTGACGTCCATGACGCAGGCCTTCTGCGGCGACTGCAACCGCCTGCGCCTCATGGCCGACGGCAACCTCAAGGCGCGCCGCCCGCGCCCGCGGGCTGCATGCGGTGTGTGCTGCTCGGGCTGTGCACTTGTGAGGTCTGCAAGCAGGGTTCGGCGGAGGCTGTAGAGTGAACAAGATAGAATGTGGAGACGTAACCTGTCGCAGTGTGAGCAATCTTGCACGGCACAGTTGCTTGTATTACTTGCAAGCAGGCATCACAGCAAACAGAGTTGACACAACCCGTTGAGGCTGAGATGCGCCGTCTTCCAGGTGTGCCTGTTCGGCGCGAACGAGGTGAGCCTGCGCGACGCGATGCGCGACGGCGCGAGCGACGGCGACCTGCGCGCGATCATTGGCGCGGCCGTGTCGCGCAAGCGCGCCGCGCACGCCGGCATGTTCGAGCTCGCGCGCACGAAGAACCGCGCCATGATCCGCATCGGCGGCTGAGCCCGCGCTCCGAGCCTGCGCGCGTATGGACTGCGCCGTGACCCGCACCGGTGGCCGGGCCGGGAGCGGGCGCGAATCCTGCCCTAGTCGCAGGCAGGCTCTGCGCGCGTCTGGGGGAGGCAGGAGCGCGCGCGGGTCCACAGACGTGGCTGGGGCATTGCGGAGGGCGTCGTCTGGTCGTGCGAGGTCGCGCGTGACTTCTTTCTTTCTGAGTCGAGTGTATGTGTCATTGGGCACGCGGGTGTTGTCTCTCTTTTCAGATGTCTGATACGTGTAGTGAGGTCCCGCGTAGTGAGGTCGGGCAGCGGTGAGGAGCAGTGGAGGATGCTATGGTCGCGCAGATGCGAGGCGGCCGGAGCATGTGTAGCTGCATGGCTTGCTGTGCGAGCAATGTATTTCGGAGCTGGCAGTCTGCTGGGCGCAAACATCCCTTCTTCAGAGTGCTCTGCATGAGAGAGGTAGCGGTTTCCTGTGCTCGGGTTCAGAGTGCTGGCAGGATGTGCAGCATTGTGTTGACAGCTGCTTCATCGGACGCGCGTGCTGGCTCTCTGCTTGCTGCTAGCTTTCAGCCGTCATGCATAGCCCTCGCTAGTGCATTGATGTCAACATGCAAGAGGATGTCATGACATCAGTGTTGGCCTGGTTAGCATTCAATGAGCTTACACATTGAGGCAGCTTCAAGCTCCCTGCCATAAGCGCTGCCAGATAGTCTACAGGCATGTGCGCCAATCGCTACAGCAGACGCATACATAAGTACACTGACGCAAAGCGGGCTGATAAACATGCGGAAAACATGAGCAATGCATCTGATCCTTCACAAACGCCCGGCTCCTCCGCACGCCACTAGTCTAGCATAAGAGGGTGCACTCACACCCACCACACATTTCCACACAGTACCAAATGCATGCCAAATTTGAAAAGCCAGACTTGGGCGCTCCTACACTACGGGGTCCAGCGCCACAGAAAGGCCACTGTGCGGGCTCAGCACCATGAGAACTAGATGTGTGACCATGCTCCGGTAAATCAGGACGTGCGCTAGCGCAGCACGCGCCCAGCCCGAATGGGCACAGCGCTGCTAGCATGCGGCGGGTGCCGCGGCGCCCGGCAGGGCTCCCTCCCGCCTGCCGCGCTCTGCCTCGCAGCGTCGGCATGCTGCCTGGCAGGCTTCAGCAGCACCGAGGCAGCTCGGCGGATGTCACGGGTGTCACGGATGGCACGCTGGCGGACCCAATGCACTGGCCCACAGCGGCCAGGGACAGTGCAGCGCTTGACAGCCCTCGACGGCGCAGCGCGGACGACGCCCGGCTCCCACCTCCCCTGGTCACAGCAGCAGCACGCCGCCCGGCGCGGGAAGCGGGGCCACGACGGGCGCCGGCGGCGCCGCGGCCAGCTGGGGCCCCGCCTCGCCGGCCGTCGTCGCCACGCGGTTGCCGGCCGCGTCAAACTGCAGGTAGCGCGGCGCGCCGCCCGCCGGCAGGCACGCCTGCGAGCACACCTGCGCGCAGATGGGACCCATGTGTTCCCTGCCGCTTTTCTTGGCTGAGGAGCTAGTAGGGCGCTGCAATGCTGGGCGAGCGAACACACCACCCACTCACCCACAAGTGTCGAGACGACCTGTTCGGAGCTGCGTCACGCCAGCACACTCTCCGATTCTGTCCCCGTGAGCATAGTGTGCGCGTCTAGACACCGACCGCGAGCGCGTATGCTTGGTGGTCGCGCGTGGCGCAGCCATACGGCCGCGCCGCCGGGAGGCATTCTGCCCAAAGCAGCATAGTATCTTCGGGTTCCACGGCCATTGCCGAAACCGGCAGCAGGTCGACCGGCGCGCGGGCGCGCCTCGTCCCCGACGATCCCGCGCACCGACGCCAGAAAGGCGCGCAGCACCGCGACGCGCTCGCGCGCGCCCAGGCCCGCGACCGCCTTGCAGAACAGCGCCGCCAGGCCCTCGGCCAGCTCCTGCTTGTCCGCGCGCCCCGCCGCGCTGCCCGCGCCGCCCTGCCCGGTGCTGCCGGCGATCGCGCTCTCGATCCTGGCCAGAGCCCGCTCGCCGCCCGGCTCTGTTGGGGCGCGCTGTACGCGCGCGCCTGCTCGTTCCACGGCCGCAGGCGCTTGGTCGGGCTCCGGGGCCGGCGGCCCTGCGCGGGCGCCGCCGCGGGCCCCGGCTGCAGCGTGCTCGGCCATCGCAGGCGCCCTTCCCTGCGTTCCGGCGTCCCCTGGGACGCTCTGCCCCGCGCTCGCGCCGGCGCCGCCGCCCATAGCCACCACAGCCACGTCCGAGCCGGACACGCTCGGCGGCGCGGTCGCGCCGGCTCCGAGGCTGCCATTGCTGCGGCTGGGCATAGCGGCCAGACCGGCGTTGAGCAGCTCGATCGCGCTGGCACCGGCGCTCTGCGGCCGCAGGCCAGCCGCGGCGGCGGCGGCGGCGGCCGAGGAGGCCAGCAGTGCGTGCGCGATCGCGGCCGGGTCGGACACGCCCTGCGCGGCCAGGCCGTGCGCGTGCTGCAGCACGGCCGCGGTGTCGAAGGCGCCGGACGCCGCGGCGTGCAGCGCTGACTGCGTCGCGCGCGCGTCGGTTCGCGCCGCCTTCTGCCGATCGCGGAAGCGCTTCTGGCGCTCCCTGCGCAGGGATTGCACGAGGCGTCAGCAGGGGTTCTCCCACAGCAGCGTCGCGCTGAGCCCTGTGCGCTGGTTGCGCTGTGGCACGGCACTCACGACCAGTGAGGACCTCCAAAGGCCAGGCGTGCGGAGACGCCCGACTCACTGTGCGCACCGGTTCTTCCTGCGGCATTCTTCGAGCTGCGCTGCATCCAGCGATGCCTTGAGCTTGGTGCGGTACCTGCGCGCCTTGTCCGCCTTGGACAGCTGGACATCGCCGGGAGGCTGCTCGCCGGCGTTGGCTGCTTCGCCTGCGGCGGAGCCGTTCATGGCGGGCAACCAACAGCTCGCTGCAGCTGGGTTCGTCTTTGGTCGTGTTATGCTAACATCGTGGTCATGCTTCATGCGTTATGGAAGGCCCTGAGCCTAACAGGCCCCTGAGCAGCCCTTGTAGACGGTCAGGTACATCATCTCGGTATAATGGTTCGGACGACAGAGTGCATGGTGCCAGCATCAGCAGATGCCATGCATGCCATGCAGCGCGCACGACACGACGCGCCAGGCAGCACGAGGCAATAGCCTGGCAGCACGGCACAGTCAGGTAGGCCCACTCGCAGCGGGAGCGGGCTGCCCAGGAGCCCCCGCCCGCAGCGCCCGCGTCACGCGCGCGCCTCCGCCTCGGCGTCCGCCACCATGCGCCGCAGCTGCGCGACCACCTCCTGCGCGGCCGCCAGCTCCTGCCGCAGTGCCTGCAGGCGCACCTGTGCGCCGGGCGCCCCTCGCTCAGGGCACCGGCCGCGCCGGCACGGGCGCCCGGGATATGCGGGCCGCGGGCCGCGCTGCGCTGCCGCCGCTGCTGGGCGTTCGCAGGTGCACGCACGCATGCATGTAGAAAATGTGAGGCTCTCGGAGCGCTGTCAGAGCGAGGGCCTCGAAGGTGAGCAACGTCAGTCGCCCGTTCTCAGCAGGGCACGCCTGCGGGGCCACACAGGCGTGCCTGGCGCAGCCTGCTGCCGCGCCGCTCTACGCTCAAGCACACACGTACCCACAGCTCGCACCTGCGGAAGCGTGCAGGGCGCTGCGGCCGCCTGGCTGCGGTCGAGCGCGTCAGCGCCGCCGCCGCGGCCGCCGCCGCCGCCGCGCTCGCCGTCCCCATAGACAGCTGCCGCCACATCGGCTGCGGCCGCCGCGGCTTTGCGCTTGCGCACGCGCTTCGCCAGGCCGCTCTCCCCGGGCGGTGCGCAGTCCACGCGCGTGCACGCCCCGCGCGCGCACGCGTGCAGCGAGCACGGCTCATGCTCCCAGGGGTCCTCCTCATAGACCCCACCCGTCCCCGGCCGGGCCGCCGCGCGGGCGCGCGGCGGCGGGAACAGCTGCTCAAGCACTGCGCGCTCGGCGTCGCGGCAGTAGCCAGTGGGTCTGGGTCTGAGGCCCTGCCCTGCGCCGGTCGCGCGCTGTCGCCGGCTGCCTGCCATGAGCTGACCCAGCGCGCCCAGCGCCCGCCGGGCCGCCGCGCCGCCGCCGCCCGACGCGGCGGCTGCAGAGCAGCCGCCGCCGGCCGCCGCAGTGCCCGCGCAGCTGCCTCCGGCGCTGAGGGATATGCGCGCTGCGGGCTTGCTGTCTGCAGCTGTCCCGGTCGGGCCTGCACATGGCATGACGGCGGACGCTGGCCCCGCCGCGGCGACGGGGCCCCGGGCCAGCGCCTGCTCAGGCGCCAGCACGGCCGGCGGTGCGCACGCAGCCTGATCAAGCGCGCGCTTGGCAGCGCGCCCGCAGCGTGCCCGGCCTGCAGGCGGCGGCGGTGCAGCCGGCGCCTGCGGAGCCTGTGCGCGCGCCGGCGCAGCAGCGGGCGCGCAGGCGGCCTGGCCAGGCGCCAGCGAGGCCGACAGCGCTGCCGCCAGCTGCGCGGCCTCCTCCGCCGCGCACCGGGGCCCCAGGCTGGGCGCCTGCCGGGGCGCCTGGTCAGGCTGCGCGGGCGCCGGCTGGCGCGCCGCGGCTGCGCCGGGCGGCCGCGCGCGTGTGCCCCCGCAGCCGCCGCCCTTGCCCGAGGCAGGCCCGGGGCGCGGGGCGGGCGCGGCAGCAGGCCGCGTCTCCCAGCTGTGGCTGGCCGCCGGAGCGCACCCGCGCGTAGCGCCCCTGTGAGCGTGCGCGGCGGCGGCAGCGCGCCCATTGCCGTGTGCAGCGCCCGCTGCGGCTGAGCGCGACACAGGCGCAGCCGCGCGCGGAGGGGGCCCCCCACCGCTCAGCGCCGTGTCATGAGCGCCGCGCGGCGCGACTCCGGGCCCACTGGGAGCCTGATCAGGCGCCGCGCTCGCTGAGGGCACTGGCCGCCGCGGCTGGTGAGGCGCTGCAGGGGCGCATGCGACCCATGGTGCGCCACTCGGCGCCGCCGCCCTGCTGCCAGGGTCACTGGCGGAAAGAGGGTTTGCCTGTCGCGGCGCGCGCAGCGCGGCGGCGGCCGCGAGCGCGCGGCGGCGCTCGGCGGGGCATGCGAGCCCTAGGGTTGCCAGGTCCGCGCCGCTGAGCAGGGGCAGGCACGCCAGGTCGACCTGCTCCTGCGCAGCGCGCGAGCAGGTGTGGGATTAGGGTATAGGGTTGGGCGTGGCCCCAGGATGACTTGCTCTTGCGCGGCGCACGAGCGGGGGTGGGGCGGCAGCCGCCGCGCGCTGTGGCGCCGGGCGGCAGCCCTGCCCGGGTGCGGCAGGGCGTCCGGCGCCTCTCACAGCCTCGATCGCGCCCGGCTCTGCACAGCGCGTCGGGTCTGAGGCCTTGCGCGAGCGGCGAGCAGGGCCCCACCCGCACATGCGCCGTTCCGCAGCACGGCAGACAGACGGAGGGAATCGACAGCTAAATGTCGCTGTGCTGGAGACTCTCCAGTGGAGAGCGTGAGACACAGTCGTTGTGTTTACTGAGCAAGCGTGGGCTCAAGAGAGCTGGGTGAGCGGGCGAGCACCATTGCATGTGCCTCGCAATAGCCACGCTCGGGAGGGTTACACAGCACACCCATTGCTGCGCTACGGGGCCGAGTGCTCACGCCGCTACAAATCCCTGAGCAGCTGCGACCTCAAGCCGGCGGCCCAGCCCCGCGCACCGCCTCGAACGCGGCCGCATGGCGCTCCAGCTGCAGGCCGCCCAGCCACGCGCGCACGCTGGCCGGTGGCGGCGCCGGCGGCGGCGCGCGCGGCGCGCCCACGCACGCGGCCGGCGCCTGCGCCACGAACGGCCGAAACGCCGCCGGCAGGGGCGCCTCGCTCGCCGCCTGGGCCGCAGCCGCTGCGCCCCCGCGCGCCCGCCGCCCTCGTTGGACGCAGCGTGGGCGAGGCCGTGTGTGGTGCGCCTGCAACCGCGCTGCTGGAGGTCGCCGCTCCACAGCCTGTAGCGCTCCCTGGGCGTGTGCGGCTTGGGCCCCCAGGTGCACTGGGGCCGCGGCCTGTGCGGCCTGTCACAAGGGTTGTCCCAGACAGGCCACGCAGCTTGGGCCCAGAGGGCTGGCGGCGCCGCAGCGCAGCTGTAGGGTGAGGGTATGCTTGCAGCCCGGGCCGCGCACCCGCGGCGGCGCACTTCTTCACGTGCAGCACGCGCTGCGCAAAGCGGGCCGCGCTGAGGTCGCGGCCGCAGCGGCTGCAGCGGAAGCGCGGCCCGCGCAGGTCCCCGGCGCCGGGCTTGCCGGCCGGCTCGGCCGCGCCGCCGCGGCCGTGCGCGCTGCCCGGGCGGCCCGCCGCCGGCGGCGCGCAGCCCTGCACGCCCGCGCAGGCGCCCGCGCCGGCCTGCGACGTCGGGCGCGGGGCCATGCCTTGCGCATGCCAGTGCCGCGGCTCCGCGCTCCCCTGCAGGTGCTGCGCGCCTGCGGCAGACTGCCACCACTTGCCTCGGCGCCTTGCTGTTTGGTCCTGCCTTCAGGGAGCGACGCTGGCTCGAGGCGCTTGAGCCATGGTTGGTTACAGGGAGCTGGTGACACCTGTGCTGGACAGAAGCCAGTCGCACCTCACACAGCCAGCAAGCTACAGCTCTGGGCGCAGACAGCTCCAGCTGTTGCAGCCCATGATCAGGCAGCACTAGATGTCTGAAGGCTGCATCACCATAGGAGGGTGGTCGCGAAAAGTGCACCTGCAGCTCCTGAAGTCACAAACGCAAATTAGTCGGGCGACTTCGGAAGGTCAGGCTTGGCGGGGCAGCCTGCTGCGTGCTGCGCAAGTCAGGTCATCACAGGGTCACCAACTTGGCAAGGAAGGAAAAGAGGCCGGACTGTGTCGCGCTCTGCAGGCTGACCAAGTGGAGTGCACTGAGAAAATACTCACTCTCACACATAAGCAGTGCCGCCGCTGCTCAGCAGAGTTGGAGCTGCATTACTGCCTGCTCCCGTTGCAGCTGCGGCGGCCTGCGGCGAGTATGGGTGAGCTGCAGGCTGCCGCTGGCGACCTGCTCCTCTCCTGATGGCGCGCTTGCTCAAGGCGCGCCGGCTCTTCCCCAGCAGCCCTGCCTGCCTGTCAGGCTTGCGCGGGCGGCAGTGGACCAATGCAGCACGTCTACTGACGCCCCCAGCGGCCGCGCGCAGCAACTTGACCCAGTCATCTCGCAGTACCGCGACCGCCGCTTCGACGGCAGTCAGGAGCAGTTCGAGGAGTGCCTGAAGTCGTCCACCACGCTGTATGTTGGCAACCTGTCCTTCTACACCACTGAGGAACAGATATATGAGGTGCGCCCCGGGCAGCAACAATACTTGACAGAGTGCTGCAGTGGCGCAAGGGCACTCCTGTGCGCAGATAGCCAAGGCACAGACTTGTAGCGGCGTCTGCACTGACGGTAGCTGCCACGCTGAAAGAAAAGCACGCGGCCGTGGCTCCCAGGTGTTTTCGCGCGCCGGCGACGTCAGGCGCATCATCATGGGCCTGGACAAGCATCGCATGACGCCCTGTGGGTTTGCGTTCGTGGTGTATTACACGCGCGACGACGCGGAGGATGCGGTCAAGTACATCAGCGGAACCGTGCTTGACGACCGGCCCGTGCGCGCCGACTTCGACTGGGGCTTCAAGGAGGGGCGCCAGTTCGGGCGCGGGCGCTCCGGCGGGCAGGCGCGCTGCAGGCATACAGGCGCCTGGCCCATAGGGCTGACTGTGTGGGGGGTCGCTTACTCAGTTGACGGGCACCGGTGGGCGGGCCTTGCCCCGTCATAGGTTCGGGGGCACATCATGTGCTTGCCTGCATGATGCATCAAGTAGATACAAGGCGTGGTGTGATTGGTGGGCTACAAAGCGACTTCCCACATCGTGACGTGCTTTCTCGTGCGTGCGGCACATGACTGGCTGGGCGTGTGCTCACTGCTCCTGTTTTAGGTGCGCGAAGTGTGACCAGCGCGGGGGCGCGCACATCACCTCCCTGGTTGAAAGGTGGCGCTGGCTCCTAGGCAGAGAGGCGCTGGCTCCGGGGTACGGACGCGCGCGCGTGTGGCCGCGTGCAGGTGCGCGACGAGTATCGCACCGACTGGGACGCGGGGCGCGGCGGGTACGGCAACATCGTGAAGCAGGAGCTCACGGCGCGGCAAGCCGCGGTTGCCGAGCAGATGGGGCTCTACGCCGAGGGCCAAGGCGACGAGGGCGGCGCCATGGACGCTGACGAAGTCGCCGCCTGAGGCCGTGCCTGGACTCCGTATGCAGTGTGCTGCGGAGGGCGTGAGGCTTGGGGCTGGCTCCTGCCTGGCAGCGAGTCCGCTCTGTGCGGCCCGAGCTGCGGATCTATCGTTGTAGCAAGTGCCAGTTAGCGAGCACTGCTGGTGGCACTGCATGAGGTGCCCCATGCACGAGGGTGCGTGCATTTGAGGAAACGCAGAGTCACAACGCCGCTTGTTGTGGGCTGCGGGCAGCAGCCAGGGGTGCCTCGCACGAAGGCGCTTGACGCAGAGCAGTGGAGACTGTGGTCAGGTGCCAGGCTGAAATCAGTTGCGCACACTGTTCCAGTCGTCATGCTGCAGTGCATTTCAGGCTAAGTCTTCCAGCCTAACTGGTTCAACAAATACTCAAGTGGTCCACATACCCTTCACTGTGCGGGCCACAGGATGGCAAGTTTGCAGGCTGCGACCACTCTGCGCAGCCTGAGACTTGTTATGCAAGGCCTGCGGCGCAAGAGCAAACGCACTCGCACACAGACACGACGTGCGTTACAGGATCACAGCTGGTATGGCAGCCGCTGCGCTGCCACGGCCAGATCATCCGTGTGCCTTATGCCTTATCTTTGGCGGCGCGGATGGCCTTGAATGCCTCCACATCGCTGGCTCCCTTCGCGACACCTGTGCGCACTAGGCCAGCTCAGTGCCACGCACTCCACCCACATCTGCATCAGAATGTCACCACAGGTGTGCGGTTATGGGGCTCACGCCGTGGGAGCGGCAAGCCTCCATGCGCCACTCACGTGCACACCCTTCCGCACACACACATGGGCTTTTGCGCGCCCCGCGGAAAGCACAGCAGACGCGTCACGCATCAAGGTGGCATGTCTACATGCATGCAACACTGGCATGCGGCCCTGTGCTGCATGCAGGCCGCTTGACGCTCCGCGACCCCCTACGACCCTCAGCAACCCTCTGCAACCCCCTGCGACCCTCCATGACCCTCTGCAAGCCGCTGCGGCGCCCTGCGCAGGCGCAGCCCCGGCATGGCAGCGCGTGCGGGCCAGCGCGCGCATGCCGCACCGAGCGCGGAGCGTATGGCGGCGCTCGACGGGCGCAGGAAGGGGTTGGTCTCCAGCTCCGCGCCCAGCCGGCTCGGCACTGTCGCCTTGCCCTGGACGCCACGCCGTATTCACAAACGCGGACAGGTCTCAAACCAGCAGCGCTTACGCAGGACCCCAGCGCAATGACGGAGCCGGTGGGCGAGCGGCCGGGCCACGCAGCAGCCCTGTGCACGAGCAAAGCAGCGCGCGGCATCCAGCCGCAAGCGCATCGCGCGCGCTTGCTCGGAGTCGCAGCAGCAGGGCCAGGGCCGCGCACCAGCATGCACACACGAGGGCAGGCAGAGCGCGCGCGGGGCCCCGCGCCTGCGCCCGCAGCTCCTTGATCTCCGCCGCGCGCGCAGCGAGCGCGGCGTTGTCGGGGTCGACCCGCGCGGCGAACTTGGCGTTGCTCTGCGTATACTCGTGGCCGCAGAAGACCCACGCGCTGGGCGGCAGCTCGCGCAGCTTGGACAGCGACTGCCGCCAGCCCCGCGCGCGCGTCAGGCACCGCCGACGCTGCACCATGCTGGTGTGGGCTTCACAGTGCATGGGCGGCGACAGCCATGGGTCGCACAGCTGCGACCCCGCCCGCCGGAGCAGCACCACCGCTTGACAACGCTTGCCTGCTCGCACGTCTGCACCGGCCTCACTCGGCGTCGTGCTTGTGGGTGAGGCGTGGCAGGGGTGTGCCCAGCAGGGGCGGCATCGCGCAGCATGGCAGCAGGCGCACCCGCCACATCTGCTCCGGCGTGCCCTCGAACAGGCGGCCGCAGCCCAGCGCAAAGAGCGTGTCGCCTGCGGGCGCAGCCATCATCACTCATGGTCTCGAAGCGCGCGGAGACGTCTGCCAAAACAAGCTGATAAGTGCTCAACGCGCGCGCATACGGCACTCGCATGCCGCCTGCGTCTTACAAGCCTGGCGAGGTTATCAGAGATAGACCCTCTACTTGCTAGCTCCCACAATGTCAAGTCACACGTGCGGCGGCAGCAGCCTTCACAGCTCACGCCCGTGGAGCGCACCAGAAAACAGCGCCTCAGCGTCCGGGAACCAGAGCGCCACATGGCCGCGCGTGTGCCCTGCCCGACCGCCCCCAACCTTTGATACGCCAGCCAGGCGTCTGGGAAGACTCAGGGACTTGTGACATGTCCTTCACGATTGGTGAGTCGCGGCACGTGCGTGCAGGGACGGCCTCATGCAAGTCATGCAGCTTTGTCTGCTTCGCCAGCCAGGCACCATCAGCAAATGGCAGTGTCAACAGCTGGCCCTGTCAGCAAACAAGTGCCAATGCAGACAGGGCAAGCTCCCAGAGGCACGGCAACACCTTGGGGGCACTTGGGCGTGCAGGACATGCTGCAGCGCACACACACCGCTTCCTGGGCGGGCGGCGCGCCGGGCACATCGATGACGCGCATTTCGAGGCTGCCCAGGCGCCAGCTCTCCCCGTCTGCGAGGGCCACGTCGATCGCGGGGATGCGCGCGCGGTCGGCCGCGGGGCCGACGACCTTGGCGCCATACCGCCGCTTCAGATCCTCATTGCCGCCCACATGGTCCCTGCCGCTTTTGTCAGCTTTCCAACCTAGCGGACGCTCGGCTGTGCTTCACTGCATGAGTGATGCGCTCCAGCACGACGAGAGGCGTGACAACCCACGTCGTTCCGCTCGCATGCGGGGCAGGCTCCTGCACACAGGCGCGTATGCGCCCAGGCAAGCGTGCTGCTGCCGCCAAGGCAGTTTGAGGAGCGGGGCGGGCCAAGCGCGCCAGTGATGGTGCGTGTTGAGGATGTAGTCCAGCTTGAGGCCCCTGCGCGGCCGCCGGCACGGTGGTGAGACCCGCCGGCGTGCGCGCCGCATAAGAGCTCTGGCCATGCACACCGCGCCGGCATAAGCTGTCTTACTAGCGAGGCTGCACTGGGACTAAAAATGGCTGTTCGCAGCACTGGCCGCTCACCTGCTCTCCAGGGCCTGCACGACGGGCGCCGCCTCCGACGGGTCCACGACGGCGACCTTGCCGCTGCCCTCGCGCAGCAGCCATGCGTAGTTGTCCTGCACCGCCCGGGCGGCCCCCCGTTCGGTTGCGATTGCTGAGGCGCGCAGCCAGCGCAAGTTCAGCACTTGCGCTACCGCCCAGCGGAGGAATGCTGTCCAGTCGTTGCAAGGGTGCGTGCGTTGAGTACAGGCAGGAGTCATAGCTAAGGCAGGACAGGCCAGACCGAAGGCGCTAAATGCGCAGTGCTTGGGAGCGACCCAGGAGCGGGCGGCGTGCCGACAGGCAAGGTACGCGGTCCACGGTGAGCGAGGGCAGACTCGTCGTGGTGTCTGCCGAGGCGGTCATCTGCCGGGCTGCGCTGCACGTCACGGGCTGTGCGGGCGTCCGCAGCGCCGGGCTGTGACGAGGCGCGGGGAACGCAGTGCAGAGCTGCGCTGGCTGGACCGCGCTTGGCAGAAGCCTCACGGGGCCTGCGAGGTCAACAACCAGTGTTTGTGCATGCAGGCTCGGCAGCCTTGCAGCACATGAGTGTGGCACATGAACGTGAGTAGTATCCGGTCTCCACGGTTAAAAAAGTAACAGGAGGTGCCGCCGCTCGATGCATGTACACAGATATACTCTAGCGCGCCTGGGCAACAGCGCAGTGGAAGGGACGCCAGCACGGCTCCGCGCAGCGCCAAACTCATGAGCAGCAGCAGCTGGCAAGCTTGGATTGCAGCCAGCAGAGCAGTTCAGTGTGTAGTCTGCACGTACTTGGACTGAAAACTGACCTCCTCCTCCCCAGCATGAAACCTGCTGGGGCAGGCGATAAACACAGGTCTTGCGGAACAGGGAGATGAGCTCTCCTTGCTCTCCACTTTGAGCTGGCAGAGTACTGACAAGGGAGGAGCTGTCTGCAGAGCGCGGCGCAGAGCTCGCACAGAGTGGCGAGCGGTGCGCGAGGAGCGGCGTGCAGCGGGTGCAGGCCAGTGGCACGCTGCTGAGCAGCGCGCGGCGCAGCGGGTGCCATGGCGAGCGCGCTGGGCAGCCTCTTTCGCAATGACAGCTGGAACTTCCCGGTAGGTAGCCTGGCAAGGCTGCATGCAGGCCCACCTGCAGGACAGGGCGCCCGGGGCTTGTGTGAGACCGCTCGGCACCCTGCAGGTGCCAGGCGGTCCCTTGCTCAGGACGACCAGCTCAGGCAACTACGGGATGGCTGTGGACGCCGTGAACGGGGTGCGTAACCGCTGGAGCGTGCATGAGATATGCCAGTCGCAGTGCTTGGGAACACTGCGAGTCCCGGCGTCGTTCTGGTCTCGCTGCTTCTACCAGTGCATACACTTGGCGCCCTGCTGAAGGGCGGAGCCACTCCAGCGTGGCAACCGGCAACTTTGCATGCCAGGAGGTTGGTGGGGTCTGCATTCTTACCCACCACCCTGTCCCCCTCTTGGCCGCAAGCGACCGCCCCGGACGCAGGTGCAGCGCCACAGGCTGGCTGGGGAGGCCGGCGAGCTGGCTGGGGAGGGGGGAGTCCTGGAGCTGCACCAGTGCCACAGCAACCCGCTGCCGCTGCCGGAGGGCGTCAGCGTGACGGTGGACACATGCCAGGCCGGCTTGGGCGGCAAGAAGGCCGCCACGCCGCCGTCCGTGTTCACAGTTGCTGCGGATGCCCGGGCAGGCGTGCAGCCTCTGCCAAACGCAGCAGAGCGCTCCGCCTTGTTCTCGGACGTGCTGGGCCAAGTGGACTTCGACCCTGGCCACGGCGGCGCCTCGCCGCGCGCAATGGTGCGCCCTCGGCGCACCCCGCGCAGAAGGGGTACCCTCGCGCGCCCTGGGCAACTGCCGCGACACGACCAGGGTGGAGCCTTGGAAGGGGCCCTCGGCGCCACTCAGCGGCGCGGGAGCTGTAGCAGCCTGGTGGCATGGCTGTCCGGTGCCCTTTCACAGGTGCCGTTCATGTAGCTCTGCCATTGACATGTGTTTGCAACTACACCCTGGTGGTTGGCGTTTGTGCGCAGCACGCACACCCCAGCACACCGTCTGCGTGTGACAGTGTCGCTCTGCAACCGGTGGGGGGCGCATGGGGCCGCGCTGCAGCAGCTGCAGGCATGGGCGCTCCCTTCATAACAGGGCGCGGGAGCAAGCGCTGGTAGGGTGGTTGAGGCGCCGCCGCGCCGCCAGCGGGGGGTCCGAGCCGCAGCGCCGCTCTGGCCGCGCGCGGAAAGCCCGCTGACGCGAGCGCGGGCGGGGGCGCGCAGCTGCAGCTGCAGGGCATGGAGCCACTGTTCGAGGACCTGGGGGCGGGCGGGCGCGGCTGCGAGGGCGCGGGCGCTGCGGCGCCATACATGCCGCCCACGCCCGCAGAGCTCTATCTGGCCGCTGGGCCGTTCGGGCAGCTGTTCCCGACGGAGGCGGCGGCCACGCCCCGGCAGGCGCGTCCCCAATCGCGTGCTCTACCTCAGCCGCGCACCGGCCTGCGCTGCTGCTGCAGCAGCGCTGGCCATGGGCCCGGGCGGGGCGCCACAGCCTTGTCGCGGCGTGGCCTGGTCTCGGCGCTGCACAGCCAGCACCATGTCGTCTTGCAGTGCGCAGCCAGGGTTGCAGAGCATGGCTGCGATTGCAGCAACCTGAGCGTGGCTGTGCGGGGGGGTGCAGTCGACGCCGACGCCGCCGCTGCGGGGCGGCCCGTTCCACGTGCAGCACTCGCCGGGTTCCCCGGGCGAGGCGCGCGGCGCGGGCCTGCACGCAGCGCACAGCATGCCCGTGATGCACATGCCGTCGCCGCGGGTCGGCGCGCACTGTGCGCAGCAGGCGCGCCCGCCATCGCGTCTGAAGCGCATGCCCTTTGCCACGTCTTGCTCAGCGATCAGGACCGTCTGTGAGAACAGATCCGGTACCACCCTGTTGTCTGCGCTGTTGGCTAAGCAGGCCAGATGCGCTGATCCCTGAGCCTGGGCGCGCAGGTGTTGGGGCATCTGCATAGCCGCACGGTGTCAATGCCGCTGCCGTTTGGAGCAGAGCCGTATGGCTACCCAACGATCCGCACATCGCTGCCGATGGAGGCCGCAGACACTGCGCTGGGCCCGCGCCAGGCGGGTGTGCGCAAGGTGCGCCTCCCGAAAGACGGCCAGCACGCTTTCCTAAAGACCACAGAGCTGGTTGTGTTGGGTGCTCTGAGCGGGGAGTACCCTGGAACGCTCGCGGAGATGCTTTGCATGAATTATGCAGTGCATGCCACCCTGTTGCATAGATACATGTGCTGAGCGGAGGCTGTGGTCGTGCGGGCCTGGGCCAGCAGCCAAGAGACCCGCGCATTGGACACTTTGCGCTTGCACGCTCTGTGACAGCTTGCATGTTCTGTACACTGTCAACTCCAGTGCCTTATGTGCCGCAACAGGCAAGGGCTCTGGGCTAATCTGTCTGCTCCCTGAGCCATTGCATTTCACTGAATGCTTACAAGGGTGTGTCACGCGCGGTGCCTGCAGGCAGGAGCGCGCGCGGCGGGGCGACGGCGCGCGGGCCTGGCGCCGGCAGGCGACAGTGAGGCTAGCGGCTCGCGCGCGGGCGGCGCCAGCGGCTCCGACTCCGAGTCGGAGGGCTCCGGGGAGTGCGGCACTCGCAAGCGCAAGTCGCGCCGCCGCTGTACGCCTGCGCCACCCTCTGTGCCCGCCTCGCCCCCTGGCATGTTCGCCTGCTGGCTCATGCCTGTCACCGCTGTAAAGTGAAGCAGGCCCAGGCTTGCCAGCACGTCTGAGAAACATGCCCTGCAGGCAGCTTCGGCAAGTTATATACACGGAGCTTGCTTGCTTTGCAAGGCTGCCCGCTCGGCTTGGCGGCTTATGCGGTGTCATGGCTCATGCGGGAGTCAGCATCTGCTGCTCACAGCAGGCGGGTACACGCAGCGACTTTTTTGTTTCTTGAATTCACTCGGCCACCAAGGGGCTGCACACACGGTGAGCTGCCAACCCAGCTGAACGAGGGTTGCCCGCATGTAATTGATGGGGCGGCGCGCCGGGCCGCGCAGGCCTAAAGAAGGGCGCGCGCATGAGCTGCCGCAACTGCGGCACGCACCACACGCCGCAGTGGCGCTGCGGGCCGGAGGGCCCACGCTCGCTGTGCAACGCGTGCGGCGTGCGGTACAAGAAGGGCCTGCCGCTCAACGGCTGGCCGGGCACGCGCGCGCTGGCCGGCGGCATTGCCGAGGGCAGCAGCCCCAGCAGCTCCGCCTAGGTCGGCTCCGCCCCGGTGAGGGGCGTCGAGCGACCTGCCGTTCGAGCGACTTGCCATTCATTTGCGGCTCGGAGACCACCCGGGGCCAGCACTGCGGGAGGCGCGTGCCCCAGCTGAGTGCTCCGGCTGGGGGCAGCTAGCTGCTGCCGCAGCGGGCCTCCTGCGGCTGCAACCAGGTCACAGCCCAGCCACTAGCCTACTTCTCCAGGTTGCCAGACGGGGTGGGACATCAGGCAGTGGAGGGGGCCATGGAGGGGGTCGTCGGGACTGCGCCGTATGACGATCATGAAGGTCTTTGTGGGTGAGGCGGCGCGCGCAGTCGGGCACAGGGTCGGTCCGGGGTCCCTGCAGGCATCCGCCATCGTCATTGGGGGCGCTCGGTCGAGGCCTGCCGCGTGTGCTGCGCGACGGGCGCTGGCTGCGCGGGTACTGGATGGGTGAACGCACTGGCATGCTGCCTGCATTGACGCCCTGTTTCTGCAGCCATCAGCCCTGTACAGATATACAGCAGCGGGTGGGTTGGATTATTTCATCGCGACGACGTCCAGGGCACAGGGCGGACGGGCGGGCCAATAAGCATGTGCCGCCAATAATCAGCGCATGGCAGCATGTGCGGGGTGGCTCTAGCTCTGGCTCTTTCCAGCTCGGACGTGGGCATGTTTCAGCTTGAACCGTGTGATTTTCTGTGTTCTTTGTTGAGAGCGGCTGAGCATGGAGCGGGGCTGGGTGCTGATGTGTAGCACATGCCATAGGCTGTATTAGATGCACCATCACAACGAGATGCGGCAACACAACATGCCGCATGGCTGCTTGTGCGATTATACGAGCTTTTACAACCGCATATGCGAGCGATGCTGCCTGTAACCTGCACATTCCGTCTCAGCCACAAGATCCTGACTCCATAAACTCACAGGTGCTTGTTTCCCGCCGGTGCCCCTGCAGTGCAGCGCAACACGCTGTTGCGCTGCCTCACTGAGAGCACAGAGCCTGTGTATATGCGCCGCCTGATGCACACCCGCCTCACATGCCTGACAACTCCTAAATAACACCCTTCCTAGCTAACCACCCTCCTGACTAAGTTCAAAGCATTGCCTGCAGCAGATCCAAGTGAGCTAAGGGCGTCGCTGCCCCAGGGCCGGACATGCCACCGCCCAACAAACACACACCGCGGTGCTGCCTGCTATGCAGTACTGTGCGATGTGACGCCCACAGCAGCGCCCACAGCAGCGTTTCACCGCGCGCGGCTGTACACGCCATGCGTCACAAGGGGCAGTTGTGGCGCATGGACGCTACCCAACCTTGCGCTGGCCAGCGCGAGGCCAGCCCTGCTCCGCCCCACCCTACCCTGCTCCGCACGCCTAGACCACCGCGTCGGGCGACAGGTACTCCTGGCGGTCCACGGCGCCCGCGTTGGCCAGCGCATCCGCCTCGCTGCCCTGCTCGAACACCGCGGCCGCGCCCATGCCGGAGCCGATGCACATGGACACCACGCCGAAGCGCGCGCCCTTGCCGCGGCGCTTCATTTCGTGCAGCAGCGTCGCCGTACACCGCGCGCCTGCGCGCACAGGCGGACGCGCGCGCTGAAATCTGGGATGACTGCTCAGACGCGTACAACTGGCATGCGTTTGCCGGATACAGCGCATCGATGCGCGCTTAAAACTGCGCAGCCCAGCAGACGGCAACATGCTCAGCAGACGGCAACACGCACACTTGACGGCTGGGTCCAGCTCGTGGCCCGAGCTCAGGACACGCAAGCCTGCAGCTGGAGCTCCTGGCCCATGCTCTGTGACATCGCGAGCCCTTGCGCGCAGCGCGCGCTGCACGGCAAAGCCCATGAGCCTTCGCCACCGCCAGGCTCCGCCGCCTCAGTGCGCTGCTACCAAGATCGCGAGACCATCCAGATCCGAGCGGTCACATGCAAGGCAAGGCGCGGCGCGGCGGGCGGCGGGCGGCGCGCGCACCGGTGCAGCCGAGCGGGTGGCCCAGCGCGACCGCGCCGCCGTTGGGGTTGACGCGCTCCTCGTCCAGGCCCAGCTTCTTGATGCAGTAGGTCGCCTGCCGCCGCAGCGCCCACGCTCAGCGCGCGCCCCAGGGCGCCGGGCGGCCGCGCAGGGCACCACACGGGCAGCCGCGCGCGGCAGGCGCTCCCAGCAGCCAGCAAAGCTGCACCGGCAGGCAGCCACAGCATGCATGGCTGGGGCAGCTACGGTGTGCAAGGTGCTGCTGCTTCCCCTGCTTGCCGATGCTCTGCTGGTCGGCAGCGAGGACGGCCTGCGCAGCTGGGCTGCAAAGCGCGCTCGCTGCACACGCGAGTCGTCCTGGCAGGCCACGCCCGTCCGCCCGGTCAGGCGCCGCGGCGCGACGTGCGCTGCATGCCTAACTCTACACCCTACACCTACCCTAGCGCTGCAGGCGGGGGCGCCCGCCGCACCTGCGAGGAGAACGCCTCGTTGAGCTCGATGACGTCGATGTCGTCCAGCGTCAGGCCGGCCATAGCCACGGCGGCCGGGATGGCGACCGCGGGGCCGACGCCCATCACGGCTGGGTCCACGCCCACGGCCGCAAACGAGCGGAAGATGCCCAGGATGGGCAGACCGCGCTTGGCGGCCTCTGCGCGCGTCATGAGCAGCACCGCGCCCGCGCCGTCGCTGACCTGCGCACGCGCGCGCGCCGCGTCAGCCTCGTTGCGATACAGGCAGGCAGGCAACAGTGGCAGCAGGTGCGTCCCACTGCGACAAGAGTAGAGTGGCCATCAGACGTCGTGCTAAGCAGCCCTGAGTCTTCCTGTGCACACTTGCAGTGCGCCAACCCCCATGACGCACATTCTTCACGCAACAACGCATACGAGACCGGCCCTGCAAGCCAGCACTTGCCACCGGATGAGATATGGGCGCGCAGGGGCGCGCGCGCCTGCGAGGAGTTGCCGGCCGTGGTAGTGCCGTTGCGCTTGAACACGGGCTTGAGCGCGCCCAGCGCCTTGGCCGTGGCGCCCTGGCGAATGCCGTCGTCCTTGTCCACGTGCACCTGCTTTTCCTCGCCCGTCTTGGGGTCCTTCCACACGGTGTCCACGGGCACGAGCTGCGAGTCGAAGAAGCCGGCTGCCTGCGCGGCGGCCGCGCGCTGGTGGCTGCGCGCCGCGTGCGCGTCCTGCTGCGCGCGCGACACGCCGAAGCGCTCCGCCACGTTCTCGGAGGTCACGCCTGCGCGCCGCAGCGCGCGCCCGGTGGGCGGCCGCCCAAGCGACCGGGAGCGGCGCTGGGCAAGGCTGGCAGTTGGCAAGTCAGACCTCCACTGGCTTCGACCAGCCGCAGCAGAACTAGACTTGATTCACACCTGAAGTGAGCGCGGCAGCGTCACACCAGCACGCGCTTTACATACAGGCCGGCCACATGCGTGCTCGACCCAGCTGCGCAGCGGCCAGCCAGGCGCGACGCGGCCTCCCGGGCCGCGCACCCATGGGCAGCAGGCAGTCGGCCGCCTGCTGGTTCTGGTCCAGCTTGGAGTTGACGCCGCCGCCCCACGCCATCGGGTTCAGGCTCATCGTCTCCACGCCGCCCGCCAGGCCGATCGTGTAGGAGCCAGCCTTGATCGAGGCCGCCACGCTCGCAATCGCCTGCAGGCCGGACGAGCACTGCCTGCGAGCGCAGGGCGGCCCTACTGACGCGGCTGCCAGTGCGGGCGCGCAGGCTCCCACCATTGTGTGCGCATGTATGTGCACATAGAATCACGGAGGTTGGCTAGCATACTTGCAAATCTCCTGCAAACTCGGCGCTCGCAGCCCGTGCTGGGTCGCACCGGTTGACAGTGTGCACCGGGACGGTCTCAGGAATGCCCGCCAGCAGTGAGGCGACTCGGCACTGGATCGCGCGCTGCGAGCTGTCACCCAGCACACTACCAATGACAATGTCTCCAATGTCCTGCGCACAACAGCATCCACAGGTTAGGGCGGACATATGGTGCTCGGCGCAAACTCGCCAGCACAAACACACCACCTCACAGTCAGCATCCAAACGCCTCCAGCATCACAGGACTCTGCCCAGAGAAGTGACACACCGCCGGGTTGATGCCAGTGCGCTCTAGCGTCGCCTTGAACACCGCCAGCAGCAGGTCGTCCGGCAGCGTGTCCTTCAAGCCGCCGCGCTTGGCCTGCACGCGCGAGTGAGGCCCCTGCAGTGAGGCTTCCAGACAGCTGAAGCACAGGAGCAGCTGCTGCCGGCACGCAGCGGGACTCGCCGGAGCACGCGCGCGGGACGCGCGGGCGCGCCTTTGTGATAGGGGTGCGCAGCGCGCTGACAATGACAACGTCGTCCGAGCCAGACGAGCGCCGCTCGTACCCAGACGAGTCGCCGGCGGAGCAAGCGCGGGACTGCACACGAACACGCCGTCACGCGCGGTGTCAGGCAGAGAGCATACTGCCCAGGTGTATTCCAAGAAGGACTGAGCACCAGGGATGCGCGCGGCGCACACCAGTAAAAGTGCAGCTTGCTTAACAGCACCTCACCGTCAAACAAAAGCCTGACGAAACAGCTGCTATATGGACCCACCATAGCACCCGGGCAGCGCACCTCGAGCTGAGCCCGGCTCATCGCGGCCGTGACCTCCTCAGTCTGCGGCACGAACGTGAACTGGCTCAGGTGTTGTCCTCACGGGCGAATCACACGGCGGCACAGAGCCGCGACTCACCTGCTTGAAGTGTCCCAGCAGCACACGCTGACGGTCAGCCACCCTCCTGTCCATGTTCTCTGCAAACAGACAGAAAACCGCTGCCCAGCCTACTCAGGTGCTCTACGGTCCAGCAAAGCTTGCAGGCAGTCCTTTTGCCGGAGGAGGGAGGAGAGTGAGGTGAAGCAAGCGGTGCAGTGTAACAAGCTCCGCCTTTGCAAAGGGTCCAGTCAGCAACACGCCCTAGACCCTTCCACACACGGGGCTTGGGCCACCAGGAGTTGCATCTGAGGAGCGCCCTGCAATGAAAGGTTTGCAGCATCATCATCATGCAGCCTTCCCACGACATTGAAGTCTTAATGGAAGCACGGAGCACCGCCCTACGTACGACGTACGCCGTACGCGTAAATCCAGGCACGCCTGAGGCATGACGCGGCGTCACTGACCCTTTGTCCCTTCAAGCATGCACTGCCACAAGTCGCACCCAGGCGCATCGACACTGGCCAAGCAAAGCACGAGCACAAGCACAAACCATCGCAAAAGTTTGTGTTCAGCAGGAAGCGCAATTGGACTCAGTCTCACACACCGCTTGTTCACTGCCCTCACTAGACCCCAAAAGCAGGTACGCATGAATGACCTGCTCACCTGCCACCTTTTGGTGCGCACTGGCAGCGAGCGCCACCCAGGGAGCAAGCAAAGAAGGCAGCCCCACCCCAGTCACAGGAGGCGAATGGGACGCAGCCCCGGCGGCGCGCCCACGCCTGTTGCAGCCTGGCAGGCGGCGGCCGAACGCCAGGCCGCACACAGCTTGTCAGCAGCGCTGGCACGACCGCGCCACGCTCGCGCTGCGCCTCCCCGCACGCCTGGCGCGCGCGCGCCGGGCGGCGCGCTCAAAATGTAGAAGAGCACTGCGCCGGGCAGCGCGCTCAGATGCAGAAGACAACATGGTCGCCGTCCAGCAGCAGCGCGTCGCGCTCCGCCTGCAGCGCCAGCAGCACGTGGCGCAGCGCGCGCCGCGTGCAAAGCGCGCGCGCGCCGCCCGGCAGCTGCGCGGCCACGCCCGCGACCAGCGCGTCCACCTGCGCAGCAGCCCCGCGCGGGGGATCCTTTGCAGGATACCCTGCAGGGGTATCGCATGCATGCCCTCTTCTGTGCGTCGCACGGCTGTTGGCCCGCACAGCCAGCCCAAGGCAGCCAGGCACTCACGGCGGGGAGGGTGCTCTGACAGCGGCGCCACCAGGGGCATGTCCTGGTCATGCGGGGGCAGGGAGCAGGCGCGGGGCGGCATGGGACCCGGTCGCATGCTCACGCATGCAAGGGCTGCTGTTCACAGGCGCTGCGGCAGCTCAGGCCCGGGGGCTGCACACCGTGAACATGCTCCGGTGGCAGTTCTCCGGGCTGAAGCGGAAGTCCGCCAGCCCCTTCTGCGCGTGCAGCACGCCCGTCACCGGCGCCGGCTGCAGCGGTGCCGGCGCGCACCTCGGCCCGCCCCTCCGTGCGCTCAGCAGGGCGGGTGTGTGGAGAGGCGTCGCATGTCATCACCACATGCACACCCAGCGCGAGCGCCCTGGGTGCTGCCACTCCGCCACGCCTGCCGCGCCGCTTCTGCCACAATGTGGTTCAAGTCATGCGCTTTCCGAGGCGGGACGCTGGGACCCAGCGCGGCGCTGAGCAGCGCCGCCCCTGCGCGACGGCCTGCCACGGGGCAGCGCGCGCCTGCAGCGTGTCGTACACCGCGTCCGGCAGGTCGCCGCCGCGCGCGGCACCGCCGTCGCGCGCGCCGGGCGCGCCGGGGCCGACCGCGGGCGTGCACAGCGGCACGGGCGTAGTCAGCACGCGGCGCTCGTGGCCCTGCCCGCCGCCGTGCTCCCCGCCGCCGCCCCGGCACGCCCCGGGCGCCTGGACCGCGGCGGCCGCGCGCGGCGCCGCCTCGCCCGCGGCGGATGCGTCCCGCGCGGTGGGGCGCGCTCGCGCCTCTGAGGGCCCGGCCCCGTACTGGGCCGCGCGGTCCGCAGCAGCCGTGCATTGGGCAGGCGGCAGCCCCGCAACAGCTGCGCGCCGGAGCGGGGACACCTGCCCGTCACGCGCAGCCGCGCTGTCGCTGTGGTGCTCGTAGCGCAATTCTGTTGCGCCGCCTGCTGCCCGCTCCTCGGCGGCCAGTGCGCCCATGGCTGCCTGAGCGCACAGACCTCGCAACTTTAGCTGCCTGCGCAGCTACTTGCAAATGCAAATGCACATCCAAGCTGCAGGTTGGAAGCCTTTGTAGCCCAGACGTGCTAAAGCCATGATGCTGACAAGACTGTGCGGCTTGCGCGCACCTGGCGCGCGGCAGCGGCGGGCCTGCGCCGCAGGCGCGCGACGCGGTCGCCCAGCGCCGGCAGCGCCTCGCCAAAGCCAAACAGCGTGCTGCGCGGGGCGCGCGATTTCGTGACCCTGCCTTATAAAGTGCGTGAAGGGCGTAGGTTTGCTCACGTCCTGACAGGCAAGCAGCAAACTACCGGGCACCGCAGGCAGATAGCAGGCACAGGCCCTGTTGTGTCTACGGCCGCCGCAATGCCAGGCCGCTGTGTGAGGAAATACCACACCGGTAGCAAGTGGATGTGGCAAAGGGGCGGGGGGGGGATGGGGGGGGATAGCTCGCACCGGCCGTTGCGCTTGAGCGCCAGGAGCACGTCTGTGACAGTCACGGTCATGCGCCTGCCGTGCTCAACAATTGCCACAATGTCGTGCAGGATGGGCCGCAGGAATGCATCAAGTGCGGTGCGGCTTTCCAGGTACACGCCGGTGCCCATGCGCTTGACGCCTGCAAAGCGGCAACTGTGGCGTCTGCAGAAGCGCACACGTTGGCGATTACCGCGGTGCGCCGTGCCAGGTGCATACACGCGGCGCTTCTGGCACAGTGCCGTGTGGACTGCAAGAGGGGTGTGACAGTGTCAGGGCAGCTGCCCCACCTCCGCGCCGGGCAAGACGCCTGATGCTGCCGTCGCTGATGGCCTTGCCCCGAGCGTCAAACATGAGCGTGCGCTTGAGGCCCTTCCTGGCGCCCAGGTGGCCATGCCCTTTCCGCGGCGCTGTGTCTGTGTCTCCATGCGTGCGCCTCACCATCCCGTACTACCTGTGCCTGGTTAATTATGCGAAGCAAAATGTGCGCCAAAGATTATCTGTGCTCCGTGAACTGCAGATGGCAAGGCGTGCAGTGTAGTTGTTCTGTGGTGGCGCTAACACCTGGAAGCTGTGCTTGGAGAGTTTGAAGTGCAGCCAAGCCCTAGCTCAGGGGTTTTCTGATGAGCTCATCGAGGCGGTTCGATCGGAGAGCAACGCATGGAATGCTGTCACGCAGGCAGACAGGAAATGCTCCGCCCTAAACGTGGTCCGTGTACCGACTGAGTCACCCAAGACATGCGCGCCCACGCTCCGCGGCTGCTCTCCGTAGTGGAGGGAGACACAAGGCTGCGAGGGCAAACCGAGCGCTGCAGGCACCGGCACAGTAACAATGCACTGCGTGCCTGGCGCACAAGCGCCGTGCACGGCTGCACACCTCGCTGCACTGCAGCCAGCGTCTCCCCCGCGAGCTCAACGCTGCCGAGCACCGAGCTGGACAGCTTTGAGGGCTTCGTGCTGGCAATGCAAGCTGCGATGATAACGGTATGCGGCACCATATCAGACTTCTGAGCGCCCAGACACAAGCTGGACCCCCTCCAAGACGACAGAGCTTGTTCACTGCAAGTAATCGCCGCCCCCTTGCGGCGCCTCCGAGCCTGCCAGCTCCTTAAGGTAAGCCAGCCTTGCGCTGCTTTGAGTCGACAAGCGCGCATGCAGGAGGCAGAGCAGCTGGACGGCAGCGGCCGCCGGTTCCTCGTCGACCGCTGGCAGCGCGGCGCGGCCGAGGCAAACACCGGATTTGGCATCACCGCTGTGCTTGAGGGCGGCGCGCTGCTGGAGAAGGTGGGGCGGCCCGGTCGCAGGCGAGCACCCCCGTGCCTACCCTGCTGCCTGCCTGTCAGCCAGCTCTGCCCCACTTACAAGGGGCTGATGCAGGGAGCTGTTAGTGCACTCTCCTGTTCCTACACACCCCTGTTCCTACACACTCTTACCGACTTAAGAGCCAGTAGAGGAGGAGCACACTGGCTGGTCCCGGGAAGGGCGCGCCGCTCTGCGGCAGCAGCTGAGCACGCTGCGCGTTCCCTCGCAGGCGGCCGTGAACGTGTCTGTCGTGCGCGGGACGCTGTCGCCGGCGCGCGCGCGCGCCATGTGCGAGCGCGGGCGGCCCGACGTGGACGCGCAGGGTGTGTCCGCATGGCCCGGCCGCCGCTCGGCCCGAGGGCAGAGGCGCACAGGGGGCGGCGCCAGCAGCTCAACCGCAGCTGGTGTCCTGGCTGTGTTTGGGGAGGTTGGAAGGCGAGCAGGCGCGGCTGCCCATGCAACACAGTCGCTGACAGTGCGCCTGCGGCAGGCGGACAGCCCTACTCCGCCGCAGCGCTGAGCCTCGTCTTCCACCCGGCGCACCCGCACGTGCCCACGCTGCGCGCGGACGTGCGCCGCTTCGAGGCGCGCTGCCAGGCAGGCGCACGCAGCGGGGTGGCGCATGTCTGTGCTTAGGCAGCGCCCGCTCGGCTTGGCAGCAGCTGCGTGGGCCTGGCAGCGGCCGCGCCCTCACCCGTGCATGTGGGCGGACCGCACGCGCGGCGGTCCTGCCTGCTTGCCGGAACCGCGGTGAGCTGCGGGAGCGCGGCAGCGGCGGCGGTGGCGGCGGCGCGCCGCGGCGCCCGCGCGTGTCCGTGGCTCGGCGCGCGGCAGGGCTCTGCGGGGCATGACCCGTGGGCGCGGCCGCAGGTGGCTGGCAGCGCCTGGTTTGGCGGCGGCTGCGACCTGACGCCCGCGTACCTGCACGCCGCCGACGCGCGCGCCTTCCACGCCTTCTGGCGGCGCCTGTGCGCCCTCACCCCCGTGGCATGCCATCAGGGCGCGCGGCGCACGCTCAGGCCAAGGGCGAGCCGCTGCGCAGCGCTGTGAGTTGGGCATGCGCGCATGCGCTCGCGCGGCCGGGAACAGGCCGAGCGCGTCACGCCGCGGCGGGTGTCGCTGGGTGTGCTGCCGCGGGTCGCCGTCAGGCTTCAACAAGGTCGGTGTGTGTGGCCCCCGGAGGCGAGCGAGGCAGGACCGAGAGCCAGCAGGATGCATGGGCCGCCGGCGGCATCGGCGCCCAGTGCCGCCCGCTCAGCAGGCGTGCCAGCGCCGCGCGTGGCCGCAGGTGCGGGCGGCACCGCGCCGGCCTGTACGACGAGTGCAAGGCGGCCTGCGACGCGTACTTCTACTTGCCGGCGCGCGCGGAGCACCGCGGCATTGGCGGCGTCTTCTTCGATGACCTGGCGGCCGGCGCGGAGGGCGGCCTGGACGCCGAGGCGGTGCGTTGCCGCGCGCCTTGCTGTGCTCTGGTCTGGGCATGACGCCCTGCCGGCCGGCGGGGGCCGGGCCCGGCGCCGAGGCGGCGCGCTGTTACGCGCCTTGCCGTGCTCTGTTCCGCAGGCGCTGCAAACCCGATGCGGCGAGCTATCCCTGCCATGCTGTTTACGAGAGTGCTAGGCAGACCGCTATAGCGGTGTGCTGCCGCCCACCTTGGCGCGCCCTGCTTTGTGAGCGCTGCCGAGATGGCGGAGAGCGCTGCAGCGTGAGAACGTAGCTATGCAGCGGTGGCAGCAAGACATGATTGCGCTTGACAATGCGATTTACATCCAGTAATGCCTGTTACTCTCGGTTGTGCAGGTTGTGCTCACAGTGCACGTTGTCGAGTGAGCGCCCATTGGCGCCCGTGCGATCCTCATCAGCCAGGCAGGTGACGCTCCCACAGTGCGCATGTCCTGCCCTGCAGACGCGCCTCGCGCACGTTTGCACAGCAGGTGCACTGACAGGCGCGCCTGCGCAGTTTGCGCGCGACGTTGCGCGGGGCGTGCTGCCCAGCTGGCGGGACATCGCATGCGTCCGGCGGCGGCAGCACTTTGAGGCAGCCGAGCGGGACTGGCAGCTACTGCGGCGTGGGCGCTATGTCGAGTTCAACATGCTTTACGACAGGTGCGCCGTGGGGGGGGGGGGGGGGGGGGGGGGGGGGCGGGGGGGGGGGGGGGGGGGGGGGGGGGGGGGGGGCGGGGGGGGGGGGGGGGGGGGGGGGGGGGGGGGGGGGGGGGGGGGGGGGGGGGGGGGC